>ERZ773147.327-NODE-327-length-59239-cov-7.872111_pt1 | contig 59239 bp, 47 predicted proteins | sample MGYA00580851_ERZ773147 | MGnify/ENA primary metagenome ERZ773147 (study PRJEB29015, sample SAMEA2737818) | human gut metagenome | biome: human gut; feature: human-associated habitat; material: faeces | place: China | collected 2012 ... | reverse complement strand
TTCTTGCTTGCACCGATTTCTGCATCAATTGATGTAAGTTTGATGTAAATCGCTGATTTGTGAGGTTGTCCTAAATCCCGAAACCCGCATAAATACTGAGTTTTTGCTGATTTTATTTATCTAAGGGTTTCATTGTCGGGAACAGCAATACATCCCGGATGGAAGCCGAATCGGTCAGCAACATTACCAGGCGGTCCACACCAAAGCCCAAACCGCCGGTGGGGGCCATGCCGTACTCCAGCGCAGTCACAAAGTCATAGTCCACCTCGGCACGGGTGTTCGGCTCCTCATGGCGTTTCGCCTCTACCTGCCGTTCAAAGCGCGCCTTCTGATCAATGGGGTCGTTCAGCTCGCTGAAGGCATTGCCGTACTCGGTAGCACAGATGAAGTACTCAAACCGCTCGGTAAAGGCAGGGTCCTCCGGCTTGCGCTTGGCTAGCGGGCTATTCTCCACTGGATAATCATAAATAAAGGTCGGCTGAATGAGGTTCTCCTCCACATAGGCATCAAAGAACTCGGCCAGCACGGTACCCTTGGTCGCATCAGCAGGGACCTCCACATTCTTCGCCTTGGCGGCGGCGCGGGCGTCCTCATCGCTCTTCCAGTCGTAGTAGTCCACCCCGGCGTACTTCTTCACCGATTCCGCCATGGTCAGGCGCTCCCAGTGGCCCAGGTCCAGCTCCACACCCTGGTAGGTGATCCTGGTACTGCCGCAGACATTCTGCGCCAGGCGGGTATACAGCTCCTCCACCAGGTCCATCATGCCCTTGTAATCGGTGTAGGCCTGGTACAGCTCCACGGTGGTGAATTCGGGGTTGTGCTTGGTATCCATACCCTCATTGCGGAAGATGCGTCCCACCTCGTACACACGATCCAGGCCACCCACGATGAGCCGCTTGAGATACAGCTCAGTCTCAATGCGCAGGTACATATCCATATCCAGCGTATTGTGGTGGGTCACAAAGGGCCGGGCGGAAGCGCCGATCTCCAGCGGCACCAGGATGGGGGTATCTACCTCCAGGAAGCCCTTCTCATCCAGGTAGCGGCGGATCTCGGTCAGGATGCGGCTGCGCTTATAGAATGTTTCCCGTACTTCGGGGTTGACGATCAGATCGACATAGCGCTGACGATAACGGGTATCGGTATCCCGCAGGCCATGGAACTTCTCCGGCAGCGGCAGCAGGGACTTGGAAAGCAGCTTGATATGGGTGGTATGAACCGAGATCTCGCCCTTCTGGGTACGGAACACGGTGCCCTCCACGCCCAGGATATCGCCGATATCCCACTTCTTAAAGTCGGCATAGTCTTCCTCGCCCACATCATCCCGGCGCACATATACCTGCAGCCGTCCGGTGGAATCCAGCAGATCCATAAAGCTGGCCTTACCCATCACGCGGCGGCTCATCATGCGGCCGGCAATGCGTACCGTTTTGCCCTCCAGCGCCTCAAAGTTATCCCGGATCTCCTGGTTCTTGGTATCCCAGTCATATTTCGTGATCTCATAGGGGTTCTTGCCGGCTTCGCACAGTGCCGCCAGCTTGTCCCTGCGCACCTTTACCTGTTCGTGCAGGCGCTCCTCTTCTTCCTCGGCCTCCGCCGCCGGGTTCATTACCTTTTCTTCGCTCATATTTTGTCCTCCTTCACCGGCGCAGGCATACCCGCCCCGTCACATTCATCCATTCCTGCAGGGGGCAATCTCTGGACGCCCCTCCGCTTTTATCGAGCCGCCCCGCTTCGCCGGGGACGGCCCTCCCTCGCTGCGGAGCGCCCGGTGTTCCCGCCACTGCCGCTGCTGTGGGTATCACTTTATTCTACCATCAAATGCCCCGCAGGGCAAATAAAAAAGCAGAAAAGTTCAGCACTTTTCTGCCTTTTTGCCGGTAAATTACTTGCTGATGTCCAGAATGACCATCTCGAAGGCGCCGCCGGGGGCTTCCACCACCACGGTCTCACCCTTTTTATGGCCAATAAGCGCATGGCCTACGGGGGACTGGTCGGAAATTGTGTTCATCTCGTGGCCCACTTCCATGGCGCCAACGATGAGGTACTCGCCCTCTTCCTCCATATCCTTATCCAGCACCTTCACCTTGGAGCCAACCCCCACCACATCCAGCGAAAGGCTGTCGGTATCCACGATGGTCACATGCTTCAGCTGCTCTTCCAGCACGGCAATGCGGGCTTCTATTTCCGCCTGCTCGTTTTTGGCAGCATCGTATTCACTGTTTTCGGAAAGGTCGCCGTAGCCGCGGGCGATCTTTATTTTCTCTGCGATCTCGCTGCGTTTGGTCGTTTTCAGCTCTTCCAGCTCTTTGGCCAGCTCATCATAGCCGGTCTGGGTCATTTGAATGGTGTTTACCATGAAATACAGCTCCTTTACGGGAGGCAAACGGTGCCCCGCTGCCCGACGATAGTTTAATTATTATAGTTTTTTCTGCCCAAAATGTCAAGTACGCATCAGCTTCCCCAGTTCGGTAAATTCCGCCAGCCGTCCATCAATGCGGCATCCCCCAAGGGTCAGCGGCAGCTTCACCCGGCGGGTACCGCACTCCGTTACCATCCCCCAAAAGGCGGTTGGTTCCGCCCCCGGTGGCACCTCCGCCAGCTGTTCCGGCGTCAGTGCCAGCGTCAGCCGGTTCACTGTGGGGTTCCCCTGTATCCCACTGCGGTCTGCAGTGATTATCGGCCGCCGCACCCGTATCACTCCTGTTGGATAGGGCGCCGCGCAAATGGAACAGTCCTCCAGCTCGGCTGGGGTCTCCGCCCATAGCAGCGGCAGGCCGTATTCCACCCGCAGCATGGTTTCCGCGGCAGCATAGCGGCTTCGCCGCAAGGTATATACCTTTACTCCCCGGCAGCAGTCCAGCCACTCCCCGCAGGCCCATGGCGCTATTCCCTGCGGGTCCAGCAGCCCCAGCAATCCGCTGCCCTTTCCCGCGGTTTGTTCCATGGCCTGCCGGGCGGCTGCCACCGTCAGCCTTGCCGTAAAGTCTTGCGGCCGGTAGTCCCGTATCGGGCAGCCCTCCGGTGCCAATACCTCCGGGGGGAGCAGCACCGGAGAACGCGGGCGGGGACACAGCAGGGCCAGCCGGTTCCAAGGCAGCCGTTCTACTGGGCCGTGCCACACTATATATCGGTAGCGGTTCCCACCGCAGCTGCGGTCCTCCCACTCCAGGGCATCCCCCCGCAGCAGCCGTCCCAATCTCTGCCGCAGCGGTTCTTTTTTGTCCTCTATTGCCACCACCATGAACATCCCTTGCGCCCCCTTTGCCTGTCCTGTTCCATCCTATGCGCCACTAGGCCCATTTAGTACAAGCCACCGGGCTGGGGCCCGCAGGGCAAGCCGTCCTTCGGACGGCTTTGGGGGGCGGCCGCAGGCCGCCCCCCTACGCGGCACTCCGTGCCGCGGCCCTGCGGGCCCCGTCGCACCCCACCCCTGCCTTTCCACCTGCTAAAACTCTCCCCCGCCTCAGATTAAATTCCATACATCCCCTCAATCCATTTCTGCCGTACAGCGAACAAATGTTTCATGTGAAACATTTTTGCTGCACTAAAAATAACCGGCCCCATTCTGGAGCCGGTCGAAAGATTTTATTTTATTACCGGATGGCCGCCGCCAGCACCTCCAGCGCCTTCTTGTAGGGGGCATCCAGCTCAGCGTTGCCCAGGATATCACCCCGGTTACTCTCGCTGGCCGCCAGCTCCACCTCATAGTCAGGGCCTACGCCGGTATCACCAAAGCTCTTTTGCTTGGGCCCGGCATACTGCGCCGTGGTGACCTGGATGGCCGAACCACCCGAAAGCTTGAAGATCTCGGTGATATCGCCGTTGCCGGCGGTGCGGGCGCCTACCACCTTGGCCCGGCCAAAGTCCTGCAGCGCCATCACAAAGAGCTCCGTGGTGCCACCGGTGGTCTCATCGGCCAGCACCACCAGCGGAATATCCCAGCTGTTCGCATCGGATTCCGCCACGGCGGTCAGGTTGCCGTCCTTATCGCGGGAATAGGCCACAGTACCGCTGGGCAGCAGCGGATCCAGCAGCCGGACCGCATAGGAAAGCTCATTGCTGGTAACGCCGCGTACATCCAACAGAATGCCCTTTACTTCCTGGGCCTTCAAGGCATTCAGCTGGGCGATGAACTGGTCGGCAGTGGTACCGCTCCACTCGGTAAAGCTGATATAGGCGGTATCTTCACTTACCATGGTCGTTTTTACTGTGGGCACCTCAATGGCGCGCAGGGTCAGCTCGTAGTTGTTCTCCTGGCTATCCTGTTGGATGGTCAGAGTCACCTTGGTGCCGGCTTCGCCGCGCAGGCGGCCCGCCATGCTTTCATTGTTATTTTCGGTCACGCGGGTGCCGTTTACATTGGTAATAAGCGCCCCCACCTTGATGCCCGCCATCTGCGCCGGAGAATCGGGATAAACCTCCCGAACCAGCAGATAGCCGGAGGAATCCATCTCGGTCACCAGACCCACGCCTACATATTTGCCGCTGCCGGATTGGGTATAGGCCTCATATTCCGCAGCGGTGAAGTAGCGGGCATTGCTGTCCTCCAGGCCATCGATATACCCACGGGCAATGGCCTCCTGCAGCGCTTCCTCATTGATGGAGCCGTAGTAATTTTCCCGCACATACAGGTCTACCTCATGCAGAGAGCTGTACATTTTTTCCCGTTCGGTGATGCCTGTCATCTTCACATTGAACAGGTTCATCGAGTAGATCATGGTAAGGGAAAAGGCCACAGCCGCTACGATGGCCATATAGGCGATGGCCGCGCCAAGCGAAATTTTCTTGTTCATGCTGTTTTATGCTCCTGTTGTAACGCCGCTTACCTGCACAGTGCCGTTACAGATAATTGAGCGGATTGGTATGCGCGCCGTTGCGGCGGATCTCAAAGTGGAGATGATAGCCGGTGGACCAGCCAGTGGTGCCCACATAGGCAATGGTCTGGCCCTTGGTCACGGTATCTCCCACGCTTACCGGAATGGAGGTGCAGTGGGCATACAGGGTGGAGAAGCCGCCGCCATGATCCACAATGAGATAATTGCCGTAGCCCCAGGCGCGGCCGTAGCCGGCGCCGGTGCGCACATAAATGACCGTACCGGAAGCAGAAGCCCGGATGGGGGTATTGGCCGGGGCGGGGAAATCCACACCGGTATGGTAGTCGGTGTTATTAAACCGCCAGCCGTAGTAGCTGCTGATGTAAGTATAGCCCTTTACCGGGTAGATAAATCCGGTGGTGCTGTAATCCACCTGGCTGCCGTTGCCGGCATTGGCAGCATAGATGGCATCAATATCAGCCTGGATCTGCTTCATCTCCTTCTGGATGGCAGCCTGATCGGCCAGGTATTCCTGCTCCATCTTTTTGATATCCTGCAGGGTGCTTTCCACCTCGGTCTTTTGGCTGGTGAGGCTAGCCTTTTTGCTTTCGGCTGTCACCTTGGTATCCGCCAGGTCCTCTTTTTCCGCCTGCATCTGTGCCTGCAAATCTCGCAGCTCGGTGATGTTATCCGCGAGGGCTTGCAGCAGGGCGCTGTCGTGCTCCGAGATGCGGCTGAGGTATTTGCCGTAGCTGAGGTAACTGCCCAGGCTATCCACGCCAAAGACCATGCCCAGCATACTGGTGCCGACGCTGGTCTTGTAGATAGAGCGAATGCGCTTCATAAAGAGATCCTGCTGTTCCAGCACTTCCGCGCTCAGTTCATTGATGCGCTCCTCTTTATCGGCGATATCATTCTGCAGATAATTGATCTTGTTATCCAAAAGAGTGATCTGCTTTTGGGTATTGGTGATCTGACTGTTCAAATTGTTGCGAATGGCTTCCTGCTTTTCCTTTTCGGTCTTGGTCTGGTTCAGTTTATCCTTTAGGGCCTGCTGCTGCTTTTCCAGCTCACTGTACTGGCCGTTCAGGTGATCCAGGGTGCTATCCGCGTAGGTGGTAATGGGCGCGGAGACCGTCAGCACCGCGGCGCACATCACCGCTGCCAGGATCTGCTTGCTGCATCTCTTCATGGTATTTGCCTTGTCCTTTCCGTTTGCACATTTGCTGTGGGTTTTCTTCTGTCAAACTTCAGGCTGTTGTCTTATCAGAACAGGAAGTCTCCCTTTACATAGTGTGTGTAAAGAGGGCGTTTTCCTGCATCATACTTTGAGATATTTGCCGACGAAGATAAAGCTGCCCACCATACCGAACAGCACCCCCGCCGCCACAAAGCCCAGCAGCATCTGTGGGGCGATGGAAACAAAGGGAATGAGGCTCTGGTAGGCCAGCTGCAGCCAGCCGCTGGCCGATTGCCCCACCCACTGATACAGGAAGTGGGTGCCCACCCACAGCAGCCCAAAGGCAATGAGGGCGGAAATGAGTCCAATGACCATGCCCTCCACCAAAAAGGGGAAGCGGATGAAGGCATTGGTGGCGCCGACATATTTCATAATATTGATCTCCCGGCGGCGGTTGAAGATCGTCACCCGGACGGTATTGGCAATGATAATGATGGAAACGACCATCAAAATAGCGACGATGGTAAGCCCCGCCACATGGATGGCGGTCTTGATACCCACCAGGGTCGTGGCCACCTCATTGCTGGATTCCACGCTTTCCACCCCGGAAAGGCTCTCCAGCGTCTTGACGGTCTCCGGCAGATTTTCCAGGCTGTTCACTTTCAAGCGGAAGGAAGCCGGCAGCGGGTTTTCATCCGCGTACTGCTCAAAGCCTTCCAAAAAGCTCTGGCTGCCCAGGGTGTCACTCAGCTCCTTCAGGGCGTCCTCCTTGCTGATGTACTGCTTGGAGGCGATATTGGGCAGATCGTCGATCTCTGCCTTCAGCCTCTCGGTGCCGGCGCTGCCGAGGTCGTCATCGATCCAGACCACAACCTCATTGAAGCTTTCTACATAGCCCATCAAGGAATTGATATTGAGGGAAAGCAGCAGCGCCCCGCCGATAAGCACCATACAGGCGATAAGCACGCCGATGGAAGCCACCGACATCTGCCGGTTGGCGCGGATATTGCGCAGGCCCTCCTTGACCAGATAGCCAAAGGAATTCTTAAACATGGGAAGCACCTCCTTGATCCCGGATAATGCGTCCCTTTTCCAGTGTCACAGTACGGTGGTGGAAACGATTTACCAGCTCATGCTCATGCGTCACCATGAGGATGGTGGTACCGGTCTTATTGATCTCATCCAAAAGCTCCACGATCTCGTAGGAAAGCTCCGGATCGATATTGCCGGTCGGCTCATCGGCAATGAGCAGGTCGGGGTTATTCACCAGCGCGCGGGCCAGGGCCACACGCTGCTGCTCGCCGCCGGAGAGTTCCGGCGGATAGTGCTTGTACTTATCATCCAGCCCCAGCAGATTCAGAATATAGGGCACCCGCCGGCGGATAAACCGCCGCGGCACACCGGTCACCTGCAGGGCAAATGCCACATTATCAAAGACCGTCATGGTGGGGATAAGCCGGAAATCCTGGAACACTACACCGATGGTGCGACGAAAGTAAGGGATCTCCCGCTGCTTCATATGGATAAGGTCCCGGCCATTCACCGTCACCTCACCCTCGGTGGGCACTTCCTCCCGCAGCAGCGTTTTGATAAGGGTGCTTTTGCCGGCACCGGAATGCCCCACCACAAAGACGAATTCGCCTTTTTCGATATGTAGATCCACCCCATCCAACGCGCATACGCCGTTGGGGTAGGTCTTGGTTACTCCTTGCAGATCAATCAAGGGATACACCGCCTTGCTCTATAGGATATTGGGTCAGCCCTTAAATGACATCAAAGCTGTCTTTTTAGTACTTCACAGGGTTCGCGGTCAGGTACTTCTTCACCATCAGCGCCACCTTAAAGATGATGGCATGGTCAAACTCCCGCAGATCGAGACCCGTCAGCTTCTTGATCTTCTCCAGGCGATACACCAGGGTATTGCGGTGAACAAACAGCTTACGGCTGGTCTCGGAAACATTCAGGTTGTTCTCGAAGAACTTCTGAATGGTGAAAAGGGTCTCGTGATCCAGGCTTTCGATGGAGCCTTTCTTAAAGACCTCGCGCAGGTACTGCTCGCACAGGGTGGTGGGCAGCTGATAAATGATGCGCGCGATACCCAGGTTATCATAGCTGACGATAAGCCGCTCGGTATCGAATACCTTGCCCACCTCCAGCGCGGCCTGCGCCTCACGGAAGGACCGGGCCAGATCCTTGATGCCGGCAATGACACTGCCGATGCCGACCTGCGCCTTGGTGTAGAATTCACCGCCCAGGGTATCCACGATGGAACGGGCCAGCTTTTCCAGGTCCTTGCTTTCGATGCCAGGCTTGACTTCCTTCACCAGCACGATATCGGTCTCATTGACATTAAAGACAAAGTCCTTCTGCTTATCGGGGAAGAGGTTCTGCACCACATCAAAGGCGGAAACGCTGCTGTTGGCCTGCACCCGCACCAGCAGCACCGCGCGGCTGGCATCGGAGGAAAAGTGCAACTCCCGCGCCTTGGCAAAGATATCGCCGGGCAGGATGTTATCCAGAATGATATTCTTGATAAAATTGCCGCGGTCGTATTTTTCATCGTAGTACTGCTTGATGCTGGAAAGGGAGATGCTGAGCACGCCGCACATTTTGGCCGCCAGGTCATCGCTGCCGGAAACAAACACGGCATACTCCGACTTCATCTTGGAGCCAAAGGGCTTGTAGGTAATGCCGTCCCGGATGAACAGCTCGTTATTTTCGCCCAGATCCGCCGCCAAAAAATCGTTCGGCTCGCCGATCTTGGTCAGGTCGCTGCAGGCAATGATGGTGGCGCTCTCATCAATGACGCCGATCATGCGGTCCACAGTATCCCGCATCTGATAAACCAGGCCCTGGAACAAACGGTTCGACATAAAACTACCCCTCTACTTTCGCAAAAAATTGCTGTCACACACAGTCTGTGATGAATGAACACTTTTATTTTACCTAATATTTTGTGCAAATGCAACAGTTTTCTGCTTTTTCCTTGGAAAAACCCTCAATTCCTTTGGGCAATATCATCAGATTATGGGGCTGTTTCTTGTCAAATCCAACACCTCCAACCCAAAATGTTGGGCCTTGCTGGCGGCCTCGGCACAAAATGGGGGGATGCGCTTCCATCATTTTGCACAAAGGAAACCAGGTCACAGGGGGCTGGTGTAGTTCCAATTTACCATAAAAATATGAATATTCCGTGACCCCCCGGTGATGATTGCTTGAGGATTTTCCGGAGCTTGGTGCAATCTGCCAAGAAAAACGGCAGTCCCTGCCGTCGCCGTGAAGGGCTGCCCGTTCTGCCATTTTTGCGCTTATTCCGGCAGGTGCTGCTGCCGCAGCAGAGAGATCTCCTCTTCGCTCAAGGGGCGGCACTCACCGGGGGCCAGGGTATCATCCAGCCGCAGCGCCCCCATGGAAAGCCGGTGCAGGCCCGTAACCACCGCCCCGCAGCAGCCGAACATCCGCTTGATCTGATGGTAGCGGCCCTCCCGCAGCGTCACCACTCCGGTATCTTCCGATTCAATGGTCAGCTCCGCCGGCTGGCAGCGGCCATCCTTCAGCTCTATTCCTTCGGCAAAGCGGTGTACCATTTCCTCCGTCATGGGGATATCGATGGTGACGCGATACCGCTTGGGCACATGCTTTTTGGGAGCCAGTATCTCGTGGGCCAGGGCACCGTCATCGGTTAGGATCATGAGCCCTGTGGTGTCCTTATCCAGCCGTCCCGCCGGGAACAGCTCCTTGCGGCGGTATTCCGGCGGCACCAGCTCCAGCACTGTTTTATCCCGGGCATCCCGCGCCGCGGAAACAACCCCCTGCGGCTTGTGGAGCATCAGCGTCAGGGTACGCTGCACCCGCAGCAGCTCCCCCGCCACCACGATCTGCTCCTCCCCGGTCACCTTGCGCTCCGGATGTTTTTCCACCGTACCGTCTATTGTCACCCGGCCCTTGGTGATCAGTTCCTTGACCTCCCGTCGGGAGAGCATTCCCTGCGAAGCCAGCAGCTTGTCCAGTCGTTCCATGCGGCCGCCCCCTTTCTTCTCCTATTGTAGCAGGGACCCGGGGCGGGATGCAACCGCCCCGCCCCATTTTCTCAGCCCGGGATGACCTCCATGCAGAAGCCTCCCTGCTCCATCTCGCTGATATCCGCCCCAACGATCCTATCCTTATAGACAAGGATGTGCGCAGCTACCTCATCCTTTTCGGGATAATTGGTGATGTGATAGGTATATTCCGTTACGGTTTTGCCCCGCAGTTTATCCAGATTGAAGCCCTGCGCCTGCTGTAGGGAGGCATACCCGGTATAGACCTCATCCCACTCCGCCGGGATCACGATCTCCTCTTCACTAATGGGCGGCACTTCCGCTTCCCAGCCGTATTTTCGCAGGAACTCAATGCGCTGGTTTTCCTCTCCGCCGGGGATGCCTTTATTAAAAAGGCTCCAGGCCGGCAGCGCTACCGGCTGCTGACTGGTAAGCACCACCGTGCCTACCACCGCCGCTACCAGCAGCACCGCAAATGCCAAAACACTGCCCCGCCGCAGCCGTACCGAATGATAACCCATATGCCCCACTCCTCTCTGCTTCTGTTTTATCTTTATGCGGCAAGCTGACGGAATAGAGATAGCGGCAAAAGAAAATCTCCGCGAAGGGCAGGTTCCGGCCGCAGGCCCGGCGGCGCAAAGCGCCGCCGAAGCGGACCGAAGGTCCGCCAGCCCGCCGAAACGGCGGGCGGCCTGCGGCCGGCTCTCACCCTGCATAATGTACAAAAACAGCAGCGGACGGCATCCAATAGGGATACCGCCCGCCGCAAAGGTGCATTGGTTAGCAGGTTATAGAATTATTCCTCTTCCATCATGCTCTTGGCATCGGCAATGACCTCTGCCTCTTTCTCCTTGGGCAGCTGCTCATAGCGGGCAAAGGTGAGGGTGAAGGAACCACGGCCCTGGGTAATGGAGCGCAGGGAGGTGGCAAAATCGAACATCTCGCTCATGGGGACTTCCGCCTCAATTTCCTGCAGGCCGTCCTCGGCAGGGTTCATACCCATCATGCGGCCGCGGCGCTTGGAAAGCTCGGAGTTAATATCGCCCATGTTCGCGGCGGGGACCTGTACCTTCAGGGTGCCGATCGGTTCCAGAATAACGGGATTGGCTTGGGGCAGACCTGCCTTGTAGGCCAGGGAAGCAGCAGTCTTAAAGGCCATTTCGTTGGAATCTACGGGGTGGTAGGAACCATCCACCAGGATAGCCTTTAGGCCTACTACCGGGTAACCGGCGATCATGCCGCGGGAAACGCAGTCCTGCAGACCCTTTTCTACCGCGGGGAAGAAGTTCTTGGGCACCGCGCCGCCGACTACTCTCTCCTCAAATACAAGAGAATCGCCATCGCAGGGCTCAAACTCGATCCAAACATCACCGTACTGGCCGTGGCCGCCGGACTGTTTCTTGTGCTTGCCCTGTACGCGGACCTTCTTACGGATGGTCTCACGGTAAGCCACACGGGGCTTCACCAGACCGACATCGATGCCGAACTTAGACTTGAGCTTGGAAACCACAACATCCAGGTGCTGCTCGCCCAGGCCGGAAACGACCTGCTGCTTAGTCTCCACATTATTCTCAAAGCTGATGCAGGGATCTTCCTCGATCAAGCGCTGCATCGCGCCGGCAATCTTGGCCTCATCGCCCTTGCCCTTCAGCACAATGGCCATAGAGAGGCAGGGAGCCGGGAACTCGGTGGGCTTATAGGAGATGACACGCTTGGCGTCACACAGGGTATCGCCGGTCACGGCGTTGGAAAGCTTGGTAATGGCGCCGATATCGCCGGCAGTGATGCAGTCCACTTCGTCCTGCTTTTTACCGCGGCAGCACAGCAGCTTGCCCAGACGCTCCGGCTCACCGGTGCGGGCATTGATAGGAGTCATACCAGCGGTCAGCTTGCCGGTGATGACCTTTACGAAAGACAGCTTGCCCACAAAGGGGTCAGCAACGGTCTTGAATACAAAGGCGGATTCGGGAGCATCGGGGTCGCACTTGATGGTCTCGCCCTCGACGGTCTCCTCGCAGCAGCCATCGGCGGCGCTGGGCAGGAAGTGTACGATGGCATCCATAAGGACCTGGCTGCCGGAGCCGGTGGCGGCGCTGCCGCAGAAAACGGGCGCAATGGTACCGCTCTTAACACCGGCGGCAATACCCTTCTGGATCTCCTCCTTGGTAAAGGGCTCTTCCATGAAGAACTTCTCCATCAGGGCGTCATCGGTCTCGGCCACAGCTTCGTTCAGGGCCATCTTCATCTCCTCGATACGGTCTGCGGCCGCGGCGGGGATGGCGATCTCATTGAGCTTATTGGCCTTGGGGTCGAACTTATAGGCCTTCTCATCCACCAGGTCAATGTAGCAGTCTACCACATCGCCATCCATGTGGGGGATGATAACAGGGCAGACGGAATTGCCGAACACTTCCTTGATGCCCTCGAAGGTCTTATAGAAATCGGCGTGCTCCACATCCAGCTTATTGATGAAGAACGCCTTGGATTTGTTCATGCGGGTGGCCAGGCGGTAGGCCTTCTCGGTACCGACGCCCACGCCGTCCTTGGCGGAAACGACCAGCAGCACGGTCTCGGCGGCACGGATGCCCTCCGAAACGCCGGCGGCAAAATCGAACATACCGGGGGTATCCAGCAGGTTGATCTTTACACCGTTCCAATCAAAAGGCGCAATGGCGGAGCTGACCGATACCTGACGCTTGATCTCCTCGGGATCAAAATCGCACACGGTATTGCCGTCCGCAATTTTACCAAGGCGGTCGGTGGCGCCGGATTTGAACAGCAGCATCTCTGCCAGGCTGGTCTTGCCGGCGCTGCTGTGGCCTGCTAAGGCGACATTGCGGATCTTATCCGCGGTGTACTGTTTCATAGTTAGGATTTCCCCTTTCAATCTTTGAGTCGCAACGCCATAGGGGCGCATTACAGAACAATTATACCTTTTTGTCAAGTTTTACGCAATAAAAAACTCCGTTAATCTGCACGGCGCTTTGCCGAAATACGCTGCGTTATTTTGTGCTATTTGCTGATTTTCAGCCTTCCCGGCTCCATCCTGCACCCTTTAGGGCCCCTGCAAGGCGCAAATTCGGCCCGCAGGGCAAGCCCGCGCCCTTCCGCATTCCCAAAATACCAAAAGGGACCCGCTGCCATACACAGCGGGCCCCCGGCCGGTCCTATTACTTTTTGCGCACCAGTCCCAGCAGCACCGTTGGGATAAACCACAGGAGCTGATAAGCCCCCAGACTCCACCAAGTCACCCGGCTCAGTGCCCCGGAATAGGCCAGCAGCGTGATGATAGCAAAGCCGATGAGCACACTCAGCACCAGCAGCACACTGATGGCCTTGGCCAGGCCATACTCCCGCTGGGCGGAAAGCAGGCTGTGCAGACTGCCCGCCATGCCGCCGCTCACCATTTCGGCCGCGGTCTCACCGGTGCCGTCCAGCGCGGCTTCGGCCTCCCGCTGCAGCGCCGCCGGCACCATGTGGATGTTCTCCTCCTGCAGGCCATAGACCTGCGCCACCCGCGCCGGGGTGATATTGGGGTCGGTGGTATGCACCATCAGGGCGATCCCCACCTTCTCCAGCTCCCGCAGCTGGGTCCTCAGCTGCTTATCGGCATGGTAGCTGATAACAAACCCCGCCGAAAGGCTGCCGAAGTTGGAAAGATACAGGAGCTCCTTGCCCTCTGCCGTAAAGCCGGCCTCCACCTCAATGGGCGGCACGGCCACACCGTGGGCCAGCAGCAGGCCGCGGTTGCCAATCAGCACCCGGCCGCCATCCACCCAGGCGGAAATGCCCTTCCCTTCCTCACAGGCAACGCTTTCCACCGTTTTCAGGTTCTTCTCATTGGTGATCATCCCGCGGAAAATTCCGGTCAGCGAATTATCCACGCTGCACAGCACGCTGGCCGCATTCAGGATAGCCTCATCAATGGGCTTCTTCTCAAAGGTTCTTATCCCATGCAGGGTAATACTCCCGCTGGGGAACAGGTCGCTGCCCCGCAGCAGAACGCCGTCGGTATCATGCAGCTCCTCCACGGCATCTTCATTCAGCAGGTTGGCACGCCAGCGGTTCAGCCCCTCATTGGCGCTGCGCAGCGGCATATGGCTGCCCAGTGTGGCCGCCAGGGGAGAGGTGATGCACAGTGCCGATGTAAAGATAGAAACCGCCTCGAATACCGTTCCCTTGGCCAGGAAGTATTCCAGCAGCGCCATTACCACTGCCGCCAGTATGGTAATGGGGGCCAGCACCCCACTGATGCCCTCGGTCATGCCGGTTTCCTCCAGCACGGCCTCGGCATCCTCCGGCAGACCGGCATCATCCAGCGTCACCGTCTTTTCCGGCTGCTCCGGCAGCTCCGCCGCCCATTCAGTCAGGCGGCTCTGCGGCAGGGTGCGGCAGGCCACAGGCCGCAGGGTGGCCATGGCCCGGCAGCTTTCCCGCTGGCGGGCATTCTTCACCAGCTTGCCCCAGGTATTAAAGAACAGGATAAGTACCGCCAGCGGCAGGAAGATATTGTTCCCATACTGCTCCAGCAGGGCAGGCTGCGCCGCCATAAAGCTGCCCTGCAGCAGGCAGGCGAAGACCGTCAAGGTCACATAGGCATCGTTGCTCTGCCGGCCGGGGAACAGCGCCAAAAAGCCATTGCCCAGCGTGCCACCGCAGCACAGGGCCGAAATGGCGGTCAGCGCCACCATCCCCCACAATCTCATGGAAGAAGAGGTCGCGAGGAAATCCGGCAGCAGCAGGTGATACACCGGTGCCAACGCCAAATAGATAACCCCCAGCAGCATCACCAGGTTGAGGATCAAGGTGACTGCCAGGCTTCGCTGCCGTTTTTTCAGCGTCTGCATCAGGGCTTCAGCACTCTTACGGGCAGCAGAAGCCTCCCAAAGCGGCTTTTTCGCCCTGGCCACGGGAATCTCCCGGCCCATCGGCATTTCCTCCCCCAATTCTGGGGCAGGCTGTGCCTCCTGTTTTTTGGGCGGGGTCCATTCCTCCGGCTGCATCACCGGTTCTGGCCGCTTCGGCTCCTCCCACTTAAATTCCGGTTCGGCCGCTGGGGCCGGTGCCGCCGGGGCTTCAGTCTTTTGCAGCAGCTCCCCAGGGAAAGGCTCTGCCTTTTTTACCGGCTGGGGTGCAGTCTTGGCGGGTGCCGGTCTTTCCGACGCTGCCCCCGCCGCCCTGGACAACCCGGTCTGAGCAGCATCCAACTGCCGCAGCAGGTCCTCCGTAGTGGTGGTGGCCCGCTTTTCCGGCTGAGCCGCCCGTTCCTCCCGGGCGCGTTTTTCCTTTACTTCCCGCAGGATATCGTCTACATTATAGCGGTTTTCTGCCATCTTTTTCCCTCCGCTTTTTTGTTTTCTCTCCCCGGGCAATACCCCTGGAGAGATCATGCTAAATAAATCGTCAAGCCGCCTTTTCTTACCTGGCTTTCAGCCCCAGCCGCTGCCGGGTGATCTCGTACAGAATAATGCCGCCCGCCACCGAAGCATTCAACGAATTGATCTGACCTTGCATCGGCAGTGCCGCCACAAAGTCGCACTCCTCTTTCACCAGTCGGCTGACTCCATTGCCCTCCGAGCCGATAACCAAACCTACCGCACCCTTAAAGTCCAGCTGGCACCAATTCACCCCATCCATATCGGCGCAGGTGAACCACACATTTTTCTCGGCCTTCAGGCTTTGCATAGTGGCCACGATATTGGCGACCCGGACGACCGGCAGGCACACTGCTGCCCCAGCGGAGGACTTGACTGCCGCCGCAGTAAGACCGGCGCTGTGCCGCTTGGGGATGATGACCCCATGGGCCCCGCAGGCTTCCGCCGTACGGATAATGGCGCCTAAATTGTGGGGATCCTCGATGTTATCACAGATGACCACAAACAGCGGCTCTTCCCCTGCCCGCTCATAGATGTCTTTCATCTCGGCATAGGCGGCCGCCGCGCAGATGGCGGCAACCCCCTGGTGGGTCTCTATTCCGGAAAGCTGGGTGAGTTTTTCCCGCGTCGCTTCCTTCACCGGGATACCCTGCTCCCGCGCCTTATTGAGAATCGCGGCTACCGGCCCCTTGGGGCTGCCGCTTTGTATGTAGATACACTCCAGCTCCCTGCCGCTGCGCAGGGCCTCCAGCACCGGGTTGCGCCCGGCCAGCACCTGGTTTTGCTCTCCAGTCTGCTTTTTTTCCTGCATGGTCATAGTTCCTTTCTTCTATTAGGGCTGTGCGCACCGCCGGGAAACCGGCCCCCGCCTGCGCGCCTTCGGCGCGCCCACCCGCAACCTACGGCTGCGGGCCACCGGTCCTATAAGGGCCGGCAGGCGGGGGCCGGTTCCCGCGCTGCGCACTGTGCATGCCTATGAATGGTACCATTATAACACAGCCCTTCGCAAAAATCGACCCTATTTTATCAGAAGTCCGCCCAGCAGGGCCCCCAGCCCCACGGCGCTGCCCCATTGGGCCAGCCGGACGCCCCACAGCCGCCAGCCGCCGGGCTGCCGGGGCCGCCACCGCAGCGAACCTACATACCGCCGGGCATTCTCCCGTAGGGCCTCCTCACCGTTTTGCTGCTTTTCCGGCTTTACAAATAAAATCGCCCGCTCAAAAAACTCATTATCCACTTCCACTACCTCTACCACCTGCTTATTGACTCCCTTCAGCATCACGCAGCCCTCCTTTTGCGGCATCAATTCCCTGTTATTTTGCTTCCTGCTGTGGAATTTATGCAGTCCCACCTGGCGGAAGCGACAGAGAGATATACAGACCGTATTTTTTACTTTTGCACAGTTTCCACACACTTTTCCCCCGGCAGTGTGGAAAACTCGGTGGAAAATGTGAAAAAGTGTCCCCATTTCGTCCCTTTTTCTCTCCTGTCACCGGTGGAAACATCTGTTTTATCCACAATTTACAGTAAATGGACACTACAAAAAGTTTACCGGCCTTGCTCCCTGCTCCGGATTTTTTCACAAATGAAAACTAAACGCCGGTCGGAAAAATATCGTTATTTATTTCACAAAAATTTGCGGAATCTGCCGGTATCTTATTGCATTTGGCGGGCAATATTGCTACAATAGGGCTGAACGCACCATCCCTTTATACTTCTATTTTTTGAAGGAGGATCAATATTATGCCACTGGTCACTACCAAGGAAATGTTCCGTAAAGCCTATGAGGGCGGCTACGCCATCGGCGCTTTCAATGTCAACAACATGGAGATCGTACAGGGCATTACCGAAGCGGCCCAGCTGGAGCAGGCCCCTGTCATTCTGCAGGTTTCGGCCGGCGCCCGCAAATATGCCAAGCACATCTATCTCACCAAGCTGGTGGAGGCCGCTGTGGCCGATACCGATGTCCCGATCGCCCTGCATCTGGACCACGGCGATGGCTTTGAGATCTGCAAGGACTGCATCGACGGCGGCTTCACCTCCGTGATGATCGACGGCTCCAAGCTGAGCTTTGAGGAAAACATTGCTGTGACCCGCAAGGTAGTGGAATACGCCCATGACCACGGTGTTATGGTGGAGGGCGAGCTGGGCAAGCTTGCCGGCATTGAGGACGCTGTCAATGTCAGCGAAGCCGATGCCCAGTTCACCAATCCCGCCGAGGTGGAGGAATTTGTTTCCCGCACCGGGGTGGATTCCCTGGCCATCGCCATCGGCACCAGCCACGGCGCCTATAAGTTCAAGCCCGGCCAGAAGCCCCAGCTGCGCTTTGATATCCTGCAACAGGTCAGCGACCGCCTGCCCGGCTTCCCCATCGTGCTGCACGGTGCTTCCTCCGTCATCCAGGCGGATGTAGAGACCGTCAACCGCTTCGGCGGCAAGATGCCCGATGCCATCGGCATCCCCGAGGAAATGCTGCGCCACGCCGCCGAAATGGCCGTCTGCAAGATCAATATCGACAGCGACCTGCGCCTGGCCATGACCGCCGCCATCCGTCAGCACATGTTCGAGCATCCCGATCATTTCGATCCCCGGCAGTATCTCACCCCCGCCCGCGATCACATCCGCGAGCTGGTCCGCCACAAGATGCACGATGTCCTGGGCTGCTCCGGCAAGGCGTAATTTTTTCCCTTATACACCAAAGGATCCCCGCCGGTGGCGGGGATCCTTTTTGCGTTTTATTATGCCACAGTCGTACCAGGGTAGTAGTGGTTCAAAATCTGCACATAGGTCCAGCCCTGCCGGGCGTACAGCATACTGCCGGTCTGGCTCATCCCCACACCGTGGCCGTAGCCGTAGGTGGTAACGGTAAAAATGCGGCTGTCCGCGTCATAGCTGATATCGAAGGCATGGCTGCGCAGTCCCAGGATGCTCTCCCTTATCTTCCGCCCCGTGGTGGTGGTATTGCCTACCCGTACGGTGCCTACATATTTTCCATCGGTACGGGAGGTGATCTCCAGCCAGGTGGCTGGGTCATCATTGGCGGGGTCCAGGCTCGTCCCCAGGGCGCTGTTCATCCTTTCGGCCATCTGCTCCGGGGTATAGGTATAGTCCTTGGAAAAAGGCGACCAGCTGTAGGAATAGCCCTCCTCAATGGAGGAATCCACCGAAACAAGGTAGGGGTACTGGGTGGTGCCCCAGACGCTTTGGGCCGTGGTGGTCACGCCGCAGCTGATGGAAAAATAGGTACAGTTGGCGTACTGGCCATTATAGTAAACCGCCTGGCCCAGCACCTCCTTCACACAGGCCCTTACCCGGTCGCCGGGCTCCACACTGCTAAGGCGCAAAGTGGGCGCACGGCCCAGATAGTCATTGTAATACTTGATGTAGCTGTAGGAGGCCACCGCCATGGCCTTAGTGGATTCCCACTCGGTGCTGTTGCCCACCTCATTCTGCACCACGCGGCACAGAATCTCATAGGTATCGCCAACTACCGGGGTACTGCCATCAATAACGCTGAGCTGGCCGTAATCAGCGGTATCATTGCCGCTGTTATCCGGCTCCGGTTCCGGTTCAGGGGTCGGGGCGGGGGCTGGCTCCGGGGCTGGCTCAGGGGTTGGAGCCGGAGCAGGCGTCGGTTCCGGGGCCTTTACGGCGCCGCTGTTGCCGGCGTTCCCGGAATTACCCGAACCATCGGATTTACCGGTGGTGTCATTCCGGTTGTCATTGCCGGAGGCATCGTTTTTGCTGTCCTCGGTCTGCCCGGAGGAATTTTCTGTTTTAGAATCAGTTTTATCCCCGGATTTATCATCAGCCTTACTTTCGGCCTTGGCGTCCGTCTTTTCCGGCTGCTTCTCCCCGGATTGACCGTCATTCTCGGCGGGGTCCTCATTCTCCTCCGGCAGCACCTCATTCTGCGGGATATGCTCCCAATCCGGCAGCAGGGCCTGTCCGCTTTGCACTGTGGGATAGATGGGCAGGTTCTCGGCGCCGGTGGGGGTGCTGCCGCAGGCAGCCAGCAGCAAAAGGGCAGCAGCGGTGGCCAGCGCGCGGCCGGTTTTCAGCGATATCGGCATGAAGAGCCCCTCCTTTCGGGCGATTTTTGTAATAATCCGTCCCTATTATACAGAATAGAATCAGTTTTGTCTACCGGTAGGATATGAACAGAGCGTGAAGAATGGGTGATGGTCCCTCCCCAACGCGCAAAAAAGAGGCGGAAGTTCGCTTCTTCCGCCCCGTTTTTTATGTCGTTTACTTTTTGCCGCCCAGCAGTCCGGTAAGGACGCTGCCCAGCAGCTCCGCCGCGTCGTCATTTTGGGCGGTCGATTTCTTCTTGGAAGAAGTGGTTTTCTTAGCGGAGGTAGTTTTCTTACCGCCAGCGGTCTTTTTTGCGGAAGAAGTTGTCTTTTTCCCGCTGGAGGTGGTTTTCTTCCCGGAGGAAGTGGTCTTTTTCCCGCTGGTGGAAGTCCCCAACGCGCTGCCCAGCAGGCTGCCGGCCAGGGAGCTCAGCACATCGCTGCTATCGCTCTTTTTGCTGCTCTTTTTGCCGCTGCCGCCCAGGGCGCTGGTCAGCAGACCGCCCGCCAGGCTGGTAAGAATGTCGCCGCTGTCGCTCTTACCGGACTTTTTATTGCTGCCGCCCAGCAGGCTGCCAGCCAGCGAGATAAGGGTACTGCCGTCATCCTCGTCATCATCCCCGCCGCCCAAAAGACTGGTGAGCAGCCCGCCGAGCCCGTCGCTTTGGGTCTTGGTCTTTTTCTTCTGGCTGCCCAGGGCCGCCAGCAGCAGCGGGGCCGCCATGGCCAGGATCTTGGAGGTATCCACCTTGCTGGCGCCGCTCTTTTTGGCAACAGCGTTCTGCACCGTCTCAGTTTCCCCGCCCAGAATCTTGGTAAGGATCTTGGCGCCATCCTCCGTATCCACATTCTGCAAAAGGCTTGCCAGCCCTTTGCTGCTGGTGTGGTCGTCCAGGGCCTTGGCCAGGCTGTTGGCCCCGTCCTCGGTGGAGGCATTCTGCGCCATGGCACCTACCAAAGCCGGCAGCGCGTTGGCCAGGACATTCTGGGTGTCCTTTTCGCTGGTGCCGGTTTGGCCCGCTATGGAGGAGATCACACTGCCGGAAAGCAGATCAGTCAAATTCATCTGTCCGCGCCCCTTTCCTTATTCCTGCTCCAATGCGCAGAAATCGCAGGGGTCGGTGCGGTTGGCCTCAAAGGCTTCCTCAATGGTCCCCCGATAGACCTTGCTGGACCGCATCAGGGTGTGGCAATTGGGGTCAAGGTGGTAGCTCTTGCCGAAACGAGTCCAGTAGACGGTACCGGTGCCCACCGCCTGCTGGGCGTCAGCCAGCTCCTCAGCGGAAACAGGGTTAAAGTCGATGGAGAACAGCGAAGCCAGCACCAGGGCAATGGCTGCCACTACGGTCACGATCTTCTTGGTCTTGCCATCCAGGTCCTTATTGGCCAGCAGCAGGATGACAATGGGCAAGAAACAAATAACGGAGGCGATCAGCCCCATGTTGTTCCACAGGAAGAACTTCACGCTGCTCTGCTTGCTGGCGGGGTCCAGCCGGTTGGCCTTTTTCCACAGCTGGCTGCCGATGATGACGAGGATGAGATCGATGACCAGTGCCCCGATGAGCCAGTACATTTTCTGCTCCTCGGGGATGTACCAGGTGCCATTGAGCATCAGAATGGCGCCGACCTCAGCGGCCAGGGCCAGCACCCACAGGATGACAGCGGCTACACGCTTGCCGGTGGCGCTTTTCTTATTGGCGGCGGTGACGACTGCGGGGCGCTTGCCGGTTTTGCCGGTGGAAGCCTCCACAAACTCACGCTCGACCTTCTTTTTTTCTGCCAAATTGGGTCACTCCTTTTCTATTTCTATCACAAAAATCGGGCGAAATGCCGATTTCATTGTACCAAGCATGAGGCAGATGCGCAAGGCCTTTTTTGTGGAGAAAGGACAACCGCCGGAGGCAGCCCCCTGCGGTGCGGATTATTCTTCTTCGCGGCGCAGCAGCAGTACCCGGGCAAGCGCAAGGGCAAGCGGCGGAGAATTTCATTGCGCGGGTTTGGCTAATTTGGCTGTACTTAAGCAAAAAGAACGCCCGCGGCCTGCACTGGGCATAGCCGCGGGTGTGGGGATGGGGAAAGTTACTTGGCAGAATGGCCGCTCTCGTAGCTCTCGATCATGCGCTTCACCATCTCGCCGCCGATGGAACCGGCCTGACGGGCGGTGATATCGCCGTTGTAGCCCTGCTTGAGGTTAACGCCGACGGTGTTGGCAGCTTCCTGCTTCATCTGGTTCAGTGCTTCCTTGGCTTTCTTGTTAGACATGGTTTATTCCTCTCTTTCTTAATTTGGCGTTTGCAATGTGTATTGTGTACGCCAGCAGGCGGTATATTAGAGGAACTTTTCTCCAAGCAAAAAATAAACGGCATTTTTTTACGATAGGGCTTGACTTTTTCGGCAGAACCGCTATAATTATTCATGTTGCTATTGCCCGATTGTGTAAAGGTAGCACGACAGACTCTGACTCTGTTTGTCTGGGTTCGAATCCTAGTCGGGCAACCACAAAGACCCTCGCCGTTTAAGATAGCAGCGAGGGTTTTTCTAACGGGATGTGGCTCAGCTTGGTAGAGCGCTGCGTTCGGGACGCAGAGGTCGCAGGTTCAAATCCTGTCGCATCGACGAAAAAAACGAGTACACTGTTAGGTGTGCTCGTTTTTTATATGAAGATTTCTACCCAAACATTGTCTGGAATCATCCTGTCATGTTATAATGAGCGTAAGCAAGTCAACATATAAGCGTGATTGGCGAGCTGCAATTGTTTATCAGGAGTTGATTTTCACTTGATAAATGAAATGGTTGGAAAATAATACAATAAAGGAGAAGACACAATATGAGTATGGAACCGGATTTTCTTACTTTGACAATCGGAAAACAGAAAAATATTGCATTGATTGCTCATGATGGAAAGAAAGCAGAACTGATCCAGTGGTGCAAAGACAATGCAGAAATTTTAAAGAAGCATTTCCTTTGTGGAACCGGAACAACGGCAAAAATGATTACAGACCAGACGGGACTGCCGGTAAAAGGCTATAACAGCGGTCCGCTGGGCGGAGACCAGCAGATTGGTGCTAAGATAGTAGAGGGAAAAGTAGATTTCGTGATTTTCTTTTCAGATCCGCTTACTGCAGCACCTCATGACCCGGATGTAAAAGCGCTGCTTCGTATTGCACAGGTATATGACATCCCGATTGCAAATAATAAGGCAACTGCAGATTTTATGATTCATTCCGAGTTGATGGATGAAGAATATAATCACAATGTGATTAATTTTAATAAGAATATCAGACAGCGGGCATCGACGATAAAGTAATGTCAGCTAAACTACGAGAAACACGCAAAGCGTGTTTCTCACATAAAAAGGAGAGGCGGTGTGAATACTCACACCGCCCCTTTTTCCTTTTAATTATCCTGGTATTATCCCTCAATGGAAATATATTTCTTTTCTTCCACAGCAGGTTTTGCTTCTTTCTTCGGAACGGTCAGAGTCAGGATACCATTTTCAAAACCGCCTTTGATGTCATCCTGAGTAACGCCATCTCCGACATAGAAACTACGCTGGTAAGAGCCATAGTAACGTTCTTTACGGATATATTTGCCATCTTTGTCTTTTTCGTCCTTGTTGTCCTGGTGTTTGGCATTGACGATGAGGTATCCGTCTTTCAGCTCAGCCTGGATATCTTCTTTCTTAAAACCTGGAAGTTCAAATTCCAGTTCATATCTGTCGTCAAATTCCTTAACGTCAGTGTTCATGGCAGCACGGTTGTCTGTTGCAGGAGCATTGTAAGCTCCAAATGGAAATACATCATCGAATATATCATCTACAAAGTTGTTTGAAAAAATACTTGGTACTAACATAAGTCATTCCTCCTGAAAATAATTGTTGTAATTAATAATAATGTTTTTTATTTCTGTGAGCTTCTCTGGCTTCTTCAACAGCCTCATGGTCGGCTACATTAATTTTTGCTTTTACTTTCTTCTTCTTTAATGGATGTTTTGGATTTTTGTCTGACATAATAACATGCTTCCTTTCTTTTACATCATCAGATATCTGAAATACAATGTCTGAAATTATCCTTCAATTGCAATATATTTGTGGTCTTCTACTGCAGGTTTTGCTTCTTTCTTCGGAACGAAGAGTTTTAAGATACCGTGTTTAAATTCGCCCTTGATATCTTCTTCGGTAACGGCATCGCCAACATAAAAGCTTCGGCTGCAGGCTCCGGAATAACGTTCCTTACGGATGTACTTGCCGGATTTCTTATCCTCATTTTTTTCATCCAGGCCTTTGGCAGCGCTGATGGTAAGGTAACCGTTCTCTAAGGAAGCACTTACTTCGTCTTTCTTAAATCCAGGTAAATCGATTACCAGTTCATAACCATTATCTTGTTCCTTGATATCTGTCTTCATCAGACGTGCGGCTCTACGACCGTAAAGTTTTTTCTCAGTTTTTTTCATATCCATGTTATCGTCCATCCATGGAAAATCCTCAAAGAAGTCATCAAATAAATTCTCTCCAAAAATACTAGGCATCAACATAAGTCATCTCTCCTTTTTTAAATAAATCTATCTATGCTTGTTTACCTTGTTTCTTTGGAACCGGGATGTTTTAGGAACTCTTTTTTTGTTCCTCTCCTTTGTTCTGACTACGTTATAGCACCAATTATTAGCACTGTCAAGAGGTGAGTGCTAATAAAATTGTGAAAAATTTGTGAAAAAACACAAATTGTGCAAAAACAAAGAAAAAACATGGAAATGCACTGTAAAAACAAATGAAATATATGGAGATATAATGCAGAAATATAGGGGGAAATAAGGGGTAGCATGATAAAAAGGAAAGAATATTGCAGGAACTATGAGACTGTGTTATGATTTCTATAACTTTGCGTCATGGAAATTATGAGTTTAGGAGAAAAAACAAAATGAAGACACAGAATGAGAAAAGAAGTACATTTTCGGGGAAGATAGGGTTTGTATTATCAGCAGCAGGCGCTTCTGTTGGACTGGGAAACATATGGAGATTCCCATATCTTGCGGCAAAGTATGGGGGAGGAATCTTTCTGCTGATTTATATTATACTTGCACTGACTTTTGGATATACGATGATTATGGCGGAGACTTCTATCGGAAGAATGACGAAGAAGAGCCCGGTGGGAGCATATCATACCTTTGGAAAATCCCGCTGGCTCTCTTTCGGTGGCTGGATAAATGCGATTATTCCGGTTTTAATCGTGCCATATTATTCTGTAATTGGCGGCTGGGTAATGAAATATCTGGTGGAATATATCAGGGGAAATGGCAGTAAACTTGCATCGGATGGATATTTTTCCGATTTCATTTCCAGCGGGCTTTCCACAGAAATCTGCTTTGCTTTTTTTGCGGTATTTACGCTGGGGATTATCTTTGCCGGCGTCCGGAATGGTATTGAGCGGGTATCCAGATTTATGATGCCGGTGTTAGTTGTTCTTTCTATATTAATAACGGTTTATTCCGTAAGCAGACCGGGAGCATTAAAAGGAGTTAAATATTTTCTGATTCCGAATTTTGAAAATTTTTCCTGGATGACGGTAGTAACAGCCATGGGACAGATGTTTTATTCCCTGTCCATTGCCATGGGAATTCTCATTACTTTTGGTTCTTATATGAAGAAGGAAGTTTCTATTGAAGAGTCCACGAAAAACGTGGAAATCTTCGACACAGCGATTGCTATGATGGCAGGGCTGATGATTATTCCGGCAGTCTTTGCCTTTTCCGGTGGAAATCCGGAAACCCTGCAGGCGGGTCCATCATTGATGTTTATTACGATTCCAAAAGTATTTGACAGCATGGGACTTGGAACCGGAGTCGGAATTTTGTTTTTTGTACTGGTACTGTTTGCAGCAATGACAAGTTCTATTGCATTAACGGAAAGTGCAGTATCGACTTTCGAAGATGAACTGGGCTGGGAAAGACGGAAAGCAACGGTAATTGTCGGTATTGTAATGCTTCTTTTGGGAAGTCTTTCTACACTGGGATATGGACCATTGGAGAATGTAAAAATTATCGGAATGCAGATTCTTGATTTCTTTGATTTCCTGACGAACTCCGTGATGATGCCGATTGCAGCTATTGCAACCTGCCTTCTGGTATCAAGAGTGGTGGGAGTGCAGCGGATTGAAGAAGAAGTAACCCGGGGCGGCAACCCGTTCCGCAGGAAAAAGATATTTACGGTGATGATAAAATACCTTTGTCCGATCTTTGCAGCGATTATTTTAATCAGTTCCATAGCAAATGCTTTTGGATGGATTCAGATGTAATGAATGACAAATTAAGAAAATACAGAAATGCAACTACGAGAAACACGCTTTGCGAGTTTCTCGAGTTATCGCGGTGCTCGTCAAATCTGCATGCAAGCATGCGATTTTTCTCGCTACTCGCGTAATCAAAAAGAGCGTTCTTTCCTAATTAGGAAAGACGCTCTTTTTGGACAGAACCATATTATGAATTTGCCATATTCTTAACGGCATTCAATGCCTTCTGGACTGGTGGCAGACAGATAATGATTAATGTAATAAGTGCTTCTGCACCAAGGTATGCACCGTTGTAAGCAAGAGAGTATACCACTGCATTCGGGAATTCTTCCGGAGCATACATGCCGAAGAAAATCCAGCCGGAAAGGAATGCGAAGAAGTATCGGCCTAATACACCAGCGATATAACCTTTGATAAGTCCATGTTTGGATTTGCTGAAAAGTCCGGAAAGTCCTAATGCACCAAAGGCGAAGAGGTAGTCCACTAACATCTGTGGAACACTGATGATGTAAGGGTCAACGACTAACTGCAGTATTCCGTAAGCAAAAGCTGCGGTTAAGCCGGCACCCAGACCGTACCAGTAACCAATCAGAACGATGAATAACATGCTCAGTAAAGTAACGGAACCGCCCATTGGCATATCGAAAAGTTTAATCATGGAAGTTACCATGGCAAGGGCAATTGCCATAGCTGAAAATGCAAGCTGCTTTGCACTGAATTTCTTCTTTCCACCGAAGATAGCACAGCCAATCAGAAGAATGGCAATCATGATGATAACGAGGGCTGTAAAACCAGCGGTGGTAAGCTGGTAAGATGAGCCGTCGTATGTTGCAAAAATTGACATAAAAAATCCTCCTTAAAGATGATACTCTGCCAGGAGGTTGTATATGTGCTTCCTTACGCCGGTATTATCCGGTTCAAGTAATAAGGGTCAACGCAGATACGTTTCTCAGCCAAAGGCGCCCCTAGCAAAGCGATGTTTTGTTTTCAGTTTGTAATGGTAACAGTGGTAGTATAAAATGTCAAGTGTTAATTTTCTGAAAAAGATTTTCTAAAAAATGAAAAAATCCGCTGGAAAATATAAAGAAAAAGTAACTTCCGGTCGATAAAAGGTTTAGAAGTGTCTTTTTCTGCGCTTTTTTAGAAAAAAGGGTTACTCTTGAATCTGAAAAGCAAAAGGAATATAGTAAAGATAAAAAGATGAGGAAACAACAAGCAACAAGGAGAGGTTCTATGCGTAAGTACAAGGATGTTGGAAAAAGAATACTGGTATTAGTTTTAAGTGTTTGTATGATTGCAGGCGTTCTTCCGGCAATACCGGCAGAGGCGGCGGATGCATTTCCGAGCAATGGAAGCATTACATTAGGAGCGGATGCAAATGGTGCAACTGCAACCGGAAATGATACCTATACTTATACCGGACAGGAGGTTAAGCCGGCAGTTACGGTCCAGATTGCTGGAGAAACTTTGAAAGAAAAAGAGGATTACTCCGTTTATTACCGTAATAATACCAGCGCAGGAACAGCATATATTGATATCGTTGGTATCGGAGACAGCCACAGATGGCAGACCACCAAGAGCTTTACGATTGCACAGCAGAAGTTAAGCTATATCGGTGTTAATTATAAAGGGGTGGAAGGAACCGGTGAAGACGGATATGTATATTATACAGGAAGTGATGTATTACCGACGATTACAGGGGTGTATGGTATCATAAGCGGTACTCCTACCATGGTAAACCTTTCAGCAGATGATTATAACGTAGAATATACATCCGGAAGCAATACCACAGTAGGAACACATTCCTTTAAAATTGTATTAAAGAGCAGCAGTAACTATACATTTTCCGGAACAATTGCAGAGAACCGTTACAATATTTACTATAATATTGGAGCGGATTCTGTAACTGTTTCCAATGGACTGAGTGATTCTACTTATACCGGAACTGCACAGAGACCGGAATTTACACTGGTAGACAGTCAGAATTCCGCAGGAATCCAGGCATCTGACTATACCACAAGCTGGGCAGATAATACCAATGCCGGAACAGCGAAGATGACAGTGACAGCGAATTCTTCTTCTCTGTACCGGGGCAGCAAGACCTTTAATTTCCTGATTGGCAAGGCAGATTTAAGTGCAGCAGGCATCAGTGTTTCCTTAAAGAGTGATAAATATTATTATGTAAAGAATAGTAAACCGGATATGACCAATGAGGTAGTAGTGAAGTTGAATGGCGTGGAGATTCCTGCCGGCAACTACAACGTGGCATACCGAAATGAAACTACTGCAGGACAGACCGGAACCAATAACCTGATTATTACCGGAACCGGAAATTTAACCGGAAACGCATTTATCAACTTTGAGATTTATGACAAGCTTGGTAAAGCAGTATTGGATAAAAATGAACTGGAATATAATGGAAAGAAAAATGTGCCAAACATTACCGTTTCCAATACATCCGGTGATGTCATTAGTAATTCCAGATATAAGATTACTTATTATAAAGATGCAGAATATACTCAGGCAGTATCTGAACCGACTTCCATCGGAAGATATTATGTAAAAGTTACCGGTCTTGATTATTATGAAGGAGACCTTGGAACCAAGGCAGAGCCGATTTATTTTGATATTGTAGCAAAATCTTTAGATAAATGTACCTTTAAGCTGGCAATCAACGGAACAGAAGCAGGTGTCATTAATAAAGATACCAGTTATTCCAGTTTCTTTGACGGCAAGAGCAAGGTATTATCCCTGACAGCAACCGATGATGAGGGTAATGCCTTGAAAAAAGGAACGGATTTTGACTATGCTGTTTATCGTGACCCGGAATGTACCGAGCCGGCAGACGATAAGGAAGAGACTACGGGCGTACAGGAACTGATTCATGCAGCAACCTATTATCTTAAGATAACCGGTCTGGATGGCAGTAATTATGCCGGAGGCGAAAGAGTATATACTTATATGATTAAGCCAAAGAACATCAGCCCGACAGATATTGTAATTACAGACCAGACTTATACCGGTAGTGCTGTTGTGCCGGATCCTGCAAATATTACCGTTTATTATAAAGAAGGTAGTAAAAATGTCACCTTGGACAGCCAGTATGTAGAAGTGGTTTCCTGTGAAGATAACATCGAAATTGGAACCAACAATGCAAAGGCTTATATCAGACTGACTGGAGATTATGCACTGGCAGAGGGTGGCGTGAACCGTGGAACCTTCAGTATTGTGCCAAGAAAATTAAATGAATGCGAGTGTAATATCGTTGCAGGTTCTGCAAACTATGATCCGACACAGGTTACCTTTGAATACAATGGCAGCATGCAGGTACCGGCAATCCGTATTACTGATAATAACGGCGCCAAAGGCCTGGTACAGGGCGAAGACTTTAAGGTTACTTATTTTACGGATTCTGCATACAAGAAGGTCATTGCAGAGCCGGTGGACGCAGGTACTTATTATGTATTAATCAGCGGTCTTGGAACTTATGCTAATTTAGGCGGAAGTATCCGTACTTCTTATAAAATCACACCAAAGAACATGAGCACGCTGACCGTAACTGCAAGCAACTGCGGTTATACCGGAGAAGCAGTGGAGCCGGGTATCAGTGTATCTGATGGAAACCGTGTACTGGTTGCAGGCGTGGATTATGAAGTTGAAGGATATTATGACGATGAATTATGTAAACAGGTTTCAGAACATAAGAATTCCGGAAAAGTATATGTCAGAATCAAAGCAGTAGACGGTAAGAATTATACCGGAACCGCAACAACCACATTCTTTATTGGAGCAAATATTGCGACCGTTGTGCCGGCATTTAATATTTCCGGTGGAACCTATAACCGCAATTCCCATAAGGATGAAATGATTCAGGCAATTGAGACAAAAATGATGGATGCAATTCCGGATTCGTCGTCCTATAGCATTTCCTTCTATAGTGATGCAGCACATAAGAATGTTGTAAGCTCTGAGACAAATGAGGCATTTATCAATGCGGGGACGATTTACTTCGTAGTATCCGGCAAGGGTCAGTATTATGGAGATATTTCCGGATATGCAGTCATTGCAAAGAAAGATATATCTGAACTGAATGCAAGAGTAAATGGAACTTATACATATAATGGAATTGAGCAGAAAGTTGTAATTTCTACTACCGCAGACGGAGATGGTGTTGTATTACAGTACCCTACCACCAATGGCTATATTCTGACCGATAAGGAATACAGTATTGAAAGCAGTGAAAATGCAATCAATGCGGGAATTGCAACTCTGACCTTAAAGGCGGCAGAAAACAGCAACTATACAGGAACAACAACCGTAAGCTATACCATTAATCAGAAGGATATCAACGAATTAAGCAAAATCCGGGTAGATGTAAATAGTCCGGTTTATGCCAATAAAGTACTGACTCCTTCCGTAAAAGTAAGCTATGGAGATTCTTCCAGCTTATTGTCAACGAATAAGGATTATCAGTTTGAAGTATATTCTGATGCAGATTTCCAGAATGTTGCAACAGCAGCCGAGAAGACCAATGCAGGAACAACTTATGTAAGAATCCAGGGTATCGGAAATTACACCGGTGTGCTGGAAAGTGCAGATTATACTGCAGATAAGATTGCAGGCTCTAATCAGTTTATTATTCAGCGGAAGAGTATTGATGGTGTAGGCGTATCTTTGCAGGGAATGAGTTACATTTTTAAAAAGAATATTCCGGATTTCACAGTAACACAGAGTTTTCCGAATGAGTCCGGAATTGGAGAATATTCATATACACTGCAGCCTGGCGTAGATTATACCTATACTCCGACCCAGGTAGATAAATTTAAAGTAGGACAGCAGGATATTACCATTGAAGGAACCGGTAACTTTAAGGGAACCAAGAATAGTTACTTCTACTATGATGGAGATATGAATAATTCTGCTGACCAGATTGAAGTGAAGTTAAGCTATGATACCATTGAGTATGATAAGGCACAGGCAGCATCCGGCGGAATGAAACCTACCGTTACCGTGTATGTAAAAGGCAGCGATACCCAGGAACGTCTGATAGAGGGAACACATTACAGCGTGTCCTATAGAAATAATACTGTTCCAGGGCAGGCCAGTGTACTCATTACCGGAATTGAGAAGAATCACTGGGTAGGCAGCTATGTTGCGAATTTTGCAATTACCGGTAAAATTGAAGATGCTGAGATTACGATTCCGGCACAGAAATATACTGGAAGCGAATACAATACAACCACACAGCCAATTGAAAATATGACTGTGGTATGTGATGGCAAGACTTTGGCACTTGGAACAGACTACAACATTAAGAGCATTGTAAATGGTAAATCTGTTTCACTGACTGACCCGATCGTAACGATTGAGGGAACCGGAACTTATTTCAGTGGTGAGAAATCGGCGAAGTTTGCGATTAAATACGACCTGGGCAGTGATGATTTAAGCATTGACTTAGGTGGAGATGTATTCTCCTATACCGGACAGGAAATCAGACCGGTTCCGGTTGTGAAATATGCATTAACCGGTTCTACCTTTGATACCTTGGAAGAAGGAAAAGATTATACGGTAACTTATCGTAAGAATACTGCAGTTGCAGCAGCAAATGGCGAGAACGGACCATGTGTAGTCATTCAGGCAACAGCAAACGGTAAATTGATGGGAACCACCAAGGCGAAAGCATTTACCATTGATTCCATTCATATGGAAGATTATGAGATTACCGGAATTGCGGACAGCTATGTTTATACCGGTAAGCTGATTAAGCCGGATTCTCTGGTCATTAAGAAGATTGGCGGTTCAGAAGTAATTGACCCGGCAAACTATAGCGTATATTACCAGACGGATGCAGATAATCCATCCAGTGCACCGGCAGGTGCAACCGAAACCATTACTGTAATCGGTAAGGGCAATTACAAGGGAACACTGACTAAGACATTTACCATTACAAAACGTGATTTGTCTACGGTAAGCAAGACAATTGCTGACGTAACCTACAATGGTGAGGCGCAGGAACCTGAAATTAAATTAACATTTAATGATGAAAATAACAAAGAACAGACCCTTACGTTAGACACGGATTATGTGGTGGATGAGTATCGCAATAATATCAATGCAGCGAACGCCGGCGGGGCAAATGCACCATATGCAGCAATCCGCGGTGTGGCAAGCTGTACCGGAACTGCAACGGTAGAGTTTAACATTTTAAAGAAAAATGTTGAAGATTTAGTATACTCTAAAATAGAAGATCCACAGTATGTACCGTTAAAAACCAAGTATGAACCGGAATTAAATGTTTATATGACATCCACCAGTGCCGAACCACTGGTTCGCAATGTGGATTATACGGCAGCTTACTTTAATAATGAAGCTGTAAAAGATGCAAATGGAACTTCCGGACCGTTTGTCCAGATTACTCCGAAGGATACCACCAACTATACCGGAAGCAAGACAATTCCGTTCTCTATTCTGGCAAGGGATCTTTCTTCTAAAAATATCAGTGCGGCGTTATCCGATGCTTCTGATACAGGATTTGACCCGGCAAACCGGAACTATCCTTATATTCAGGGTACTACTTATACACCGAATATCAGCCTGAAAGATAATTCGGAAAATGGAATTGTAGCACTGGTAAATGGAACAGACTTTACTTATGAATATTCTACCAATAACAGTCAGGTGGGAACCGCATGGATTAAAGTAACCGGACAGGGTAACTACAGTGGAACACGAATTGAGAAGTTTACCATCGGTACCTTACTTTCCAATGATACTTTAACGGTAACCGGAATTTCCGATACTGTATATAACGGTCTTGATACCAAGCCGAAGAACATTCAGGTGAAGTTCAATAAGACCGGAAGCTATCTGACAGAAAACGAAGATTACATTGTAAAATACTATATTGATAAAGATTGTACCACGGAAGCAAGTGCCATTGATCTGATTCATGCTGGAACAGTATATGTTGGAATCGTTGGTACGGAAAATGACCAGACCGGATATGTAGGAACAGCTGTATATCCATATCAGATTGCAAGAAAGTCACTTACTTCTGCAGATATTGAGATTACCGGAACCGATAACGTAGATTATACCGGAAGCGAGATTAAACCGGTACTTACTTTAAAAGATACTTCTACCGGATTAACCATTGATTCTTCCCAGTATGAAGTAACCTATGAGAACAACACAGCAATCGGAACCGCAAGTGCAACGGTAACTGCAACCGAAAGCGGTAACTACAAAGACAGCATTACGGTATACTATAAGATTACCAAACATGATATTGGAAATGCTGTGGCAGAAGCAATCCCGGATCAGAAGTATACCGGCAATTACATCCGCCCGGCACTGACGATTTATGACAACGGAAAGCTTCTGGTAGAAGGGAAGGATTATCAGGTTGTCAATGGCAACAACTTAAGGGCAGGAGAGTCATGGGTAGTAATTAAAGGACTTGGCAACTATGATGAGACCAAGCGCGTTTACTTCAATATTGTGGCAAGCCTTGAGGATGCAATTATTGACAGTGTTCCGGAACAGCTTTATACCGGAAGCCCGATATGTCCGTCTATCCATGTGGCATGTGGTGGCAATACCTTAACGCTGAATGAAGATTATGAAACAACGTATGCAAATAATGAGCTGGCAGGCGATGCATCCATTACTGTGCGTCCGCTGACCCAGTATTATACCGGAACAATTGTTAAGAAATTCAAAATCAGCAACAGCTTATCCAAGGCAACAGTTACCGGAATCCCTGCTTCAGAGCAGTATACCGGACAGACTTATAAGCCGGTTCCGGTCGTTAAGATGGGAAGCAAGGTATTAACAGAAGATGTTGATTATACGGTAAGCTACAGTAACAATAGAAATGTGGGAACTGCCAGGGTAATCATTTCCGGTATTGGTGTATACTCCGGAGAAAAAGTTGTTGCCTTTGTAATTAAAGAAAAGAGCATTGAAAATTGTACGGTTCTGGCAGTTGCATCACAGACTTATAATGGAAGACTGCTGACTCCGCCGGTTGTTGTCAAAGATGGGACAACAATGTTGAAAGAAAATGTAGACTACAAGCTTTCCTATCGTGACAATTATTCTGTAGGAACAGCTTATGTAACCATTACAGGAATTGGAGACTATAAGGGCAGCGTGACAAAGTCCTTTGCTATCACAGAACCAGTGCTGACTTCTGACGTAATCGTTCAGAGCAGGAATGCAGCAGCAGGAACCTTTGATATTGTTGTGGATGGAGTCCCAAGTTATGTGACTTCTGTTAGTGTTCCGGTCTGGACAAAGGCTGATCAGAGCGATATTGTATGGTATAACGCATCCAGAGTAGATGCAGATACCTTTATCGTGCATGCCAATATTGCAAATCATAAGAATAATGTGGGTGTATATAATATCCATGTATATGTAAGTGGTGGCGGATATAAAATGCGGTGTGCATATGCAACGACTACCGTATTTGGTGCAGGCTATGAAAGGGTCTTTGACTTAAATTATTACATAAAGAATAACCCTGATGTAGCAAAAGCATTTGGCGGCAATACAGAAGCAATTTTTGCACATTTTGTAAATAATGGTGAGGCAGAAGGCCGTCAGGCAATTGCAAACTTCAATGTTGCATCTTATCGTGCCCGGTATGCGGATTTAAGAAGTGCATTTGGAAATAATCTGAAAGCATATTATGATCATTATCGCATCAATGGATATGCAGAGGGACGAGTAGCAACCGGAAGTACAGAACTGCAGAATCCGACAACCGTATACAATGGCGTGGATTACAAGCTGGTATATGACTACAATTACTACATCAACAAATATCCGGATATTAAAGCGGCATTTAATGGTGATGAAAATGCAACCTTACGTCACTTTGTGGAATGTGGTATGAATGAGGGGCGTCAGGGAAAAGCATCCTTTAATGTAGCAGCTTACCGTGCTAATTATGCAGACTTAAGAAGCGCATTTGGAAGAAATCTGAAAGCATATTATATGCATTATATTGGCAGTGGCTATCGGGAAGGACGTAAAGCAACAGGAAATGGCGTGCTTAAGAATCCTGTAACCGTATACAATGGAGTGGATTACAGCCTGGTATATGACTACAATTATTACATCAGCAAATATTCTGACCTTAAGGCAGCGTTTTATGGTGATGATACAGCCGCATTGAGACATTTTGTGGAGTGTGGTATGAATGAAGGAAGACAGGCAAAAGACTCCTTTAATGTGAAAAAATATAAGAATAGATACAATGATCTTCAAAACGCCTTTGGAAATGATTTAAAATCCTATTATATGCATTATATTGGAAGTGGTTATAAAGAAGGACGTAAAGGAAATTAAAAAGTGTAAAAGAAAAGGGATTCTGTTTCGGATGAAAGGAAGGAGCAGAATCCCTTTTTTGCTTTACAGGAAATTGCTTTCCTGTAAAGTAAAAAACTCGCAAAGCGTATTTCTTGTAGATTGCAGCCGGTCATACATAATAAGCTGCCGGCAACAGGTCTGGTATGTAAAAAAATACAATAAATACGCATAAAACCAGAGCTTAACAATTGTAATCCAAAAATAAATCTCTTATACTAGAAACGTAAAATAAGCGTTGAAATTGTATTGATTCAGAAAAACAAGAGGAACGAAGAAATGGCAGCAGATACCAGAGTGGCTGTAATCGGCATTGTAATAGAAAAGGACGAATCCGTCGGAGCATTAAATGAAATTTTACATGAATATGCAGCTTATATTATCGGAAGAATGGGAATTCCATACCGGGAGAGAGGCATAAATATCGTAAGTATAGCAATCGATGCACCGCAGGATACCATCAGTGCACTGACCGGTAAAATCGGAAAATTACCGGGAATCAGTGTAAAAACAGCATATTCCAGTGTGGTGACCAGACATGAAGAATAGAGGAAAAGAGTTGTTTAATAAGCTGTATCAGGATACTCAGCTTACAGAGGCAGAATATAAAGAATTATTAGAACTGCATACCGATAAAGAAATTGCAGAGTACGGCTTTGAACTGGCGAGAAAAAGACAGAAAGAGACCTTTGGAAATGAAATTTATACCAGAGGACTGATTGAAATATCCAATTACTGTAAGAATGACTGCATCTATTGCGGCATCCGAAGAAGCAATCGGAATGCAGAACGTTACCGCCTGAGTGAAGAAGAAATCCTATCCTGCTGTGAAAATGGTTATGCATTAGGGTTTCGTACCTTTGTCCTGCAGGGTGGCGAAGACGGCTACTACACAGATGATTTATTGGAAGATTTACTTCATAAGATAAAAGCTGCTTACCCGGACTGTGCCATTACACTGTCCTTGGGAGAACGGAGCCGGGAGAGCTATGAAAGACTTTATACGGCAGGAGCAGACCGCTATTTATTGCGTCATGAGACCGCGAATGAAGCCCATTATGGGAAGCTTCATCCGGCAGAAATGTCTCTTGCAAATCGGAAACAGTGCCTGTATGCTTTAAAAGAAATCGGTTATCAGGTAGGATGTGGCATTATGGTTGGCTCCCCATATCAGACCATAGACAATCTGGTGGAAGACCTTGTCTTTATGAAAGCATTCAATCCGCATATGGTAGGAATCGGCCCGTTTATTCCACAAAAGGATACACCATTTGGAGAGATGGAGCAGGGAAGCCTTGAGATGACATTGTTTTTACTGGCAATTACCCGCCTGATGCTGCCGAAGGTACTGCTTCCGGCAACTACAGCATTGGGAACCATCCATTCAAGGGGCAGGGAGCTTGGCATCCTGGCTGGAGGAAATGTGGTAATGCCGAATCTGTCACCGGTAAAGGTGCGGAAGAAGTACGCCCTTTACGATAATAAAATCTGTACCGGGGAAGAGGCAGCGGAATGCCGTGGATGTCTTGGCAACCGTATGGAATCCATTGGATATAAACTGGTGGTCTCAAGAGGAGATTCACCATTTATATAAATAAAGGAATACAAAAGGTATTTCTTAAATCACCATATAATAACCAACGGGAAAGAGCTTCTGACCCGGAAGAAAGGAAACATTATGTATAACAAAGCATCATTAAAGGCAGAAGAATTTATCTGCCACGAAGAGATTGAAGAGACTCTGGCATATGCCGAGGCAAATAAGGACAATCTTGCCCTTATTGACGAAATCATTGCAAAGGCAAAATTACGGAAAGGGCTTACTCACAGAGAAGCATCAGTATTGCTGGCCTGCGAGAACGAAGAGAAAATCCAGGAAGTATATGACCTTGCAGAACAGATTAAGAAAGATTTCTATGGAAATCGTATTGTAATGTTTGCACCATTGTATTTGTCCAATTACTGTATCAATGGATGTGTGTATTGCCCGTACCATGGAAAAAATAAGCATATTGCCCGTAAGAAGCTGACACAGGATGAAGTGCGTCAGGAAGTAACGGCATTACAGGATATGGGACACAAGCGTCTGGCAATTGAAGCAGGCGAAGACCCGGTGAATAATCCAATCGAATATATCTTAGAGTGTATTAAGACCATTTACAGCATTAAGCACAAAAACGGCGCAATTCGTCGTGTTAATGTAAATATTGCTGCAACAACCGTAGAAAATTACCGGAAATTAAAAGAGGCAGGAATCGGAACTTATATCCTTTTTCAGGAAACTTATCATAAAGAAAGCTATGAAAAATTACATCCAACCGGACCAAAGCATGATTATGCATATCATACCGAAGCCATGGACCGTGCCATGGAAGGTGGCATCGATGATGTTGGCTTAGGTGTACTTTTTGGACTGGAACTTTATAAATATGAATTTGCAGGACTTCTGATGCATGCAGAACATTTGGAGGCAGTGCATGGAGTAGGACCACATACCATCAGCGTGCCACGAATCAAACGTGCCGATGACATTGACCCGGATGTATTCGATAACGGAATCAGTGATGATATTTTTGCAAAAATCTGTGCATGTATCCGTGTGGCAGTTCCATATACCGGAATGATTATTTCTACCAGAGAGAGCCAGGCGGTACGTGAGAAAGTTATCCGCCTTGGCGTATCCCAGATTAGTGGTGGTTCCAAGACTTCCGTTGGTGGATATGACCATCCGGAGCCGGAAGACGAACGTTCCGAACAGTTTGATGTCAGTGATACCAGAACGCTGGATGAGGTAGTGCACTGGCTGATGGATATGGGTTACATTCCAAGTTTCTGTACGGCATGTTACCGGGAAGGCAGAACAGGAGACCGTTTTATGAGTCTTTGTAAGAACCAGCAGATTTTAAATTGCTGTCATCCGAATGCGCTGATGACATTGAAGGAATATTTGATTGATTATGCTTCTGAAGATACCAGAAAAATCGGAGAAGCGTTGATTGCTAAGGAGATAGAGAAAGTACCAAATGAAAAAACAAGAGAAATTGCAAAACGTCATCTGAAAGAAATTGAGGAAGGACAGCGCGATTTCAGATTCTAGGAGGTCTTTAGCAATGTCATTGAATGAAACACCAAGTGCAAACCGGATACATATCGGTTTTTATGGCAAAAGAAACAGCGGAAAATCTTCTCTGATTAATGCATTTACCGGTCAGCAGGTAGCGATTGTATCGGATGTAGCGGGAACCACAACGGATCCCGTCTACAAGCCGATGGAGGTACATGGTATCGGTCCATGTGTATTTATTGACACGGCAGGAGTGGATGATGTAGGAGAACTGGGGAAAATGCGTGTAGAGAAGACGGAAAAAGCCGCAGAGAAAACAGATATTGCGGTGCTCTTGTTTTCCGGGGAGGAATATCAGGCAGAGTTAGAATGGTTCCACTATTTTAAAGAGAAGCATACACCGATCTTGTGTGTACTGAGCAAGGCGGATACTCTGACCGGTTCAGATGCTATAGCTGCACAACTTAAGGAAGAGACAAAACAGGAAATTCTTGTTATCAGCTCAAAAAACAAAGAAGATATAGAAAAGTTTAAAGAAGAATTAATAAGACTTGTGCCGGATGATTATGGTGAAGAAACCATAACCGGAGCACTGGTAGAAGAAGGAGATTTGGTCCTTCTTGTTATGCCGCAGGATATCCAGGCACCAAAGGGCAGACTGATTCTGCCACAGGTACAGACCATCCGTGATTTGCTGGATCATAAATGTCTGGTAATGAGCTGCACAACGGATAAGTTAGAGGATACGCTGGCGGCGCTGGCGCGACCACCGAAGCTTATTATTACTGACTCCCAGGTTTTCCGCACAGTATATGATAAGAAGCCGCAGGAAAGTCTTCTGACCTCATTTTCCGTATTGTTTGCAGAGTACAAGGGAGATTTCGCTTACTACAAAGAGAGCGCAGCAGCCATTAGCAGTCTTACGGAAGAATCAAAGGTACTGATTGCAGAATGCTGCACCCATGCACCACTGAAAGAGGATATCGGCAGGGAGAAAATTCCGAATATGCTGAGAAAACGTATCGGAGCAGGACTGACAGTGGATATCGTCAGCGGAACAGATTTCCCAAAAGACTTATCTAATTATGATTTAATAATTCAGTGCGGAGCCTGTATGTTTAATAAAAAATATGTCATGACGAGAATTGAACGTGCAAAAGAACAGAAAGTTCCAATGAGCAACTATGGTGTTGCCATTGCATATCTGTCTGGAATTCTTGATAAAATCAGCTATTAGAAATGATGAAAGGAAGCGTAACTATGTCAATCGAACGCGCGCGAGCATATTTAAAAGAATTTGGAATGGAGGAGCGGATTATGGAGCTGGCAGAATCCAGTGCGACAGTGGAACTGGCAGCAGAAGCACTTCATTGTGAGCCGGAGCGTATTGCAAAGACGCTTTCTTTTCTGGTGGGAGAACAGCCGATTCTGATTGTAGCTGCAGGAGATGCCAGAATCGACAACCACAAATATAAGACAACCTTCGGAACCAAAGCAAAAATGATTCCGGCAGCGGCGGTGGAAGAATATATCGGACATGCCGTTGGCGGAGTCTGCCCTTTTGGAATCAATGAGGGTATAAAAGTATATCTTGATGAAAGCCTGAAAAAATTTGAAACAGTATTTCCGGCATGTGGCAGTGGAAACAGCGCCATTGAGCTGACAATCCCGGAATTGGAACAGTGTTCCGGATATCAGGAATGGGTGAATGTCTGCAAGGAGGAGTAACAGCTATGACGCAATTACTGTTGGCAATTATTTATCTTGCGTTTATCAGTCTGGGACTGCCGGATTCCCTTCTTGGTTCCGCCTGGCCGACCATGTATCAGCAGTTTGGCGTGCCGATTTCCTATGCGGGAATTATTTCCATGATTATATCCGCCGGAACAATTGTATCCAGTCTGCAAAGTGACAGACTTACGAAGAAGCTTGGAACCGGAAAAGTAACTGCAATCAGCGTAGCTGCAACGGCGGTGGCTTTGTTTGGATTCTCTTTTTCCCACTCCTTCTGGGCATTGTGCCTGTGGGCAATTCCTTACGGTCTTGGTGCAGGAAGTGTAGATGCGTCTTTAAACAATTATGTGGCATTACATTATGAAAGCCGCCATATGAGCTGGCTCCATTGCATGTGGGGTGTTGGAGCAACGGCAGGTCCTTACATCATGGGAATTGCACTTTCCATGGGACAGGGCTGGAATATGGGCTATCGATATATTGGAATCATTCAGGTAGTGTTGACTGCGATACTTATTTTCAGTCTTCCGTTGTGGAAAGAGCGGAAAAGTCCGACCGAAAATTTGCAGAATGCAGAAATGGAACAGTTACTGGAGAATGTATCAGAAAAAGCTGGCACAACATCAGAAAAGGTTTTGTCACTCCATGAAATCTTAAAAATTGCAGGAGCCAAAGAAGTGATGCTTTGCTTCTTCTGTTACTGCGCACTGGAGCAGACCGCCGGATTATGGGCAAGCAGTTATCTGACTTTACATAAAGGTGTGTCAAGCGAAACAGCAGCAATCTTTGCAAGTCTCTTTTATATTGGAATAACGGTTGGGCGCGCCATAAGTGGCTTTATCACAATGAAATTAAATGATACACAGATGGTGCGGCTGGGACAGAGTATTATTGTCCTTGGAATAATGGCAATGGTGCTTCCGGGAAGCAATGCATTGGCACTGGCAGGTCTGATTCTCATAGGACTGGGCTGTGCGCCGATTTATCCTTGTGTCATTCATTCCACACCGGCACATTTTGGCGCAGACAAATCCCAGGCAATCATTGGTGTGCAGATGGCATTTGCCTATATTGGAATATTGGCGATGCCGCCGCTGTTTGGCGTGCTTGCCAGCAGGATTTCTGTGGCACTGCTGCCGTGCTATTTATTTGCAATACTGGTTGTAATGGTAATCATGCATGAACTTTTAACAAAGAAAACGGCATAAGCGTCGGAAAAAGTACAGCAGAGGAAATGGGAGCGTGTTATGTTTCAGTTACTTGAACTAATCGAAAATGAAGAGGACAGGGAATTTTGCAGGAAGTTGAGTGAGCAGTTTGACTCTGCAATGTACCATGTGGCATATGGAATTTTAAAGAATTCTGCAGATGCGGAAGATGCTGTGCAGGAAAGCTATATTGCAATTATAAATAATTTAGATAAAATTTCTCGTGAAAACTGTCATAAAGCGTGGAATTATATTGTTACTATAGTTAGGAGCAGAGCAATTAATGTATATCGTAGGCGGAACCGCGAAAGCAAGATGGACGAGGATACGATTGAAAATCTGCTGCAGGAGTCTCAGGGGGACGGAGAAATCTTTGAACTTCCGGATGGCAGCAGCATGTCAGAACTTATCGGCAGAATGAAATATCCATATAAGGACGTATTATATTTACGATATTATAATGAATTGAGCTATGAAGAAATTGCAACTGCTCTTGATACAACAGTTGACAATGCAAGACACATTTCCAGCAGGGCAAGGAAGAAGCTGCAGGAAAAGTTAGAGAAGGGGAATTCATTATGACAGAACAGGAACTGAAGGATGCCATTGCATCGGCGTGTAAGGCAGATTACGAATGCGCAATGGCTGCACCAAAGCATCGCTTTTCAAGGACATTTCGAAAGAAAATAAAAGTGCTGCTGCAACCGGACATGGGAAAACATACGATACCGGCACTTTATCCGGTGCATGGCAGACGTCGCGTCATTGTGGTTGTGGCAGTGCTGGTATTACTTCTTGGAACAACCGTAACGGGCAGAAGCTTTTTCCAGAGCCTGCTCGGAAAATATATTCTGACCGGGTATACCGACCATGTGCAACTGAATCTGGGCGAACCGGAGAAGCTGGAAATGGTGGCAATAGAGGACAACGCAAGGAACACAGCGGAGATTGGTGCTGAACCGGATTCGGAGGAAGATTTCGAATTTGTCTGCATGAAACCGCAGTGGGTGCCGGAAGGGTATACCTTGGAGAAAGAGGTTCATGAAGAAGGATGGGGAACATATGAACAATGTTATACAAACGATAAGGGACAATGCATGCTGTATCGGCAGATGAGTAACGATATAGTAGATAATCTAGGAATTAGTTCCAATGGAAATGAACAGCAGGAAGTTATGATTAAGAATGTGAAAGGATATTTTATTTCCGATGATGCACAGGATGAAGGAAGAGGGAATTTCGTTTGGGAAGATGGAAAGTATCTTTATATGATTGCAGGAGATTTAACAAAAGAAGAACTAATCCGGATGGCAGAAACAATAAAATAGTAAGTGAAATAAAATATTATTACAAAAAATAAAAAAATTGGAAGAAATTGTCATAAAACCTCTTTTTTATTTGTTACATAAGTAGAACAGGTGGAAAGGAGGTTTTGTAATGGAAAGAAAAATATTAAAAAAGAAAATCCTGAGTATTGCTTGTGCATTATGTCTTTGCATGTGTATGACTGGTGGTAGCACCGTAGTGTATGGAGCAGGTGTGGATAGCTGTGTAGACAAAATAGCAGAAGCAAGATATGCCAATATTGCAGCCTATAGTACAGGACTAAGGTTGAATGGTTCTACATTTACAGCGCGTGCAGAGGTTAATGCCAAAGTAAAGGCATCTATATCAACTACTATGACATTGCAGAGACAGTCAGGTACAAGATGGTCAGATGTAACAAGCTGGTTTGATTCTACAACAGGCTCTGGCTTAATTTTGACTAAGAATTACGTCGCAGGCACAAGAGGAAATTATCGTGTGCGTGCAGTTTATACTGTGAATGGTGAAACAATAACAACATATAGCAGTACAGTCACCTATTAGCAGCAAAGGGAGAAAGTTATTTCGAGATATAAGAATGAACAGAAAATACGGGAAAAAGCACGAGAGGCATGAGCAATATTTATATCGACGGTAAAATCGGTATATCAGAGGATGAAAAATGAACATATTCACAATCAAAATCATAGCATTAATCTTGATGCTGATGGACCATATAGGCGAGTTCTTTCCGGACTCGCCTATATGGTTTCGGTGGCTGGGAAGATTAGCGGCACCACTGTTTTTCTATGCACTGGCGGTGGGGTTCCAACATACAAGAAATCGAAAGAAATATCTGCTGCGTCTATATCTGGCAAATGTCGGAATGGTATTTTTTAATCAGATTATGTGTATGCTGCAGAGAAAACTGGACTATGTGGCGTATCAACCGAAAAATCATAATATATTTACAACCCTGTTTTGCGCCGGCGTGCTTATCTGTATATGGGAAAACCGGAAAGAGAAGAAAAAGTTTTTTACATACATTGGGATATATATCTTCTGGCAGGCTATGGTGATGGGACTTGCAATTCTGGCAGAGGCGTTTGATTACATATGGCGCGGTAATGCGCTGTTGCAAACAGTCTTACGGACAAATTATATTTTCCCACTACTGGGTGGAATCTGGGATGCGGAAGGCGGCGTGTTCTTTATTGCATTGGGAGTCTGTTTGTATTGTGCAGTAGAGGACAGGTGGAAGCTTACACTGTATTATATTCTATTTTGCGGAACATATCTGTTGATGTGCGAAGGAGATATCCTGTATCGGATAATGAATCGATTTTCTTTCTGGGGCTATCATAAATTAGCGGATATCATATATGTGGGAAGCTGGAGCACGGGCATTCCCCTTGGAACATCGGATTTATCCCTGCTTACGGAGTTTTATCAATGGATGATGATTGGTGCGTTGCCAATCATGCTTGCATGTAATGGAAAGCGTGGCAAAAGCCTTAAATGGCTGTTTTATGCGGCATATCCGCTACAATTTCTGGTATTGTATGGCATAAGTTATTATAAATAAGAAAGGTATATCGGCTGTGTACCGACCCCTAAAAGTTAGACCAAAAAATCTAACGATTGGAGGTCGGTATTTTTATGTCTAAATATAATTATGAATTTAAAAAGAAAGTTGTAAATGCTTATCTGAATGGAGAAGGCGGTTATAAATATCTCGCCGAGCAATACGGCGTTCCTTCTCATAGTAAAGTTAAGTTATGGGTGGATAATTATAAGTCTTTTGGAGATGATGGGTTAAAACGTTCACGTCAACAAGTAAAATATTCTTTCGAAAAGAAACTTTTTGTTGTAGAGTTATATTTATCAAGTGAAATCTCATATCAAGATTTAGCTCTGCAAGAAGGAATTACTAACCCGTCTATGATAGTTGATTGGGTTAATCGCTTTCGAGCAGCTGGACCTGATGCGTTGAGGCCACGTAAGAAAGGTCGAAAGAAAATATTGGATAAACCAGATAACAATACACAAAACAAACCACTTGTAGAATCTCCTGTTGATACAAGTGTAGAACATGTAAAGGAACTAGAGGATGAACTTCTTAAGTTAAGGATAGAGAATGCCTTTTTAAAAGAACTGAGGAGACTGCGTTTAGAGGACGAAGCAAAAATGAGAGAACGGCGCGAATCATCAGCAGCCTCCGAAGACAGTTCAAACTAAAATATCTTCTCTCATATACAGGAATGCCTAAAGCAACATATATGTATTGGCAAAAAAGATTTGATAGAGAAAATCCTGATAAGGAAATCGAAGAAAAAATCCTTGAAATTAGAGAACTTCACAAGGATTACGGATATCGTCGTATGCTAGGAGAACTTCGCAATCAGGGATATGTTATCAATAAAAAGAAAGTTCAGCGAATCATGCAAAAACTCGGATTACAGGTAACCTCATTTACACGCAGGAGTAGGAAATATAGTTCATACAAAGGAAAAGTTGGAACTGTTGCGCCTAATAGAATTCGCAGACGCTTTAACACACATATACCTCATCAGAAGATCACCACAGATACAACAGAGTTTAAATACTATGAAGTTGATGTTAAAGGACATATGACTATGCACAAACTTTATCTGGATACATTTATGGATATGTGTAATGGAGAGATACTAAGCTTTGGTATTGATAAACGCCCGTCTACCAAGAATGTAATGGATGCTCTAGAAAAAGCAATAGAAGTAACATCTGATTGTCCCTATCGAAGAACCTTCCATTCGGATCAAGGATGGGCATATCAAATGAAAGCATACTCATATCGCCTTAAAGGAGAACGAATATTTCAGAGTATGTCTAGAAAGGGAAATTGTCACGATAATTCAGTGATGGAAAATTTCTTCGGACTATTAAAACAAGAAATCTATTATGGTGTAGTTTATTATAGCTATGAAGAATTGAAATCGGAAATAGAACGATATATAAAGTATTATAACGAACAACGAATAAAAGAAAAACTAGGATGGATGAGTCCTGTGCAATACAGGCTTAGCCTCTTGGCTGCATAAAAACAGCGTAGCAGCCAATAAAATTGCTACGCTTAAAAGTCTAACTTTTTGGGGTCACGTCACTGCTGCCGGTATACCTTTTTTGCGGGAAATTCGCAAAGCGTATTTCTTACATTTTCCGGTATCTGGTAAGGAAACCACAGGGAAACTGTTTCGTTAATAATTCACAAAAATTTCCTCTTTGTGCACATTGATAAGAAATCACTGTGAAACATCTACAAAAAATCCAAAACAAATTAGTAAAAACCACCATAAAATAAGGGAAAACGATTACCTAAATAAGAATTGACCGACAATTTCGGGTGAAATATAATCAGCTTATCAAACAAAAAGCGCGCAGATTGTTTTGGAAGATACTGATGAAGGATGTATAGGAGGAATGTTTATGAGTAAAGTGATGAAAAAAATAATCGCATTTTGCTTTATGGCAGTATTGACGATAGCCATGATACCGCAGACAATAAAAGCAGACGAAGCAACGGATGCAAAGAAAGCAGTATATGTACAGGTGCCACAGGACTGGAAAAATCCATGTGTCTGGGCATGGGATGATGATGGAAATAATGCATTTGAGGCGTGGCCGGGCGAAGAGATGGACGCAGACAGCGCAAATGAAGGCTGGTATTACATCTGGGTTCCAACCTGGGTAAATCATGTGATTGTAAATGCCAATGATGGAAATGTCCAGACTGCAGAGCAGGTGCTGGATGGAGAAAAGGACTGCTGGATTACCGTAACAGACGCAGATAATGCAGAAGTAACCTATGACAAGCAGACCACCGGTGAGACACCGGAATATGTGGAGAAATTTGCAATCCATGCAAAAGTAGATGCAGGCTGGGAAAATCCTTGCCTCTGGGCATGGTCAGCACCGGATGGAACTAACGCATTTGAAGCATGGCCGGGCATGGAAATGAAGCAGGATGACAACGGCTGGTATACCGCCAAAGCTCCAATCTGGGTAAATTCTATCATTGTCAATGCCAACGAAGGAAGTGTTCAGACCGATGACATTTCTATTGATGCCGCAGAAGTCTGGGTAACAGTAGATGCAGACGGAAAAGCAGATTTTAGTTATACAGACCCGGATAAAGCAGAGGTGGCAAATATAACCGTACATGTAATCGCACCATCTGACTGGGATGCACCTTGCCTTTGGGCATGGTCGGCACCGGACGGAACCAATGCATTTACATCCTGGCCGGGCGAAGCCTTAGAAGAAGGCGAAAATGGATGGCTCATAAAAGAAGTACCGGGCTGGGTAAATTCCATTATTGTCAATGGAAATGAAGGAAGTGTTCAGACCAGTGATATTTCTGTGGATGCAGGAAAGGATATCTGGCTTGTGGTAAAAGATGCCGATAACTTTGAAGTAAGCTATGAAGAGCCACAGGTAGATGCGGCAGCAGAACCGGCAACCGAAGCTCCGGCAGAAACAGCAGAAGCAGGAAGCAACAATACTGCTCCAATCGTAATCGGTATTGTAGTTATTGCGGCAGCAGTTGTGATTATAATAGTTGTAGCAAAGAAAAATGCAAAAAATAAATAAAGATTAAACAAATAAGAACCAAGAAAAAGTCACAAGTAAAAGACAGGAGGACAGAAGTGAGAAGAAGAGTTAGAAGTAAATTGATGTCAATGGCACTTACACTTACCATGGCAGCAGGATTGTTAAGCGGCTGTGGCGGAAACAGCGTGTCAGAGACGGATAAGACTACCATAACAATCTGGCATGATAAAGAAGATGCAGTGGCGGAAGTCCTTCAGAAGAAACTGGAGGAACTGGAACCGGATGTGCATGTTGTGCTGGAGAAGAAAAGTGATTTGACAGAAAGCCTTAAGATGGTGGGAAGTGACCCGAAAGCAGCACCGGATATGTATTTCTTTGCCCATGATAAAATTGGAGTATATGCAGAGATGGACATTCTTGCACCGATTACAGACATTATCCCGGAAGAGGAACTGGATGTATATATGGATAATACCTTAGAGGCAGCAACCTACAAGGGAGAAATCTATCAGCTTCCTGTCTATTACGAGACTTTGTTATTCATGTATAACCGGCTTTATATGAAGGATGATGAAGTGCCGCAGACTACGGAAGAACTGTATCAGTATATGCAGAATAACACTGCCGGCGGACATTATGGCTTTGTGGAACAGCACAGTACGCCATACTATGCAGCAGGCTGGATCAATGGCTTTAACGGTACGATTCTCTCAGCTGATGGCACACCGGGGCTGGATTCCAAAGAAACCATTGCAGCCCTGGAATATCACAAGAAATTTGTGGATTTGATGCCGGGCGAGACGGAGTATGCAACGGTAAATACCCTGTTTAAAGAAGGTATGGCACATTCTACCATTGCAGGGCCTTGGCTGGTGCCAACCGTAAGAGAAAGCGGAATGGACGTTGGTGTGGCAGCAATGCCGGTAATTGACGGGACCGGAAATCCGATTTCTCCATATATGGGAGTGCAGGGAATTCATGTACTGAAAAATGCTGCAGAAAATAAGAAGGATGCGGTAGAAAAAGTACTTCGTGCCCTGATGGATCCGGAAGTAGAGGTGGATCTTGCAAAAGCAAGCGGCTGTGCACCGGCGATGGAAAGCTGCTATGAAATGGATGAAATCACATCAGATGAAGTGGTTATGGCAATGCACGATACCGCAGAACATGCAGTACCGATGCCGAATATTCCGGAAATGGATGTAATGTGGACGGTGGTTGGTAATCTTTTAACCGATGTCAACATGAGTGGAAAAGATGTGACGGAAAGTGCAGAGGCGGCGCAGCAGGAGGCATTGCAGTTGATTGAAAGTATGAGGTAACAAATTGAAGAAAAATAAGAAAAAAGAAATCCTGTTTGCCTATTCCTGGTCAGCACCATCCCTGATACTGATTTTGCTCATCGTAATCTTTCCAATCCTGTATACCGGGTACATTTCACTGACCAATATGAATGTGTATCACTGGAATAATTATGAGCTGATTGGACTGAAAAATTATAAGGATGCCCTGCTGGTGCTGGATAATGGCTTTATACAGGCGTTTCTGGTAACGGTTTTATGGACAATCGTAAATATGGTGTTGCAGCTTATCATCGCATTTTTGCTGGCAAACCTGTTGAACCTAAAGCGGCTCCGCCTGAGAAATTTATATAAGACGCTGCTGATTTTCCCATGGGCAATGCCGGGTTATGTATCCATTCTTCTGTGGAAAACAGGAATGTTTAACTCCCAGTTCGGTTTGCTCAATCAGTGGCTGGCAAAGTACAACATCGGGCCGGTAAAATGGCTGGGCAGCGATGGTATGGCATTTTTATGCTGTACCACCGTAAACCTCTGGCTGGCACTTCCATTTATGATAACGATTATGGACGGTGCATTGCAGAGTATTGAAAAGAGCTTTTACGAAAGTGCTGTTTTGGACGGAGCAACCTGGTTACAGAAAATGTGGTATATTACGATTCCGATGATCAAGCCAATCATTGCACCATCGGTCGTAATTACAACATTCACCACCTTTAAGCAGTTTGATATCCTGTTCCTGCTGACGCAGCAGGTGGGTGCCAAGACCGGGTCGAATCTGCAGACAATCCTGACCTATGCCTATGAAAAGGCATTTATAACGAACAATTACGGCTACAGTTCTGCAATTTCCATGATAATATTTGTCATTCTGATTGTATTTTCTGTGCTGACCAATATGAAGCCAAAGGAGGAGACGGACTAACATGAAGAAACGAACCAGAGAAAATATTGGACTCGTCTTTGCAAATATCTTTCTTATCCTGCTTTGCTTTGTGGTATTGGTGCCGGTATTGTATGCATTTTCCGTGTCCCTAAATGCGGATAACAGCTTATTGAGTACAAATTTTTCTTTCCTTCCGAAGCATTTCACCCTGGCAAATTATAAAGCAGTATTTACGGAAAAACCGATTATGCTGTGGCTGAAAAACAGTCTGATATTAGCAGTAGTAACCCTTGGCATTTCCCTTGGAACAGGAATTCCGGCGGCATATGTTTTCTCCAGAAAGGAATTTCCGGGCAGAAAAGCAATCCTTCGGACACTGATACTGCTCTATGCATTTCCATCCCTGCTTTCCATGACAGCGCTGTATAAGCTGCTGTCACCCATGGGACTGATTAATACCAGAACAGGTCTGATTATTGTATACACGGGAACCATGGCAGTATTTGCCCTGTGGAATATGAAAGGATATTTTGACACGATTCCGGTAGAAATTGAAGAGGCGGCAATGATTGACGGTACAACGCCTGTGCAGCTTGTGACGAGAATTGTACTGCCGCTTGCAAAGCCGACCATCGCAGTAACAGCCATGATGGTGCTTATCTATGTATGGAATGAATACATTTTTGCAATCAATTTTATGACAGGTTCCGATACCTATACGTTAGCAGCAGGCTTATATTCCCTGCAGGCAACGGAAATGAGCGGAAGCTGGCCGATATTTGCGGCAGCGTCCATTGTGGTATCGATACCAATTCTGATTGTGTTCTTTGCACTTCAGAAAAATATGACAACCGGACTGACCTCCGGAGGTGTAAAAGGTTAAGAAAGGCTGGACAGAGAATGAACAAAAGTGCAATTTTACATATACCCATGTCACAGTATGCATATGGAACAGACGAAGAGCATGTGACAATCCGGCTCCGTACAGCCAAAGATGATATCAAACGCTGCAGGTTGTATTTCGGAGACCGGGCATGCCGCCTGACACCGGTAATTTTCACGGAAGCAGAAATGCATGTGGTGGCAGGCAGTGAATTATTTGACTATTATGAGGTGAAGCTGGTGCGCCCCTATAAGCGGCTGTGCTATTATTTCAGGCTGGAAAGTGGGACGGAAGAAATCTATTATTACGGAGACTGCTTCAGTGCAAAACTGGTGGATGACCGCTCCGAATATTACCAGCTTCCTTTTAATCACAGAGCAGACATCGTAAGACCACCGGAGTGGGCGAAGGATGCCGTTATTTACAATATTTTCCCGGACAGCTTTGCTACAGGAAAAACGTATATCAGCGGCAAGCCAACAGAAGCTGCCTTTGAAGGAAATGTGGTAAGAGGAAAGCTGGGAGGCTGTCTTAAGGGCATTACCGAAAATGTGGATTACCTGAAAAACCTTGGCGTCAATGCCATCTACATTAATCCGATATTTGCAGCAGGCGAATATCATAAATATGATTTGCTGGATTATTTTCACATTGACCCATGCTTTGGAACAAATGATGATTTTAAAGAGCTGGTGGACACCTTCCATGCCAACGGAATCCGGGTGATTATTGATGGTGTATTTAATCATTGCGGCTGGCATTTCCCGGCATTTGAGGATGTGGTGCAGAAAGGCGAAGCATCCGATAAAAAGGGCTGGTTCTATGGATTGCAATTCCCGGTTATCCGCCCCAAAGACCCGGAGGAGTATCCGAATTACGAATGCTTCGGTTACGAGCGGATGATGCCAAAGCTTGATACGGCAAACCCGGAAGTGGCAGATTTTATCTGCAAAGTAGGGCGATACTGGGTGGAAGAATTTCACACAGATGGCTGGCGGTTAGATGTGGCAAGTGAGATTAATGATGCCCTGTGGCGCAGATTCTACCGGGAAGTAAAAGAAGTCAACCCGGAGGCAATCTTAATCGGTGAAGTCTGGGAGACTGCCAATCACTGGCTGGATGGAACCATATTTGATTCAACGATGAATTATGATTTCCGGAAACACTGTAAACGCTTCTTTGGAGAAGAGAGCATCAGCAGCGCAGCATTTGACAGCCGGGTTACAAATATGCGGATGCGTTACCGGGAACAGACCGTGTTTGCACAGTTAAATCTCTTAGACAGCCATGATGTGAGCAGGTTCTATTCCCTTTGCAATGAAAATGAATGGCAGTACCGGCTGGCACTGATTTTCCAGATGACATTTCCGGGTATGCCATCCATTTTCTATGGTGATGAGCTTGGCGTAACTGGAATTGAAGAGGCGGACTACCGGCAGGCAATGCCATGGAAAAAGGCATGCAAAGCAAAAACAATGGAAGAAAAGGGACTCCGGGAAAAATCTGGTGAACAGAATTCGGGCGATACTCTTTTTGACTTTATGCAAAGCCTGATTCGGTTGCGCCTGCATGAAGAACTGCTGCGAAGAGGTGATTTCCGCACGGTTTATACCCAGAAAAAAGGCGGGTTCTATATTTATGAAAGATATAGTGACACAGAACGGATTCGTGTTATGATAAACAGGAATGAAGAACCGATGGACGTTGCAGCATTTCTGGCAGAGCCGGGCAGCAGACAGAGCGAGATTCTGCTGGTGCATGGACTGCTGGGAAGCAAATTAGACGGCTACGGTTATGTAATAATGAAAGGCAGAGTGGAAGAGTGATAGCACGCATTGCATGGTAACAGGATATCGGGCAATAGCATGCAGATATGATGGCGGAAAATTATTTTGGCGCAGAAAGGACAGAAAATGGCGGTTACGATTAAGGATGTGGCAAAGCAGGCAGGAGTGTCTACGGCAACGGTCTCAAAGGTTATGAATGGCTCTTATTCCATTTCTCAGGAGACCATAGACCGGGTGAAAAAGGTTATGCAGGAACTGGATTACCATCCGAATCTCCGGGCGAGAAATTTTGTCACACAGTCTACAAAGACCATTGTCTTTGTGACCTCGCTGGGGAAGAATGCAGGATTTGCCAACCCGCATATGTTTGAAATGGTATGCGGAATGGAGCATGTCTTAACGGAAAAGGGCTATAGCCTTGTGATAAAGAATATGTCATCTATAGAAGCGAGGGATTATATCCACAAAGCAGCAGAAGAGAAGGCGGCAGACGGCTATATCATTCATGCGGCTGTAATTTCCAAAGAACTGGATGAAATGATTTTTCAGGAATCCATTCCACATCTGGTGATTGGCAATCCTAACTTTACCAGCCATTTCTGCTGGATTGATATTGATAACCGCCTGGCGGGTGAGCTGGCAGCGAAACATCTGCTGGAGCAGGGCTGTCAGTCCCTTGCATTTATTGGTGGAACAGAAGAGGATAAGATTTCCATGCACCGTCTGGACGGCGTGTTGTCAGTTCTGAATGAGCATGATGTGCTGGTGCCGAAGGATTATGTGCAGCGCGGGGAGTCCCAGTGTGACAGTGGCTATGAGATGACCAAAGAGATTCTTTCCAATAAAGTAAGACCGGATGGCATTATCTGTGCCAACAATTACATTGCCTATGGCTGCGTCAATGCATTACATCATGCCGGAATAGAGATACCTTCGGATATCAGGGTCATTACTTTTGATGATTATCCATTTTCACAGATATTGAAGCCGCAGCTGACCGTAGTAAATATTGATATGTATGACATGGGAATACAGGCGGGAAAATACATCCTCCAGAAAATCAGAAAACCGAATCTGTATGCCCAGTCTTATATTACAATCCCGACATTGATTGTAAGGCAGTCGACCTGATATCGTAGCTGACTGATATCGCTGCAATCAGATACGGCAGTTAATCAGACCCGATGGCCGGTTGGAAATAACAGTTTGCCGGGAAGATAGAAACTACGAAAAAACGCTTAGTCCGAGTACTTTTTTAGTACAAGGTCTAAGCGTGTTTCTTTAATTAAATTCTTAAATCAGGATTTATTTACTACAGGAATTGCGGTATTGTACCGGTGTCATCTCGTATTTCTTTTTAAAGAGGCGGTTGAAATGCTCTACATTCTGATAACCCACGGAGTATGCAATGTTTTCAACAGTCATATTTCCGTTCTTTAAAAGAGTTCTTGCTTTTTTCATGCGGACACCCTGAACCAGTTCAACGAATGTTTGACCGGATTTTTCCTTAATATATTTGGAAATGTACGGCTCAGAGAGGTGGAACTGTTTTGCCATATCCTCTAAGGTGACGGTCTGGTAGTTTGTCTGAATGTAATTCTTCATTTCCATTAAGCGCTTATCCTGAATCTCAACACTGGATTTTATGGAAGGAACCTGATTTACTGCAACAACCAGTGCGCTGATAGAGGATTTGATGATATCGTCGTCGATACCAACACCCCAGTACATCTGACCATAGCAGGTGATTCCTACATAGGACATAGCCTTGGAAGAGGAACCATGGCTCAAAGCGTGTTCTTCGTATATGGACAGCTCATAGCTGATGCCGAAGTACTGTTTGATAATGTTGCTGACAGCATCCAGACGGCCATTTCCGTTGGCGCTTACCAGGCGGTTCTGCCCACCATGAACAATCGTAGCTTCTGCCATAATACCATCCACCTGTTTGAAGTGGCATTCTTCGATCTGGAAGTAAGGCTGGCGTTTTACATACTTATCTTCAAAGATTTCATATACCCACTGTGGAGACAGCTCTTTGTGCTCTTCATCGGAAACATGTTTTACCAGATAGCCGACTTCCTCACGCATTTTCTCTGGCAGAGAAATGCCAAAGTTCTGTTTCAAAATGTAGTTTACGCCACCTTTACCGGACTGGCTGTTGATACGGATAACGTCAGAATCGTAAGTTCTGCCCACATCCATTGGGTCAACCGGAAGATAAGGGACAGACCACTCGTTGAGCTTTTTCTCTTCACGCCATGCCATACCTTTGGCAATGGCATCCTGATGGGAACCGGAGAAAGCGGTAAATACCAGATCACCGGCATATGGCTGACGTTCGTAAACGTGCATTCTGGTAAAATTTTCATATTTCTCACGGATTGCAGGCAGGTTGGAGAAGTTAAGCTTCGGATCAACGCCGTGTGAGAACATATTCATGGCAAGAGTGATGATATCTACATTACCGGTACGCTCACCATTACCGAAAAGAGTTCCTTCGATACGGTCGGCTCCGGCAAGAATACCAAGCTCTGCGTCACAGACACCGCAGCCACGGTCATTGTGTGGATGCAGGGAAAGTGTTACGGCATCACGATATTTCAAATGCTTGTGAATGTATTCTACCTGAGTGGCAAATACATGCGGCATTGCATTTTCAACAGTGGTTGGAATATTAATGATTGCTTTATTAGAAGCCTTTGGCTGCCATACATCAAGTACTGCGTTGCAGACTTCCACGGCATAGTCCACTTCAGTTCCCGGGAAACTTTCCGGGCTGTATTCGAAGGAGAAGTTACCTTCGGTCTCAGAAGCCAGTTTATTCAAAAGCTTTGCCCCGTCAATGGCGATCTGTTTTACTTCCTCTTTGCTCTTTTTAAATACCTGCTCACGCTGTGCAACAGAGGTAGAATTGTAAAGATGAATGACTGCGTGCGGAGCACCTTTTACCGCTTCAAAGGTTTTCTTGATGATATGCTCTCTTGCCTGGGTCAGAACCTGGACGGTAACATCGTCCGGAATCATATTGCGGTCGATTAAGGCGCGCATAAAGTTGTATTCTGTCTCGGAAGCAGCAGGGAAACCAACTTCAATTTCTTTGAAACCGATTTTAACCAGCATTTCAAAGAACTGCAGCTTTTCCTCTAAGCTCATCGGCTCAATCAGAGCCTGGTTGCCATCACGTAAATCAACGGAGCACCAGATAGGCGGATTGTCGATATAATCCTTCTTTACCCAGTCATAAGTACATTCAGGCGGCATAAAATATGCACGCTGATATTTTTCGTATCCTTTCATATTGAACCTCCAAAAAAATATTCTGATTATGTTGCAGCGTAACCTGCGTAAAAAAAATCTTCCGTCTCTATCATTCGAAGATGAATCATAGAGACGAAAGAAAACCTTCGCGGTACCACTCTGTTTCATGTTGTTACATGCACTCATTAGCACTATCATGCTATTCCCGGGTAACGGTGGGAGTCCGTCGCGACCTACTATAGGGTTCAGCCGGCAGCTTCAAGGCGAGTTCACTGTATTCCTTCTGCCGTCTTGCATCAACCGGCGGCTTTCTGAGAGAATTCCTGACAGTTACTATTCCTTTTCATAGCCTTTTTCAAATGTCTTTGGTAATACTAACACAAAAAAGTACATTTGTGTATGATTAAATTTAATCACTTATATTGATATATTTTAATAAGGAATCTGACCACTCTTGCTATATTTATTCCAAGCACCCTGATACTGGAAAGTTGCCACAATAGCATAAATTGCTGCCACAAGAATCAGCCATCCGCCAAACTCTCCCGACGAAAGGAATACGAAAATGGTATTAATGACGCCATAGACACAAAGTAAAATGGAGCATACACGGCTCTGCGCAAGATGAATAGCAAGTCCGAGTCCGAGCATAATTGCAGCATCAATCAGTGAGGTATAATTATGTAAAAAAGCAATAAGAAGCAGATTAATTCCTACACATATATAAATGATAACAGAAGAAGCAATAATATTTCCTCTGTATTTCTTACAGAGTGGAGAATGATAGAAATCGTGTTTGCTCATTCCCTGTGGAACCTGATTCGGTGCAGCGTATGGATTGCCATAAGGATATTGCTGAGCATTGTTAAACTGAGGCTGTCCATTATAAGGGTTCTGCTGAGCGTTATTAAATTGGGGCTGTCCATTATAAGGATTTGGCTGTCCGTTGTATGGACGCTGGTTTGGCATTGGAGCCGGTGCACCGCAGTTCGGGCAGGTTCTAAAGTTATCTGGATATTGTGTTCCGCATGATTGACATTGCATAAAATGTCTCCCCCTTTTGTATTCATTATATTATATAAGGTAATGCAGATGTATTGTATTCAGGTCATTGACAGAATGAAATCATCTTTCTCTCAAAAACCTTAAAAATATCATCGAATCACCTATATCATATCATTCTATCTGTTTTCCTGATATCTGTAAACAATAAAATAAGAAGAAATCCCCATCTGCCTTACACGCTGGCATCAATATGAGCTGCTTTTTTACGGAGTCCGGAAAGATGGATATTAATTTCGCGTCGTACAGACTGAGCAGTGACAGGTTCTTCACCAGACTTATCGTCATGCTCTGCTTTGACCAAATCGGCAGTGTGCTTATCTGAGCCATTATCCGCTGCACCAACAGACTCTTCGGTAGAATCTGAACCGGAAGAGATTTCTGCATTATCGGTAGAATCGGATGTCGTTGCATCGGTTGAATCGGAAGAGTTTTTATCCTTATCAGATGGACTTATATCTTCATAAGGCTCTTTGTCCGGTTTTGCCTGATATTCCGGCGTCTTGGTATAATCATTGTGTTCTTTTTCAATGGCATAGGTGCGCTTTAAAATCTGCTCTAACATAGCCTTTTTCTTGGCTTTTGGAATGTGCGGATCATTGGAAACCGTCTTAACCTCGGACATAAACTGCCCCATTTTATAGAGCTTTAGCTTCTCAACGTCCTTTTTGGTACGGCAGTTTTGAAGCTGTTTGCGGTAAGCTGCCACTTCTTCCTTTAGCTTTTCATGTTCTTTTAGGGCATCCGGATTGACTTTTTCTAAATACTGTTCTTCCTCCGGAGTTAATTCCTGACCGGAATCTAATTTTGCCTGAAGCTCCTGCTGGAAATTGCTTTCATGCATCTGGGAAATCTGTTCCTGATAATGCTGTAACAGGCGTTCCTCCTGGGTCAGCTCCTGGTTCCGTTCTTTTTTGGTAGGCCGCTGCGGGAGCCCCTGTTCCTTCTTGCGTTGGGAAAGAACCACAAGTGAGTTTTCGAGTTTGAGATTCATATCTTTTCCTCCTTGAAAAGTTCTGTGAAAATCCATTTTCACATATGCCGTTTATGAGAATCTTCTATATAAATAATATCGGCAAAATAAAATAAGACTTTACAACAAAACAAACAATTGCTATTCTAAATATTAAGTAACTTAAGAGGAGGACATTTTATGTTTAACAGTAACGTGCTGTGGATTCTTGCAGCATTTGTGGTATATATGGGTATAATGATTGCCATAGGTGCGAAATATATGAAAAGTACAAAGAATTCAGAAGATTATTTTCTTGGAGGAAGAGGCTTAAGCGGCTGGGTGGCAGCATTAAGCGCACAGGCATCTGATATGAGCGGATGGCTTCTGATGGGACTTCCAGGTGCTGTATATGCATTTGGAACCGGTCAGGCGTGGATAGCTATCGGATTGTTTATTGGAACGGTCTGCAACTGGATGTTTATTTCCGGAAGATTGCGCAGATATACCATCCGTGCCAATAACTCCCTGACTTTACCGGAGTATTTCCAGAATCGTTTTCATGATAAGAAGAATGTGTTGTTATGCATTTCTTCTATAGTAATAGTCGTGTTCTTCCTGGTGTATACTGCATCTGCATTTGCAGCAGGCGGAAAATTGTTCCATGCAGTAACCGGTGTTGATTATACCGTAGCTTTAACCATCGGTGCAGTTGTTATTTTACTGTATACCTTCATGGGAGGTTTTATGGCAGTATGTGTAACAGACTTTATCCAGGGAATGCTGATGCTGGTTGCACTTCTTGCAGTGCCTCTGATGGCATATGCGGTGGTAAGTGGCAATGGCGGATTAAGAGAACTTTTAGATGCCAGCGGAGTAGCAGGAGGAAGCGATTCCTATATGAGCCTCTGGCAGAATGGTGGAGAGCCATATCGTGCCATCGATATTATTTCACAGCTCGCATGGGGATTGGGATATTGCGGAATGCCTCATATCCTGACCAGATTTATGGCGGTAAAGAGCCAGAAAGAATTAAATAAATCCAAAGGTATTGCAATTGTCTGGGTAGCATTATCCTTAACCTTTGCCTGCATCATCGGTGTGGTTGGAAGAGCGTACCTGTATCCGGAAGTGCTTGGAAGCGCTGGGGCAGATTCTGCGGAAAATGTATTCATTAATATGATTACACATTTGTTTACGAAGCAGTATGCGTTGCCGTTTGTTGCGGGAATCTTCCTGTGCGGAATCCTTGCAGCAATTATGTCTACTGCAGATTCACAGCTTTTAGTAACCGCATCTTCCGTATCAGAAGATATATACAAAGGTGTAATAAATAAAGAAGCAAGTGATAAAAAGGTTCTTATGGTCAGTCGTATTACCGTAGTGGTAGTTGCGATTATTGCTTATATTATTGCACTGAATCCGAACAACTCCATTATGGGACTGGTATCCAATGCATGGGCAGGATTTGGCGCTGCATTTGGACCACTGGTAGTATTATCCCTGTTCTGGAAGCGTACGAACAAACCGGGAGCAATTGCAGGAATTATATCCGGCGGTCTGGCAGTTATCATCTGGGATTATATTCCTTTGATGAAAAACGCAGACGGTGCCATGGTAACACTTGGAACCGGAACCGGAATCTATTCCCTTCTGGTAGGATTCTTCTTAAGTTTAATCTGCATCGTAATTGTGAGTCTTTGCACCAAAGCACCAAGCGAGGAAATGCAGAAAGAATTTGCAGATGTTGCTGACAAGAGCATAGAATTGTAATAGAAAAGAAAAGCTGTTTATTTGCAATGGCAAAAGGATGCCGGCAAGTAAACAGCTTTTTATAATGAAAAAACAAGGCAGAAGTGAAAAATACCGTAAAAAAGATAGAAAATGGATTGTACACAAAAAAATACAATTTTTCTAAAAAAAGTATTGCAAAAGCGTAACCTGTCGTGTATACTAATCCTTGCTGTGACATTGATAGCGTAGAAGCGTGAGGTTGCTGCCCACTGTGGCAGGTTTTCCGTGGAGCGAATGTCAAGTTAGGAAACTGGCGACAAGTCACTGT
>ERZ773147.301-NODE-301-length-61883-cov-12.556787_pt1 | contig 61883 bp, 65 predicted proteins | sample MGYA00580851_ERZ773147 | MGnify/ENA primary metagenome ERZ773147 (study PRJEB29015, sample SAMEA2737818) | human gut metagenome | biome: human gut; feature: human-associated habitat; material: faeces | place: China | collected 2012 ... | reverse complement strand
TTGGGATTGATCTGCCGCTTGACCTGTGAAATGGAGTGCATAAGCAAATCCAGACCCTTTGCCGAGAGAAACGACGGCTGCGACGGTATGATAACGCTGTCCGCTGCCGCCAGTGAGTTCAGCGGCATAATACCGAGCGACGGCATACAGTCAATGAGGATATAGTCGTAGTGAGGTTTGACCTCACCCAGATATGTCCGCAGCGCCCGTTCACGGTTCATAGCGTTTATGAGCCGGATTTCCATACCCGATAGGGTAATGTTTGCCGGGAGCAGGTCAACGCCCTCGCCGTGGTGCAAAATACCGTGTCCGTCGGGAATCGGCGTGTCGTCGATTACACTCTGCATAATGTCCGTCAGGGTAACGGGCAACTCGTCGGGTTTGGCATAACCGAGGGAGAGCGTCAGAGAAGCCTGCGCGTCCGCGTCGATCAGTAGTACCCGTTTGTTTTCCTGCGCCAGACCGATACCGAGACTTGCGGTTGTTGTGGTTTTACCCACGCCGCCTTTTTGGTTCGTCACCGCTATTACTTTACAGTTCGCCATTTTGGGGTTTCCTCCTTTACATAGATTTAGCCGCCTGCGGCGAAGCAGACGGCTATGTATATTAGAGGTACACATCGACGGTTATATCTTCCCACTGGTTTTTGCGGAGATAACAGCCTATTGCTTTTCGGTATGCTTCGGCCTCGTCGAACTTAATGGTGAACGACATAAATGGCGGGAAGTTATCGCTTGGGTCATATGCCATGCAGTTTGATGGATATGGTGCCGTCGTCCAAAAAGTCCTACCGGAGTATCGTTCCGCACAGGCTGCTATCAAGGAACAGCGCCAATAAAAAGTTGACGCAGTAGCGTAGGCAAAACAACTGATATAAATACGGTCACACAGTCCGTCGGGATTGTGTGACCGTTAATTTTTGCCCATTTTCAGCTAAATACACCGTAAATCAAGCCGCCGATTTCACTATGAAATCAGCGGCTTTTTCGTGTTCAAAAAATCTTTTGAAATTTTTTCGCTCAGGGGGTTAAAAAATGAGCTTTCTCGCTGCCTACCTATTGAGGGACAAAACGAATGCCTTTGAACCTTGAAAATCGAATAGATATTCAACAGGTACATTCCTGATCGGGGGCGGAAGCCCCAGCCGGATGAAGGTGCGCCACGAACTTCCTGCCCACAAGGGTTATCACGGAAAGCAAGGTTGGTAGCGATTCCGAACCATTCTGAAATATCCGCTTGCTACGGATAACGAATCACCTACTTTTTTCTTTTCTTATACGGCTTAAATATGTTTTCAAAATCAATGATAGTTTTATCTCATTGATGTTGGATTGAAGGCGCTGCAAAAACCGCCCGGCGTGTGCGCCGTCCATCTGGGTGTGGTGAAATTGAAACGACAGCTTCAGCGTCGTCCTGAAGAGCCCCTTATGATATTTGCCCCAGATGATGAATGGATTGTTAAAAATACCGCTGTTTATGCCGACCGCTCCGTCAATTTCCGTATCTAAGATGGCAGAGGTGCCGATGACCATGCTGTCCGGCAAGTCGTGATTTTCACAGCTTTCCGCAACCGCGCGCGTCAGCCGCAGGTAGTCGGCATTGAACTGCGCAAGATCGGTGGAAAACGGCACATCACAGGAACTGACTTCGCCGTTTTTGTTTTTCACGATGGTGTTCACCGCGAGACTGTCATATTGCAGCAGCTCACGCCCTACGGGGAGCAAATAAAACTCCTTGACTTCACCGGCCGCCTTTCCGATGCACCAGCAGAGCAGCATATTGAATTTCAGCCCACGCCTGTGGCTGAGTCGGTAAAGCGGCGTCACATCCAGTGTTTTGAAGAAGGTCACCATGGGGTTCGGCGCACTCATCCAGAGATCATAGGCTTCGGCGCGGGATGTTGTTTTCGGGTCAATGACGGTCGGCTTCATTCTACATCCTCCAATGCCGCAAGATTGCCTGACTGAATGGCAGGGATGGTATAGTCGCCGACTTCAATGTTCGGCCCTGTGACAATGTCTTTCAGATAAACCGTCTGCTTGTCGTGTGGACGGGGATAGATTTGATTCATCATATTCTCCCTATCCTTTTTGCTTTTGCTTCGGAAGCGGCAATTCCTCGTACATGGCAATAAAAAGTTTTGTAAGGAACTCTTTGCTGTCAACCTCGTCCACCAGCAGCATTTCTTTCGCTCCCTCATACGGGAGCTCACAAATTGCCGCGGGCATAAGCTCCAAAGCAGCTTTTGTTTTCTTTACAAGCAACCGATCATCATAGATCCCGCCGACGATTTTACCGCGATAATAGAGAATATACTCTCCCATCATAGGACGGTAAGAAACATCGGCCAAATCGGATATCTGTTCCAAAATGAGATGAAGATATTCTTTACTGGATGCCATTTCCCCCTCTAGTTCAGAACAGTTGTCCCGGCAGCTTCAGCTTTTCCTTTTTCGGGAAAGTGGCTTCAAACCGTTCAAAACCGTCCGGGTCTTTCTCACAAACAAAATACCCCTCCGGGTCTTTGTAGGTGCCTGAAATGCCATTCAAAAAGCCGGGCGTCAGCTCGCGGATCAGGAAATAGTCTGCCTCCGGGTCGTCGGCATAGCGGACGCCCTTGGTTTTGGCCAGAACAAAGCCGGACTTGCCGTAAAACAGAATGTTGCCGGTAATGGCCAGCGCGCCTGCGCCCATCTCTTTGACTTTTTCCATGGAATAGTCCAGCAAGCGCTTTCCATAGCCCTTCCGCTTATACGCCGGAGCGATACCGATAGGGCCGAAGGTCATGATGGGAAGCTTCCGCCCGTCATCGCAGTCGATTTCCGATCGCACATAGATGACCTGCCCGATCAGCTCACCGTCCAGCTCCATTACGAAGTCCAACTCCGGCACGAACGCGGGGTCATCCCGATAGCAGTGCAGCACATAGTGCTCCATGCAGCCGGGGCGATAGACATTCCAAAAGGCCTCGCGGGTCAGGTTTTCAACGGCACGGTAATCGTCTTTTGTTTCAAGACGGATGGTAAATTTCTTTTCTGCCATTGCAGTTTCTCCTTATCTCTTATCAATAATTTTGTCGATGAGCCCGAACGCCAGCGCTTCCTTAGCGGACATAAAATTGTCCCGCTCGGTAGCATCAGCAACCTCATCAAATGTTCTTTCGGTATTTTCGGCCAAAATTCGGGTCAGCCGCTGTTTGGTTTTCTGCATTTGCTCAGATACGATCTGAATATCCGTGACCGGGCCATGCACACCGTTCCCACCGATCAGCGGCTGATGAATCATAATTTCCGCATTCGGCAGTGCGATCCGCTTGCCCTTTGCGCCGCCCGCCAAAAGGAAAGCGCCGAAGCTCGCGGCAAGACCGATGCAGATGGTGGACATGTCGCATTTGATGTACTGCATCGTATCATAGATCGCAAATCCGGCCGTGACCGAGCCGCCCTTTCCGTGAACATAGATAATGGATTCTTTCATTTTTCTTGTCTCTCTTTCTCAAAACAACGGAATCTCACCGTCAAAATGCGCCGCCTTTTCCAGCAACGGGCCTTTTGCGCCCATGGTAAAGGCAATATCGCTGCTGCGGATGGAAAGAAGCTGCATTTGCGGCTTCAAATGAAGAAATTTCATCATTTCCTCTGTCAGACTGATTTCACCCGATTCTGAAATTACAGTCCAGCAATAGAAGCGCCCCTTGTAAGGAAGAAAAGTCCCCATCGGTGCTTCATAATGCAAAAGCTCCGGAGTTTCGGCCAGAATATGGCCGAGCTTGGAGGGCAGCAGCAATCCTTGTCTTGTCACGCAGAAACCGCCCGTGGACTTGCTCCCGGTAAACAGGTATATTTTTCCTTCATCGGCAATTCGGTACTCCTCAATGGCCAGCGTGGGGGACTGCACGCCGCCATCCGAGCGAACAACAGAGATTCCGTAAATAAATTTTCCACCCTTGTTCATTTGCGGCATAGGCTCTCATCTCCTTTAGAGAATGATTCGTGCGATCTCCATCGTCACGATCTTCAGAACTGCACCGCCGGACATCACATAGAACCAAACCTCGCGCATCTTTTGCGTTTTTGCAATTGGCGTGGCAATGGCGGCAATGATGATCAGCAGCGCTCCGACACAGCCGACGATGGTGGGAATGCTGACCAGTTGGAACAGACCCGGCGCGCAGCTTCCGTCAATGGCACACTGGATGGTTTTGTCCAGTCCGTCCCGCGCCGCCGCAAAGCAGCAGATCGCAAGACCGAACACCAAAAGAATCAGACTCCTGCGTCCCCAATACTGAATATTGGTACGGTTAATAAACGAATAGCCAATATAGCTAAGCAACGCAAGGATCATCACCGTTGTAACGGTTGTAGTTGTGTTTCCAAAATAAAGTTTCATAAATGTTTCCCCTCACTTTCTTTGCTTCTGTAAGTGAATACGTAGGAAGCCCGATTTCCTGTGCCAGCAGCTTGGCATAGCGCTCAGTGCTTCCGGTATTAGTTGTGTAAATAATGGCATCCATATGGATCCTCTTTTCGAAAAATAAGACGCAGTACACGACCGGGTTTCCGGTCAGCACTGCGTCTTAGCGTCTGGCTGTTTGGTTTCCATGATAAAATGCTTGACATTGATGATGCTTTCGTGCTTGCATTTGGGGCAAAACAGTGGAAATGCTTTCAGCTCCGTTTCCGGCAAAAGCTGCAAGCGCGTTTTCGCTCCGCATACCGGGCACAATACCCATTGCTTTTCTTCTGCAGCTTCTTTCATATGGATGTTTCTGACTTTCTGTAGTCGGATTCGACTTTGGAAATAAAGCGGTCAATATGAGCGCTCAGCATCGGCGCAATACTGTCTTTGTCGCTTGCTCCGTCGTAAACGCTGTAAAGCAGGAACATCGGGCCGTAAAATTCAAGTGCCAGCTGCATAGCGGCATCATCGGAGTTCGTCAGCTTTCGGAAAATTGCCGCCATATATTCGGTGGGTCCGGTTGCCAGATAATCGTGATAAAGCTGTGCGAGCTTTGGATCACGGTATTGCTCCAGTGTCAGCATTTTTCGAAAATTTGAAGAAAAATGCTCTTTTGTCCAATGATCAAACTGCGCCATAGCGTAAGCGCGGATATTTTGAATCGGGGTACTCATATAAGTCTCTGCAAAACCATCCGGCTCTGTTTCCGGCATTTCGTATTCTTCGGCACGTTCATAGTCCATTTTATTCATCCGCTCTACGATGCTGTCTAATATTTCCTGCTTGCCGGTGTAGTGCTTGTATAAAGACCCCTTGGTAATTCCCAACTGCTTTGCAATATCGCTCATAGATGTACCCAAGTACCCACTCTGTGCAAATAGTTCGAGCGCAACATCAATGATTCGCTCCTTGGTATTTCCTGCCATAATTTCACTCCTCAAAGCGTTGTAACCGTTCGGTTACTATAATTATAGCAACCGAGCGGTTGCCTGTCAAGAGGCTTTTGAAAATTTCGGATATTTTCTTTCTGCTCGGTAGTGGTATAGCAGGAAGAAAGATTTGTTGATGACTATTAAAACTACGCTGAAGCTCATTCCCAATGCGCTGTGACAGGTCTCCTACAAAAAGCGGACCAGCAGTAATCGTTATTTTATCAAGTACATCATCGGGAATCCTAACTGCAACTCGGTTAAAACCGGCTATATTTTCAAACTCAGCTTTCAGTCTGACTTCTTTTTCATAGTCCCAGGCGTTATCTTTTATCAGCGTGTCAAAAAAGTCAAAGACTTTTTTGACACGCTGTTTCTTCACCGGTTACTTTTGCAGCTGGGTTCATCATTTCCGCCACCTCACACCTTAATATATCTCGTCGCTCGTCCTGAGCCGATTCGTTTTACCGAGCCGGTTTTGACCATGGCACCGAGGACGGCCTCCACGGTCGTGGGGCTGACATCGGGTAGGATCTTGCAGATCTCGGCTTTGGAAAGCGGAGTCAGGCTGTTCAGCACGGTCGCCTCCACACGGGCCTTTTTCGTGATCTTCTTGCCATGCACCACCGCAAACCGCTTGTCCAGTTCCTTGTAGCACATATAGAGGGTGGACAGGAAATTTTCGATAAAGGGGAAATAGGAATTTTCGTTTGTGTCCCACCCGGCAGAGGATTGCCGCAACGCCTCATAATAGTATGCCTTATAGTTATTGATCTGTTCCTCAAAGGATACATACTTTCCGGCGTCAAAGCCGTTTTTGTACAGCAGCAGAAGCGACAGCAGGCGGGACATTCTGCCGTTGCCGTCCCGGAATGGGTGGATGCAAAGAAAGTCCAGTATCACGCAGGGGATCAGAAGAAGCTGATTGATATTGGCATCGCTTCGGGCATCCAGATAGGCAAGCTCCAACTGCTCCATGGCTTTGGGGGTCTCGCTTGCAGACGTGGGGCGAAAACGCACGCACCGATTTCCGTCGGCATCGATCTCCAAAATCACATTATCGTCCGTCTTATACTGGCCGCCGTATTCATAGCCCGCAAAGCTCATCATCATTTCGTGCAGTTGCAGGATGTCGCTCTGCCGAAAGTCGATGTGCTCATAGCCGAGATGAATTTCGTTCAGTGCATCTCTGTATCCTGCGATCTCTGCCTCGTTGTGGTTCAGCGGAGCGCTGTTTTGATTGACAATGGCGGCAATGCGCTCGTCGCTGGTCACGATGCCCTCGATGGCGTTGGAGCTTTTGATGGACTGTACCTTTGCCACAGATTCTAATTCTGTAAAGATCTGCGTGTATTCGTCTTTGCGCACGCCTGCCATGGTTTTCAGTGCGGCAATATTTGAAGTCAGATTCACAAGGCTTGCCGGCAGCAAACCGTTATTCAAAAAGGAGTAATCGAATTTTCTCATACAGCACCAGCCTTTCTGCACATAATTGTAGCATATTATGTGCAGAAAAACAAGGCGCCATACAATTTATCTGCATATACTTTTGCAAAATATATGCAGATAAGAATCTTGCATCGGCTGGAATAATGAAAATTGGCATTCGTGGTTCAACGGTTGACTCACATTGAACTGTTTCACTTCTATTCCAACATAAAATAACCGAGTGGATTTCATTAAGAAAACCACTCGGTTATGTACATGACTTTTATCCTACGACAATTCTGGGATTATTGGACTGTAATTTCCATAAATTATTATCTCGCTCAAAATATAATCCTAATACCGCCACCATTTTCTCCAACGGCGAGAGGAACAGATGCCACTTGAGATGGCCGAAGTTCTGTGACCGGAGGCATAAAACTACTAAGAAGTTGAATATATTTTCCGGTTTTATATTGAGAAGGCAATAATGGCAGCAAAATAGTCCAAAGTGATGCTTTGAAAAAAGTTAAAACGATAATTCTCAATAATTCTTCTAGATTCGCCGATGATAACTCTTACGGGCTCTGCATCTAAATCAAATAGAAGAACATCGTCACCTTTCATGGACTGATCCGGATTGGTATTGTACCTAAGCCTGTATATGGGTAGTTGCGCATCTGTTGTAGAACTTAGATATTCCGCCAAGAAAACCTCAGCAAAATTTCCTTTCTGTGTTGTTAAATTCTGAGGATAAGGGGAACGGGGGATCGGGAGATTTTTGATTCTTAAGGACGTGATCAAATCTATATGCCGTTGTAATGCATCAGAGCTAATATGGTGCTTTTGCAATGCATCTTCCATATATTTTAGTAAAATATCATTGCGCCCATTTTCTCTCAAAACTCTATGAGCTACACCGCTTGCGGTTATACTATAGTCAGCTATCAGAGAAATAGCGAGAGGATCGACTCCATCCGGATGCTTATTCACAATGGACATACCCCATACTCCTTTCATACCTAATTTTTAGTAATCTCTGTTCAACAGAAAATCCGCCAGATGCACGATCTTGACTCCATTGACATTGCCGGTGAACAGTCCGATCACAGCGCCGCCGAGTCCGTTTGCGTCCTCGTCCTTTTTCAGTCCGTGAATTTCGCCGTAAAATTGAGAGCCTTTTAACCTCGGCTCCGGTGGGGTCGAAGTTAAATCCGACCTCTGGCCCTGCCGTTCTACTACCTCTAAAGCCGTTACTACGACCCGGCAACCGGCAGATTTATAAACGCCGACAGCTATGCCAGCACCGACGCAACCGGCAACCTGAGCACGAAGAAAGACGGCGGCACGAGCCACAGCTATACCTACGGCAACGGCGCATGGCGTGACCTGCTGACGGCGTATGACGGGAAAAGCATAACCTGCAGCAGAGGAAACCCGAAAAAATATTACAACGGCAGCACGTTTACATGGACGCAGGGCCGCAAGCTGGCAACGGCGAAGGTCGACGGCACGAACATAAGCTATACCTACGATATGGCCGGTGTTCGCAGCAGCAAGACCGTGGGCTCGACGAAGTATGATTTCACGACACTCAGCGGACCTGTAACGCGGCAGACGGGCGGCAATGCAATTACACATCACAAAAAAATAACCGACCGCGAACGCGGCCGGTTATAATTTTACTTATTACTCCATCAGGACCCAGCAGTCGGTGGAGGGGGATTGACCGGAGCACATCGGAACGATGCGCATTTTGGCTTCGCCGAGCTTGACGTAATCTGCGCCCTTTGTGACAGTGTCGGCGGCAGAGGCGCTTTCGGCCGAGCAGTAGACGCGGTCGAATACCTTGAGCAGAATGTCGGCGCTCTGTCCTGTGACCTCGTCCGTGCCGTTTTGCAGGGCTGCGCTGCTCGTAAGCTGCACCGACATCTTCGTCGAGGACGAGCGCATTGCGCGCGTCACGCTTATGCCGAAGCTTGACACGGCGGTGACAGGCGTGGGCTTTACGGCCGAGCTTGAGGAAAATGCAAATTCAAGGCCGCTTACCTCCGGCAGACGCATGCCCAAAAGGACGATCTCGTCAACGCCCATTTTCGAAAGCTCGCTGCAAAGCGAGAGAATGTAGCTCTTCACGGTCGCGTTTGTAGGGTCGAGCCATGCGCCGTTTGAATCGGAGTAAGCCTGGCCGGCGGTCGTTTTCAGCGCAAGCTGCGTGTATCGCGAAGCGAGCGTGTTATCGACAAAGCAGCACATGCGCACGGCAACATACTTATCCTGCTCCTTCAGCGAGGACACGATGGATTTAAGGTCAACCGTGCCTGCCGTGCCGTAGCCCTTGGCGATATCGGCCTGCGAATCCCAAACGAGCATTCCCGTGACGGTTTTCACGTCGAGCAGAACGCCGCTCGCATCCGGAGCCTTGGACAGATACGACTCAACGCCCGAAGCCGTCACCGAGGACGCGGGGACGTACACGAGCTTGACCGCGCCGAGATTTTCGCCGGCGACGGCCTTTATGTTTGAATAATCGGCCTGACCGATCTCGAGCTGCGCATTGACAGGCTCGAAGCTCTGCTGCACGACCTCGCCGTCGTCGCTCTGGACGGGCTTTGCGCTGTCATCCTGGAGAAACGGTATCTCAAGATGCAGCCCGCTGTTTGTCACCACTATATATTTTTGTAGTCCGTAGAAAAGCATGACCGCAAAGGTAATGACGGCCAGAATGATTATCGTGGCTATCAGCGCCGGGGCGGTTTTCTTGCGCTTTCCGCGGTAAAATTCAGAGTTGTTTGCCAATTAAATCAGTCCTCAATCTGCTTGATGCGGCGGACGTGTCTCTCGTCGCCGGAGAAAGGAGTGTCAAGGAAAGTGTCAACGATCTTAAGCGCAAGACCGGGGCCGACGACTCTTGCGCCCATTGCGAGGATGTTTGCGTCGTTGTGTAGCCTTGTCATCTCGGCCGAGAAGCAGTCGCCGCAGAGGGCTGCGCGGATGCCCTTGACCTTGTTTGCCGTGATGGAAATGCCGATGCCGGTGCCGCAGATTATGATGCCCTTTTCGCACTCGCCGTCTGCTACCGCATGGGCGACCGCCTTGCCGTAAACGGGATAGTCGCAGCTATCCTCGGAGTAAGTGCCGTAGTCTTTGTATTCAAGGCCGCGCGCGTCGAGGTGCTTCATGACCTCCTGCTTGAGCGCCCAGCCGCCGTGGTCGGAACCTAATGCGATCATATCTTTGTGATCCTCCAAATAAATATTACATTTTATTATCTCACTAAAAAGCGATAATTACAAGCAAATTTATCAAAACGGCCAGCTCGGCAGCCATTTGAGCAGATTTGACGCCAGCTGGGCGTTGACTCTCAATCCGGACAAAACCGGGTAAAAGACGACAAACAGCGCGCAGGCAAGCCCCGTCAGCCCGTAGACGTTGAATTTCCAGCCCTTCGTGTTATCCTTCATGAGCCGGAACATGCGCGCGAGCGCGAGCACGAGGAACACCGACGAGGGGAAGTAGTGATACTCAAACGTTGTGCGCGTTATGAACACCCACGGCAGGAGCTGCGCGAGGTAGCCGATGAGGATAAACAGCGAAACATCGTCGCGCCGCTTTATCGCGAACACGGCGCACAGCGCCATCGCAATAAGCCCTGCCCAGCACAGCACGGGATTTAAAAATGCGCCAAAGGACGAGCGCGTGCCGTCCTCAAAATACTTGAGGTAGTACAGTATCGGCCGCTCGTCTATCACCCACTGCCACCAGCGAGAGGAGTAGGGGTGCTCGGCGTGGACGCCGGAGTGGTAGCTGAACATAAACTTCTGATTGTCCAGAACGAGGTTTGCGTAGTCGGAGGTGAAATACATGCCGACTCCGTGCATTCCGCTTGCCCGGCCGTAGGGGTAATAGCTCATGTAGTATATCGCAGCAGGGATGATAATGAAGAACACGACGCAGAACGCACAGTTTTTGAAAAACGCCTTCACCTCAAAATTGCGCAGCCAGTGGACGAGCCATATGACCGCAAGCCCGGCTCCGGCATAAAAGCAGGTCCATTTGCACGCGGCCCCTATGCCGAAAAACAGCCCCGAAAGCGCAAGGTCGCGTTTTCTGCCGCCGGTGATGTACATATACATGAAAAGGTACATGAGCAGGATGAAGAAAACGGCGTAGGTGTCGATCGTGGCAAGGCGCGTCTGCGAAAAGTGCATAAAGTCAAATGCAAAGATCGCCGTTGCACAGGCGCAGATGTCCGTCGAACCGAACATGCGCTTTAGAAGTGCGTACAGCACCGGCAGCATCAGCACACCGAACAGGACCCCGGAAAAACGCCAGCCGAACGGAGTCATGCCGAAAAGCTCAATGCCGATGGCGATGATTAGCTTGCCCAGCGGCGGATGCGAGATCTCGTACGGATACACGCCCTCGATGTTCTCGTATGCCGTGCGCGCGTGGTATATCTCGTCAAAATAAGTGCTGTTTAAATAGCTCTGGTATTCGGGCACCGTGCCTTGCTCGTCGAAAAGCTCCGGCGCGTCGGCGCATTGGCCGAAAAGCTCGCCGCCGCAGCGTACTGCAAGCTCGCCGAGGCGAACATCGCCCGATGCCGTCAGGCGGATATAGCGCGCATTGGGAACCTGCAATGCGTCAAGCTCAAAGTCGTTCCACTTAAACAGCGCAACATAGTTTTGCTCAAAGCTGCCTGCGTCGGAGAAATTATTTCCGTCATCCGACAGCTCGATGCGGTAGCTCCCGGTGTTCAGCCCGGAATAGAGCATTATGCCGTCGATGCTGCGCACCTCGCCGAGATCGACCGTCACGCTCTCGCCGCTGTGAAAATCATGGAATGACTGCGGAGCGTCGGTGTCGCCGAGGCCGATAAATGCCGTGACGGCATAGATTGAGGTTATTATTCCGAGCGCTATCGCATCGCGTCGGCCAAAGGCGCTTTTCGGCGCATTTTCGATCACCGCCGAGGTGGGGGATGGGCAGCCGAAGAAGAAAAGCCCTATGAAAAGCAAAATGAGTATCGGAAAAACGTATGTCAGCTGCACGTTGAGCCTCCAATTCAAATAATAGTTAATTATATTAAATTGTATGCCGCTTGTCCACCGTGCGCGGCAGTTGTTTTAAAAAAATGATATATTTTTTGTTCGTGCTTGACATAATGCGGTTTTGGAGATAAAATTAATCGGATAATATTTTAGACCACTGCACCCATTTGGGGATTAGGATCGGTGCAGCGTTCATAAGATGCCCGGGGAGGCGTCTTTGCGAAAATATTAGTTTCAATTTTACGGACGGAAAGCGCTTGAGGCTTCCGTCTTACCCTTAAATTACCCGGCAATTTTACCGAAGGGAGCATCCCTTCAACGGAAAACCACCGCAAAATTCTTAAAGAATGGAGGTGTGTTTACTTTCTATGGACTTATGGTTAGCAATCGTTCTTATCGTTGCTTTTTGTGTTATAGGATTTGTACTCGGCATGACTTACCGCAAAAAAGTCGCCGAGCGTGAGATATCCAGTGCAGAAGATGAAGCAAAAAGAATAATCAATGATGCCATAAAGAGCGCCGAGAGCAAAAAACGTGAAGCTCTCGTCGAGGCAAAGGAAGAAATACACAAAAGTCGCTCGGAGTTCGAGCGCGAGGAAAAGGCACGCCGTGCCGACCTGCAAAAGCAGGAGAGAAGACTTCAGCAGAAGGAAGAAAACCTTGACCGCAAGACAGACTCTCTTGAGCGCAAGAACGAAACTCTTGCACGCAAGATAGCCGACGTCGAAGCGCAGCAGCAGGAGATAGCACTTATCAAGAAGAGCCAGCTCGAAATGCTCGAAAAAGTATCGGGATACACGGTAGATGAGGCAAAAGCATACCTGATCAATGCCCTCAAGGACGAGGTTACACACGAAATGGCCGTCAAGGTCAAGGAGATCGAGGCCCAGTACAAGGACGAGGCCGAGGAACGCGCACGCGAGATAATCGTAACGGCTATCCAGCGCTGCGCGGCAGACCACGCAAGCGAAGTCACAGTATCCGTCGTACCACTCCCCAACGACGAGATGAAGGGACGCATCATCGGCCGCGAAGGCCGCAACATCCGCAGCATCGAAACTCTCACCGGCTGCGATCTTATCATCGACGATACGCCCGAGGCTATCACCGTTTCAAGCTTTGACCCGGTCCGCCGCGAGGTGGCGCGTCTTGCTCTTGAAAAGCTCATTGCCGACGGCAGGATCCACCCGGCCCGCATTGAGGAAATGGTCGCAAAGGCGCAGAAGGAAGTAAACGCGACTATCAAGGCCGAAGGCGAGCGCGCAGCGTTTGAAACGAACATCCACGGTCTAAATCCCGAGATCATAAAGCTGCTCGGCCGCATGAGATACCGCACCAGCTACGGTCAGAACGTCCTGCAGCATTCGATCGAGGTATCGCATATTTCAGGCCTTATTGCCGCAGAGCTGGGTGTTGACGTCAACACCGCAAAGCGCGCCGGTCTCCTGCACGATATCGGCAAGGCCATCGACCACGAGGTCGAGGGCAGCCACGTCTCCATCGGCGTCGATATCTGCAAGAAATACAAAGAGAGCGAAGCGGTCATCCACGCTATCGAAGCTCACCACGGCGACGTTGAGCCGCGCACGGTCGTTGCCTGCATCGTTCAGGCCGCCGACGCCATCTCCGCATCACGCCCCGGCGCGCGCCGCGAGAATATCGAAAACTACGTCAAGCGCCTCGAAAAGCTCGAGGAGATATCCAAGAGCTTCCCCGGCATTGCAGGCAGCTACGCAATTCAGGCAGGCCGCGAGATCCGCGTAATGGTAAAGCCCGAAGATGTTTCCGAGGATCAGATGGTTCTCCTGGCTCGCGATATCGCAAAGAAGATCGAGGAAGAGCTGACCTACCCCGGCCAGATCAAAGTCCACGTCCTTCGCGAGACAAAAGCCGTCGAGTACGCAAAATAAGAACAAAAGCAGAACGGAACATCCGTTCTGCTTTTTTACGGTGAAAAATAAAAACCGCACCAAACGGTGCGGCTCTTAATGCCTTAGAGACCGTGGCCTTCGAGCCACTTTGCAATTTCACCGAAAGTGTCGCCCGCTGCCTGATCCCAGTTGTTGTCCTTGTGCATATTCTCAAGGGCTCTGAAAATCCAAGATATCATCGTGTTTCTCCTTCCTTATAGTTTTTCTGACTATTTCCGCGGTTATGTTATCATAGCTTATCACTTATGTCAACCGTTATTTGTGCAAAAAGCCGAAAATGACGATAATAAATACTTAAAATCCCGTAAATTATGCACTTTAAATAAATCCTGCACAATTCGTTTAGCAAAAAGCACCGCAAAGCGGTGCTTTTACATGTTCTAAAGCTTAGTACGGCTCGTACATACCAAAGAAGTTGTCAAGAATGTCGAGCTCATCCTGAGCATTTTTTTCAGCCTTGAGAATTATGGCGGTGACGAGATGATAGATTTCGGTAATACCGGGAATATACATTGGTGTTTCTCCTTTCTCTTAGTTATTAAAATTGTTTAATGACTATTTCCACCGTGATAATATCATTAAATAACCAGCTCGTCAAGGAAAATAAGAAAAATAACTAAAGAAAATAGCGAAACGTGAGCTTTTTGCTCACATTCCGCTATTTTTCCTGTTAATATCAGATGTTCCAGGTCTCAACGCCTTCTTCAAGAATCTCACCGTTGTTATAGGCCTCGATGATCTTCTGAATCGCGTGGTCGGCAAATACGGTGCTTATCCTGTCCTCGGTGGCCTCGGGCCATTCCTCGTCGGTGAGCTCGGGTATCTGCTCGATGTTGCGCATCTGGTTGACCGCCTTGCGCCAGCGGTTCTGATTTTCAACCGTGTGGCGAACAAGTCTGTCGTCGGGAGCAAGCTCGGTCACATCAAGCTTGCCGAGGACGCGGTCGATGACTATCGTGCCGTGGCCGTTTTCCTCGTTGCCGTGGGGGAAGTACCAGTAGACAAGCTGCCGGTCGTTTTCTTCTTTAAGTTTGAAAGTTACCATGTCTCATTCTCCGCTTATAATTAGTGGACACCAGTATAGCACACAGAGCGGAAAATATCAATCAATATGAATTATGCTCTCCATAAGCTCGGCGGCGCTGACGTTGGGGTTGTGGTAATGCTCGCGCTTTACGCTCTTTTCGGTCAGCGTGATAGCCTCCTTCGGGCAGTATTGCAGACAGCTGAGGCACTGGATGCAGTTTGTGCCGAAGGTGGGCTTTCCGTCAACAAAGCGTATGTTGCCCTTTGGACAGAGCTTTTCACACTGGCGGCAGCCGATGCATGCGTCGGTGACGGCAAATTTCTTGGCCTTGCCGACTGCGAGCTTCGGCCAAACCTTGCTCTCAAGCGCGTTAAGCCCCATTTTAGGCGGAGACTTCTTGCTCTTTTCGCCCGCGAGAATGGATTTGACAAGCTTTTTTGCCGTGCGCTCGCTGCGCTTCTGAGCCATCTTGGGCGTAACGGGCGGCAGCATGAGCTGGTGGGGGAACAGCCATATGCAAGAGCACTGGTGAGAAAGGCCGGTCCACAGATCGAGCTTGAACTGCTTGTCGATCTTGTGCAGACCGCAGCCGAGATATCCGGCGTACTGGCCGACGGCGAAGGTGTAGGCATTCGGAGAGATCCTGATGCTGCCGAGAAAGCTCTCGACGTCACCGGGCAGACCGCCGCCATAGCAGGGGACGATGAAGCCGACGCGCTCCGCGTCTCTAACATCGGTCTTCACCGGCGCCTTACGCATCATGATGATGTCCGTATCGCCGAGACCTTTTGCGACGTTCTTTGCAAAGTCCAGACAGTTGCCGCTTCCGGAATAGCAGAATATAACGTTTTTGCTCATTGTTCATTACTTCCTTGTTAAATAATCTTCATGCGCTGATTGTAGCATAAAACAAAATATGATACAATAGTACCGCAGCAAAATAATACAAAGGAGCCGAAAATGTACCACATCAAGGAAGATAAACGCGCCAAAGCCTCGGTCGAGCTTATATGCGATGGGCTCAAACGCTGTTTGAAGGAAAAAAGCTTTGAAAGCGTAACAATATCGGATATCCGGCGCGTATCCGGCGTAAGCCGATCAACGTTTTACCGCAACTTTGACCGCATCGAGGATGTGCTCGCGCTTATGTGCGACAGAGTGTTCGAAGAGGCGTTCTTGTCGGACTATGCCAACATCAGCGAGGCGGTCTTTCGGACATGGTTTCGCCATCAGGAGCTTATCGAAACCATTGTCGGCATTGACCGCGGCGACATGCTGTATGCAAGCCTGCGCCGCTGCACGAGCCGTATGCGCTCCGGACTGCCCGAATCGGGAGATGCGGCGCTGCTGGATTATCTTGCGTCCATAATCGCATCGTCGATGATGGGCATAATGATAACCTGGGTCGAGCGCGGCAAAAAGGAGAACGAGGAGGAGCTTAAGGGCATGATCCTGCAAAGCTTCAAGGCAATGAAATTCATCGGCCTGATGTGAAAAAATCTCCGACCGGACGGTCGGAGATTAAAATTACTGATATTGCAGAAAGTTTTGCCTCGGCTTGGGTCGGTATTTTACGCCCGAGACCAATCCTACTGCGGCATACATCGCGACGACCGACGAGCCGCCGTAGCTGAAGAAGGGGAGCGTTATGCCGATGACCGGCGTTATGCCGATGCACATGCCGATGTTTATAAACGTCTGGAATGCAAGCGCCGTTGCAACGCCGAAGCAGATGAGCATTCCGAACGGACTGCCCGAGCGCACCCCGATAACGCAGCAGCGGATGATGATTATGCTCAGCAGGACGATGATGGCTATGCAGGCGACCATGCCCAGTTCCTCGCCTATCGAGGCGAAGACACAGTCTGTGTGCCTTGCGTTATAGCTGCTCTGCGAGAAGCTGCCCTCGCCGAAGCCCACGCCTGTCCAGCGGCCGGAGGCAAGAGCGTCCTTGCACAGATTCATCTGCCACGTTATGCCCTGACCCGTGGGATCGACCACGTCGGGAATGTACGGCGCGAGGATACGGTTTTTCTGATAATCGGCAAGGAAGAAGTTCCAGAACAGAGGGATCATTGCCGCAACGACAGCCGCTGCCGCAGCCATCCAGTACCACGCGATGCCTGCGCAGATGAGCATGACCACGAAAATCGCGAGGAATATAAGCGCGCTGCCCAGGTCGTTGGGGATAATGGTTATAAGACCGAAATACAGTGCCCAGTGAATGCCGAGCTTCAGAACCGACGGGAATTTGTTGAGCGTTCGCTGCTCTTTATATGTCGCCATCTGTTTTGCGATAAGGACGATGAATATGACCTTGACGATCTCAGAGGGCTGAACGCCGATACCGGCAAAGCGATACCATGCGCGCGAGCCGACCTCGTCGCCCTTGCCGAAGAAGATAAGTCCGACGATGAAAAGAACGTTGAATATCGTAAGATACACCCACTTGTCGGCGATAAGATCGGGGTCGATGACGGTGAACACGACGAATGCGCCGATGCCGAGGAACATTGCAAAGCCTTGGACGACGACGTATTTTGCCCAGCCGTAGGAGCTTGTCATACTGTAGATCATGACGATGCCGAAGATCGTGCATATCATGCAGACAGCGAGAAGGAAAATATCCGCCCGTTTAAAAAAGTCTTTAATTTTTCTGGAATCGATTTTAATCGCTGCCGCCGCCCTTCAAAAATGCCCGATTTCACAAATAATCGCAGCTTGATGCGTTACATTTTAGCATATTATTGCCCTTTACGCAATGAGGTATCTTGTGGTATAATTCAAATTCAGAAAAAGTTTAAAAAATGAGGTGAGGTCAGTGCAGACGTATATAAGCCACAGTGAAGCGGAAACAGAGAGCATAGGCGAAAAGTTTGCAAAGGATCTCCCCGACGGAACCGTTATTGCCATGTACGGCGACCTCGGAGCCGGAAAAACCGCCTTCGTGCGAGGCATGGCAAAAGGTATGGGGCTTAGCTGCCGTGTGTCCAGCCCCACGTTTACCATCGTAAACGAATACATCGGCGAGCGCGAGCTTATCCATTTTGACATGTATCGCCTTGAAAGCGCGGACGAGCTGTTCGACATCGGCTGGGAGGACTATCTCCGCCGCGGAGCCGTGTGCGCCGTCGAATGGAGCGAAAAGGTCGAGGATGCGTTTTTCGGCGACGAGATCGTCCTGCGCATCGAAAAGCTCGGCGACAGCGAAAGAAAGATCACCATTGAGGAGGGAAATGCAAAATGCTGATACTTGCACTTGAATCCTCCGCTAAAGCCGCATCCGTTGCGCTTATGGAGGACGATAAGCTCATCGCGCAGTACAGTCAGTGCAGCGGACTTACTCACAGCCGCACGCTTCTGCCGATGGTGGACGATATGCTTAAAAATACTGAAAATACTGTTGCCGGCGTTGATCTTATCGCCGTTGCTCACGGACCGGGTTCCTTTACGGGGATCAGAATCGGTGTTTCCACCGTTAAGGGTCTTGCATGGGCAGCCGATAAGATGTGCGTCGGCGTTTCTACGCTTGAGGCGATGGCGTGGCACGGAGTGCCCGCAGGCGGTATTATCTGCCCGGTCATGGACGCGCGCCGCAGCCAGGTGTATAACGCGCTGTTTGAAATAAAGGACGGAAAGCCCGTTCGCCTGTGTGACGACAGAGCGATAGCCCTTTCGGAGCTTGCCGGAGAGATACGCGGCAAAAACGTCTTTCTCGTCGGCGACGGGGCGTTTATTGCGCAAGAACACATGAAAAGCGCCGGCATAGACTGCCGCATGGCGCCGTCAAACCTCGTGTATCAAAGCGCTTATGGCGTGGGTATGGCCGCACTGGACAAAACGCCGGGCACGGCCGACGATCTGCTGCCGGTTTATCTTCGCCTGAGCCAGGCCGAGCGCGAGCGCCAGGAGCGCATGAATAAATAGCGTATAGAAACCGGGTCTCCGGTGTATATAAATAGGCTCCGACCAGGAGCGGACTAAAAAGGAGAAAAATAATGAGCAAGGTATGCGTATTTGACCACCCCCTCATCCTTCACAAGCTGTCGATACTCAGAGACAAGGGCACTTCCGTCAAGGAATTCAGAGAGCTCGTTTCCGAGATAGCGATGCTCATGTGCTACGAAGCCACGAGAGATCTTCCCCTCGAGGACGTCGAGATCGAAACTCCCGTTGCAAAGGCAACCGTGAAGCGCATCGCCGGCAAAAAGCTTGCGATCGTTCCCATCCTGCGTGCAGGACTCGGCATGGTCGACGGCATGGTCAGCATGATGCCCAACGTAAAGGTCGGCCACATTGGCCTGTTCCGCGATCCTGAAACTCTTGAGCCTGTGAAGTATTACTTTAAGATGCCGCCCGATATCGATGAGAGAGACGTTATCGTTGTTGACCCCATGCTTGCAACCGGCGGATCGGCTTCCGCAGCGATCCAGTTCCTCAAGGACGACGGCGTGAAGCATATCAAGCTCATGTGCATCATCGGTGCTCCCGAGGGCGTTGAGCGCATGCAGAAGGATCACCCCGATGTCGATATTTATGTTGCCGCTCTCGACGATCATCTCAATGAGCACGGCTACATCGTTCCCGGTCTCGGCGACGCAGGCGACCGCATCTTCGGCACAAAGTAAGTCAGCATAATAGTTTAAGCCCGACAGGTGTTCCTGTCGGGCTTTTTCGTTTTTATTATATTGTGTGCTTTTCCTTCTCTGCCATGCTTATCGCGGCGTAAGAGACACCCAGTAGGATGAAATACGCGAACAGATCCCTCGGATAGAACCAGATGTATTCCACGATGCAGGAAAACGCAATGCCGATAAACGAGGCGGCGCAGGCAATGAGCACGGTCTTTGTAAGTATGCTTGAGCCTCTGCGCGCGATAACGGAGTTTTTGATGCTGCGCAGGGCAAGCCACATGAACGATACAAAGCCGAGTATGCCGGTTTCGAGAATAAGCTCAAGATACAATGACTGCGTGTGCGCCGCGCCGTCGATCGCAAGCGGCTGAGCGTACAGCGGATACAGCGACGCAAACGCGGCCGGCCCGAGGCCGATGCCGCTTACGCCGTAGTCACGGATCATGTACTCAACGCCCTGCCACAGCGCAAAGCGGTGCTGCGCGGAGGAGTCGATGTGTCCGCTGCTTCCGAGGAAGCTTGTGACTATGCTCGTGAGCCTTGTTATTATCGTCGATGGCAGCAGCGGTATTGCGAGCAGCGCCAGCGCGATAAAAAGCGGAATGAGCTTTTTGTTGCGCAGCCAGATGTAAACAAAGGCTGCGAGCATAAGCGATATCCAGCCCGAACGTGAGTAGGTCATGATAAGCGCAACGGCAGGTAACGCAAGCCCGATCAGAAGCACAACGCAGCTCAGCTGCTTTTTGCGCGTTCCGGCAAACGCAGCGCACAGCGGCATGAACAGAACGAGAAATTCCGAGAAGTTGTTCGGGTTATCGAGCGTCGATGTAACTCGGCTGGGAATGCCGGTGTTGAGCTTGAGATCGGTGAAGGAGGCGCTGACGTAAACAAGGCCGAACTTGCGCTGGATAATGGCGTAAAGCGAGGTGAGGATAACTGCGGCATAAATAAATGCAAGCAGCTTCACAAGGCGCTTTTCGTCGCTTATATCGGCGGCAATGACATAGGTGAAGATAAATGCCGCAATGAAAAACAGCAGTATTCTTATGCTGTCGGAGCGGCTCTGCGTAAACAGCAGGCTGACAAGCAGCGCTATCGCAAACAGAGCAAACGGAAAGCCCAGCTTATCGGGATACAGAAGCTTTCTCTTTCCGCAGCCGACGAGGATAAGATACAGCGCAAGGAAGCCCACGGCGGCAATGACCGCATATGCATTGTTCCAGCTCTCGTGCGGCATGACGAACATAAGGCATATAAACGCGCCGAGCAGGAACTCAAAATTCAGAATAAAGCTGCCGCGGCAAAGCCTTGCTATAAGGCTGCCCTCCCACGCCGGGGCGAAAAAGCCTGCAATGGCGGAGAGAATTTTTTCAATAAGATCAAGGATGAAGCGGATAATGCACGCAAACAGCGAAGTTTCGTACACTGCCTGGATGCGGTCGCCGCGCCGCAGCCACTTTACCGGAGCAAGATCGTCGTAAGCCCGTTTAAACGGCTTCCAGATCTTTTCGAGTATGGCAAAGAACACGCTGTGAGTCCAGGCATTATAAACATAGTTTAATATAGCGCCGTACTGCAAATAAGCCGCCCTCCTTTCGCGTTGATATCATGGCTCATAATTACGCTGCTTCGGAAACGCCGGAAACGCTGGCGTAGATGGTTGCCTTGCCGAAATGCATGGTGAAGCTTGCGCCGACGCCGTATAGCCTGCCGCCGACGTAAAGCCCCTTTTCCGTGAGGTTGCCCTGAAGCTCGACCGTTACGGTGACGGCGTCGTTATATGCTACCTCGGCCTTAGCCTGATTGCCGTCGGCATCAACAAAGTAGGTGTACGACGGCTCGCTTTCAACGGCAACGACCTTGCCGAAATCGACGTTTGTAGTGTCCTCAAAGGCAGGAGCGCCGATCTCTATCGCGTCGGCTGCGCCGACCTGAGTCTTATAGCAGAAAAACTGAACTCTAACGGTGCTCGTATCGGTCTTCGCGGCTTCCTGAGCCGGGGTGAACGCCTTGGTTGCGAAAAATACGGCGGCTGCGATAATGACAAGGATTATCAGCAGGTCGATAATGTTGATTTTTCCGAAAAGTTTTCCGTTTTTGTCGATCATTGTTTCAATACCTTTCAAGATTATTTATATGTTTCAAACACGTCGAGTGCCAGCTTGCGCAGGTCAAACTCCTCGCTTACCTTCTTTAACGCATTTGCCGAATACTCTGCGCGCAGAGCGTCGTTTTCCATAAGCTCGAGCATCGCGTCGGAAAAACCGTCGCTGTCGCCGAAATTGAGGACTCTGCCGCAGACGGTGTGCGTTTCGGCAAGGTCGCGGTTTCCGCCGACATCGGTCACAACAAGCGGAACGCCGGCGTTCATTGCCTCAAGTATCGCAAAGCTCATCGCCTCGTTTTTCGAGCTTGTGTTCAGATAAAGATCCGAAGCCTTCAGCATTCTGTCGGAATCGCGGCGGAAGCCGAGCTGGATGACACAGTCGCTCATACCGGAGTTCGTGCTCATAACGGCAAAGTTGTCAAACTCCTCGCCGTCGCCGGCGATAAAGCACACAAAGGGCTTATCGGTCTTGCGCCTGAGCTTTGCAAGCGAGGCAAGCAGGAAGGGCAGACCCTTTTCCGGGGCATAGCGCGCCATGATGGACATGACGAAGGTATCGTCGTTAACTCCGAACTCACGGGCAAAGCTGCGGTCATACACGCGCTCGCGCTTCGGTTCGACTCCGTTGTAAACGACCTGAATGCGATCCTTTTTCACACCGTTTGAGATCATTATATCCGCTCCCTGGCGGCACACGGCGATTATGCGGTGGTCAAACGGAGTAAACAGACGGTTGAGTATCTTCCATTTCGTGTTCTGATATATTGTAAGATGGCTTGTGTACACGACCTTTACCTTGCGGTAGAAAAGCCGGGACAGGATGGCGATGACGTTTTCCATGGGGTACTGCGCGTGGATAACGTCGATCTTGTTCTCGCGGCAATAGCCTGCAAGCTTCTTTGCCGCAGAGAGAGCTTTTTTTGTGCTCATCTCAAACCGGAAGCACGCAAAGCCCTCACTGCTCACGGTTTCCGAAAGCTGGCCGGGAACATTGTAGGCCAGATGGCATGTCTCGCCCTGCGCGGACAGAATGTGCATAAGATTAAGAACGTATTTTTCGGTTCCTGCTTTTCCTGCATAATTTATTAGGTACAGGATGTTCATATAAACACCTCTATTTTTTAAACTTGTCCTTATAATATACAATGTAATTGCTTCGTTTTCAAGAACAAAAGGTTAAGCTTTGCCTTTAATACTGTTGCACAACAGTTTTGGATTAATGTATATTGACTTAGCAAATATTTGCGGTATAATATTTACAAACTATACAACGTGTATACGAAGGTGCTGGGGGATGAATATTAAAAGCCTAAATAGGAAGCTGAACAAAAAGTTCGCGGGAAGGGTCACGGCAAGGCTCAGTGACGGCTGCATAGTGCTCACGGGTGAGCTTGACGATTGGAACGACGTTGTCGATGCCGGCATGACTGCGGCCACGCCGCATTCAAGCACACACGTTGTCAACGACATCGTGTTTACCGGTGCCGCAGAAGAAAAAATGCATATGCCGGCAATCGATGACAAGGCGCTTGACGGTGAAAAGCCCGATGTGCTGGTCATTGGCGGGGGTATATCCGGCTGCTCGGTGGCGCGCGAGCTTTCGCGCTATAAGCTCAGCGTTTTGCTTATTGATAAAGAGGCCGATCTCGCGCTCGGCGCCTCCGGCCGCAATGACGGCGAGGTGCATCCGGGCGTTGATTTGTCGAAAGGTTCGCTCAAGCATAAATACATAAGGCGCGCAAACCACATGTACGAAGACCTCTGTCGCGAGCTTGACGTTCCCTTTAAGCGCACAGGGCAGTACGCCTGCTTTACGCACAAAAGCTGGCTGCCGTTTGTAAGCCTCTATGCCAAATGGCGCAGAGATCATGACGGCATTGAGGACACATGCATCGTCATGGGCGATGAGATACGCAAAAAAGAGCCGAAAATATCGGCAGACGTCGCCTTTGCGCTGTCAAATCCCTCGTCGGGCAGCGTAAGCCCGTATAATCTTGTCATTGCCTATGCCGAAAACGCGGTGCAAAACGGCGCGCGAGTTTCGCTCAACACCGCCGTTACCGGAATGGACGTTTCGGGCGGGGAGATAAAAGCGGTTTACACAAACAGAGGAACGATATATCCGCGCGAGGTGATAAACTGCGCCGGAGTCTACTCCGACGTTGTTGCGCAGATGGCGCAGGACAGATTCTTCAGCATTCATCCGCGCCGCGGCACAAACTCTATTCTTGACAAAAAGACCGGCGCAAGCTTTCATGGAATCGCCTCCATCGTCATGTCGCAGAGCCCCGTCCAGACGCACACAAAGGGCGGCGGCATACTGCATACGGCGCACGATAACCTGCTCATAGGCCCCGACGCCGTCGAAACGCCCGAGCGCGAGAACACCGCCACCGATGCCGAGAGCATCGCGCGCGTGTTCACAAAGCAGAGAATCACCATGCCCACTCTCACGGAGAAGGACATTATAACATATTTCACCGGCGTTCGCGCGCCGACCTACGAAGAAGATTTTATCATCGAGCCGGGCAGAAAAACGAAGAATATCTACCACGTTGCCGGCATACAATCTCCCGGACTTACGACGGCTCCGGCAGTCGCTCAGGATGTTGCCGAGTACGTCGCAAAGCTCTTTAACGCGGAGAAAAAAGCGGATTTTGACCCCGTGCGCAAGGCTCCTCCGCATCTTGCGGAGATGAACGACGCCGAGCGCGCCGAGCTTATACGCCAAAATCCCGATTACGGCGTGATCGTGTGCCGCTGCGAGGAGGTCAGCCGCGGCGAGATACTTGATGCGCTCAGAAGCCCCGTCTGCGTGCCGACGCTTGACGGCGTGAAAAAGCGTGTCAGACCCGGCATGGGCAGGTGCCAGGGCGGCTTCTGCTCGCCGCTGGTAACGAAAATAATTGCGGAATATCTCGGCGTTCCGCTCACGGAGGTAATGAAAAGCTCCGATCGGTCGCCGATAGTTTTCGGAAGCAAAAAGGGAGGCAGCGACAATGCATGATTACGATGTTATCGTGATAGGCGGCGGCCCTGCCGGCCTTGCGGCCGCACTTGCGGCAAACGAAAACGGCGCGAGAGTGCTCGTCGTTGAGCGCGAGGAGCGCCTTGGCGGAATGCTCAAGCAGTGCATACACGACGGCTTCGGCCTGCGCCGCTTCGGCGAGCGCCTTGCAGGCCCCGAGTATGTTGAGCGCTTCATGGATAAGATAGCGCAGTCGGATATCGAGGTCGCCTGCAATACCTTCGTCACTCGCGCCGAAAAAACCGAGAGCGGCTTTGCCGTCACCCTCGTGTCGCGTGAGGGGCTGCGCACAGTCACGGCCAAGAGCCTTGTCCTTGCGACCGGCTGCCGCGAGAGAAGCGCAAAGCAGGTTTTTATCCACGGAACGCGCCCGGCAGGAGTGTTCACTGCCGGCACAGCGCAGCATTTCACAAACCGTCTCGGTGTCATGCCGACGAAAAAATGTGTTATCCTCGGTTCGGGCGATATCGGCCTTATCATGGCGCGCAGACTTACTCTTGAGGGAGCGGAGGTCCTCGGCGTTTATGAAATTAACCCCACGCCCTCGGGACTTACGCGAAATATCTATCAGTGCCTTACCGATTATGATATACCCCTGCACCTGAGCCACACTGTAACGCGCGTGTTCGGAAAGGACAGACTCGAAGCTGTCGAGGTCTGCGCCGTTGACGAAAACTATAAGCCCATCCCGGAGAGCGCCGAAAGGATCGAGTGCGATGCGCTTATCGTCTCCGTCGGCCTTATTCCGGAAAACGAGCTTGCCCAGTCGCTGGGCGTTGAGCTTGATAAGCACACGGGCGGCCCTGTGTGTGACGCTCAGCTTATGACAAAGGTTCCGGGCATATTCTCCTGCGGAAACGCATTGCATGTAAACGACCTTGTTGACTTTGTTTCCGAATCCGGCGAGGAGGCCGGAAGAAACGCGGCAGCATGGTGCGGAAAGATGCAGCGCAGAGTGGACATAAACATCGGCGGCGAGTTTTTGTATCTTGTTCCGCAGCAGATAGACCTTGAAAGCGATAATTCAAAAACGGTCGTCTACTTCCGCTCGAAAAAAGTTCTCGACAAAAGCGTTCTGCGCCTTGAAATAGACGGTGAGGAGGTCTGGAAAAAGACCTATCCGTTCCTGCGTCCGCCCGAGATGCAGCAGCTTACGCTTGATATGACAAAATATGATATAAACGAAAACAGCGACGTGCGCTTTGAGATCGAGGTGGTAAAATGAAACAGCTCGTATGCATAGGCTGTCCTCGCGGCTGCCGCCTGACGATAGATGAAAAGGACGGAGAATACATCGTCACAGGCAATACCTGTCCGAGAGGCAAGGAGTTTGCAATAAGCGAGATGACAGCGCCGAAACGCACGATATGTTCAACTGTGAAAACAGCGTTTTCCGACGTGCCGGTGCTGCCGGTGAGAGTGTCGGACGATATTCCCAGGGAGAAAATATTCGACGTCATGCGTGAAATAAACGCGGTGACGCTTAAAGAGCGCATCGGCAGGGGAGATGCCGTTATAAAAAATGTGCTCGGACTGGGCGTGGACGTCATTGCAACAAGTGATCTTTTAAAACAGATATAAATGCAAAGACGGAGGGAGAAGAAACAATGAACAGACCGCTTATACTGACTTACGACGTCGGTACTCAAAGCACGAGAGCCATACTGGTCGATAAGCAGGGCAACATCGTTGACAAAGAGCAGGTCAAATACGCAGAGCCTTATTTCCGGCAGCGTCCGGGCTGGGCGGAGCAGAAAACGGACTTTTACTTTGACAACATGTGCAAGGCATCGACGGCGCTCATGGCGCGCAATGCCGACAAGGTGCCCGATATCATCGCCTGCGCAGTCACCGTTATCCGCGATACGCTTGTGTTCCTTGACGAAAACTATCAGCCCACGCGCGATATCATCCACTGGCTGGATGCTCGCAAATGCGTTTTTGACGATCCGTTTCCCCTGTGGAAGGAAGCCGTGTTTGAGCTTATCGGCATGGGAAAGGGCACGAGGATAGCTTATCGCACGTCTAAGGTCAACTGGGTGCGCCAAAAGCAGCCGAAGGTCTGGGCGCGCACGAAGAAGATAGTCTGCCTGCCGGCCTATATAAATTACCGCATGACCGGCCGCCTTGCCGACACACCGGCAAGCACCATCGCGCATATCCCCATGGACTACAAGAAAAAGCGCTGGATGAAGGAAAACGATCTGACCCGCTGCTTTTTCGATGTTCCGCAGGAAAGACTTTATGAGCTCATTCCTTCCGGAGAAGTTCTCGGCTGCATAACAAAGGAAGCCGCCGCGCTCACCGGTGCGCCTGAGGGACTGCCGCTTATCGCAACGGGCGCGGATAAAGCCTGCGAAACGCTCGGTCTTTCCGTGGCAAGCCCCGATAAGGCGTCGATATCCTTCGGAACAAGCTCGACCATCGAGATGTACACCGAGCAGTATTTCGAGCCGCAGGCATTCCTGCCGTCGTATCCGTCGGTCATCAATAAGGCGTGGAACCCGGAGATACAGGTGTTCCGCGGCTTCTGGATGCTCAGCTGGTTTATCAAGGAGTTCGGCGACAAGGATAAGGAAGAGGCCGAAAAGCTCGGCGTGTCGCCCGAGGAGATACTCAACAAAAAAGCCGCTCAGGTCCCGGCCGGCTGCCAGGGGCTCATGCTCCAGCCGTACTGGACGCCGGATGTGCTCAAGCCCGACTCCTACGGCGCGATCATCGGCTTTTCCGATTATCACACGAAGTATCATATTTACCGCGCAATTATCGAAGGCATATGCCTTGAGCTTTACATGTCCATGAAGAGCATGGAAAAGCGCGGCAAAAAGCACATAAAGCAGCTGTATGTCGGCGGCGGCGGCTCGAAGAGCGACCTTGCCTGCCAGATACTCGCCGATACCTTCGGCCTGCCCGTAAAACGCATCCACACCCACGAGGCGTGCTCGTTGGGCGCGGCAATGGTGGCTTTTGTCGCCAAAGGTGAGTTTGCGGATTTCGACGAGGCGATAAAGAGCATGGTCCACGAAAAGGATGTTTTCACGCCCGATCCCAAGAACCACGAAATATACATGAACATGTACAATAAGGTATACCGCAAGATATATAAAAACGTAAGACCGCTGTATGCAACGATGAATAACCTCAAAGAAAGGAACATGATCTGATGAGCCACAAGCAGTACAAGGGCTTCGAGCCGAAATGGGTAAAAACCCCCGCGCCGGCCAACAGCTACCGTTCGATATTCCGATGGGGCGACCCCGAGTTCTTCAAGTTCCCGAAGGAATCGCTTTACAAAATGATGAAGGAGGTCTTCAAGCTCACCGACGATGACTTCAAAGAGTATTCCGACGATATCGGCTTCGACCCCGTTGACCTGTCCGACCACCCCGTGAAGCTTGCTCAGGAGCATCTTGATGCGCTCAAGGCGATAGTCGGCGAGGAGGGCTTTTCCGTTTCCGATTACGACCGTCTCGCTGTCGCCTACGGCTTCACCGCCTACGACATTCTCCGCTTGCGTCATAAGATAATCGACTCCGTTCCCGACGTTGTTCTGTATCCCGATACGACCGAGCAGGTCGAGAAAATAGTCGCGTATTCTACCGAGCACGATATTCCCCTCTATGTCTACGGCGGCGGCAGCTCCGTAACGCGCGGCGTCGAGCCTGTAAAGGGCGGAATTTCGCTGGATATGCGCCGCCGCTTCAATAAAGTGCTGTCGTTTAACGAGATCGACCAGACCATAACCGTTCAGGCCGGCATGTCCGGACCCGATCTTGAGAAAACGCTTCAGAACGCGCCCGAGCTTTTCGGCGCAAAGCGTCAGTACACCTGCGGCCATTTTCCGCAGAGCTTTGAGTATTCCTCCGTCGGCGGCTGGACGGTAACGCGCGGCGCGGGCCAGAACAGCACCTACTACGGCTGCATTGCGGATATCGTGCTCAGTCAGAAGTATGCCACCCCCATCGGAACGATCACTACCAGCCACTATCCTCGCGAGGCCTGCGGCCCCGATCTCAACCAGATCATGATGGGCTCGGAGGGCACCTTCGGCGTGCTGACCGAGGTCACGCTTAAAATTTTCCGTTGGATGCCCGAAAATCGCAAGAGATTTTCTTACATCTTCAAGACCTGGGACGACGCAATGAAGGCAGCACGAGAGATGATGCAGCATGAGTGCGGCTATTCCTCCGTGTTCCGCCTGTCCGATCAGGAAGAGACGAGCATGATGCTCAGACTGTATAACGTTGACGATACTCCGCTGTATCCGCTGCTCGATAAGCTCGGCTATAAGGACATGGAAAGATGCCTGTTCCTCGGCTTCACCGACGGCGAAAAGGGCTACTCCAAAAACGTCGCGAAGAATATCGCAAAAATTGCCCGTCAGCACGGCGGACTGCCCCTGACCGGGTACGTCACGAAGAGCTGGGAAAAGGGACGCTTCAACGATCCGTATCTGCGCGATACGCTCATGGACTTTGGCATCACCACCGATACTCTCGAGTGCACCGTCAACTGGTCGAACATGGAGCAGGTGCATCTTGACGTGCGCAAGGTCTGCCACGCGCTGCCGAATACCGTCGTCACCACCCATATGAGCCACTGCTATCCGCAGGGCGCGAACCTGTATTTCATCTTCCTGACCAAAATGCAGGACGAGAAGGCATTCAAGGCATACCACACTACTATACTTGATGCTATCCAGCGCTCCGGTGCGTCTATAAGCCACCACCACGGCATCGGCAAGATGTTCGCCCCCTGGCTCGAGGGCTACGTCGGCGAGAAGGAATACGGAGTGTTCAAGGTGCTCAAGAACTATTTCGACCCGAAGTATAACATGAACCCCGGCGGCACTATCGGCCTTGACCTCCTGCCCGAGGAAAAGAAATTTGACCGTCAGTACACCGATTATGAGGCTCAGCAGAAGTTCGACTGATATCAAAAAAAGCGCCGCACTGCATTTTCGCAGTGCGGCGCACAGGCTGTCGAAAAACTATGCTGCAAAAGAAAGATAATAGAGCAGCAGGGGAGCTCGAGGGGGCAAAGGCCCCACTCGAAATTGGATTAATAGCCATCAAAAACGCCTGATTTATCAGGCTTTTTGACGAGCGTAGCGAGATTTTTCGTGAAAACCTGTTTTCACAAAAAATGTGGCGTTTTTGAAGCGTGCAAAAAAGTCAAAGACTTTTTTGACACGCTGAGCGCCGCACTGCATTTTCGCAGTGCGGCGCAATTTTTCCTTGAAATGTCCGCAGCATCATGCTATAATACAAAAGCTACGGAGAATTAGCTCAGCTGGTTAGAGCGCTCGCCTCACACGCGAGAGGTCAGCAGTTCGAGTCTGCTATTCTCCACCAACATTTAAGGCCTGAAAGTCAACGCTTTCGGGTCTTTTTTGCGTTTTTGCAAACTTTTTACGGCAAATTGAAAAAACACAAATACGGGCGCTTTTTAAAATGCGTCCAAGATTTAAGAAAAATAAATTTCGTTCATGAGATTTGCCGTCTTAATTTTGGCCTCATTGAGGCAATGCGCGTATATATTCATTGTCGTGCTAACAGTCTCGTGACCTAAAAATTCCTGTGTCTGTTGCGGTGTTGCTCCGCTGGCTATTAACAATGAAGCTTCCGTATGCCCTCTATATCCGGCTGTCCATCGAGAATTACAAATACGACAGCTGTCAATCGTTTCTTTCCCCAAAACCTCGGAGATTTCTTTCAGCGTCGTTTTCTCCTTGCCGCCGAGGAAAAAAGAAACTTACGCAGACTGATAGAAGATACAATAGATACGCTTGTGCATTATGCCTGCGCTGCCTTTCCGACGCGCGACGGACGGTCGCGGACGATCATAAAAGCAAATGCGGCAAGAAAGTTGAAGAACAGTCCGAGGATCGGCCAAAGTGATTTGTTCATGCCCTCGTTCACGGCCTCTTTATAGAGCCAGGCTACAACGTCAAACCAGTAGAACAAAACGAGTACCGCCCAGAGAACGCCGAGTCCGCCGATGATTGCATAGTTTGTTGCGTTGAGTGGAGTAATGCTGCTTTTGAGCGCTCTTTCCGCCTGATGCTCGGTCATGTCGGCGGCCTGTGCCTGCTGGCGGAAGTGTGATGCGTCGCTTATCTGCTGCGACAGGCTCAGCGGAATGGCCACTGCAGTGAAAACGGCCAAAACAATGAAAATTACCAAAATTAGTCTGAATGCTTTTGCAAAGTCCTTATGCATGATCCTGTTTTTCATATTGTTTTCCTCCTTTTATGTTCCGATATGCTCCGGCCAAGCTGAGACTCCCACTCGTAAAAATATTTAAAAAGAAGAAAGAGGAGAGAGCTGCTGCATCTGTTGGGGGGTGAGAGCTGCTGCCTTTAGGGGTAAGTGGGTGAGTGGGAGCCTTAGCTCGACCGGATATAAAAAATCTGTCCTCCCTATCGGACAATGCCAGTATAGGAGAACAGATTAAACCTGCAATAAATCAATTTTAAACGATTTTTAAACGATAGCCCACGCCCCAGACGGTCTGAATGTATTCCGGCGCGGAGGGGTCTTTTTCAATCTTCTCGCGCAGACGGTTGATGTGAACGGCGACGGTTATGTTGTCGCCCATGCTCTCAAGCCCCCAGATCATCTCGTACAGATCCTCGCGGCTGAAAACCTGATTCGGGTGGCGCAGAAGAAACAGCAGAAGCTCAAACTCCTTGTTCTTGAGCTTAAGCCCGCATCCGTCTATCGTCGCCGTGCGCGCGCCGGAATCCATGGTAAAAGGCCCGACACTTATAATGCTGTCAACGGGCTTCGCCGTCGGACGCAGCCGCTCGTACTGTGCAAGGTTTGCTTTTACGCGCGCGACGAGCACACTCGGCGAAAACGGCTTTTCGATATAATCGTCCGCGCCGAAGCCGAGGCCGCGTATTTTGTCGATATCCTGCGTGCGAGCCGTTACCATTAAAATAGGTATATCGAGCTTTTCGCGCAGCTTTTTGCATATCGTAAAGCCGTCAAGCCCCGGCAGCATCAGATCGAGCAGGATAAGGTCAAAGCCGCCGGACAGCGCCTTGCTCAGTCCGTCCACGCCGTCGTATGCAACGTCGGTCTCAAAGCCCGAAAGCTCAAGATAATCTCTTTCAATGTCGGATATCGCGCGGTCGTCTTCAATAATAAGAATTTTAGCCATCGGCTTTACCTCCGGGAAGATCTATAACTATGCAAAGTCCGCCGTAAACGCTTTTTTCGGCGAATGCGCCGCCGCCCATCTGCTCGGCGGCTTTTTTTACTATCGCAAGTCCGAGGCCGCTGCCCATGCCGGAGCCGGCGCGGGCAGGATCCGTGCGGTAAAACAGGTCGAAAAGCTTCGGACGCGCCTCATCGGAAACGCCGTTGCCGTCGTCTGCAAACCTCAGACGCACCTTGCCGCAGCAGTCCTGGGAGGATATGAATATCTTCACCCTTTTGCGGCCGGAATAGCGTATGCTGTTGCATATTATGTTTTCGGCGATGCGGCGGAACTGATAGCGATCGGCTGTGACGACGGCGGCTTCAAGCTCGGACATGTCGATGTCCGCATCGGGCGTGATATCGGAAACAATTCGCTCAAGCTCGGTTTTAGCGTTCAGCGTTTCGGGCTGAATTGGGTATTCGCTAAGCTCCAGCTTGGAAAATTCGAGCAGTCGGGCAACCATGTTCTCCATCTCGCTGCCCTTCTTCTTTATTGTCTCAAGATACTTTTTCTGCATCTCGGGTGTGTCGGCGACGCCCTCGAGCAGCGCCTCGGTGTAGGCGCGTATTGATGTCAGCGGACTTTTCAGGTCATGTCCCATGCCGGCCATAAGCTCCTTGCTGCTCTGCTGACGGCGCTGCTCGGCTTCGAGCGAAGCCTTGAGCTTTGCCGCCATAAGATCGACAGCGTCGCAGGCGGCCTTGAACTCATCCGGCTCCGTGTAGTTTATGGGATTGTTGAGGTCACCGGCGCGAATGCGCTCAACTCCGCCGACAAGCGTATCGAGCGGCTCGGAAATGTGAGTGAACAGCTCGCGCGTGAGGTTAACGTTCGTGAAAACGATGGTCAGCAGCAGAGCCGTGCCGACCGCGCCGATATATATCCACACGAAGGTCTCAAAGCCTTGAAACAGATCTCCGTTTTGCTCGACGGCGATGTGCAGGTCATATAGGCTCAGCCCGATTCTCGGCAGATATTTGACCTCCAATATATATATGGCGATCCCCGCGCCGAGGATGAGCAGCAGCGCAGCCGTCACCAGCGGAATGAGAAACATATATATATTTGAGCGGTGAAGTCTCTTTTTGATCGTCATTTTAATCACACCTTATTAATGGTGCGTTCATTATATCAGGGATTTAGGCCGCTTAGTTAAACAAATTTTAAAACGTCGGCGAAAGTTTTTAAGTTTTGTTTAATTTCTCGTTATACCTGCTTAAAAAAGCTCGGGTAGACTAATAGCCGTGGACAGGAAAGAAGCCACAAACGAATTTAAAATACCTGAGGAGGCAGACACAATGAAAAACATTATTTCCAACATCAATATAATCAACACCATTCTTGAGGCACTTGACCGCAGCGAAGAGGATATTCGCCGCCGCGCAGCCGATGCTGCCGCAAATGAGGTCGGCTATGCCTACGGCGCAGGCAGCCTCACGGTCAAGCTGTTTTCCGACTGCACCGGCAACTACGCCGAGGTAACGCTTCCCGGCAGCTATGAATATACCTGCGGAATGAAGCTGTGCTGCATCGTCGATACCGACACAATGGAGGTTCGCGGCGTGTGCCCGGTCGAAGAATTCTGAGAATATATAAGCGCAAAAGCACAAAAACCGATGCCTGTACCGGCATCGGTTTTTTTCTGTTATAGTGCGGCGCGCTGCTCGGGAGTCATGCGGTATTGCGGCTTGACATGATAGGCGACCTCGGCATACTGCCGCGCTCGCTCGCGCAGCGAGAAGTTGCCGTCCTGACTGCACCAGACGTAAAGCTCGTGCAGAATAAGATCCGTCGCTATGCGCGACAGAAGCTCCGGCGGCTCCTCGGTTTCGATAATGCCGTTTTTTGCGCAGTTTTTCGCGAGAGTGGCGAAGAGATCGTCCAGCGCATGCACCGCGTCGCGTATGCCCTTGGGCGAGTCAAACTGCATTATAAACAATCTGCTCGTGAGCTTCGGGCCGAAATCGAGCGCAATATCAATGAAGCGGTCAAAAAGCTGCCAGATGCGTTCAAAGTCGTTTTCCGCATCGGCAAACTTGCGGAAGCTCTCCTCGTCGTTCTGCTGCGGCTTTGAAACGACATAGTCCAAAATGGCGCGCTTGCCCTTGAACACGCTGTAAAAAACCGAGCGCGACGTGTGAGCCGACTCGCATATTTCGTTGACGCTTACATTATCGTAGCCCCGGTCGCGAAACAGGGCTATCGCGCACTCGGCAATGTCATCCTTGAGGCGGTTAGACGTACTTTGCACAAAAAACACCACACTATCAAAATGTCCTGATTTTAAAAACATTTTACGATTTTTGTCCGAGAATGTCAACTGATTATCAAAGGCGTTCTCAAAGTTTTTGCAATAATTTTGTGAGTTATTACAAATTGAAAGGCGCATTATTGACTGTTTTCAACAAAAAATGTATTCTGCGAGTAGCAATTGATACATTAATAACAAGGAAGAAGCAAACCACACATTTTATCAGGAGGCCTGAAACTCATGACAAAAGACCAGAAGATCGCCAAGCTTGGCAAAGAGATCACCGACCGGGCTACAGTGCTGCTCGGAAAGGATAAGATCACCCCGAATTCCCCGGAATACCTGGGCATCAATTCCGCACTGAAATACACCGCTTACAAGTACGATCAGAAGATGGCGGACGATATACTCGATATCTGCCTGACCATGAAAAAGCGTGTGCCGCTGACCATCGAGCAGCTGGCCGCAAAGAACCCCCAGTTTGACAGAGCATACCTTGAAAAGGCAATGCAGGCAGTCAGCGAGAGCGGCCTTGTCGAGTTCCACTGGGAAAACCTCGACGGCAAGAACCCCAACCATGAAAAGCGCTGGGTACTGGACATGTTCGTTCCCGGCAGCGCTGAGATCATGATGATAAACCCCGAGCAGTCGGACATGTACCCCGAGACCGCAGACTTCTTCGAGCGCATGGCATACCTGCCCCTGGCAGGCATCACCGAGCTTGTACCTCCCGGAGGCGCAGGCATAGGCATGCATGTTATCCCCGTTGAGAAGGCTATACCGGCCGAGAGCAAATCCCTGCCCATAGAGCATCTGAGCCACTGGCTGAAGAAGTACGAAGGCCACATCGGCGTTTCCGTCTGCTCCTGCCGTAAGCAGCAGCGCATCCGCGGCGAAGGCTCGGGCGATATCGAGGGCGAATGGTGCATCGGCGTCGGCGACTTTGCCGACTACTGCCGCGAGACCAACCACGGCCGCGACATCACCTATGAAGAGGCAATGGAGATCCTCCAGAAGGCCGAGGACAAGGGCTATGTTCATCAGATAACCAACATCGACGGCGAGAACAAGATATTCGGTATCTGCAACTGCGCAGTCGGCGTCTGCAATGCTCTGCGTACATCCCAGCTTTTCAATACTCCCAACCTCTCCGCTTCCGCATACACTGCAGAGTCCGACCCCGAGAAGTGCGTCGCCTGCGGCAAGTGTGTTGAGACCTGCCCGGCCGGCGCCGTCCGCCTCGGCCAGAAGCTCTGCACCAAGGAAGGCCCCATCCAGTATCCGCATCACGAGCTTCCCGACGAGACCCAGTGGGGCGAGGATCACTGGAACAAGAACTACAAAAACGAAAACGGCTCTATCCAGACCTGGCCCACCGGCACCGCACCCTGCAAGGTCGCATGCCCGTCTCACATCGCGATCCAGGGCTACATCAAGATGGCAGCCGACGGCCGCTACGCCGATGCGCTCAAGCTCATCAAGAAGGATAACCCCTTCCCGGCAGTCTGCGGCAGCATCTGCCGCAAGTACTGCGAGGATGCATGCACCCGCGGCACCGTCGATGAGCCTCTGCAGATCGACGAGATAAAGAAATTCATCGCCGAGCAGGATATGAAGGCCGAGCATCGCTATGTTCCTCCCATGGTCTCCTGCACTCACGAGAAGTTTGACCAGAAGATCGCAATCATCGGCGCAGGCCCTGCCGGCATGAGCTGCGCTTACTTCCTCGCCATCGAGGGCTACAGCCCTGTAGTGTTCGAGAAGGAAGCCGTTCCCGGCGGCATGCTCGTAAACGGCATCCCCTCCTTCCGTATCGGCAAGGACATCGTAAAGTCCGAGATCGACGTTCTGCGCGAGATGGGCGTTGAGTTCCGCTGCGGCGTTGAGGTCGGCAAGGACGTAACCATCCAGCAGCTGCGCGAGGAAGGCTTCAAGGCATTCTACGTTGCAGTCGGCCTGCAGAAGGCAGCAAAGCTGAACATCCCCGGCGAAGAGCTCAAGGGCGTTCTGGGCGGACTTGACTTCCTGCGCTCTGTCAACAACGGCAAGACCAAGAAGCTCAGCGGCGACGTCGTCGTCATCGGCGGCGGCAACGCGGCTATCGACGTTGCCCGTGCAGCACGCCGTCTGACCAAGGGCAGCGTCAACATGTACTGCCTTGAGAAGGACGAAGAGATGCCCACCGTTCCCGATGAGAAGAACGCAGGCCTCGCCGACGGCGTTGTTATCAACAATTCCTGGGCGCCCAAGGCCATCCTCGGCGAGGGCGGCAAGGTCACCGGCATCGAGCTTATGCGCTGCGTCTCCGTGCGCGACGCAAGCGGCAAGTTTGCTCCCGTTTATGACGAGAACGAGACCATCACCGTTTCCTGCTCGAACGTTCTCGTTGCCATCGGCCAGCGCTCGGAATACGGCGCGGTTCTCGCCGCAACGGCAGCAGAGACTCCCGACGGCAGCCTCATCGACCACAACGGCGTCACCTTCCAGACCGAAGAAGCTGACATCTTCGTCGGCGGCGACTGCGCGACCGGTCCTAAGTACACCATCGACGCTATCGCATCCGGCCGTGAGGGCGCAGTTTCCATCCACCGCTATGTAAACGTCGGCCAGACTCTGACGATCCACCGCAACCTGCGCGAGTTCAAGGAGCTGGACAAGGAGAACATCACCCTGCCGGCAGAGAAGTTCAAGAAGCCTGCACGCGCCGAGGTCGCAATTGATCAGAACAAGGTCCTCACCATGCAGGACTACCGCGTGACCTTCACCGAGGAGCAGATAAAGAGCGAGGCATCCCGCTGCCTGAGCTGCGGCCGCAGCGTAGTCGATCCCAACAAGTGCATCGGCTGCGGCATCTGCACCACCAAGTGCGAGTTCGACGCTATCCACCTCAAGCGCAACCGTCCGCAGAACAGCAAGATGATCCCGGCCGAGGATAAGTTCAAGGCCATCGGACCGTATGCCGCAAAGCGCCAGGTCAAGATAATAAAGAAAAAGCTTTCCGGAAAATAATCCTCCCGGAGCAGAAACCAGGGTGTGGGAGAGATTCCACACCCTTTTTTGAAAGGAAACGTTATGCACGAGCTGAGTATAGTTACTTATGTAATAGAGCAGGTCGAAAAGATCGCAAAGGAAAATGAGCTTACGGATATACAGTCCGTGACGTTGGAATTCGGCGAGGTATCGGGCATCGTTCCGGAGTACCTCAGCGATTGCTGGCAGTGGTATGCAAAGAAAAAGCCGATCATAGAGCATGCCGAATTCAAATATGAGATAATCCCGGCAATAACCTGGTGCGACGACTGCAAGAGCACATATCCCACCGTCAAATACGGCAAGACCTGCCCGCACTGCGGCAGCGGCAGAACGTGGCTTCAGCAGGGGCAGGAAATGAATATCAAGCAGATAGAAGCCTGCTGAGAAGGAGATATAATGGGACAGTATAAAGTTTACGAGATAAAGCAGAGCATATTCAAGGCAAACGACGACGCTGCCGACGTTCTCCGCGCGGAGATGAAAAGGGAGCACTGCTTCCTGCTAAACCTCATGTCGTCGCCCGGCAGCGGCAAGACAACGACCCTGACGCGCACGATCGAAAAGCTCGGCGACAAAATGAATATAGGCATCATGGAAGCGGACATAGACTCCGACGTTGACGCCGAGCGCATCTCAAACACCGGCGTTAAAAAGGTCATCCAGCTGCACACCGGCGGCATGTGCCACCTCGACGCGGACATGACCCGTCAGGGTCTTACGGAAATGGGAACGGACGATCTCGACCTCGTCGTTCTCGAAAACGTCGGTAATCTCGTTTGCCCGGCGGAGTTCGACACGGGCGCGGCGAAAAACGCCATGATCCTCTCCGTTCCGGAGGGACACGACAAGCCGCTGAAATATCCGCTCATATTCCAGGTCTGCGATGCGCTTATAATCAACAAGATCGACGTTCTGCCTTATTTTGATTTCGACATGGACAAGGTCGTTGAGTTTGCGAAAATGCGAAATCCCAACATAAAAATATTCCCGATAAGCGCAAAAACGGGCGAGGGCGTGGACGAGTGGTGTGCATGGCTGCGCGAGCAGGCCGACACATGGAATGCGCGCTGACGCTTTTTCAACAAAAACGGCAATAATTGTGCATCTTGTATATTGCAATTTCACACCTCAGTGTTAAAATAATGACAGTCGGCATTTGGCGACTGCTTGCTTTTATGCCGATAAAAGTATGCTAACTGATGAACGGAGAAAGACATGAAAGATTTAAAGCATCTGCTGTATTTTGAAAACCTCCTTCAGGAGGCTCAGAATGAGCTAATACTCCAGGCGCAGAGCGAGGGGAAGGTCTGCGTAGCTTACGTCTGCGAAAATACTCCCGAGCCGCTGCTGAACCTGCCGGGCGCGTTTTCGACCCGTCTGCGCGCGCCGCGCACCGGCTCAATGGAAATGGCCACATATTATATGACAAGCTTCCTTTGCGAATACAGCCGCGCGCTGCTTGAGCGCGCGATCGAGGGCGGCTATAATTTTGCCGATTGCCTCATCACTCCCGACGGCTGCACGATGATGAACCGCGCGGTCGAGAACATGGAGCTTTTGAAGGCTCTGGGCAAGGACAAGGAAAAATTCTTCTTCGAGTACATGGAGATCCCAATGAAGGCCGACGATAACGGCCTGAATCTGTACACTCTCCAGTGCAAAAACCATATACTCGATCCGCTGAACAAGGCATACGGCATCGATACCTCCGACGCCGCCATCCGTCAGGCGGTCGCCGAGCACAACCGCATATGCGAGCTTATCCGCGCCATCGGCGAGTTCCGCAAGGGCGATAAGCCGCGTATCACCGGCTATGAGTTCCAGGTAATAACCCTCGCGACCTATGTTGCGCCGAAATATCTGCTCATCGATAAGCTCGAGGAGACCCTTGAGGAACTTAAGACCCGCGAGCCTGAGGATAAACCCTATCGCGTCCGCGTAGTCGTTGCCGGCTCGGAGGTCGATGATACCGACTTTATAAAGCTTGTTGAGGACTGCGGCGCATATGTCTGTGCCGACCGTTTCTGCTACGGCTCGTTCCCCGGCAGAAATCCCATCGAGCTTACAGATGATGAGGATGCCCTCACGCAGGTCTGCCGCCAGTATATGTACCGCGGCCAGTGCCCGAGATATATGAACACCGCAAAGATGACCGGCCGCCGCGAGTATGTAAACGAGCTTGCGAAGGAATACGGCGCCGACGGCATCATCTATGAGCAGATCAAGTTCTGCGATCCCTGGGCGTACGAGCGCATGATGGGCTCGCACATCCTGCATGACGATTACGGCTATCCCGTGCTGTCTATCGACCGTCCTTACAACATCGGCACCACCAACGGACAGCTGCGCACCCGTGTTCAGGCATTCGTCGAGAGTGTTGAGATCAAAAAAATCAACGGAGGTGTAAAGTAATGTCCAACAAGAGAATCGGCGCCAAAAATTTCGGCGATATTTACGTTGAGGGCAAGCGTTACAGAAGCCGCCGTGAGTGGCGCGGCGTAGTCGATACCCTTTATGATTATTCCAGATGGCTTTATAACTGGATCAACATGTTCAGGATCGTTCTCGTAAAGCCCCGCAATATAAAGGCAATGTTCCGCTATCGCTGGATGGCGAACTATCTGGCAGTTCCCATGATGGTCGATCGACATACTCAGGGCCTGCGCGGCGAGCATCTGCGCATCTGCCATGCAGAGCAGGACGTTATCATCGAGGACGTTGCAAAGCTTCTCGATAAGCTCTTCCGCGGCGACCGCCGCATAGGAAACGACGAGGAGTTCTCCAAGAAAGTTGTGCTCGTTGATGAAAACGAGATGCAGTCCGTTATGATGGGCTTCCCGACAGTAGTTCCTCTCAGCCGTGAGATCGCATCCACCTATATCCCCGTGCTGCTCAACCAGCGCGCCGCAATACATTACATTGACGTTGCTCAGGAATACGGCCTTGCAGGCGACGTATGCCCCATGCCCGAGGCGGAAGCCGGCGTTTCTATCGATGACGACGCGCCCATCCTCGGCTGCTGCGCCGTTCAGTGCAACACCACCTGCGACGGCTCGCTGCTCAGCAACGGCGTTATCTCCAAGCGCATGGAGTTTGAGGACGGTATCCCCGTGTTCCAGCTCGCATCGCCGCTGCGTCATATGAACGAGGACGTTCAGGAATATGCCGCTCAGGAGATCCGCAACGCGATCGCCTTTATCGAGGAGCATACCGGCGAGAAGTGGGACTGGGACTACTACTTCGAGTGTGCAAAGCGCGTAAACTATGCCACTAAGTGCCGTTTGGAGTGGCTTGAGATGAGCAAGTCGCCCTATCCGCAGGTGTTCGGCTCGAACCTTGCGCTTTACACCGAGACAAACTATATGGCCATCAGCGGCCGCCTTCCCATATTTGAGAAAACCGACCGCAAGATCATGCGTCTTGCCGAGAAGGCGTACAAGAAAAAGAAAATGGCCGCAAACGAGTACCGCCACAGAGCCATCGTGTGGGGCGTTCAGTCGCATTACTATATGGATCTGCTCGTGTGGATGCTCAACTGCTGGGGCATCGTTCCGCTCACCGACATGCTGTCGATGGACAACACCACGATGATAGCCGAGGAGGACACCCCCGAAAACCGCGAGCAGGCAATGTATGATATAGCGATGCTCACCGAGAAAATGATAATGCGCAACCGTACCCACGGCGGCTACAAAGTTCTGCTTGACGACCTCTGGGAGATCGTTACGGAGTTCAATGCCGATATGGTCATCCTTTGGGAGCACATGAGCTGCAAGGCGCTCGACGGCATGCACGGCATGTTCGAGCAGCGTGCGCGTGAGCTCGGCATACATCTCGTTTGGGTATCCCACGACCTGTTTGATCCGCGCGTAGTTTCCCGTCAGGGCGTTCGCGACCAGATCAACACCTACATGCGCACCGTTATGGGCGAAGAGCCTGTTGATCCGACACTCGAAGTCCTCCCCGACGAGGAATCATGGTAATTGGAAAGGAGATAAAAATGGCCAAGTTTTATCCTGTTCTCAAAAAGCTGTCGCTCGCAGGCTTCTCATTTTTCGCCGTGACCTTTGCGGTTTATTACTTCAACCTCGATATGAAGCTCACCGCGGCTATGGAACCCGTTCTCGAATACTTCTACGATAAAGTAGACCGCGACCAGCACCTGTAAACAAAATCAAAATCGCCATGACAGATTCATTCTGTCATGGCGATTTTTTTGCGTTTTACGATGCGGCGCTCTGTGCGTTATCCCGGAGGTTCAGCCAGTACTGCGCGCCGTCATCCCATGCGGCCGTGTTCTCTTTTGTCTGCTCGCGGGGAGAGCAGCCCTTGTCGAGCAGCATTTTGCCTGTCCACTCCGAGAATTTGCATGCGCCGTGGAAATTGAGATGTCCGCCGTCATACAGATCCCGGCTTATATCAAGGCCGATCTCGTCAAAGCTGTTGGCAAGAAGCATGAAGTCTGCCTCGGGGGCGATCCCGGTCAAATCTTTTTCCAGCTTATCATAGATCTCCGGAGAGCACTGACTGAAGGTCGGGTTGATCGTGACGATAAGGTCAATTCCCTTATCTCTGCATAGCTCGGCGATTTTCTTGAACGCTTCGAGGTGCTTTTCATAAGCTGCCGTATCCTTGGACGGCTCGCGGTGATAGGGCGTGCTGCCCTTCGTGTCATAGACGTTATCGACATAGGTATAGCCCTTGTTGACGTCCGCGGAGGCAGGCGTTATAAGCTTGGCGATATCCTCCCGGGTAAGCTCCTTCCACCTATCATGGTAAAAGTAAAGATCGAAAAACAAGCCCAGGCGCTTATCCGGCTCGGCGGCGTCCAATATGGCTCGCGCACGATCAATTCCGCGCGGCATATAGTCAAGATTTATCTGAGTGTAATTCTGGTACATCTCAAAGAAAAATGATGAGCCTTCCATTACCACGACCTGAGGCGACTGCGTTTTCAGCGCCTGCTTGAGATACCAATATGTAATGGACGGCGTTTGCTCGGAGCCTGCCATGACGTAGCCGGTCAAGCCGGACGCAGCATACATTATCTCCGGGTTCCAGTCACAGTAGGCATAGCTGCTGCCGAGAAACAGCACGTCTATCGAGTCCTCCGGCTCGCACAGATATGCATCCCATGTTGAGCCGTAGCTGTTGTGCACAGGTCTCATTATGATCGAGGCGCAATGTATAAGCACGGCGGCAAGCATGACAAAGATGACGGCATGCATCAGGTCTTTTCTGTTAGCTTTTTTCATACCTGCCTCCCGTCAAAACTGACCGTAGATAAATGACTGCGCGTCATATCCCGTGCCGTAGCTTCCGAAAATGAGCGACGCGAAAAGCAGCGCCAGCAGCAGAAGGCAGCGCAGCGGCCACGGCTTGTCTGCCGCGCGCTCGGCCTGATCGCCGTGCCTGAAGTGAAGTGTATCGGCAATAAGCATGACGATGCAGCTCACGGCGGCAACGACAAACTCCCATTTGTCCATGCCCATTGCCGACAAAGGGGCGGCCCAGAGCGGCGAGCCTGCGCAGGCGCGCAGAACGTCTATGGCGCCGGAAACGGAGCCTGCTTCGAAAAACGTCCATGCGACAGTTGCCAGAACGAACACGCAGAGCATTTGCCACAGCACAGTGAGCTTTCCGTTATCATCAAGGTGCAGCGCGCTGCGAACTCTTGCGCGAAGCGGCGCGGTGATGCTCCCAATGACCTGATAAATGCCGTTTAAAAGTCCCCAAACGAGAAAAGAGGTCGCCGCCCCATGCCACAGACCGCTGACCGCGAACACGATCAGCACGTTTATGTACTTCCGCGCTTTGCCGCGGCGGTTGCCGCCGAGGGGAATGTAAAGATAATCCCTGAACCACGTTGAGAGCGAGATGTGCCACCGACGCCAGAATTCCGCAACGGAGCGGGAAAAATACGGCGTGTTGAAGTTTTCCGTAAGCTTAAAGCCCATTGCGCGCGCAGAGCCTATGGCCATGTGCGAATACGCCGCAAAGTCGCAGTAGATCTGGATCGAAAAGGCGCAGGCGGCCGCAATGACCTGAAGCGAGCCGAAGCTCTGCGGAGAGGCGAACACGGTATCGACCATGACGGCGAGCCTGTCGGCGATAAGAAGCTTCAAGAAAGCGCCGTAGGCAAAGCGGAAAAGCCCGACCCGCACATCTCGCCACGAAAATTCATGCCGCTGCTCAAACTGCGGCAAAAGCCTGTCGGCTCTTGGAATGGGGCCTGACAGCAGCGAGGGGAAAAACGACAGGAACAGAGCGCTCTTTACAAAATCCTTTTCGGCAGGAACTTTCCCGCGATATACGTCGATAAGATAGCCCATCGCCGCAAAGAAATAAAACGATATCCCGGCAGGGAGCAGAAGCTTCGGCACGGCAGCCGTCCAGTCAAGCCCGAAAATGGATAGGGCGCTGCTTATGACGTTTGCGGCAAAGCCGAGGTATTTAAATAATGTAAGAAGCCCTATAAACAGCGCCAGCATGAAAACAAGCAGCGCCTTCTGCGGCTTCTTTTCAAGCCTGCGCGCGGCAAAATAAACAGCTATCGACGATCCTATGAGAAAAGGCAGATACTCAGGGCCTGCGCACGCATAGAAAAACCAGCTGCTTATAAGCAGCCAAAGGTTTCTGCCCCTTTGCGGCAGAAGAAAATATATTAAAACCGTTACAGGGAAAAACGCAAAATAAGCCGGCGATAAAAAACTCAAAACATGCAACTCCAGTCAAACAGACATTCGCCTTATTTTACACGCTGCGCGAGGAGCTGTCAATTTCTCCTGTACGTATTTGCCGGCTGAAATATCATTAGACTGTCAGAAACATTAACAAATTATTAACGAATATTGCGAGCCTTGATATGGATATTAACATGCTATGACACTAAAATAACAATCATCAGGGCGCGGCGGTTTTTGGCACCGTCCGCCGAAATTCACCTGCTACAAGGAGGGAAACATTGTGATAACATTCATAATCGGTCTAGTGATGCTTTTCGGAGGCGCTGCGCTTTACGGCAAGCTCTGTGAAAAGGTTTTCGGACCGGACGACCGTAAAACTCCGGCTTACACGAAAAACGACGGAGTCGACTACGTTCCCATGAAGGGCTGGAAAAACAGCCTTATCAACCTTCTGAACATTGCCGGTACCGGCCCCATCCTCGGACCTATACAGGGCATCCTGTTCGGACCCATCGCATTCATAACCATCCCCATCGGCAACGTCATCGGCGGCGCAATGCACGACTATTTCTCCGGCATGATCTGCCTGCGCGACGGCGGCACTCAGATGCCTGACATGGTCAAAAGGTACACCAATAAGGGCATATTCACGGTTTACAACATCTTTGTCTGCCTGCTCCTGCTGCTTGTCGGCGCTGTGTTTATCTACACCCCCGGCGACATTGCCGCAACCCAGGTCTTTAACTTCTCGGGCGCTGCCAACGCAACCTCGACATGGGTCATCTACGGCGTTATCTTTGTTTACTACCTAGTTGCGACTGTATTCCCCATCGACAAGATCATCGGCCGCATTTACCCGATCTTCGGCGGCATTCTGCTGTTCTCGGCAATCGGCGTTTTCATCGGCCTGTTTGTCAAGGGCTATCCCCTCGTTGAGGTGTGGAACAACGTTTGGGAATATAACGGCGTGTTCAACTACAGCGAGTATTTCGCAAACGGCCACTTCTTCCCGATATTCTTCGTAACCGTCGCCTGCGGCATACTCTCCGGCTTCCATTCCACCCAGACGGCCATCATCTCGCGCACCATGAAGAGCGAGCGCCAGGGCCGCAATACCTTCTATAACATGATGATCCTCGAGGGCTTCATCGCAATGGTTTGGGCGGCAGGCGCAATGGGCGTTTATAACCTCGGCCTTCAGGCGGCTGACACATCTCTCGCAACCAAAACCGTCGGTATAGTCTGCAAGGATATCCTCGGCAGTGTCGGCGGCGTCATCGCTCTGCTCGGCGTTATCGTCCTGCCCATCACCTCGGGCGACACCGCGCTGCGCGCACTGCGTATGTCGGTGGCCGACACACTGCACATCAAGCAGGACTCCAACGGCAAGCGCCTTGCTCTGTCGGCTGTCATTTTCGCCCTCGTCGCGGCCATCCTCGTCTGGGCGAAGTCCAGCCCCGCCGGCTTCACCATTCTGTGGCGCTACTTCGCGTGGGCAAACCAGACTCTGGCTCTGTTCGCGTTCGTCTGCATCTCCGTTTGGATGTTTGAAAACGGCAAGAGCAAATGGGTTTGGATGCCGCTTATCCCCGGCGCGTTCTACGCATTTGTCACCATTACCTATATCATGAATGCGTCTATCGGCTTCAACCTGCCCTGGACTGCGGCTTACATTATCGGCACTGTCTGCGCGGTTGCCTACCTCGTCGGCATCATCATGTATGGCAAAAAGCGTGCGGCAAAAGTGAAGCTCGCATAAATACATACCTGCAAAATACGTTTAAAGGCGGTCTTTTGACCGCCTTTTTCTATTCGTTTTCACCATTCGAAACGTACATTTCCTCGCACTTTTTCTGAGCCTCGATCATTATCCGCAGCGCCTCCTCGGAAGCGCGCATGAGCGTGTAGTACATCTCTTCAAAATCCGGCATGATATCACCTCCCGGGTATAGTTTAGAACAAAATGTTCAAAATATCAATAGACCAATTTGTTCAATCTATACTTGAATCGGTGATAATGATGCAAAAATATCAGCGTATTCGGGATTTGAGAGAAGATGCAGACCTCACGCAGAAGCAGGTGGGGGAGGCAATAAACGTTCCGCAGCGAACATACGCATATTACGAGAGCGGACAGCGAATGGTGCCGCCGCGGGTTTTGTGCGCCTTGGCCGATTTTTATAATGTCAGTGTAGACTATATCCTTGGCAGGGTGGATGAAATGTAATGTACAAACGACTGCGCGATATGCGCGAGGACAAAGATCTCAAGCAGCGTGAGCTGGCCGAAATGCTCAACGTGAGCCAAACGACATATTCGCGCTATGAAAGCGGCGAGCTTGACATACCAAGCGCCGCACTTATAAAGCTTGCCGACTTTTACAACGTCAGCGTCGACTACATCCTCGGCAGAACGGATAAATAGACGGCAAAAACCCGGACGATCGACCGATTGTCCGGGTTTTGTGTATTTTATACTCAGCTTAAAAGCATGCGGTCGTTATCCAGCGCCTTGCCGGAGCCTGCCTTGAAGCGGTCGAGGAAGTCCTGCACGGTCATGCCGTCGCGCTCTGCGCCCGAAACGTCCATGATAATATTGCCCTTATCCATCATCAGCGTGCGGTTGCCGAGATCGAGCGCCGACTGCATGTTGTGGGTTATCATCATGCATGTGATATTGTCTTTTGCAACGATGCTCTTTGTAAGCTCCAGAACCTTTTCCGCAGTTCCGGGATCGAGTGCAGCAGTGTGCTCATCGAGCAGAAGAAGCTTCGGCGGAACGACGGTCGCCATGAGCAGCGTGAGCGCCTGGCGCTGACCGCCGGAGAGAAGTCCGACCGGCTGCGTGAGTCTGTCCTCAAGTCCCATATCCAAAAGTGCAAGCTTTTCGCGGAACATTGCACGATCGGCCTTTGTTATGTGTGAGAACCAGCCGCCGCTTTTTGCCGCCATGGCGAGGTTTTCCTCGATGCTCATGCCCGGCGCGCTGCCGCGCATGGGGTCCTGAAACAGGCGGCCGATCATGCGAGCGCGCTTGTGCTCGGGCATGAAGGTAATATCGCGCCCGGCAAGCTCGATGCTGCCGCTGTCGGTGTAAAAGCTGCCGGCGATGGCGTTGAACAGTGTCGATTTTCCCGCGCCGTTTGCGCCGATTATGGTGATGAAGTCGCCGTCGTGGACGTCGAGGGTAAGTCCGCTCAGGGCGGTTTTTTCGTTGACCGTTCCGGGATTGAAGGTCTTGCTGATATTATTGAGCTTCAGCATGTCACACACCGCCTTTCTGCGTTTTTATCCCCATGCGCCGCTTTATCATCGGCATCTGCTTTTTGAGATAGGGGATGGAGATGGCAAGCACGACGATTATAGAGGATATGAGCTTGAGCATGAATGCCGGCATATCAAAGCGCAGTGCGATGGTGTAAACGAGCCTGAACAAAACGGAGCCGAGCACAACGCCGACTGCGCGGGTGAATATGCCGCCCTTGCCCATAATAACGCCGCCGATCAGCAGGGAGGCCAGGGCGATGGTCACCATGCCGGTGCCGATGTTTATATCGACTGCCTTCTGCGACTGCGCCAGCAGGCAGCCGGACAGCGCCGTGAACGAGCCTGCGATGCACAGACCTATGATGGTCGTGAAAGCGGTGTTTATTGACGATGAGCGGACCATGTCGGGATTGTTGCCCGTTGCGCGGATGGCAAGGCCGAGGCGTGTTTTGAGAAACGCCGTGAGCAGAACGAGGATCACGATGACCGCGATCAGCGCGACGGCGAGCTTATACTGCTTTGCGAAAACCGTACCCTTGAGAAGATCCTTCATCAGCGAGAACACGGTATCGACCTTGTTCATGTTAAGCAGCGATGAGCCGCCCATGATCGCAATGTTTATTGAATAAAGTCCGGTGTTTACGATGATGCCGGCAAGCAGACTGTCAACGCCGAGCTTGGTCTGCAATATGGCAGTCACAAAGCCGGAGCATACGCCGGCGGCCATCGCGGCAGGTATTGCAAGATACGGATGCCCCGAGATGACAACTATCGCGCCGACCGCAGCGCCCAGAGTGAAGCAGCCGTCAGTGGACAGGTCGCACACATTGAGCATGCTGTAGCTCAAATACAGCGCAAGCACTGTCAGCGAGCAGATAAGTCCCAGCTCAAGCGCTGTCTGCCCAAGGCTCAGTATCGTTGCAATATCCATAACGTTTCCTCTTTCCTGTGTGCTGTGTTTAAATTACTGCTGAACGTCGCTGAAGCTCTCGGCAGTGGTGATGGTGTTTATCTTGGTGCAGTAGGGCTCGAATGCCTTTGCAACGGTGTCGTAGTCGTAGCCGAGCTCGGTGCAGATCTCGGTGTTGATGGTCGCGGTGCCGTTATCGAAGGTCTTGACTGCCAGAGTTGCGGGATCGGCGCCGTTAATGAGGATGTCTGCTACCATGTTTGCGGTCTCAACGCCGAGGTTTGCGTAGTCTACGCCGTAGCCGAGGAATGCGCCGTTGAGTGCGAAGGAGTCAGCGCCGGCGTAGTGAGGGATGCCTGCCTTTGCGAGGGTTTCGTAGATTGCAAGCTCTGCCTTCATGATGGAGTTGTCGGTCGGAGTGAACACGGCGTCAACGCCGTCTGCTACCATTGCCTCGGCTGCGAGCATGACCTCGTCTGCGGTGGAGCCGGTGTGCTCGACGACCTCAACGCCCTTGTCGGTGAGGTATTTCTTTGCTGCTTCGATGGATGCTGCCGAGGAGTCCTGGCCGACGTCATACAGCAGGCCGATCTTCTTTGCGTCGGGGTCGTTTGCGAAGATAAGGTTCATGATCGCGTCTGCGTCGAGGTAATCGCTGGTGCCGGTGACGTTTGCGCCCGGCTTATCGAGACTTTCAACAAGCTCTGCACCCACGGGGTCGGAAACTGCAGAGAACACAACGGGGATCTCGTTATCCTCGGTCAGCGCCTGCATGCGCATCGCAACGGGAGTTGCAACGCCGATCATGAGGTCAACGTCGTCTGCGATGAAGTTGGAGATGATCTGTTCCATAACGGTCGCGTCCGCGTTGCAGTTATCGTAGCTTACCTCGAAGGTCACGCCCTTTTCCTCGCCGATGGCCTTGAGCTGAGCCTGGATGTTTTCAACGATCTGGTTGAGGGAAGCGTCGTCAACATAGTTGCATATGCCGACCTTGTAGACCTTTGCGCTGTCGCCGCTTCCGTTATCGCCGCCGTTGCTGCTGCATGCGCAGAGGGTGAATACCATTGCCAGTGCGCATACGAGCGCGAGTGCCTTCTTGATGATGCTGTTTTTCATTGTTTTTTCCTCCAAAAATGTTTTTTGTAGCTTGGGTGCAGATGGAGGGGAGCTTGCTTAAAAAAATAAAAAAAGCAGCCTCCTATCCCAACAATGGGACAAGAGCTGCGCTCCTGCGATACCACCCAAATTGACGAAAAATTCGTCCGCTCGCTTATGCGTACCATCATACGCACCCCGATTGATAACGGGAGGGATCCCGTCGGCATCTACTCAAGCAAACGCTTTTTCAAGCCGCCCTCCGAAGTCCATTCATTCCGCACCGACGACCGTGATCTCACCACCCACGATTCTCTTAACAACGGCTTCCCGGAACTACTACTCTCCGTCACAGGTTTGATGCTTGCATTATAGCACCGGATTTCATCTTGTCAAGACCCAATTTAAAATTTTTTCGGAAAAGATTTTTTGCACATTCCCTCTTGCAATGGAGCGCGCGATTGGTTATAATGCATACAAGCTTGATAGGGATTCAATTTTTTTTGCAAAGCAGTTAGCAACTGCTAACTGACAAAAATCACAAAAGGCAATAATGTGGGCCGTAGAAAACGGTATCACCAAGGGCACGACGGATACGACCTTCAGTCCCGATGACGTCTGCACCCGTGCACAGATCGTTGTGTTCCTGTACCGCGCATCCGGAGATGATGCGCCGAATCTGAAGCTCCGGTTTACCGATGTTCCGGCAAACGTATGGTGCGCCGAGGCCGTCGCATGGGCGGTTTCCAAAGGCATAACCAACGGAACCACGGCAACGACATTCAGCCCGAACGCTACCTGCACCCGTGCACAGGCGGTAACCTTCATCTATCGCGCTCAGTAAGATCAGCAAAAACCCGTACATCCGGCACGATTTGTGCCGGATGTAGTTTTTTAATGGGTAATTTCTGCGGCTTTTGTTATATTTGACGGTTGACTTTTGCCATTTAAAGCGCTATTATTGCAGCATGAAAACACGGTGGACGCCACCGGGTGAACTTGAGAAAGGAGATACGGCAATGAGCATCTGCACTGCACGCAATATGATGAGCACCGGCAGACGCGAAATGTCCGCGTCCTCCTATTTCAGCTTTACTAAGGTCTGCTATGCAGGCCGATATTTTGCTGCTCTCAATTCTACCGACCGGTGCGAATGTCCTTGTACGGTTTTCTGATGCAGAAAATCTCAGGGTGTTGCCGGCTCGGCAGCACCCTGTTTTTTTAATCAAAAAGGAGAAAAAACGTTATGAAAAAGAAGATCACAGCTTTGGTAATGGCTGCTGCAATGTGTCTGAGCTTTGCGGCATGCGGAAGCGATAACGGCGGCGATACCGCCAAGGATACCTACACCGTCGGCATATGCCAGCTGGTGCAGCACCAGGCACTCGATGCGGCGACCCAGGGCTTTAAGGATGCTCTGAAGGAGGAGCTCGGCGACAAGGTCGAGTTTGTTGAGCAGAACGCCGCAAACGATATCCCGACCTGCGGCACCATCTGCAACGGCTTCGTTTCCGACGGCGTTGATCTCATCCTTGCAAACGCAACTCCGGCACTTCAGGCCGCAACCGCAGCTACCCAGTCAATTCCAATCCTCGGCACCGCAGTTACAGAGTACGGCGTTGCGCTTGATATAGATAACTTCTCCGGCACAGTCGGCGGCAACGTTTCCGGCACATCCGACCTCGCTCCGCTCGATCAGCAGGCCGCAATGTTCTCCGAGCTTCTCCCCGATGCAAAGACCGTCGGTATCCTCTACTGTTCGGCTGAGCCAAACTCCGTATATCAGGCAGACGTAGTTAAGGCCGCTCTTGAGGACAAGGGCATCACCGTTAAGGTCTACACCTTCGCAGACTCCAACGACGTCGCAACCGTAACCGCGACCGCATGCGATGAGTGCGACGCACTTTACATCCCCACCGATAATACCGCCGCTTCCTGCGCCGAGGCAATAAGCAACGTTGCTCTGCCCAAGAAGACCCCCATCATCGCCGGCGAGGAAGGCATTGCTTCCGGCTGCGGCATCGCGACCCTCTCTATCGACTACTACCAGCTCGGCGTTACCACCGGCAAGATGGCTGCAAAGATCCTCACCGGTGAGAGCGATATCTCCACCATGCCCATCGAGTACTACCAGAACCCCGTCAAGAAGTACAATGCCGATCTCTGCGAGCAGCTTGGTATCACCGTTCCCTCCGATTACACCGCTATCGGCTAATTAATCGTAATTGTTAACCAATCAACCGAAATGAGGTCTGAAAAATGACGATGTCCGTTTACCTGTCCGCTCTGAGCGTGACAAACCTTATATCAAGAATGCCTGCTGCCGTTGCGCAGGGCATCATATGGGGACTCATGGCGCTGGGCGTATTTATAACCTTCCGACTGCTGGATATACCCGATATGACCGTTGACGGTTCGTTCGCGACCGGCGGTGCGGTCACGGTAATGCTCCTGCTTGCCGGTATGCCTGCATGGGCGGCACTGCTCATAGCCATAGTTGTAGGCGTGCTCACAGGTCTGTGCACCGGCCTTCTGCATACAAAGCTCGGTATTCCTGCGATTCTCGCCGGTATACTCACGCAGTTTGCGCTGTATTCGATCAACCTGCGCATCATGACAAAAGCCAATCAGACAGCCAGCGTGCAGAAGTTCGGCATGTTCTGGGAGAACGGAAACGGATTCCTCGTCTCATCACTGCATATTCCGCAGGCAATATTGGTCGGCCTTGTCCTTACGGCGATAATCGTCGCTCTTTCTTACTGGTACTTCGGTACCGAGCAGGGCAGCGCGCTGCGCGCTACAGGCAATAATCCGGCGATGAGCCGTGCACAGGGCATCCATATCGGCACGATGAAGGTCATCGGACTCGGCATCTCAAACGGCATAGTCGCCCTCGCAGGCGGCCTTATGACTCAGTTCCAGGGCACTGCCGACGTCAGCATGGGCCGCGGCGCCATAGTAATCGGCCTTGCGGCGATCGTCATCGGTGAGATCCTGTGTGACGCTATCTTCAGCAAGGGCTGCAACTTTGCCGTAAAGCTCTGCTTTATCATCTTCGGCGGCGTTGTCTACTACGCGGTCATGGTTGTCATCCTCTGGCTGAAGCTTGACCCGAACGATCTTAAGCTGTTCACGGCCATCATTGTTGCCGCCTTCCTCGCGATACCACAGCTCAAGGCACAGTCGAAAAGCTCGTTTTCACGCTCTAAGAAGAGGGCAATAAGCGAAAGGAGCGATGCATAATGCTGGAGATAAAGAATGTTTCAAAGACCTTTAACCCCGGAACGATAAACGAAAAGCGCGCGCTGACAGACCTCAGCCTCAGCCTGAATGACGGCGACTTCGTTACCGTTATCGGCGGCAACGGCGCGGGCAAATCGACGCTTCTTAACGCTGTTGCGGGCGTGTGGCCGGTCGATTCCGGATCTATACTCATCGACGGCGAGGACGTCACCGGCATGCCCGAGTACAAAAGAGCAAAGTACATCGGCCGTGTTTTCCAGGATCCGATGATGGGTACAGCACCCAATATGCAGATCGAAGAAAACCTCGCTTTGGCCTATCGCCGCGGAAGAAAACGCGGACTCAAATGGGGCGTTACGAACGCCGAACGTGAGATATACCGCGAAAAGCTTGCGACCCTCGGCCTCGGCCTTGAGGACAGGCTCACTGCCAAGGTCGGACTGCTCTCCGGCGGCCAGCGTCAGGCGCTGACGCTGCTGATGGCTTCGCTTCAGACCCCGAAGCTGCTGCTTCTGGACGAGCATACCGCAGCTCTCGACCCCGCGACGGCCAAAAAGGTCCTTGAGCTTTCCGATAAGATCATAAGCGACAATAAGCTGACGGCGCTCATGATAACCCATAATATGACCGACGCCATCCGCCACGGCAACCGCCTGATCATGATGGACAGGGGCAAAATAGTCCTCGATATATCCGGCGAGGAAAAAAGCCGCCTGACCAAGGCTGATCTTCTCGAGCGCTTTGCCGAAAAGGCCGGCGTTCAGGAGGAGACTGATTCCGTCCTGCTGTCGTAAATTTCAAATTGTTATTGCACCGCCCGCGAGGATACCTCACGGGCGGTTTTTGCGTGTAGATTTGTTCACATTTGCATGATATACTTTCAGCGATATATACCCGAAGGGAGAAACGCATGAGCTTTACGATAATATTGGCAGTTGTTTATGCTGCGCTTATCGGCTTTGCGGCCGCTGCATTTGCGAAAAAGCACAGGGCGCTCGGCGCCGGGCTGCTTGCTGCGGTCGCGGTATTGACTGCCGTGCTGATGTATATGTGGATCAACTCGCCGATGTGACGTAAAAATGAATATAAAAAAACAAGAGCAGCTGCCTCCTGCGCGGAGAACAGCTGCTCTTGCGGTTTTAAAATCAGAATATGCAGTTTTCAATATAACGGTGGAGTATTGCTGCCACCTGAGCGCGTGTTGCGCCTGCTTTGGGCATGAGACGGCCGTCGGCCGAGCCGTTTATTATGCCCTCTGCCGATGCCCAGGCTATGGCAGTGCGCGCATAGGCCGAGACGCTTTCGAAGTCCGCAAAGCTGCCGAGGTCGGCTGCTGCCGATACGTCGATGCCCTTGAAGGCGGCGTAGCGATAAAGTATGGCCGCCATCTGCTCGCGCGTGACGGTTCCATTGGGGGAGAAGGTGTTGTTATCAAAGCCGTTGACTATGCCGTTTGCTGCCGCCCAGCCGACAGCCTCGCTGCACCAAATCCCGCGCGTATCGGAGAAGGTGGGTGCGGCGGCCTTGGGGCTTCCCTCCATGCGCCACAGAACGGTCACGAGCATGCCGCGCGTCATGGTGACGTTGGGAGAGAACGTGTTTGCGCCCGTTCCGGCAAACAGAGCATTGTTGTAGGCGTAATATGCATCGCCGAAGTACCATGCGTTTGTGGGAACATCGGCAAACGGGAAGCCCGTTACGGCGGTCATGATGCCGGTCTCGGTCGAGCAGGTGAGCCAATTGCCGCTTACGCTGCTGCCGGTCGCCTTTATCGTGCCGTCATCAGCTATTGCCGCTGCGACGCAGCCGCCGGTTTTTACGGGAACTCCGAGCGAGCACTGAGCGTTAATGCTCCTGCCGCCTGCTGCGGCGGAGACAAGGAAGAGCTGCGCACTGTCAAGCTTTTCGCCGAGAGCGCGTTTCTGCACTGCGTTCGGCTGAGCGGTGCCGACCGAAACGCTCACATCGCCGCCCGAGGTGAGCACGGAGGATTTAAACTCCGCGCTGCCGTTTGCGGTGGTAAAGCGAACGGAGCTTGCCGCCGAAAGCGCCGAAACTCCGCGCTCCCAAATGTTTACGGTGTCCGCACCGGTAACGGATGCGTCGATAATAACGGTTTTGCCGCTTGCGCCGATCGTGCGCATCATGATGGATGTCGGGAAAACGGTGCATACACCGTTTTCGACGATGGCCGGCGCACTGACGGGCACAGTGCCGGTGGTGATGATCACAGGACGTATATCGAGCTTGCCCTCGAGAACGATGAGCGCGTCGTTATCGTCGGTGAAGTTTGTGTCGTTGCCCATGGAGTCGGCAATTTTATAGATGTAATCGTTTATGCCGGCTTTGACGGCCTTGGTAAAGATGTTGTCGAACTTCACGGAGCTTGCCGCATCGCCGAAAGCGTGCTTTTTGATGATCGAGAGCAGCTGGTCAAGTATCTCGCCGCTTTTTATCTTGTTAAGACCGGCCTGCACCCAATCGGGGTAATTGCCGTCATCCTCGCCGCCGAGGTGGCTCTGATAGATGTAGTTTACGGCGTCGAGCAGTGTCTTGGTGTCAGTAACGGGGATATTGACGCCCTCTGTGATGATGCTCTGCAAATTTGCTATTATGCGGCCGTTTATCCATGTTGAAACGCTGTTTTCAACGGGGACGAATTTGTTCAGGAAACTGCCGACGAAGCTTCCGGCAACGGTGTTAAGCATATCGGCGGTGAAGCCGCGCTCTCTGCCGTACTCGGTCACGTCGGCGATGGTCTCGTACTTGCCGGAAACGGCGTTGTAGTAGCTTACGGGGCCGATGTGATTGAGTGTGTTCACGGCGGCAACGAGACTTCCGGAGACCTCACGCAGCTGAACAAAGCGCATGGGCGAGGGGTAGGTGAGGTTTGAGCCGGTCTCAACATCGTAAAGAGTGTTTCCGCTCTTGGTCGTCATTACGGCGATGTCGTTTGCGTGCATATGGCCGGTGAAGATCATTTCAAGTCCGGCATCGGCAAGCTGGGCGGCAATGGTGCCGTAATCCTTAACAAGATACATCTTGAGAATGTCCGGCTCCATGGAGAAATGCGGAACAAAGCCGTGGTGCGAAAGACCGATGACGTGATCCCCTTTTGCCTTGGCTGCCTTTATCTGCTCGGTTGCCCATGCAACGAGCTCGGGACTCATTTCGCCGCGTGTTTCGTGCTCATTGTCGTTATCCGACGTGTTGTCGGCGCTGTAGCAGCAGGTGTCGAGCGCGATAAGCGTTACACCCTTGCAAGGCTCTGCAACGTATGAAAGCTGACCCGATTCCTTGCCCTGGGGAGGAGTGTAGCGCGCAACTATGCTACTGTCGGAATACACGAAGTCATAGACGGATGCAAAGTCCTCTGGCTGAGTGCGCGTTGCCGGAACTGCCTTACCGTCGGGAGTGTTGAAGTTTTTTGCGTTTTCGTTGCGGATGTCATGGTTGCCGTTTATGACATACACCTTCATGCCCGGAACGTCCTTCTGAACCTGCTGCAGGCGAGCAGAGAACTCCTTGTGGCCTTCAAGCTCGCCGTCCTTCGTGAGGTCACCCGAAATAAGCAGAATGTCTGGCTTGTCCTCACGCACGGCATCGAGCAGCTTGAGGTTTATCTCGCTGCTTTCCGTGAGCAGCTTTCTGTCGCTGTTGAGTGCATCGGTGTAGTCTGAGGTGTCCTTTATCATGTTCGGGGACAGGTAGTGCGTGTCGCTCATGACGGCGATCTTAAGATCTATGCCCTTATCGGCGTCGTCCCGAGCGGCCAGCGCAGGGCTGCACAGCGTGCTTATCATTATAATGGTAAGCAGCGCGGCGGCAAAGCGCCGGAAATGGTTTTGCTTTCTCATTGTTTTCCTCCTATTTCTTCAATTACTGTATCGGCATCCTAACCAAATACAATCATACATGAAAAATGCGGCGAAAACAAGAGTGATAACGGTTGACAGGTAAAATGTGCGTATATATAATGTAAAACGTTTTTGAAAGAGGAGCGTTATGAACAGAGAAAACTTTTTCAGAAAATATGATAAGATTGTCGCCGGCTTTGGAGACACCAAGCCGAGCATACTGCTGCACAGCTGCTGCGGGCCGTGCTCAAGCTCGGTGATCGAGCTGCTTTCGCAGCATTTTGATGTAACGGTTTTGTGGTATAATCCGAATCTCTGGCCGGAGGAAGAGTTCGAAAAGCGCCTTGCCACCCAAAAGCAGCTTATATCCTGCCTTGCCGAGGACGGGATTTGCGCAGGGCTTTTGACACTGCCGTGGCGCAGTGAGGACTATTTTTCGCGTATAAAAGGACTTGAGAACGAGCCTGAGGAGGGCAAAAGATGCCTCGAGTGCTTTAAGATACGCCTCGAAGAGACTGCCCGGGTCGCGGCCGAGCGCGGCTTTGACTGGTTCTGCACAACGCTCACCGTGTCCTCGCGCAAGGATGCGGTCATCATAAACGCCATCGGCCGCGAGGCCGAAAAAAAGTACGATGTCAGATGGCTGCCCTCGGAATTTAAAAAACGCGAGGGAAACCACAGATCAATTATCTTGTCCGAAAAATACGGGCTGTACCGTCAGGAATACTGCGGCTGCGTATTTTCGCTCAATGGAGGCAGCAATGAATAAAACCACAAGAAATATAGTGACAGCCGCCGTCATCGGCGCGCTGTATGCCGTGCTTACGATGGTGCTTGCGCCGATAAGCTACGGCCCGGTGCAGTGCAGAATATCCGAGGTGCTGTGCATACTTCCGTTTTTCATGCCGAGCACCACATGGGGGCTGTTCTTCGGCTGTGCGATAGCCAATATTGCAAGCTCGGCCGGACTTCCGGATATCATCTTCGGCTCGCTTGCAACGCTTATAGCATGCCTGTGCATATCGTGGTGCGGAAAGCACAATAAAAAGGCGCTTGCCTGCCTTATGCCGGTTATCTGGAACGGACTTATAGTCGGCGCGATGCTCACGGTCGTCGTAGCAGGGCTCAATCCGATCAAAAACTTCGGCGCATTTGCCGTCTTTGCCGGCGAGGTAGCTCTCGGAGAAGCCGCTGTAATGTTCATTGCCGGCCTTCCGCTTCTGTCCTGGCTGCCGAAGCAGAAGTTCTTTGCCGACTATGTAAGCAGGTCTTGACAAAATGCAGCAAAAATATTAATATGTCATTGCAAAAGGGGTGCTGAGTTTTCTCGGCTGAGACGGAAAGAATCGAATTTCCGAGACCCTCGAACCTGATCCGGGTAATGCCGGCGTAGGAAACGAAAATTTTTATATCAATCGTTTTCCTATGACCGCATTGCTTTTGCAGTGCGGTTTTTTATGTTTTAGGAGGAATAGAAAATGACAAAGAACAGAACGCTCCCACTTGTGGAGTGCGCTATCATGATAGCGCTTGCCACCGTGCTGAGCATGGTAAAGCTTGCAGAGCTTCCCTACGGCGGCTCGATAACGATAGCGTCGATGCTTCCGATAGCGATAATCGCTTATCGCAGAGGAATGGGCTGGGGACTCGGTTCGGCATTTGTTTATGCCGTCATCCAGCAGCTTTTGGGCCTTAATTCGCTTTCCTATGTTACAACTTGGCAGAGTGTTGTCGCAGTCATATTGCTCGACTACATAGTTGCGTTTACGGTGGTCGGCTTTGCGGGCATTTTCAGAAATGCTATCAAAAGTCAGGCAGCGGCTCTGACACTCGGCTGTGTTTTTGTATCCGTCCTCCGCTATGCCTGCCATGTGATTTCCGGTGCAACGGTTTGGGCAGGATTGTCCATCCCTACGCAGGCGGCACTTTCCTATTCGTTCATATATAATGCGACCTATATGCTTCCGGAGGCCATAATTTTGGCTGTATCTGCGGCGTATATAGGCTCTGTCATAGATTTCAGAGAGGAAAAGCTTCGTAGGCTGGTTCGCGCAAATTCCGGCGTACATGCACCTGCCATGAGCATAGTCGCGGGACTTGTTGCCGCCGCTGCCGTGGTATATGACGTTGTTGAGGTGTTCTCGCATCTGCAGAGTGCCGAAAGCGGCGAATTTGACATCACCGGTCTTGCGGCGGCAAACTGGACTGCCGTTATAGCGGTAACGGCATCCGCGGCTGTTGTTGCCGTTTTGCTTATCGTGGTCAGCAAGGCACTGAAAAACGGCCGAGAGGCCTAAAAAAACCTTGACACGGTAAAAGAGTATCGTATATAATAAACTTCCGATGCTTGTGAGCATCGGAAGTTTATTACTTTGTCAACTACTTCGGGCTTTGCCCGATGTTGAGTATTATTCTGAAAGGAGTGCACAAAACATGCTGCGTACTTACCAGCCCAAGAAGCGTCAGCGCAAGAAAGAGCACGGCTTCCGCAAAAGAATGGCTACCGCAAACGGCCGCAAGGTCCTCGCTCGCCGCAGAGCAAAGGGCAGAGCAAAGCTGAGCGCCTGATTTGGCAGCTCCGAGCAGGAAAAGCAAATAAATTTTTTAGGGCAGCTAAGCTGACGGAAGTCTAACCCGTGCTGCCCTTAACGTGTTTGCTGATATAAACGGAAAGCAAGGGTGGAATAATTGGATTTCAGGTCAACTCTGAAAAAGAATTATGAGTTTAAACGGCTTTATAACAAAGGCAAAACCGCCGTTACGCCCTACATGGTCGTGTATGCTCTGAAAAATCATAAGGGGATCCGCCGCGTTGGATATACCGTGTCCACCAAACTGGGCAAGGCAGTCGTGCGCAACCGCATCCGCCGCAGATTGAGGGAGATATACAGGCTTAATTCGGACAAGCTCAAAACAAATGTCGATATCGTCATCGTTGCGCGCAGCCGCTGCGTAGAGGCGGAGTATTCCAAAATGGAAAATGCCTTTTTGCATGCCTGCGCCGAGCTTGATATTTTAAGAGGCGATGAGCAATGAAAAAGCTTCTTCTCGCGCTTATCCGCATATATCAGAAATACGTCTCCCCGGCGTTTCCGCCGAGGTGTAGGTTTATTCCGACCTGCTCACAGTATGCCGTTGAAGCTATCGAGAAATACGGGGCTTTGAAGGGCGGCTGGCTCGCCCTTAAACGGCTGTCGAAGTGTCATCCTTTTCACTTCGGCGAACACGATTTCTTCGATCCCGTTCCCTGACGAGGATCGGAATACAAGGAGAAACTTATGTCACTATGGGATATTATAGTCTGGCCGTTTGCCAGACTGCTGGAGATCCTTTATAACTGGACCGACAGCTACGGCCTTGCCATTATCCTCTTTGCTCTTGTGGTCAACCTGATCCTGCTGCCGTTCATGGCAAAGAGCAAAAAGGGCATGATGAAGACCACCCGTATCCAGCCTCAGCTTAAGGAGCTGGAGAAAAAGCATAGGGGCAATCAGCAGAAGTATCAGCAGGAAGTCATGAAGCTCTACAAGGAGCAGGGTGCAAGCCCCACCTCCGGCTGCCTGTGGTCGCTGATCCCGTTCCCTATACTCATCGCACTTTACAGTGTCATCCGTCAGCCTCTCGGCAGCATGATGGGCCTGGGCGATGAGAGCATCAAAAAGCTCACCGAGTGGGCTACCCAGAATGCAGGCTTCGTCGCCTCCAAGCAGGGCACCTATGACCAGATCGGCGTTGCCGACGCGATCCATAAGAACTGGGACGCAGTCACAAGCGCCCTCGGCAGCTTTGACGGAAAGCTGCTGAACATTGACTACAGCTTTCTCGGTATGAACCTCGGCTCGATCCCCGATTGGAAGATCTGGAACTTTGATTTTTCAAGCGCCGATATCCTTGCGACCATCGGCCTGTTCCTGATCCCGATCATTGCGGCGTTCCTTTCCTGGGCGTCGATGAAGATCAGCCAGGCGACCAACCCTCCCCAGGCAGGACAGGCTCAAATGAGCATGAAGACCATGAACCTCATGATGCCCATTATGTCCATCTGGATCTGCTTCATCATGCCTGCGGCTCTCGGCGTTTACTGGATCGCCAACAGCTGCTTCGGTATCGTGCGTGACCTTGTGCTCACAAAGCACTACAAGCGTAAGCTCGATATCGAGGATGCAGAGCGCATCGCAGCACAGAAGGAGAAAGAGGCCGAGCGTGCACGCCGCCATGAGGAGCACGAGCAGCTCAAGGTGGAGGGTGCAACGACCCGCAATAACAACACCAGCAAAAAGAAAATGCAGGCTCAGCAGAAGCAGGCCGATGCAGAGCGCATCGCCGCAAGCGAAAGAGCGGAGCGCGAGGCGCGCCGCGAAAAGCTTGGCATAGAAAAGCCCGAAAATCCCTCTCAGGTCGGCAAGCGCCGCTACGCAAGAGGCAGAGCTTACGATCCCAGCCGTTATGCCGACGAAATGGCGGCGGCAGAGGAGGTTAATGAGCCGGTCAAGGAGACCGCAGCGCAGACCGAGGGCGAGCCTGAACAGTCACAGGAGAATAGTGAAACATGATAAAGTCTTTGGAAACCACAGGCCGCACCGAGGATGAAGCCATCGCCGCAGCCCTGAAGGAACTCGGACTTGAGCGCGACGATGTTTCAGTAACAGTCGTTGAGCGTGCAAAATCCGGCTTCCTGGGAATAGGCGCTTCACCCGCAGTCGTGCGTGTCGAGTATGAAGCTCCGGATGAGCCGGAAGTCGAAGCCGAGCCTGCTCCGGTTGAGGCCGAAGCTCCCGTAAAGGCGGCGGAAAAGCCTGTCGATGACGGCGAGTTTGCCGATATCAGAGCCTTCCTCGCAGGACTTCTTGAGCGCATGGGAGTTAAGGCAAATATCGAGATCAGCCGTCGCGACGGCAAGAGCATTGCCGTTAATCTCTCGGGAGCGAATATGGGAGCTGTCATCGGCCGCCGGGGCGAGACTCTCGACGCAATTCAGCACCTGACCAACTACGTCATCAATCGCGGAAGCGACAAGCACATGCACATCTGCGTTGACGCGGAGAGCTACCGTGCAAAGCGCGAGGAGTCGCTTGTGCGCCTTGCCGAGAAGATGGCGGCAAAGGTCATAAAGTATAAGCGCAGCATGGCGCTTGAGCCGATGAACAGCTACGAGCGTCACATTATCCACGCCGCCCTTCAGGATTACGAGGGTGTTACCACCAGCTCGACCGGCACGGAGCCTAACCGCCGCGTCGTCGTGTCCTATGATCGGCCGCAGAATAACGGCAATAAGCCGCAGAGCCGCGAGTGGGCATAAGAACCGTATATTGGAGGAACTAAAATGATACTTGAAAAGATCCAGCAGATCCTTGCACAGCAGTTTGAAGTATCCGCCGACAGCATTAACGCTGACACCAATATCGTTGATGACCTCGGCGCAGATTCGCTTGACGTTGTCGAACTGATCATGTCCGTTGAGGATGAGTTCGGCGTGCAGATCCCCGATGAGGATGCAGCAGAGCTGGCAACCGTCGGCAAGATCATTGAGTACATCGAAGCAAGACAGTAATTATAAACCACGAAAAATCCCGCCCGACAGGGTGGGATTTTTTGCGTCAATATGCGCGCAAGTGCTGCCGTATAACGGAATACGCACTTTTTGTTGACTTAAAACACTGAAAAGAGTAAAATAAACTGATTAAGCTGACGAGAGTCGAACACGTATCGGTTTTGACGGGCAGATTTCCGCCCATGC
>ERZ773147.293-NODE-293-length-62951-cov-4.056108_pt1 | contig 62951 bp, 78 predicted proteins | sample MGYA00580851_ERZ773147 | MGnify/ENA primary metagenome ERZ773147 (study PRJEB29015, sample SAMEA2737818) | human gut metagenome | biome: human gut; feature: human-associated habitat; material: faeces | place: China | collected 2012 ... | reverse complement strand
AAGCAGCACCAATCTGAGCCTAAGCATCAGTAACGGAAAATTGACTGGACTGCCGAGCGGATTATCTGCGATCAGCGCGATTGTAACGAGAGGTATATGATTATGGCCACTAATACAAAGCTGGACAGTTTGGTAATTAACTACCTGACACAAAGCCAATATGATACGGCTAAGACAAATGGAAAACTGAACGCAAACCAGATTTATATGACACCGGCGAACAGTACGAGTTATACACTGCCGACCGCGACAAGTTCTACCTTGGGTGGAGTGAAGATTGGCGATAATATTACGATTGATGACGGAAAGATCAGCTTGACAAAAGCAAATGTAACGAACAGCCTTATGGACGGACGTGGAAATGTTATCCTGGGAGAAAATTCTATTGACACAGTTTCTGCTGGTGCCGGAGCTGATTATGGGCCATCTCACTCTTTGATTGTTGGTACCGGAAACAAAGTTACTGGATTAAAAGGTGGAAATAATTATGTTACTACATATTACGACGGATTAAATAGCGGCTTTGTTGGAGGGAATCATTGCGTCTCGACTTATGCTATTTTGTCTAACAATTCTCCGACAAGTAATGTTTTAATTTTTGGTAATGGTACATCTTCCGCTAGAAGCAATAGCTTCCGTATTGATTATGGTGGCAAAGCTTACGGTGGAACCTATTCTTCTTCCGGCGCTGACTATGCGGAAATGTTTGAGTGGCAGGACGGGAACCCTGATGGAGAAGATCGACGTGGCATGTTTGTGACGCTGGATGGGAAATACATTCGACTGGCAAACAGCAAAGATACTTATATTTTGGGTATTGTATCCGGCAACCCAACTGTGCTGGGCGATACTGCTGAGGACCAGTGGGCTGATATGTACGAGCGTGACATTTTTGGAGCACTGAAGCATGACAGCACCACAGAGAACGGCCTGGTGTTGAACCCGAATTATGATAATGACAAACAGTATATTGCCCGCGGACAACGCAAGGAATGGGATGCTGTTGGTCTGATGGGGAAGCTGGTTGTGGTGGACGACGGCACCTGCGAAGTAAACGGATTTTGTGTTGCCAATGATAATGGCATTGGAACTAAAGCAGAAACCGGATACCGTGTGATGGAACGGCTGGATAAAAACCACATCCGAGTATTTGTGAAATGAGGTGAGAAGCATACAGTATGACGACAAATACAAAGCTAGACAGTTTAGTAATCAATTACCTAACACAGAGCCAGTATGACAATGCCAAAAATGCAGGTACTTTGAATGCAAACCAGATTTACATGACGCCTGCAAGTAGTGGATCAACTTATACGCTGCCTGCAGCGACAGGTTCTACACTAGGTGGTGTAAAGATTGGCAGCAATATTACAGCGAACAACGGCACGATCAGCCTTAGTAAGACTAACGTGACAAATGCACTGGGTTATACGCCGCCTATGACTGATACCAAGTACACACTGCCAACCGCGAGTGCTTGGACTTTGGGTGGTGTAAAAATCGGGAGTAACATTACGGAGAATTCCGGCACGATTAGTTTGACAAAGGCAAATGTGACAAGTGCTTTGGGATATACACCGCCGACAACGGATACTAAGTATACACTGCCGACAGGTAACGCTTCGACTTTGGGCGGTGTGAAATTGAGCGATTCGACCAGTTCAACAAGTTCGACCAGTGGTGGTGTTGCGGCAACACCGGCAGCGGTGAAAGCGGCATATGATGCGTGTACAGAATGGGTGTCTTTAACTGCCTCAAGTGTATATACTGTAAAATCTAGTATTACTATGTGGGCAAATACAGAAAAAGCACATCGCCGTGGACGAAGAGTCTATTTGACTTTTCAGTGTATGGGGCCTGCAACAAGTGACGCGGCTGGCTTTATTCAAATTGGAACAGTTCAGTCTGCCTATAGACCGAAAGTTAATACTTATTGTCCTTTTGGATTAAATGTAACAACGTCTGGCCAGATTTTTGGACCTGCTGTTTGCATTATTAAAACCACAGGAGAGATTCAGGTTTATACTGGTAAAAATAATGCAACTTTTGGTAATAACAGTTACGGTTGGACGACAAATAACCCAAATACCATTTCGTGGGATTATTAACTAAGCTGAAATAACCGTGAAGCAAAATTACTTTACAATACGATGGAATGTTAAAAGGAGGCTGATGGAAGATGCGGCTGAAAAATGGAGAGGTATGTTTTGGGTGGCCATTGGCGCAGCATGTGATTACGGCTGGATGGCGATATAACAGCGGAACGCTGCACCGGGCAATCGACTTTCGCGCTTTGGTGGGAACACCGGTATTTGCAGCGGAAGATGGAACGGTGCGCGTGGTTTACCATTGGAATGGGCGCGTGACGCAGGGCGACACCAACAGTTATGGCAATATGGTGAAGATTGAGCATACGGCGTATAAAGGCGGCAAGCTGGAAACGTTGTATGCTCATTTGAATTCTATCACGGTGAAGGTTGGACAGAAGGTGAAAACCGGCGAAGTGATTGGCTACAGCGGCCAGACCGGCAACTGTTTTGGTGCCCATTTGCACTTTGAGGTGCGCTGGAAAGGTGTGCGCGAGAACCCGCTATGCTGGCTGGATGATGACTTTAAGCCGGCCAGCCGCGGTGTGATTTTGTGGGCCAATGCAAACCAGCACAGTGTACAGGTGGACAAGCAGGAAGCGGCTGAGGAGCCGAAGGTTGAACCGGCAGTAAAAAAGACTGTGACAAAAGCCATTACCCTGAACAACGGCAAATGGAATGTGCGCAAGGGTGCCGGAATGCAGTACCCGTCCATTGGGGTGATCAGCAGCCCGAATGCCAAGACCGGCAAGCCTGTTTGCATTGGATATGAGACGGTCGTGAACGGCTGGTTCAAAACGGTTTATGGTTATATCAGCCAAAAAGCGGTGAAGAGCCATACCTGAGTGCAGCCAAAGCAGGTGATTTTTATGAAGGAAAACTGGAGCCTGATGAGGTTCAGCAAAAAGATTATTGTTTTTACGATGGGCGCAACGATTGTTTACGCGATTGTTTACATGATCCTGTGTTTTAGGACCGGACAGTTACCGGAATCGTCTTTTAACATTGGGCTGTTTGCGGCAATGAGTGCAGAGAATTTGTGTAACGCCTGGATTAAGGTGAGGGAAAAAGTAGCGGAAGAAGAAAAAACAGAGGGTGACAATGCGCCCCCTGGTGATGAAATTTTTACGCCGATTGATGAGACAAGTGACACGGAAGAGATTGGAGGTTAGGTATGGAACAGGGAATTGTATATATTGTGATGGGCCTGGTTTGCGTGGTTGCTTTTATGGTCGGCAAATATGTGATGCCGAACGCCCAGGAGACAGTAAACAAAGCGCTGAACCTGTTGAGCGGCTACCCGCTGTTGATGCAGTGGGGGTTAAGCGCCTGTAAATATATCAAGCAATATTTTAACGATATTTCCGGCGAGGAAAAGAACAGACGCGCCGCAGAACTGATTATGGAAGTGGCCAAGCAGGCCGGCGTTACCATTACAGAGGAGCAGGCGCGTGCGATTGCCCAGGCGGCTTACGAGCAGATGAAGGCGGGTGAAGCTGCTGCCGGAGAGAAGGTGAACGCAGATGCCTAACCCGGTATTTACATTTACGGCGCAGGACATACTGACGATGATGCTTTCAGTTTGTGGGGCGCTGGTTAGTATTTCGGCTGCGATTGCCGTGGTGGTTAAGTTCAACAACTTTTTGAAAAAACCAAACAAAGATCAGGATGCCCGGATAGACAAGCTTGAAGGGCGGCTGAAAACGGTGGAAGGGCGCTGCGACACGTTTGACAAACAGTTGGAGGGTGTGAAGAAGCACCTGAATAGCCTGGATGAAAGCATCAACATGCTGCTGCGGGCAGAATTTGCACAACTGGGGCACAACCTGAACGGCGACAATGTGGAGCAGATGCAGCGAGCATTTGACGATATACAGGAGTTTTTATTTAAGCGTTAAGGTTGACAGCTTGCCACCCATGGTATATAATACAAGTAGAGGATTAAAGCTTTTATCAGCCATCCAGCTAGTGGCAAGTAAATTTTACGCTTGAGTAAAAACAGTAAAGAATTATACAAACAGGAATAGGGAGTACCTTTGGTTTGAAACCTTGGGTGCTCCCTATTTTTTAGCAGGTTGGAAGTATCAATACAGTTCAGAAACAGAAAGAACTTTGGCGGGAAGATCCTCGCGCTTGCCGGATGGGGTTGGTGTGGAGATGCTGACAGATATCGGTAGAGTTAATTTTACGAGTAGTATTATTTTTTTGGCAAGGTTCCGACATTTTTTAACGGCCTGCTTATCACGTTCCGCCCTACATTCCAGGCAGAAAGATGCACGAGGGCCACCGGTGAAAGTAATACCGCACGACTTACAAACATGAGATATCATGTGTGGTTTATAGACGGCTTGTCCACGACATGTGGGGCGTAAACGCTGTCTTTCTGCCCTTCAAACGAATCTCAACACCGAGCACAACGACGAAGTATGAAATTACCCCTTAAAATAAATCATTGACAGAGCATTGAAACAGCGAGGCAAGAGTTTGTGCTACCTGAACAGTAGGTTTGCTTTCGCCGGATTCAATGCGTTGGTATTGGCGGGCGGATATACCGAGTTTATCTGCTGCCTGTTGGACAGTCATATTAGCGCGGGCACGCATGGCTTTGAGACCGATGGGCTTGATGTCCGAATACTTTTCGGCCTGGCCATGATAATAACCAAGAGCAAAGGCACCTTGCAACTCAATGGGAAGAATGCTGTTAAATCCGTTCTGAACGTCTTCCTCGGTAAGGGTTGAATATGTTTGGGTAATCAGGCGATCCAGCTCTGGAGAGATACGGTGTTCAGAACGTACACGAAGAATCAGCTTGGTAATTTCCAAAAACGGATACATGGTGGCGTTTTGGAAGCTATTTGTTTTTGGACCATCGTCGCCATAGACTGCTGTGGTTAGTCGGTTATAGAGAACGCCCATTGCAAAAACTTGTTCTGTAGCAAAAGCCATAAGAAAGTCTCCTATCCGCATGACGTTTAATGTCGTTCCTTTGGTTATAGGATACGACATTTTATGTCATATGTCAAGGTGGTTTTGAAGATTTTTATTGGGTTCCCTATATTTCGCTAAATTAAGCTTTAGCGAAGTTGATGGTTATTTCTTGTTCTTTTTGTGTTCAGCCATTGCGTCTGCCAGGCGCTGTTCCCAACCGGCGTTATCGTCTAAAAATTTATTGTAAAGAATTTCTTCGGCTTCTTTCCTGGCAGCGATTGCGTCTTTTAGATCAGTGAAGAAGCCAAGGTGAATGAGTTTGTGCTTAAAGCTAATATATGCTTTGTAGGTTCCTTTTTTGGTAAGTGCAACACCGTTTACCCCGGTTTTAGAGTTTTTATTTACTGTTCCATTTACGCGCGAACGAAGTTTCGCCAAGTCGGTTCCGTCTACGTTTACGACTTTTCTGGTTATTTCCAAAGGCAGGTTGTACAAATTTATACCCAAGAATGTGTACGCGGTTGTTATTTGGTTGACGGGATTGATTTTTGTTGAATTGCCGGCATGTGGGGTGTATACTCTTTGGTATATGGGTTTATGGGATGTGAAACCGGGAAAACGGCCAATATGAATGGTTTATGAATTGATAGATGATACATGCGACAAGATTGAATCCGACCGGTGCTGGCTGCTGCAGCTATTACGAGTTTGTTTTACGCCGAAAACTGCAAAAAAATCAGACCCTCTCCCCTGCTGCCGATTGATGGGCAGAGCATTTAGAGCTGAACTACGAGTTTCTTTTACGGTGAAAAAGCGCAAAAAATACCGATTGTAATAAAGCCAGGACGGTATGGACGGGCGGCACATGGCAGGACTTGAAGTTGATTTATGACCACCCATAGCCAGAATTACGAGTTTGTTTGACCAATAGATTGAAAAAATATGGTTCAGATGGCCAGATATGGATGGTTGATGCAGCGGAATGAACTACGAGTTTTTTTGATTTGAAAAGGCGTGAAAAAAATCAGGGGCGGGACCACTCCCCTACCCTATCCGTTTGGCTTAAAACTACGAGTTTGTTTGACGAAAAGCGCAGGAAACAAAAATTTTTACGTGAATTACGAGATTGTTTGATGCGAACTGCGAGATTTTTTGACGGCAATTACGAGGTTGTTTGACAGCAAAAAGCAGGATTTTGCGTAAAAGAAACTCGTAGTATATGTAAAAGAAACTCGTATGTAAAATAAAAGAAACTCGTAGCTGGAATAAAAGAAACTCGCAGCTCGTGTAAAAGAAACTCGCAATATACCTTATATAATATAAATATAAAATATAAATAATAAATAATAATAAGCGCAAAAAAATTTTACTACGAGTTTTGTTTTGAAGAAAAGCGCAAAAAAATCAGGCTTGACGAGCGGATAAAAATAGGGTAAGATAAAGATATAATGCGTTAGGTATACCCACCTGTGCGATGCAATACATACACTGTGATTTGGAGGTTGAGCTTGACATGGCGGACAGGCTATGCGGGCGAACAGAATGATGAAAGACCAAAAAGTAAACCGTGCAGGCACAGGAACGGTGATCACCGGAGAGGTGATGACGAACGAAGAGGTTAAGGCGAAAAAGGAGCAGGAAAAGAAGGCTGGCTCCCCTTTTGCCGTTGGCTCTTACATCACCAAGAGCAATGACCTGATCCAGAAGACCAAGTATTCCCTGCCGCGCAACGAGCAGAAAATTTTGTTCATGCTGCTTTCCAAAATTGACCAAAAAAATGACACGGATGCTTCGAAGTATTACACGATTACGTTCAGCGACTTTTCAAAGCTGACGGGTGTGAATGCGGAAAAGCCGGCCTATGTGGCATATTTGCAGCACACGATTGAAAATTTGGAGAACCGGACATTTTGGGTGCCGATTGCCCCGACTAAGTACAAGAGCATGAGCTGGGTACGCAAAGGTTCGATTATTGATACTGAGGGCAAAACCATCAGTATGCGGTTCAATGAGGACATCTGGAAAGACATCGCCCAACTGACAAGCAACTACACATCCTATAGCATTGAATACCTGTTGATGATGCAGAGCACTTATTCCATGCGGGTATATGAAATTATCTTATCTTATGATAACGGCAACCGGGACTACGAATACGCCAATGGACTGGTGTTTGAGCCGGTGACGGACGAGGTGCTGGGGATGTTCCCCGCCAAGCGGAACCAGCTGCGTGGATACAAGTACAAAAAGTTTGGCATTGATGATTTCAAAAACCTGCTGTCTGTACCGACCAAAGAAGAGCGCGGTATGAACCGCAAAAAGTCCGATGTGGATAACAAGTATGACCGCGAAAAACCGTTGACAGAAAAGTACCCGAATTTTTCAGACTTTGAACGCAATGTTTTGAAGCTGGTGAAAAATGAAATCAACGAGATGACAGACTTGTGGTTTGATTATGAGCCGGTACGAACCAAAGGCGTGCGGAAATATACCCATCTGTACATCTTTATCAAGTACAAATCACGCAAAGAGATGGAGAAGGTACGGGCGTTTTTGAGCGCGAACCAGCGCAGCGATCAGGAGGTGGCACGCAAACAAAAGGCGAAGAAACAAGCTGTTTTGGCGGCTGAAACCGGAGAGGTCTCTCCCCTGCCCCCGGCTGTGATGGGAATGACGTTCCGCAAGGCGCGGGGCGAGATAGAAGACCGGGCTGGCTATGCGGACTATAAGAAGGAGCTGACCGTAGAAGAGCGGAATGTTTTGGCGAATGTGTTTACTTATGCGGCCAAGATATTGACCAACCAGAACAAACAGGACCAGGCTGAAGAAACACTGGAAGCGCTGAACGGAATCATCCAGAATAACCACGGGCTGAAAAGCTGGGCGTTGGGTGAACTGGAGAAGTTTAGCGTGATGCTGAGACAGGATGTGGAAAAGAAATCTGCCCAGTATTACCGCACGGTGGTGTACAGCGACATTGTGGAAAATTCCGCCACGATCATTGAAAGCGGAAAACGGCGGATGGGACAGGACGGCAAAGAGCCAATGTTCCGGCTGGATGAAACAACATTTGAAGAATAACCAGGGGGAGCTGCTGACGAGGTGGCCCCCCCTATTTTTAACTGTGTTACAGCAACAGGAACTTTTGAGTTTGACAAGTGCCTTACCCCGTTGACATTACTACGAAGTGTGATATAATCAAATTAAACAGCAACAGGAACTTTTGAGTTTGACAAGTGAGGGTTAGCTATGGCAGCAAAAATTATTACGATTGCGATTGAAAAAGGCGGATCTGGTAAGACGGTTACGGCTTCTAACCTTGCTTACCTAATGGGAGATGAAGGGAAAAAGGTTTTGTGCGTAGACACCGACCCGCAGGGCAACCTGACATTTGCATTGAGCGGCGGCAATACGATTACAAGCAATGCTTATTCCCGCAAAGCGCTGTACGATATGTTTGACGGGTTCAAGTACACCTCCACGAAGGACTATATTGTGGAAACAGAGTATGAGAATGTTGATATGATCCCGGCAAGCAGCCAGACACCGCGCATCAACAAGAGGCTGCCGGACCTGTTGGCTGATGCACAGCAGTATGATGAGGGAGACCCAAGACAGTTGGAATCTACGGCCGACTTTTTGCTATACTTTTTGAACCAGGTGCGGGAGAACTATGATTACATCATTGTGGATACCCAACCGACCCGTGACAGTATGATCCTTTCAAACGCATTGGTGGCAGCGGATTATGTATTGATCCCGATGATGTGCGATTCGTTTTCTGAGGATTCGGCATTTAGAACTTATTCCATCTGCAATGAGCTGCGCAAGAACCCAAAGACGAACCTGAAAGGAATCGGCGTGATTTTGACCATGGTGGACAAGGGTGCGGCCACGAGAGAAACGCGGGAAGAATGCCAGAGAGTGCTTGGCTCTACCCTGTTCAAGACTGAGATACCCAGCGCTTTGGCCGTGAAGACATCGGTGAGAAGATGTGTGCCGGTATGTTATTCTGCCAAAACGCAACCGATTGGCAAGAGCTATGTGGCGGCTTATAAAGAGCTGAAACAGCGGCTTGAAAAACTGGACAAGGAGGAAAAGTGAGATGGGTTTGAAATCAAAGCCGAAGAAAGGCAATGAAAAGAAACTGAACATTCCTACCAGCAGTGCAGCAAAAGAAGTGAACGATAACGATGCCGGCCGTGCCCTGGTTGGAAAGATTGTTGGCAATAAGACCATTGAGTTTGAAAATAAGGATATCAGCCTGGCAGACATCCGACTGAACCCGGACAACGAGATTTTCCGCCAGAATGACAACGGAGAAGATATTGAAATATTAGCCGAAGACATTAAGCGCAATGGCCTGCTGCACAACCTGGTTGTGTTCCCAGAGCAGGAAGATGGTAAAACGGTGTATGTTTTGCTTTCTGGCGAGCGGAGATACCGAGCATTGATGCTGTTGCAGGAAAAGGACGCGACATGGAATGCGGCCAAGAACTGTAATGTAGTTACCACTCCCCTATCCCCCAATGAAAAAAAAGTTATTCTGTACAGCGCTAACCTGCAGGTGCGTGGTGGTTTTGGAGATGAAATGATCCGGCGCAAGGCAGCAGCTGAATTTATTGAGTGTTTACAAGAAGAACCATACAGCATGAACCAGGTCGATGCCAGGAAAGCATTGAAAGAAATCAGTGCTGCAAGTGGAAAAATGATTGATAGAGATTTGCGCCTGGAAAACAATCTGAATAAAGGACTGCTGAAACTACTGGATGACAAAAAGCTGAAACGCTCAGAATGCGACAGATTGATCAAATTTGAAGATAAACAGCAACAGGAACTTTTGAGTTTGTACAATAGATTGTTTGCGATTAACTGTGTGAACGAAGAAGACCGAGACAGAATCCGCAATGATACCCAGCAGGGATTGGACGATGCCTGGAACGGAGACTCGACAGAAGAACGCGAGGAAAGGCTGGAGCGGGTATTACAAAGTTTTGAAACAAGCGTGACCGCACTTGAAACAAAGATGGCGGCCGAAAAGCCTGCTGAAACCGAGAAACAGGCTGCACTTGAACGCGAGATTGAAACTGCTGAGAAGAAGGCCGAAACCAAAACATTTGTTCAGAAAACTTTACAGCCGCTGGCCGGTAAGATTGGCAAGAAGATTGCAACGCCGGCATATAAGAGAGGACTGAAAAAGATGAGCCAGGAGCAGCGGGCAGAAGACATTAAGACGCTGACAGAGCTGATTGAAAAAGCTGCGAAGCTGAAAGAGCTGCTGGAGACGGTTAAGTGATGGCAAAGGAAGTAAAAATCAACCTGCGGCTGAGTATGCGTGTACGCGAGGTGCTGAACGACGAGGCCGAGGTTGAAGATACCCGCATTGGAACCGTGGCAAACCGGCTGTTGCAGGAAGAGCTTGGCAGGATGATGGCGGTGGGTGCCGACCGCTGCGTGATGAAAGATACAAAAGAATACCGGGCTTTGATGCCGCACCTAGAAGGAAGCTATGTGCTGCCGACAGAACTGGAAATTAACCGGCACATTACAACGCGGCTGGATGACAAGAACTACCCGCAGGTTTCTTTGTACTTTACAAAAGAGCAGGCAGAGTTCATGGCCGGACTGGTGAAAAAGCAGAGGATACGAGGAACCCTTTACTATGACGGCAGTGTGAAATCTTACCGGTATGTGATTGTGGGGATGCTGTTGAAGAACCCGTTGTTAGCTGATTTTGGCCTGAACTAAAAAGATAGCCCCCGTCCGCTGGGTGACAGTGGATAGGGGCTTTGTTGTTTTATTCGCTGACTTTTACTGCAAAGTTTTTAAGTTTTTGATAACAGTCAATGTAGAGTTCCTGCTTATCGCCGTTATAGGTAACTTCGTAATACAGGCCGTCTTTGACAGGGGTGGTGAAAAGACCTTTATTGTTTTGAAGAGTTTTGCACGACCAGACGGTGTAGATATCATCCGGTGACAGATAGACACCAGTTACATCAGCGTTATCATTGAAGTAACGGGAGATGGCGGTGCAGGCGGCCAGTTCAAATTCTTTAGGATTCATGGGCGGTACCTCCGGTAGAATTACAGGTCATATCAGGCGGCGCTTTCCAGGCTATATCAAGCGGCGCTTTCCAGGGGGTTGGAGTAGGGACAAACGGCATATTATCAATCGGCTTAGTGTTTGGCGTTACCGGCAGAACTGTTTCGCCCTGTTCGGTTGTGATGGTACGCTTGATGAGATGGCCGGCATCGTCGAATTCTTCCGTAAAGGTAAAGATTGTTTTACTCAACTTTCCAGCCTCCTTCCTTATCCCAGGCAATGAGCTGGTTAAGGGTTTTGGGGGTATAATCATGCAGCATACAGCCAACGTTGATGATGTTGCCCTTGTTGCTGGCGATACCGACCGCGTTATCACGCAGTTCTGCTTTCCACTTGGCGAGATAGGTGTTCTCACGGGTGTTATGGACGTGGCCGCAGAGCATATAGCAATCCGGCGAATAGGAGTGGTTGTAGAACATGACAGGGTAGTGGCAAAGAATAAGTTTGTATTTGCCGGCTGTGAGTTCGTCATAGCCCTTGATGGAAGAAAAGTAGTGCATCATTTCCGGCGAGATTTTATCGTGGTTGCCCTTGATGAGATGGATATGGCCATTGAGCTGCTCAAGGATCATAGGAGCTTCGGACGGGTCCCAGAACATATCGCCAAGGACATAAACGTTATCGCCCGGAGAGACAACGCTGTTCCAGCGCTTGATAAGCTCCGCGTGCATAGAGGGCAGGTCTTGAAACGGACGGTCATCGAAACGAATAATGTTACGGTGAGAAAAATGAAGGTCAGCAGTAAAGAAATTCATAGAGAAATCACCTCTGATATGATAAGATAAAAGAAAAAGGCAAGGAGTGGTTATGGATGGCAGGACCGACAAGCGTAAGATTTTGCAATGAGATGCTGGAGCTGTGCGGCTACCAGGAGGATGCCTTGAACGAATGGAAAGAGCGGATACAGGAAGGGGACAGCTGCACAAGAGAACAATACATCCAGATTGAAAAGGAACAGCAGGCGCTACGGGAGATCCAGGCAAAAATCACGGATTATTTTAAGGTGCGGGCCAAATTTGACGAGGAGTTCGAAACAGCGTTTGAAGTGCCGAAGCGGAGTTTGTTTGGGCATGCACAGCCGCGAGTGGTGGTAAGACGAAGAAAGTAATCAATCCGCCAGATCGGCTGAAACGGCAACGAGTTTTTCGATTGCGTCTTGAACGGAGGCTGATTCCTTATCTTTGAAGAAAGAGTCATAATCGAACCAGCGGTTATTGATGATATTGCCGATGATTTTAACGGTGCTGCCCCAGCCCTTGGTAGCGACACGAATGTATTTACCTTTCATATCTTCCAGACGGGAAACACCGACGACATCCATGATGCGCATGATAGCCTCCATACCGATGGCAGAACCCTCGTAAGAATCTTTTTCATAGCTGTCGGGGTAGAATTTGCCAAGGCAGTAACCGCCGTAAACAACATCCCAGCTGGCAGCTTTGAGAGTAAGATTAAGAGAGAGGCAGCAGTAATCTGTGGATGAAAGAGATACGTTTGTAATCTGAGCGTTCTCAATGGTGTAGCCTTCATCAGTGAGCGTTTGTGCGGTATATTTTTTCATGGCGTGTACTCCTTAATGTTTACTGCTGCTGATATGAGGCCAGAAGAAGATGCCGCCGATCAGGCAGGCCCAGGCATATGTAGAGGGCAGCATTTGCGGAGTGAAGGATGCGGTGTTGAATAATTGGTTCAATGTGGAGCAGATGGCGGTGCCAAACATAGGCACCAAAATAAACTTGGCGAGAGCCAGGTGAAACCAAAAGGCCAAAAAATAAACCAGAACGGTAATAAGAATGCCGGTAAGAATTGAAAGAAGTTTATCTGTATTAGTTGTCATTGATTACATCTCCTGTGCAAGTGCGGCGATACGGGAACGGTAGATTTTTTGGAGCTTGACCTCGCCATAGAAATCCTGACCGCGGAAGACCTGGGAGAGGCGGCGCATACCGTTATTATCGCCAGAGTAGATATCGAGATCGACCTGGGCATCATAGTCGCCATCAATGATACAGATGGAATCCTCACCGATACGCTGAAGAGCAAGCCGCATCATTTCAATATCAAGGTTCTGGGCCTCGGTAATATAGACGGCGCAGTTCATGCCGGTGGTATCAAAGCCGCGCAGGTCTGAGAAGGGGAGAAGCTGGATTTTGTTGGCGTCAATATAGCGCTGGAGTTCCATGGTATCGCCGAGTTTAGCACCAAGCATGTTGCCAATCTGACTGTCAAGCAGCTTTTCATCGCGGGTGCCGGGGTAAAAACCAAGACGGGCAGCGCCGGATGTGGCGCAGGGGTTGGTGAACACGATGATTTTATCAATCTTGTGGGTTTCCAGCAGCTTGAGCATGTGAGCCAGAGCCAGATAGCTTTTGCCAGTACCGGCAGGACCGCACAGCATGGTGATCTGGTTATGTAAAAGGCTGTCAAAGGCGAGCATCTGGTAGATATCTTTCTCCTTGGCCCTGACAGCGCCAAATGCCTGCGTTTTGAAGGGCTTATAATCCACTGCGACATGTTTACCGTCTGCCCACTTAAACGCCTGTACGGAGCTGTCTGCGGGGCTGTGAGCGATAAGATATTGATTGGGGATAAGGCCGAAGGTATTTCGTTCCGGCTGTTCATAGAGGGCAGCGTATTGCTCATCGGTTGGAGTGACTTCCAGAAAGCCGGTATAGCTTTGGCGGGGGAGAAGATCCTTGGAGGAGCAAACGGGCAGGTGGGCGAGGGAAGAGGCCAGGTGTTTACAGCAGAGATCGTCCGTGCAGAAGATCATATCCTGGTTTTGGCTGTATGTTTTCCAGGCCGCATAAATGATAATGGAATCTGGGGTGTTGGGCAGTGTGCTGCGAAACGGGCAGGTATCATCGTTCAGATAATCGGTAGTATTGGAAACATGATAAAAGCCGGAATCGTGGGTGCTATCGAGATAGTGAGCCATTTGACGGGCACGATAACGAACGGATTCATCTTTGGTGCGGCTGGTTTTGATGGATTCCAGCTCCAGCAGGGTTTGGACGGAGATAATAAACGGACGATCGACAACATGTGCGCCCATATTGAGCAGGGCGCAGGTATCATAAAAAATAAGCAGAGAGAATTCCCCCTTTGAACGTCTATTGCAGTTTGAAAACCGCTGTGATATACTGAACGCAAGAAATTTTTTTTAGGGAGGTTAGTACCATGCCAAGAACCAAGGGAAGCAAGAACAAAGTGAAAGCTGCCGGTGTTGATTACGAAAACCTGATTGCCGCTGCTCAGAAAGAAAAGGAAGAGGCAGAGGCCGAAGTTGCCAAGACCAATGCCAGCATTGAGGAGCTGAAAACCGACCTGCAATCCATGAAAGAAACCTTGAAAATGCAGAAGGCAGATGTGAAGGCCGCGGAGAAAAAGCTGACCAAGCTGGAAGAGAAAAAGGCCAAGGCGGACATTGCTGCTGAGGCGGAAGCGAAGAAAATTCAGGCGCAGGAAATGATCAACCAGCTGCTGGCAAACGGCATGAGCGCTGATGAGATTTTGGAAAAATTAAAGTAATGGGATAGACCGTGTGGGTGGTTGTGCCTGCACGGTTTTTTGTTTGTGAACTGAGGTGCCAGGTTTGAAAACTACGAAGATAAAGTGTTAAAGTTCTTACTGAATAAAAGAACAACACCAGTGGTACATAATGGCTACAACAAGTTCGTCCACCCACCAGTATCTTTCATAAAAGCTTTTATCTTCGTAGTTTTCATCCGGACCAAATACACTTTGAAACCATTCCTTTACGGAGCTGAACCAGTTAAAAATTTTATCTGACAGAGTTTGTTTCACATGGATCACCTCACAGCTCCCAGTAAGATTTGACATCTTTACCGATTTCAACTGATAACTTACGAGCAATCAGGCGGGCGTGGTTGTACTGGGCCTTAATACCGTAAAAATAAGAAGCATCCATAAAGGACAGGCTATCTTTGGCAACAGCATCAGCTGTTTCAATGTTCTTACGGTTTTTACGCAAAAGATCGTCCTGATAGAGCTGTAACAGGCGCAGTAGTTCTGATTTTTCTGATAATGTCATAAATAATAAACCCCATACCCACCCGCGCGTTAAGAGCGCAACCTTTAATGTTTTTGTTACTTATTTAGAGCGTTGATTTGATCCATCAGCTCACGAATTTCAGCGGTTTCCTGAACGGGTTCTGCGGATTCCAGAAAGAAAATGCTATGTTCGGTTGTGATGGCAAGCTTGGCATAACCTATATCAAGGATAATTTCAAGCTCTTTAACAAGGCTGGTATGTAAGAAGCCAGACTTGGAAGCGCCGAGGTTGTCTTTGGAGTATTCAAACCAGGCAGGATAGCCGGGGCCAAGGAAAGAAATACCCTTGAAGGTGCTGCCAATGCGGCGAAGGTAATCGCTCTCGGTACGAGTTGTGGTGCCATCGAGGTATGTAATGTCTGACATAACCCAGGTGGGGGAGATTTTTTCAAGGGCGTTTGGAACAAAAGTAAGATTCATTAAGTGTTGCCTCCGATAAGGTTATGCTCTCGCAGAAAGATTACAAAGTCGTCCATAGACAGGTTTTCTTTGAAGAAATCAAAGTTATAATCCTTGGTGGAATATTCTTTGTACTGCGTTTCAACAGAAACAGGTGCTTTGAAATTTTCTGCCGTAAAAACCCAGTCAAGAGATCCATAAAATTTAACGAGTGATTTATGAAGGAACATTGATTTATCACAGTAACAGTGATTGCTCCATGGATATTTGCAAGAAGCTACAGCATCATAGAATTCATAAAAGGTTCCAAAACTGTCAAGGTGTTTAGTTGGTTCACCCTCTAAAAACAACAAATCACTAGCAAAAATGTCATTTGATCCGTCAGAAATCAATATATACTTCGCAGAATAGAGTTTGTGCATTACTGTTCTCCTGTGCTATTTTAAGATTCAGGAAAGTGTACTTTTGTTACGGCGATGGGGAACTCCTCAATTTCCGATGCCCAAACGCATAATTCTTTGCGCCCAGCGTGTAGCTGTGCCCACACATACGGGAAACCGCCGATGCCATCGAACAGGCTACCGATGGTGGCATTATCCGGCAGGCGGTCAGCGATACCACCGAGAACGTAGTACCACTGCGGCAGGGCGATGGAGTTGCCCAGCGCCTTATATCGGGGCGCATCAGCGGCTTTGTGAGCTTTACCCTTGCTGTCTACCCATTCGCCGAGATCTGTCCATCCATCTGGATAACCCTGCAGGCGCTCACACTCGGTAGGAGTCAGGCGGCGAACAATCCAGCGGATGATTTTTTTTTCAATTACGACAGCAGTATAATCCGTAATTCGGCTGTTGTGGTCACCCGTTATGGTAGGGGATAGCATACCATCGCCGTTGCCGCGTGCGTCATAGCAGACAATATTCGGGTCCTTGTAATCCCGACTGCGGATAGCCGGAGAGCAATCATTGCAGATAACCATGTTTGGCTCTGTGGTGGCGGCGTAACAGTTGATCGTGTTGCCCTGAATACAAAATGTCGGTTCGGCCACAAAAAGCGTCTGATCTTGCAAGGTGGAGAGGGTGGCGCTCTTTTCGGTCTGCACCAACGCACCTTTGCCGCCGCCCTCGCATCCAGAACGGATTTTCAAGGTATAGGCACATGCAGGTTTATTCCCACCACATTCAGCATTAAGAGTTGGCACTAATTCTTCGGCATATCCGATACTTCGTGCCTGCTCACTATTTCCTAACTTGAACGCACAAACATTGTTTACTTCGGCATATACTCTATTTGCTGTTCCAGCGCCATTTTCAACAGCTCCGGCAGTTGCTTGCCCCGGCGTGATGCTCGGCGCAAAATGCCCTCGCAGGCTTTCCGGCTCAAATAATATTTCTCCGGCGCGTTGACCTGTAAGATCGAGGACAAGCGAGATACGCAAACGACGTTGGGGAACACCCCAGTACTGGGCGTCCATGGTTCGCCAAGCAAGGCTCCATCCACTACCTGATACCTCCCCCGCTTTACTCCATTTTGATTTTGGAGGTTCAGGAAGAGAAATGGTTGGTTCTTTGATTCGGATAAGTTCTTCCAGCACAGCGAGGAAATCTTTTCCTTTGTTTGAACTGAATGCTCCGGGTACATTTTCCCAGACTGCATATTTGGGATATTCTCCATTCGTTGCCTCCTGCATTTGTTTAATAATCCTGACGGCTTCCATAAAAAGTCCGCTGCGTTGACCGGCAAGACCGGCGCGTTTTCCTGCGATGCTAAGATCTTGACAGGGCGAACCAAATGTAATTACATCCACTGGTTCGATTTTAGAGCCGTCAATTAAGGTAATATCACCGAGATGTTTCATTAAGTGTTACCTCCTGTAGATCCAAAGCCGCCGTTACCGCGATCTGTATCGGGGAGTTCGGCAACCTGGGTGACGGTGCAGTGGACAACGGGCTGGATGACCAGCTGGGCGATACGATCCCCGATAGCGAACGCCTGAGGTTCATTGCTGTAGTTATGTAAGGCCACGATGATTTCGCCGGTATAGTTTTCATCAATGACACCAACCATATTGGCCGGGGCGAGGCCGGTTTTGGTAGCAAGGCCGCTGCGGGGATAGACAGCGCCGAATGTGCCGTGGGGCAGCTTGATGGCGATGCCGGTATGTACTTTGGCAGTCATGCCAGGCTGGATAATACAGGTGGCAACGATGACGGTACCGGGTGCTTCCACACTGATGGCGTGCAGGTCAAGTCCGGCGTCCGTTGGGTGAGCATAGGAGGGGAGGGGGATGTCGGTGGCAAGAGGTTTGACGGAAAGTTCATCCTTAAAAACAACATCGCCTTCATCCAGGACGGCCTGAGAAAAATCTCCAGGGATGGTATAGTTTACATACGGAGTTTCATAGTGCATAAAGTACCTCCTTTACTTATACAGACCAATCATCTGGCGGCGAAGATAGTTGAACCAGGCGCGGCACATGGCGCGATAATTGGGCTTGGCCGAGGGAACTGGTGCCGGAGTGGTTACGGGTTCGGGAGTTGCGGTTGGTGCCGGAGTAGCTGTGGGCGCAACAGTCGGTTCCGGGGTAGGTTCCGGTGTGGCAGTAGGTTCAGCGGTGGGCGCAGGAACGGGGCCGAGCCACTGAGCGTAGAGGTCCATATTGCCGGTACAGACATATTCCTGATGAGGGGAATACCAGGTGCCTGAGCCGTCGGATTCTGTGTTCCAGCCGTTGAAGGTGTTGGCGCCGTAGGTAGGCTTGGAATCAATGATCTGATAGGTTTTGCCTTCCTCTTGCTCATACTTTTTGGTGGCGAAAGAATAAGCCGGGCGGGACCAGTTGCTCCACCAGTAGCCGCCATTGGCGTGATAGGTGACGATGTAAGTGGTGACGGCGGTTTCGGGTGTGGAAGACTCAGCATAGGCGGTGGCGCTGAGCCGGGGGCAGAAAACAATCAGAACAAGCGCCGTGAAGAACGCTGAGAAGAGCACGCCAAAGCGAAAAAGTTTGTTACATTTATTAAGATTCATAGTTAATCCTCCTTGAGGTAGAGGCCGCAATGGCACTGGCCGGAAACTTGAGAACGAAACTCCTGACACATACATTTGTTGGCTGGGATATGCTCAATGCGACAGGGACAATAGCCGTTATTGGATTTGATGGAGGCGCGGAATTCTTCGACCTCCTCTTTTGTCCAGCTGGGGTTTGTAATAATTTTCATGTTAAAGCCTTTCTGCATACTGATTAGAAGAAGCGAGTGTGACACCGAGAACAGGATCTTGGACTGGTGCGCTACCGGGAACATAACGGCCGAACTTGATGATGATGGTGCCGCCATAGACGGTGTTTAACATACGCAGAGAAACCAGCTGCTGTGTTAGTTCTTGCGGATAGTAACCGGTATAAATCACAAAATCATCCAGACAATCCTTTTGGCGAAAGTAAGCGATCAAACTGCGCAGTTCTTCAAACTGGAGAAACGGTTCCAGACCACCAACGACAATTGCGGTAGTGATGGGGTTGTGAATGTATCGGTCAAACAAATCAGCATAAGAAACGGTATGTACAGGCGAATTAGCAAGAGGGCTGTTCTGACACATAGAAACATCGCACCCGGCATCATGACAGCACTTCCAATCACAGGTGGCGGTGCCGAGGAACATAGCAGGCTTTTTATACTGAATAAAATCTTCATCCAGAAAGCCACGCAGAGTAATAGAATCCGGCATAATCACATCTCGCTCATCGTATTCAGGTCCATCCAGTCACGCATTTTGAATTCAGCTTTGCGCTCCTTGGAATAGGTGCGTTCCGGGGTAAGGAAACCAACGATACGTTGATAGGTGGTCACTTTGGGTTTGCCACAGATAGGACAGGTATCACCGTAGAAGCCGTGGTTTTCCTCGCAAGCGCTGATACGGGTGCAGAATGCAAAGTAAACAACGCCCTGGTCGGCAACATAGTTTAACATCTTCCATGCGGTATCAAAATTATTGAACGGTTTATCAATGTTGATGTGAGCGATGGAGCCGCCGTTGCAGGCTTTATCGAGAGCGGCAGACAGGCGGACTTTTTCCTGCAGAGTGGTTTTTACACCGAGGGGAATCCACTGGTTGCCGTACAAGGGCAGTTCGTATTTTTCATCCGGGAAGAACAGCATATCTTTCTGCATCAGAACTGCGGCGGCACGCTCACCGGGGATTTCCTCAATGTTGGCGCTGTAGTCTTTATCCTTGATGTAATTGTTCTTGACGGCGTTGATGGTTTGCAGGATATCCTCAGCGAATTTCAAGCCCTCATCGGTATAGAACGTGTTTCCGAACTCGTCCTTAGAGGTCATGTCGAAGTGCTGTAGGGTTTCGTAAATGCCGATCACGCCGATGGTATTATATTGGGAGGCCATGTTCATAATGTGCTTGGAATAGTTGGGGAGCAGGCCCTTTTCGATATTACGCTTGATGATATGGCGAACGGAATCCAGAGTGTCCAGGCAGAGTGTTACGGCATTTTTGAGATTAGCAAAAAACTCTGCGGGGGTGGTGCTGGAATAAGCAAGACGAGCAAGATTGATGGTGTTGACCTTAATAGAACCAACCTCCAGTGCAGTACCGCCAATGGAATTAAAATACCCCAGATCTTTGATATCGGAGACAAGGCGACAGCAGTTGGAGAGGCTGGTTACATCTTCGCTGATGAAGAAGTTGCTGTCTGCCCAGGTAATGTTGTGAGCGCAGCACCAGCGGGCAAAATCTTCGTTGACAAACTTGCCATTCTTGCGCAGCAGGGAGTAGGTAAGAACCGGAAAGGTCATCATGTTTTTGCTGCGGATCTCGCTGACAACATCCATAAAAGCTTTTTCATACTCGATGATGCCGTCGATTTCATCAATCATAAAGGAGCCATCCGGGAAGGTTTTACCGCCAAAGATGGCCTCCAGGTAGGACTGATCCATGATGGTAAAATTAGTAAAGGCGCTTTGGTTGACGCGCAGGTACGGCTGATTAAGCTTGTAGACAATGCGCTGGAACTCCTGGTTACGGTAATATTCCGGGGACTGAATGTAATAACCGGATTCGACGTCTTTTTTCCAGAAATAATAGGAATAAACCAGGAAGCTGGGTAAGCCGCAAGCGCCACTGCTGCGATTGGAAGTCCAGCTGACAAACTCGCCGACAAAATCCGTGAAGGTGGTCAGATGCTTGGGCGGCTGGGCGTTAAAGTTGTCAATAAAATAAAGACCCTTATTAACAAGTTCCTCGATATCATAAGCAAAGCAATAGGGGACAAAGGTGCTGGATGCAGCATCGTGCAAGTAGAAATAGCCGAGGTATTCAGCAGTTAGCCAATTCTTGGCGGCATCCAGGCCATGGGATTTTTTGAGTTCATAGAAGATTTTGTTAAAGGCAAGAAGCTTGGAATGGGGTTTGTGCATCTCGGTGGTGAGAGAGCAGATATCCTTGGTGCCGACATTGGCATTGCCGTCGATACTGGCATCGGCCACAGTCTGCTTGTCGATAAAGTTATCAATAAAATCAGTGTAGTTCAGCTGTTCGTTTGCAAAGCCGTTGAGCTTGGCCAGATCTGGGCCATACTTACTGATGAGGTAATCCAGTTGGGTGGTAAAATCTTTATCGAGTTTAAGGTCAATAGAAAAATCCATAGAATCACTCCTGTTTGTTGATCCAATCATTTGCAGTCTTAAAGTCCATCAATGCGCCGTCCACCGAAAGCATCGGGACGGTGGTAATACCCATGGAGAGCATGGTTTCTGTGTTTGTTTCTTCTTTATAAGTCACCCCCTTTGCGGCAAGTTTAGCGGCCAGCACCTTGCAGCGCGGACAATGGGTTGTATACATAATGATGTTCATTCGGCATCTCCCTTCAATGTGGCGGCGGGAGCACTGCGGGTGGTGAGGATGGTGTCGTCAGAGATATACTTACTGTAATCAAACTGCGGAGTTGTACGATATGTAACGGCGGAAGCAGCCTGAGCGAAGGCAGAGGAGCTTGAAGCGTTTGCTTTTTTTTGGGCCTTATCCAGCTCCATGACAGTGAGGACGCAGTAGTTGGCAAGATCCAACAGAGTATCGCGCAGAGATTCATTGACCTTGGCGGGGGTACCCTTGATAAGATTCATGAAGCGGTGGTACTTATGGGAGATCTGGACAGCGGCGGTGATGATGCCGTTATCGCCAAACTCCTGATAGAGCTGGGAGAAGGAATTGCCGTAATCTGCGTTTTTGGATTTGAAGGTATCGCACATTTCGACCTGGATGCGACCAAAGCGCTGAACATCATTCATGAAGTAACCTCCTTATAGATACATAAAAAATTTAATTAGCCAGCCGGCAAAAAGGGCGACCAACGCGGGCGGGCAGAGACCGGCAAGAGTGCCGAGGAAAACACACAAGCCATCCGGCAAAGACCAGGAATCAAAGCAGCTGGACTTGCCGTCAATGACGTTTTGAACATCATTCTGCAGGGGAATTTTGTGGGGGATGCCGGTGGTATCAACGATGAATTCAAGAGCCAGGCCGATGCCGGCTGCATGAAAGACGCCGATGGTGGGGATAGGGCCAATGGCTAAAAACCAGTTCCAAAGTTTGGATGCGGCGAACCCCCAGACGGGGATGTGCAAAGCCCAGGCAGCAATGGCGCAAGCGTTAAGCTTTACAGCGCGGGTGGAATCAGTGAGGACTTTATGGACAACTTCGAACAAGTCCCGAAGAGCAGTTTCATCGTCTTCCACCTGGTTGATATGTAACTCGTAGGTTTTGAGGAGCTTGCGGATTTCTTCTTGGGTCATTCGGACGCCTCGATATCATTGAAAATTTCAGGGTAGACAGCCTGCAGCTCCTTGAGAACAGGAATCATGAGGGCGCGGATAGCGGGGTGGGCATCCTTGGCGGTGCGAAGGCGAAGGACTTCATGCCATTCGCGCAGGTTCCAGGTGCAGACGATCTCGGTTTTAAGGCAAAGAGGCAGGACATCGCGGGCTTCTTCCGGGGTGGCACCAGCATTCAACATGTCACGATAGCCTATTTCAGCAAAGCCACAATAGTTTTTCCAGGAAATGCGTTTCCTGCCGGTATAGCCGTGGTCAATGACTGTGATTTCATTGCCGAACTTATCTTTGCTGTAGTTGCAGTAGCGGGTAGATTCCTGGGCGTAGGAGCCGATACGGTGACGAACGATCTCGTTGGCAACGCCGCGGTCGGTGATGAATTTAATGGTCAGGCTGATATGCTCGATCATGGCGTAATGATGATTTTTGCAGAGCATGGCGACCATTTTGGAATCACTGCCGGGCTTGATGGCATCCTCGCTTTGATAGCAGGTGCGGGCGATGCGCTCGATACGCTGCATGGTAACATCACGGTTGAGCGGGGTGATCCATTCGTGGGATTGAGGGATAATTTTCATGCGGGGTCGGCCTCCTGTAAGATGATGCAGTTGGATGGGTAGAGAAGAATATAATCTTTCTCCCAGGCATAACCGCGGTAGGTAGGGTTAGAAACTTTGACGCGGCAAGGGGTGAATCCGATCACAACATAAGTGTTCCAGTTGATGCCGCTGTTTTTATCCGTCTGCGCATAGGCAACGGTATCGCCGACATGGATTTCGCGGCCAATGGCATCGGTAATTGGTTCAGTCATGGGCGGCCTCCTGTTCGGGTTCGCGCTGCTTGATAAGATGGCCGATCCAGAACAGGCGCTTAGGGGTGACGGGATCTTCTTTCAGGCAGGCAAGAGTGTGGTTTTTACGGAAACGAGGTTCAAATTCCAGAGTGAAAACGGTATCCGCATTGGAGAGAATGAAATCTTTATAGTCCTGGCGAAGGATAGGCCAATCGGGACCGTTTTGGATAGCGGTAAGATCGAACTTGACTTTATCGCCATCTTTGTAATCCAGGATATTGCCGGTGTTCTGATAGAGCCAGGCGATGGCTTTGCCGTTGCGCTTGATGTTGACGGCGTTTGCGATTGCTTTGTTTTTGATAAGATCACCTGCTTTGGTAAGAGTGAAAAGGTTTGCGGGCATTGAACGCTGCACGCTGGGCGGGTGTTAGATCATTGATGTTATAGGTAATGATAAGAGCGGAACATTTGGAAGCATAACTGCGGCAGATAGATTCAAGCTCTGCCTTGGCACGCTCTTTGCGGTGGAGTTCACGGGTAGTATTCATGGGGGCGGTAGATCAACTCCTTTAACGAGAAGATAGGTTTTGCCCTGGAGGGCGGCCGGGAGGAAGACCAGGCGGCCGGCAGCGAGGACGAAGCAGCCGATTTGAAGGCGGGTGATGACTTGGTAGCTACGGTGGGCACGGAGCAGGGGAGAGGCGGATGGATAATTGGAGAATAGGACGGCTTGCATCATGGCTGAACCCCCTCCAGGTGCTGTTTCATTTCGCGGTAGAGGATATCATGGATGAGCTTGCCGGAGGTTTGAGGTTCACAGAAAATGAGCTTGCAGTCATAGCGGGCAAGCCAGGTTGTGAGGCTGGCCACCATGGCGACAGGGGACATTTTGCTGCGGTATGTACCGGCGTAAAGCATTTCCCAGGTGGTGCGCTCAACAAGCAGATAGGTACGGGCACCGGCTGCTTTGGCACGTTCAAATTCACGGGTAAAGCGAGCACGCTGGGAGGTAAAGCAATTTGCGATTTCGTCGCTGGACATCTTCCGTTCGATCACGACGATATTTTCCAGGCTGTAGGGAACGCCGGTGGGCAAGATGACCTTGGCAGAATAATCGCCAAAATTGAGCTTTTGCCGTTCGACTGGGCAGCCCATTTGCTGAATGCGCTGAGTGAGCGCCGAGGTTTCGTGCTCACGGGTATCAATCAAGATAGTAAAAGTTTCAAGGGCGGATTTAACAAAGACTGGTTCGATAACATCACCCCCTAGGAGCGGAACCACCAGAACCAGCTGAAGGTGATGGCCGTGAGAACGAGTTTGAAGCAGGCATCACGAGAGAGGAACCGATCGGCATCACTGGAGATGATGGTGACAACATAGATAACGGTATTGATGGCCGCCATAATGAGAGAAAAATTAACGTACATGGCTGTATTTATAAAGGAAGGTGTTGAAATCCGTTGTGGACTGAACCCAGCCGGCATCGGTGCGGGACCACTTGCCCTCCTGCTTGGTGCCAAGAACCTTGATGATATCGCCTTTAGCGATGGGGTTTTGATCCATGGTGGAGGGACGGATTTTGAAATTAACGGTTTGACCGGTTGCAAGTTGGTACAGTGCGATGGTCTTGTTTTTATATTTGCCGTCAATAGAGAGAATGTAATGGTAGGTGGAAGCGAGAGAGGGGTTTTGGTATTGGAGGTAGCCAAGATTATCCATCTCGTACTGAAGAATATCGCTGACCGGAGTGATGATTTCTGAGGTTTCTTTGGCGCAGTGACGGACAATGCCGAGCCAGTCCACGTTGATGTATTTCTTTTCAGTTTCTTTCTCACATAAGGTGAGCATTGCATCATGGTCAATGAACGGGTCAACGGTTGCTTTGGAGAGCTGAATGGAATCACTGTACTTATCAAACAATTCAACCTGGGCTTTGAGCTGGTTGGGATTGCCGAATTCGTGAAAAAAATCAAGTTCAATCAGGATTTGAAGCTGGCGGGAATTGACCGAGGTTTTATGCTTGATATCTTGCAGGAGGCTGATAAAATCAGCGTAAGTGTTATCCCGCAGAGCATAAAGTTCACGGCCAATGCGCTTGTTGAGGTATTTGATGGAAGCCATGCCTTTATAGATGGCGCGATTGGCAACATCCGGGGTGTATTGGTCCAGCGAGTGGCGGAAACGGATGGGCATGATTTTGATGCCGCGCTGTGCTGCCAGAGCTGTGCCGGCAAGGATTTTCTTTTGGTTATCCGCGGTGTTGAGCAGGGCGGTAACGAATTCAACGGGGTAGTAATAGCGATAGTAGGCACAGTAATAGGTAAGGATGGAGTAGCCAGTAGCATGATTCAGACCGAACTGGTAGTTGCTACTGTCTTGAAGAATTTGAAGGAATGCTTTGGCTTCTTGCTCTGCCTGAGCACGAGAACTGGAAGCGTGAGCACAGTAACCTTCCAGAATATGGGGAAGAGCTTCTTTGATAGCTTTTTCATCCTTATGGCCGATAGCGCGGCGAACAGAATCAGCATCACCACCGGACATGCCGCAGATTTGCTGCAGGAAGGAAATAGATTGTTCCTGAAAAATCAGCCAGCCGAGCGTGTCCTCAAGTAAGTTGTCAATCTCTTTGGAGGGGTTCTGGCCGTGTTCATGGCGGAAGAGCTTGTCCCGATACGATGCGCCGCCAGGGCGGATAGCAGCGGTTACAATGCTGAGATCCTTGATGCTGTGGACATCGTATTTTTTTAAGGATTCAAAAGCAAAATCTTCCACGAACTGGAACAGACCATAAGGACTGGTTTTCATATCCGCCCAGACGGCAGGGTCATCAAAGTTAATCTGCCAGGTATGAGGGTAGGGGATATGAGCGAGCTTACAGGTTTCATCGAGCTGGGCGATTGTTGACAAACCGAGGATATCGTATTTGGCCAGACCCACAGCATGAGAGGCGTCCATATCCAGCGCAAGAACTTGCAGGCCGTCTTTATCACGGAAGACACTGTAACGTTCGTACAAATCAATGGGAGCGATGATAACGCCGGCCGGGTGATGAGAAAGAGAAACTACTGTGTCCTTGATGCCATCAAAGTAATAGAAAAGATCAGGATAATTCGTTCTGCAGGTTTCGGGATCGGCATCGTATTCGTCTTTGATTAGAGCGATACAATTCAAAGACCACGGATTTAAGTCTTTAGAACTGGTAGGATTGGCTTTCTGCCAGCGTTTGGCGAGGGCACGGCCAATTTCATCAATCGTACCTTTGTCGGACACAGTACCGAGAGCCAGTACATAGGCGCATTTGCGTTGGCCAAAGGATTCAAAGATGTGATCATAAATCAGGGGGCGGTAAGCATCAGGAGTGTCAATGTCCACGTCGCCAATTTCGACACGGTTTTCATTACAGAAGCGGGAGAAGACGAGGTTCCAGCGAACGGGGTCAACGTCGATGATGTCTGTAACAAAAGCCGCACGGGAACCAGCCACAGAACCACGGCTGGGACCAATGGGGATGTTCTTTTCATGTTTGGCCCAGATCATAAGGTCTGACATCGACAGCATGAAACCCAGCATGTTTACCTTTTTGAAAACAGCCAGCTCTTCCTCGATATCTTTGCGGAAGGCAGCGACTTCATTTTGGGGAATGATGCCCTTTTGGATCTTATCTTCCAGCATGGTGTGGGTGCGCTCGATGTAGGCTTTAGCATCGGACTCCACAGAGCCGGTCAAAATGGGGTAGCGGGCTTTGGTATTAAGCTTGAAACCCTTGGTGGAGTCAGCCAGACAGTTGGTGTTTTCAATCGCCTGCATCCAGACTTCACGCGGTAAGGAATCCTGCTGCTCAAAGGCCGCAACCAGCTGCTCGTAAGTTTTGAAGGTAAGGTCGAACTCATCTTCGCCAGTAAACTCAATACCTTTACCTTCCATGAGAACTTTGCGACACTCGGCTTTATATGTGGTGGAGCTGTGGGTATCGGTGGCCGCGATGAGGGGTTTGTGATACTTTTGAGACAGCTCATAGAGGTACTGGTTGAATTCGATCTGTTCTTTGCAGTTATGGTATTGAATCTCCAGAAAGTCGTAGCGTTGAATCAGCTGCTCATAACGGGCGGGGTCAAAATCTTCAACGTCCGCAGTGTAGTGATGCAGAGGGCTGGCAAGGCAGGCTGAGGTGGCGATGACGTTATCAGACAGGTTGTAGAATTCATCGAAGGTGACACGAGGTTTGTAATATTTATGATCTTCCCGATTGGAAAGGCTGATAAGGTTATTGATCTCCATAACGCCTTTGGTGTTGCGGGCGATCAGAACCGTGTGGTAGTTATCGCGCAGCTTATGAGACTTATCTTCTCCGGGAGATTGGTGAGTAAGGCGGTCGGTAAGATAACATTCAACGCCGAAGATGTACTTGAGGCCGGCTTTTTCTGCTGCCTGCTTTTTAGCTGTCCAGTTCAGCAGGGTGCCGTGGTTGGAGGAACCAAGGGCGGTCATGCCGCTTTGAACGGCCAGGTTAATGTAATCCTGATATTTGGTGCAGGAATCAAGAACAGAGCCTTCATCATCGTGAAGGTGATAGCAGAGGTAATTTGGACTGGAAATTTTTATTCACCTCCTGTAATTTATTTCAAAAGCCCTGCGGGGGCGGGGAACGGGTAGTCATGGGCGGCTCCTTGGTTAAAACAAATCAGCTTCGGTTTTGGGCGGGTCTGCGATGAGGGCCTGGGCGTTATAATCCCGGATGGCGGGGCAGATTTTGCGGTAACTGCAAAGGTTATTGCAGAAGAAAGCGCTGTCCTTATCAACCTTGCGGGCAGGCCAGGGAGTGGTTTCATCCTGGGGCAGAGACTCATAGACATCGGCGACCTTGTTGATGTAATCAAGAGCTTCCTGCTTGAGTTCCGGTGTATAGGGGTAAGGCTCTACAAAAGGTTTGATGATGAACTGCTGGGCGACCGACATTGGGAACCTGGGACCGAGAAGATTTGTTTCTTTGAAATCCAGCATGGCAAATTCAATCTCGGCTTCATCCATACCGGCATCGCGGCAGGCGGATTCGACCGCGGGGGCGATGGTATCGTAAATTTTGGAGCGGTTGACGATGCGGGTACACTGGGTTTTGTTGCGCGAACGGGATGTGGCGTACCAGGTGTAACGGATCTCGACATACTTGAGCATGATCCAGGCGAGATTTTTGACTGTGTAACCGGCCTGTTCCAATGCCATAGCGTAGATCACGAGCTGGCGACCATGCTCCAATAAATCTGACGGTTTATACCGGGAACTGGTTTTAAGGTCATAGACAGATACCGTACCGTCATCATTCAGCTTGGTTAAATCAATATAGCCTTGCAGGGCGCGGGTAGGACTGACGCGGAGGATAACCAACTGCTCGATAATGTACTTGCCGCGAGGCGGGTAAAAGTTCTGGCAGAAGTGGGTCATATCCTTAATCCATTTCTCTTTGATGGAGTCATTGCCGCGAAAATCCTTAGGAAAGGTAAGGCCGAGGGTATCACATTCATCCAGGGCACTATGTAGAGCGGGAAGGAGATCATCACAGGTTACTTTGCCTTCGATGAGGTCTTCTGTAACTTGATGGGAGGCTCCTCCTAGCAGACCATAGACACTTTGAAGTCCGGGTTCATGCTTGATGTAGGAATACCAGGATTCCAACAGGCAGTCGTTTATGCAATTAAGCTTGGAATACGAATAGACATGAACTCCCTGCTGACGGAGCATCTCAATTCTGGGATCTTTTGGTCTATCTGACAGAAAGAACACCTCCTAATCTGTAATTTCAACTTCATACTGGTACATGGCATCGTGACACCTTTTAGTAATATTGCCGTTAGCATATTCACTGTCCGCAATTTGCTTAATAATGTCTTCTTTGCATTTTTTATAGGCAGCAAAGGCCATTTCTGGAGTTGAAAATGTTCCGAGATAATACTGACGTTTGCTAACAATCGGATTACTGCACATAGCCATATAATTGTTGTGGTTTTTCATTACCCCTATAGGAAGATCCCCTCGATTCTTATCTTTTTTAACGAAGAGGGTGTTGACATTATTAGGAACAAGACAACAATTTTTAGGGCTGTATTCTTTGTTCCCCTTACCACCAATGATATCCTTGTCAAGACACCATCTTTCGCCGTTCTTCCATTGGAGATAATTATTTTGAGATGTGATCCATTTACAAAAATAAGAAAAATCAGCGAATTCGGCAGAGACATGAGCGTTTAGATAGGTGTTATGGTATTTGACCTTATAGTAAGTGGAACAGCGGTACAACATATCAGCCCATACTTGATATTCTCTGGCATAATTACTTTTTCTATAGGTTCCGTCTCCCCAATAGCCAATGCCATATACGTTAGGATAACGATAATTTTTAACCAACCCTTTGGCCAAATTTGAATAAGTGCATATACGAGTTGATGGATATTGTCCAATGAATTCGATTTGTAATTTAGAGAGTGTGCCGCCAATAATTTTTGCGACTTGTCCATTCTTCATGGTGTAACATTTGCCAATTAGTTCTTGCAGGCGGGGGTCTTTGGCGCGTTCGATTATAACCACCTCACTTTCGTTTGCAGGCAGGCGACATAAGCATCGCGGCCAAGGTCGGCGGGATTTTGTTTGCTGCCTGCGGGGATAATATCGTGGTCAGGGTCCCAGACATAGCCGACCCTGGTAGTTAGGATTAAATTGTTTTGGACAAGCTTGGCGGCTTCTTCCCGGATAGCGTCTTCTTCTAATCCTTCATCGAGAGCGAGAACAATGGTTTTGGGGCGAAGAGAAAAAATCATGCTGCGCTGAGCCTGAGAGACATGGCAGCCGCAGAGACCAAGCGAGATATGGGCACCGAATGATGCGCACTGCATGGGGGCTTTTTCCGATTCAAAAAGGACCACGTTCTGAGTTTCGATGATGCGCTGGTAGTTTTGCTGCAGGGCGAACAGGGTTTTGCTGCGCGGGCAGCTGACGATGGGATACCAGCGGTCCTGATGGGGGCAGTTGGGGTCATTGGAGCGACCCATGATACCGCAGAGCTGGCCATCAAAATTGCGCTCCGGGATGGTGATACGGTTGGAAAGAAAATCATAACCAACCTGAAATTTTTCCTGCGTTACATAATCAATGCCATCGCGGAAGAACATTTGGTTGTACTTGCCCAAGTATGGCTGCAAAGTTTCCTCTGGGATGGGAGGCACGGAGTAATCTTCCGGCTGATCAGGGAGGAGTTTGCGGTAGAAACCGCCGAAAGGGTAGTGAACTTTGGCCGAGAAATCATTCTGGTCGAGATCCAGAACGGTGGTGACAAAGGTTAAGCTGTCCGGGAAAGTGCAGTTCAGGCGCGACATGATGAGGGTGAAAAGATTGCCTTTGCCGTTGGTGGAAAAGCAATAAAATCGTAAAGAATCAACATCCAGAACAATGCTGGTAGGGTTGGTGCCGTCCGCCCGTGAAAAGCGGAACTGGGCTTTGGCTGAATTAAACGTAATGTTTTCATAGCCGAGGGTTTCGAGGATGGTGTAGATATCATCCGAGTGGCCGATCAGGCGCTGGGAGAGGAGTGCCGCGTTCATGGGCGCACCCCCTTTAACGGCCGATGGCTACATGGTCATTGCGGATGGTACAATAGCCGACCTCTTTCCAGTTGTTCCAGCTGAGGTTTGCTTCATACAAAAATTGCTGACCGTCTTCATCGTTACGGGTTTTATCGAGAAAGGCGACGATGTACTTTTTGGTTTTATCCAGCGTGATGGGGGTGGTGAATTTTTCCCAGGTGCCATCCGGTTTGCGGGTACGGGTGTATGCGTGACAATCACATTTTTCGCCGGTGTATTCATCCTGCCAGAGTTCCCGAATATAAATCATTTCGGAAAAGACCTCTTTGATTTGCTTACCGTTGGAAAGGGTGGAAGCATCGAGAAAGCGCTGGTTTTTCATGTAAAGGGCCAGCTGATAGGTACAGACGATGGAGACGTTTTCCCGGCTGGCACACTGGAAAATTTTGCGCGAGGACTGCAAGAGCTGGCGATACATTTCCATATTGCCGCCATCGTCGTCCGACTTCATGGTGTCCCACAGGAACATCTGGTAGCCGAGTTTGGAATATTTGCGAACCGACTTGATGACGCGGGAGGTGTCGTTATCAAACATTTTGATGAAGCGGATGGAAGAGTATTTCTTTTGGCTGATGGCTGCCGCTTTACACAGCATTTCTTTTTGTTCATCCGTGAACTTGCCGACCTTGAGATGCTTGCGAGTCATTTTCCAGTAGCCGAGATCATTGGTGAGGATATGGATGGTGAGCAGCTGTTTGTAGGCACGGACCTGCATTTCGTTTGAAATGATGCAGCACTTGACACTGGATTCGGTTAAAGGCAGGATCATATTTTCAAACACGAAAGAGGTTTTGCCGGTACCGGAGAAGCCGCCCAGCATGTAAAGATCACCAAGGGGAAGGCCAAGAGTGGCCCAGTTGAGGCGGGGGCAGTTTTTACCGTAATTCAGACCGACCGTTTCGCCCTTATCCAGTTCTGTGATATACGATTCATCAAAGGCGACGGATTCGACTTTCATATCGCGGGTGGAGTTCATGCTGATGGTGTTGAGCTGATAGTCGAAAAAATCGTAGACTTGGGAGTTGGACATGGAATCAAAGCGGGAGGTATCCTGGAAAGTTTTGAAAAACTGCTCACAAAGATCGGAGAGGGTGTTGAGCTTGGAAATGCGGTCAAAGTAGGCTTCGACGTTATCAACATCCACGAGGGATTTAAGCTTTTCAACTTCCGGGTAGCCGCCGTAAGCCGAGAAGACTTTGCGGGTATCGGCTTTATCCGAAAGGTAAGTATCGACCGAAATGCTATCGAAATTGCGGAAGCCGGAATCATACATACCGCGACCAAGCTGGTAGTAGAAGAGGGCATCTTTGGTTTTGATGGTTAAATCATTGCCGAAGTTGACCTGATCGTACTCGCCAAACAAAACCGGTTCTTTCCAGAGGCAGAAGACAAAAGAGGCTTCGTCTTGAGCGCGGGAGGTATTGATTTTATCAAGACAGGTTTGGAGTTCGATATTTAGTCACCGCCTTCCAGAAAATCTGTGATATCTTTGGGCAGAGCGGCGGAGGTGAAATCCTGCGGGGGCGGAGCCGGTTGGGGTGCGGCCTGACGGGATTCAAATTCCTGCTGGGATTTGAGGCGGCGGGCAACATCGTTGATATTGTTGGTAAGGATGGCCATGAGGTAGGATGCTTTTTGATAGTCCGAACCGAAAGAGCGGGAAGCCAGAGCGTATTCAATTTTGGACTGGCATTCCTCCATGGTGGCAAGGACAGCGGCATAGCCGTAATGCTTGAATTGCATGAGGCCGCGGGTAATGACCGTTGGGAAAACATCGCCCGGCTCATAGCCCATATAGGAGGCCATGCGGGTAACGACCTGGCGGTAATAATCAGATTCCTGCTTTTTTTGCTCATACAGCTCTTTGGTTTGGTAATAAAAACCATCTGGAGCCTTGAAATAGTCCAGCGAATTGCCATAGATGCCGGTGGCGTGACAGATGACGCGGCGGCCTTTACGGACTTTGGGTGCTGCCATATTTGACACCACCTTTACGCTGCGAAGAGGTCGGCGATCTGGCGCAGGGTTGCAGCCGGGATGTTGGGGGAGGAGAACTTGGGTTCACCGGTGGCGGCCAACAGTTCCTTGGCTTTGGCCTTGATTTCATCCGAGGCGTTAGAGAAGCCATTGACGATGGTGTTGTAATATTCATCACGGTGAGATTCGTCCTGTTCGGCCTGCTTTTCGGCTTCCTCTTTTTTGCGGGCTACGGCTGCCTGTTTCTGCTCCTGGCCCTGGTGCTCACGCTAAAGGGCAAGGGCAAGACCAGCGCCGTCCAGCTTCTGTGGGTGCTGTCCATTGCCACGGTTATATGGGGCTCCCTCACCGGCACCTGGTTCGGCCTGGAGCAGGCCATGGAGGTGCCGCTGCTTAAAAAGCTGGTGATCCCCGGCTTTGCCAACTACCCGGCGTATTTCGATGTCTCCACCACCGCCCAGCAAAATGCCATTATGAAGTTCTGCTTCATCCTGGGCACGGTGCAGCTCTCCCTGGCCTGCGTCATGAATATCCGCCGCAAGCTGAAGGAGCGTGATCTCAGCTGGGTAGCCGATCTGGGCTGGCTGGCCGCCATCGACGCACTGTATTTCGTGGTGCTGTATCTGGTCATCGGCCAGCAGGTGGACCTGATCCCCGTGGCCTGCGTGGTCATTGCGGGCTTCCTGCTGGTGGTGTGCTTCGGCGGCATGGCGCCGGACAAGACCTTTGGTCAGGGACTGAAAGCGGGCCTTGGCGACGCCTTTACGGTGTTCCTCAACACCATCAGCGCCTTCGGCAACATCATGAGCTATATCCGGCTGTTCGCCGTGGGCATGGCGTCTCTGGCCATCGCCCAGAGCTTCAACAACATGGCCTTCGGCTTCAAGGGCCCGCTGGTCATCGCCGCCATTCTGATCCTGCTGATCGGCCACGGGCTGAACATCGTCATGGGCCTGCTGTCCGTGGTGGTTCACGGCGTGCGGCTGAACCTGTTGGAGTTCTCCGGTCAGTTGGGCATGGAGTGGGCCGGTATTGCCTACGATCCCTTCAGAAAACGCGATAAAATCAAGAAATAAACGAATAGGAGATCAATTATGAGTATCGAATTTATTGGTATGGCGTGCGCTCTGGGCCTGTCCGCCATGGGCTCCGCGTTCGGTTCCGGCTTTGCCGCTCAGGCTTCTGTGGGCGCGTGGAAAAAGTGCTACGCCAACGGCAAGCCCGCTCCCTTCATTATGGTGGCCTTCTCCGGCGCACCGCTGACCCAGACCATCTATGGCTTCCTGCTGATGAACTTCATCCGCAGCGCCGTGGAGGGCGGCTGTGACGCGGCGCTGGCTATGTTCACCGGCATCTTCGCGGGTCTGGCCATCGGCCTGTCCGCCTTCTTCCAGGGCAAGGTGGCCGCCGCCTCCGCCGACGCGCTGGGCGAGACCGGAAAGGGCACGGCCAACTACTTCATCGTCATCGGCATCATCGAAACGGTGGCTCTGTTCACGCTGGTGTTCAGTTTGCTGCTGCTGCAATAAAGCACTTTACGAAAAAAGGAATGGCATGCATGGGCATGCCATTCCTTTTTTGCCGTCCGGAACGCCGGCCCGTAAAATTTCCGGTTCCCTCTTGTGAAAGCGCCGCCATTTCTTTAAAATAAATCAAGAGCCCTCATGCGACCTGCGGCAGGAAACGGCAAGTAGAAGGGTAAGAGCGATCCCGGGAGGTGAGGACCATGGAGGACAGCGCCATTGTCGCGCTGTACTGGCAGCGGTCGGAGCAGGCCATTGCCGAAAGCAACACGAAATACGGCGCTTATTGCAGCCATATCGCCTATGGCCTGCTGCAAAATAACGAAGACACGCAGGAGTGCCTGTCGGATACCTGGCTGGCGGCGTGGAACGCCATGCCGCCCCACCGGCCGTCGGTGCTGCGGCTGTTCTTCGGCAAGCTGACCCGCCGCCTGTCCCTTCAGCGCCTGCGCTATCAGGGGCGGCTGAAGCGCGGCGGCGGTGAGACGGCGCTGGCTCTGGAGGAGCTGGGCGAGTGCGTCCCCGGCGGCAGCGACGCGCAGGCGGCCATGGAGAGCCATGAATTGGTACGGCTTCTGAACCGTTTTCTTGCCGGCCTGCCCGCACCCCAGCGCCAGGTGTTTCTGGCCCGGTACTGGTACGGCGCGGCGGTAAAGGACATCGCCCGGCAGTTCGGCTTTTCCGAGAGCAAGGTCAAGTCCATGCTGCACCGCACGCGGGAAAAGCTGCGGCTGACGCTGGAAAAGGAGGGGTATTGATGGATGCCTACGCATTGTTCGACGCCCTGACCGATGTGCAGGACAGCTTTCTGACAGAAACGGAGCGGCGGCTGTACGGCAAAAAGCGGTGCGCCATCGGCGTATACCTGCTGGCCGCCGTGCTGATCGTGCTGCTGTGCTTCACCACCGCCATGGCGGCGGATGTGGATTTCCGGCAGCGGGTACTGTCGCTGTTCACGGTGAAAGAGACGCCGCCCCGCGAGGAGGTCATCCAATCCGTGACGCTGCAGGGAAGCATTCAGGCGGATTATATTTTTATTCCCGATTACGCTTATTTGCAGGGCGGTATGTTCGTTGTCTGTACCGACGAGACAGAATACAAGCAAGGCAGCCATTATGCCGCTTATGCCTATGAAAACGGCGAGCTGGTGCGGCAGGAGAACCACCGCTTTGACCAGACCTGCACCTATCGCGGCAAAACATACCGCATCGTGTTCGACTGGGCGGCGCACGACGGCCAGGTGGCCAAGACCTGGGTACCTACGCTGGACGAGGCAAGACAGCTCTCCCCCAGCGGACCGGAGTGGGGACTGTGGGGCGGTTCACCTGAGCAGTATCTGATCGTGCTGGAGGAGCGTTATCCCCTGCTGGCGAACCTGCGTATCGGAGAGTTCGTCGAGCCGCTGGCCGCCTTTGACCTGAGCGAATTGTCTTACCATTACCACCCCAACTACGCCTGGCACTCGGAGGACTTCAGCCGCTGGCTGCTGCCCACATTTTCAGAGGATGCGATGGACTACGTCTATTTTGACACGCTGAGCGGCAAATCGTATCATGTATCTGAGCTGTGCGGCCACTTGTTCCCGCGGGACGCCGACTTTTCCGGTTCCTATAACGCCAAGGTGCTGGAGGATAAGCTGGTCTGCTGGTGGCTGGAGGAGGGCGAGACGCCCTCCGGCCTGATCTACGGCTGCCGCATCGACCTGAACACTCTGGAAAAGCTGCCGCTGTTTGACGGTATCCCGTTGAACGCGGACGACGGGTACCGCACCATACCGGGACTGGTGTTCCTTCCCAGGCTGCAAATGAACGGCGGACGGCTGGCCATGGAGGTGGCGGAGGACAGAAGCGTGACACTGATCGACCTGAAAACGGCCCAGCGCATCCCCGTGGAGGGGTACACGCTGCCGCAGCGCCAAGCGCTGCATCAAACGACCGTGACAGTGTCCAATCCCAGCGGCACACGGCTGCTGGTGGCCGCCTGTGAACCGGGGCATATATTCTCCCACGACAACATCGCCGTGCTGGGCCTGGACGGCGGCTTCCTGCTGGAACGGAGCGGCCTTGACCCGGAGGTTCTGGAACGTGATATCACCTGGCTGGACGATGACCGGTTCGTGATCCTATGTCAAGTGGAGAACGACCACTACGCCGTCACCGGCTCGTGGTTCTATATCTACGACCTGTCCGAAAAAAACGATAACGCAGAGTAGAAGGAGGTACCACATGAGGAAGATGTTCGGCATACTGAACGTGCTGCTGGCGCTGGCACTGCTGAGCGGCTGCGGCAGTCAGCCGGCGGCGGACAGCGCAATTACCCCGCCGGCGGACTATCCGGCCCTTTTTCAGCGGGCCGTCAGCAGCGACGGCGCGGCAGCGGAGGATGCAGCCAATGAGCTGGCCGCCGCCTATGACAGCGACGCGGAGGGCCTGCTCTCCGCCATGGGACAGTGTACCGCCGAGGAACTGGACGCGGCAGCACAGCTGCTGGTCTATGGAAAGTCCTATGGCGATCTGGACGCCTTTCAGCAGGATATCCGACAGCGGCTGGCGCAGGACGACCCTGTGCTGACGGCTGTGCAGCAGGCCATCGACCGCTATAACGCCGCCAACAGCGACGGAAGCGGTCAAAGCGGCAGCGCCGTTGACGATCCGTCCCTGTTCAACAAGGAGACCATCCAGGGCTTTGTGACCCGCCACGACTATACCAGCGGCCCGGACGAAAGCTTTTTCACGCTGCTGGCCGATGTATACCGGCAGGATCCGGAAACGCTGGCCGCAGCCGTGGAGGGGCTGGACGACAGCCAACTGGACTACATTGCCCGCGGCATCGCCTATGACATCATCAACCACGGCAGTGATACCTCTGGCAAGGAGCCGGATAGCGGCGATCCCTTTATTGCCATGGTGGAGGCCGCCATAGCGGATAAGCGCAACGGGAACCTGAACAGCTTCAGTTCCTGAGCCGCTGTGCGGGAAGGTGCTGGAAAAACAAGTAAAAGTGGTGAAAAACCGGCTGTTTTCTTACAAAAACAGCCGGTTTTTCCATGCAAATTTTCAATAGAAGTGATAGAGCGCGTCTATGCGTTCAAATCCTGCGCCGCATAATTGGGCAGATTTACAACGACGTACCGTCCAGAATAAACTGCCGGAACTGGCGTACCGCCGGGGATTGAAACGCCCGGTCGTCGCTGACCATATAGAAATTCCTCTCCCACACCGGACGGACGATCTGAATGATCTTTACCTCCAGCCGCAGCAGCATCTCCATATAGGGCACCACGGCGATGCCGAAGCCATGGGCCACCAGACCGGCGATCACCTGATCCTCCTCCGTCTCATAGGCAATGTGGGGCCACCCGCCGATCTGGTCAAAGAGTCCGTCGATCACGTCCCGCAGGCCGCTGCCCTTACTGAAATACACCTGGGGATAGGGCAGCGTGTCCGCCAGATCCACCGTGTGGAACCGGGCCAGCGGGTGGTTCCGGGGCACGATCAGCACCAGATCCTGCTGCTCCACGGGGATGGAGGTCAGCCCCATCTCCGGCGCGGGCCGGGAGGAGAACACCAGATCGTACTGGTGGGCCAGCAGGCCCTCCAGCAGCTGGCTGGTAACACCGGTGTGGAAGGTAAAGCGGATGTTCTTCTCCGGATTGGCCGCCAGAAAGCGGGAGGCCAGCCCCGGCACAAAATCCACGCCCAGCGTCCGCAGCAGACCAAGCCGGATCACACCCTCGCCCCGGCCCACCCGGCGCAGGGCGTCCACACCCTCATCCAAGGTGGCCAGCGTCTGCTGGGCGCAGGTCAGGAACTGCTCTCCGAAATGGGTCAGCGCCACGTTGCGGCCCCGCTTTTCAAACAGCGGAACACCCAGCTCGCCCTCCATCTGGGCGATGGCGTGGCTCAGACTGGGCTGTGTGATGCACAGCTGCTCCGCCGCCCGCGTGTAGTGCTGGATATGGGCCAATTCCACAAAGTACCGCAAATGCAACAAATTCATACTGCCACACCTTCCTTTCCCTGCACCAAGTATACAACAAATGATAAAAGAAATCTATGGTTTTTATGGAAAAAATTGATTTGTTAATATCTTGTCATTGCGGTACAGTGGAGCCAGACAACAAAAGCCGCGGCGCAAACGGCGGCAAGAAGGAGGCATCAAGCATGCATCTCTCAGGAACCACTGTCATGCTGGGGCTGATGGGTACTCCGGTGGAGCACTCCAAATCCCCGGCCATGTATAACCACTGCTTCGCCAAATACGGTCTCGACTGGGCGTATCTGGCCTTCAGCGTAACGCAGGAGCAGGCGGGTGCGGCGGTACAGGCCATCCGCACACTGAACATGCGGGGCGCCAACGTGACCATGCCCTGCAAGAGCGCGGTGATCCCGTATCTGGACAAACTGTCCCCTGAGGCGCAGGCCATCGGCGCGGTGAACGTCATTGTCAATGACGGCGGCGTGCTGACCGGGTACAACACCGACGGCATGGGCTACACCCAGAATCTCCGCCGCAGCGGCGTGGAGGTAAAGGGCAGGCGCATCGTACTGCTGGGCGGCGGCGGAGCCGCCTCGGCCATCGCCGGTCAGGCGGCGCTGGAGGGAGCAGCGGAGATCGCGGTATTCAACCGTAAGGATGAGTTCTGGCCCCGTGTGGAGCAGACGCTGCAAAACATCGCCAAGGCCGCGCCGGAGTGCTCCCTTTCCCTCCACGATCTGGACGACGGGCGGGATCTTTACAAGACCATTCGCCGCTGCGACATCCTCTCCAACGCCACGCGGGTAGGTATGGCCCCGGACGTAGAGCGCAGCGTCATCACCGACCATAGCTGCTTCCGCCCTGAGCTGGTGGTGACGGACGTAGTGTACGCTCCGCCGGAGACGAAGCTCCTGCGGGACGCCAGAGCCGCCGGATGCAAAACCTGCGACGGACTGGGCATGCTGCTGTGCCAGGGCGTGGAGGCCTTCCGGCTGTACAGCGGACTGGAAATGCCCATTGAGGAGATCAAAGAGCTTCTGTACACATAACAACAATAAAGAGAAGAGAAAGGAACATCATCATGAACCAGACTGTGGAATCCCGCAAATACTATCCCACGGCGCTGGCCCTGTACATCACCTATTTCGTTCTGGGCGTGGCAGCCACCATTATGGGACAGTACAAGCAGAACTTCGCCGCCCTGTGGGGCGCATCGACACTGGCTGACGGCAGCTATGACGTCTCCGGCGTGGTGGCGGTCATCGCCGCCATCGGACTGGGCCGGTTGGTTGCCTTCCCGGTGGCCGGGCCCCTCAGCGACCGGCTGGGTCGTCGGCTCTCCGCCCTGATCGGCTGCGCTCTGTACGCCATCTTCCTGCTGGGCATCACCTTTGCCCCCAACCTGTATGTGGGCTACGCGCTGGCGGTGGTCAGCGGTATGGCCAACTCCTTCCTGGACACCAGCATCACCCCCTCCTGCATGGAGATCTTTAAGGAGAAGGGCACCATCGCCAACATCTTCACCAAGCTGTCCATCTCCATCGCCCAGTTCCTGCTGCCCTTCGCCATCGGCTTTGTGGCGGCTCACGCCCTGCCCTTCCGCACCATCTTTATCGCAACGGCCGTTATCATCATCGCTGACGGCATTCTGCTGGCGTTCCTGCCCTTCCCGCCCTTTGAAAAGGTGGTGAAGGTCAAGGGCCAGAAAAAGGAGAAGATGCACTTCACCCCCGCGGCCATCGTGCTGGTGTGTCTGGGCTTTACCACCTCCACCACCTTCATGCTGTGGATGAACTGCAATCAGGAGCTGGGCACGCTGTACGGCCTGGCCGACCCCAGCAAGATCCAGTCCTTCTATTCCGTGGGCATTGTGGTGGCGCTGTTCGTCAGCGCGGCGCTGCTGAAGCGGAACGTGGAGCCCGCCAAGATCCTGGTGATCTATCCCTGCGTGGCGCTGGCGACGCTGGCCGCCATCTACTTCGTCCAGAAGCCGGTCATGTGTCTGGCAGGCGGTTTCCTGCTGGGCTTCTTCGCGGCAGGCGGTGTGCTGCAGCTGGTAACGGCGGTGGCCAACGAGATGTTCCCCAAGAACCGGGGCGTCATCACCTCCATCGTCATGATCTCCTCCAGTGTGGCCAACTACATCGTCATCAGCGTGGCCGGTGTGCTGACCCGTGTAGGCGGCGCCAACGGTCCCCGGCTGGTGGTGCTGTTCAACATGGCGGTGACGCTGGTGGGCATCCTGCTGGCGGTGTACCTGAACATCTGCCAGAAGCGGGAGCGCGCCGCGCAGGTGCAGTAACATGAAGACACTGTTCTTTATCGGCTTCATGGGCGTGGGCAAGACCTCCGTCTCCGCCGCCCTGGGCCGGATGCTGAAGCTTCCGGTCATCGAGATGGATCAGCAGATCGCCCGACAGGAGGGCATGACCATCCCGGAGATCTTCGCCCAAAAGGGCGAGGGCCACTTCCGCCGGTGCGAAACGGCGCTGCTGGAGGGTCTGGCCGCCGGAAGCACCTGTCTGGTCTCCTGCGGCGGCGGCGTGGCCATGCGGCAGGAAAACGTGGCCGCCATGCGCCGCTGCGGCACGGTGGTGCTGCTGACCGCCCGCCCGGAGGTCATTCTGGAGCGGGTCAAGGACAGCGACCAGCGTCCCCTGCTGCAAGGCAGGAAAAACGTGGCGGATATCGCCGCCCTGATGGCCCAGCGCCGCAGCGCCTACAAGGTGGCCGCCGACGTGACCGTCGATACCTCAGACCTGACCATTGAAGAAGTCTGCCGCGCCGTACTGCGGCAGGTCGATACGAAGTGACACACGATAATAAAAATGTAATTTGAGGAGGAAGCTACCATGTCTCAGAAGTATCCCATCACCATCAGCTCCTGGACCCTGGGCGACCAGTGCACCTTTGAGGAGCGCGTATCCGCCGCCAAGGAAGCAGGCTTTGAGGGCATCGGCCTGCGGGCGGAGACCTATGTGGACGCCCTGAATGAGGGCCTGTTCGACGCCGACATTCTGGCCATTCTGGACAAGTACGGCATGAAGGTCACCGAGGTGGAGTACATCGTCCAGTGGGCGGAGGATCACCGCTCCTATGAACAGAAGTACAAGGAGCAGATGTGCTTCCATATGTGTGAGCTGTTCGGCGTGAACCACATCAACTGCGGCCTGATGGAGAACTACTCCGTGGAGCACACCGCCCAGAAGCTGCGTGAGCTGTGCCGCCGGGCCGGAAAGTACACCATCGGTGTGGAGCCGATGCCTTACAGCGGACTGCCCGACATCAAGAAGGCATGGGCCGTGGTAAAGGCCTCCAGTTGCGACAACGCCAAGCTGATCCTGGACTCCTGGCACTGGGTGCGTGCCGGTCAGAGCTACGATCCCGTGCTGCTGGCGGACATCCCCGCCGAGAAGGTGGTGGCCGTGCAGATCAACGACGTGCAAGCCCATCCCTATGCCAAGAGCATCCTCCGGGACGAGTCCATGCATGACCGCATGCTGCCCGGCACCGGCTACGGTGACACCGCGGGCTTCGTGAAGATGCTGCGGGATAAGGGCATCCAGCCCGCCGTCATGGGCGTGGAGGTCATCAGCGACGAGATCCTCGCCGCAGGCGTGGCCGCCGCGGCCAAGGCCAACTTTGACGCCACCCGCGCCGTGCTGGCCCAGGCATGGCCCGAAGTGCTGGAACAGTAAACAATATCGACGACAGATAGGAGGATAACACTATGGAAAGCAGAATTTCCGGACATACCAAGCTCTTTTGCCTGATCGGCTCCCCGGTGGGACACTCCGGCTCCCCCGCCATGTATAATTACAGCTTCCAGCGCACTGGCCTCGACGCCGCGTATCTGGCCTTCAACATCCCTCTGGAGCAGACCGAAGCGGGCGTGCAGGCCCTCAAGACCCTGGGCGTGGGCGGCTTCAACATCACCATGCCCTGCAAGACCGCCGTGGCGGCCTATCTGGATGAGCTGTCCCCCGCCGCACGGCTCATCGGCGCGTGCAACACCGTTACCGTCAGTGAGGACGGCAAGCTGACCGGCCACAACACCGACGGCGTGGGCTTCGTTCGCAACCTTCACGAGCACGGCATCGAGGTGAAGGGCCAGCGTCTGGTGGTACTGGGCGCGGGCGGTGCAGCCACCGCTATCTGCGTACAGGCGGCGCTGGACGGCGCGGCGGAGATTGCCATTTTCAACCGTAACGACGAGTTTTACGCCAACGGCCAGCACACCGTGGAGAATCTGGCGCAGGCCGTCCCCGGCTGCAAGGCGTCCATTACACCGCTGGAGGACAGCGCCGCGCTGGCCGAGGCGGTGAAGGGCTGCGACATTCTGGTAAACGCCACCAAGGTGGGCATGAAGCCCCTGGACGGCGAGACCCTCATTGACCCCTCCCTGTTCCGCGCCAATCTGGTGGTGGCGGACACGGTATACAACCCCCGCGAGACCCGCATGATCCAGGAAGCCAAGGCGGCAGGCTGCAAGGCCGCCGTGGGCGGCATCGGCATGCTGCTGTGGCAGGGTGTGGCGGCCTTCAAGCTGTTCACCGGCAAGGATATGCCCGCCCAGGAAGTGCTGGAAAAGTTCTTCTCCTGACAATGAGAAAGTGAGGTGCGACGATGAAATTCCCGACCATGTTTTCTCCCGTGCAGATCGGCACGGTGACCGTTCCCAACCGCTTTGTGGTGCCTCCCATGGGCAACAACCTTGCCAACACCGACGGTACCCTCAGCGACCGGTCCCTCTCCTACTATCAGGCCCGGGCCAAGGGCGGCTTCGGCCTGATCACCATCGAGTCCACGGTGGTGTACCGGGAGGCCAAGGGCGGGCCCCGGAAGCCCTGCCTGTTCTCCGACGACACGGTGGAGAGCTTCCGCCGCGTGGCGGACGCCTGCCATGCCTACGGCGCCAAGGTGTCCATCCAGTTGCAGCACGCGGGCCCCGAGGGCAACTCCGCTCTGACGGGCTATCCCCTGAAGGCCGCCAGCGCCATGCCCGCCTCGGCGGGCCGGGAGATCCCGGAGGCGGTGTCCAACGAGGAGGTCTACCGCATCATCGAGTGCTACGGCGACGCGGCGCGCCGCGCCCAGCAGGCCGGTATCGACATGGTGGAGGTGCACTGTGCCCACGGGTATCTGGTCAGCACCTTCATCTCCCAGCGCACCAACAACCGCACCGACGAGTTCGGCGGCTGCTTTGAAAACCGCATGCGCCTGCCCCGGCTCATCATTGAGAACATCCGCCGCAAGACCGGCGGCAACCTGCCCATCCTGTGCCGCATCAACGCCTGCGACGAGGTGGAGGGCGGCCAGAGCGTGCAGGACGCGGCGGCGGTGGCGGCCTATCTGGAGCAGGAATGCGGCGTGGACGCCCTGCATGTGACCCGCGCCGTCCATCTGCATGACGAGTTCATGTGGGCCCCCGGCGTCACCCACGGCGGCTTCAACGCCGATCTGGTGACGGAGATCAAGCGGGCGGTATCCGTTCCCGTCATCGCCGTGGGCCGGTTCACCGAGCCCCAGTACGCCGAGCTGCTGGTGAAGCAGGGTCGTGCCGACCTGATCGCCTTCGGCCGCCAGAGCATCGCCGACCCCGAGCTGCCCGCCAAGGCCCGGAACGGCCAGCTGGAGACGCTCTCGCCCTGCATCGGCTGTCTGCTGGGCTGCGTGCCCAACATGTTTGCCGGTAAGCCCATCACCTGCGCGGTGAATCCCTGCGTGGGCCGGGAGTACGAGCTGTCCCCCGCTCCGGAGAAGAAGCGCGTCACCGTAGTGGGCGGCGGCCCCGGCGGATTGTACGCCGCGTGGGCCTGCGCCGTCCGCGGCCATCAGGTAACGCTGGTGGAGAAGTCCAATGAGCTGGGCGGCAACTTCCGCATCGCCGCCTATCCCACCGGCAAGGGCCAGCTGACCGAGGCCATCCGCTCCATGATCGTCAAGTGCCAGCTGGCAGGCGTGGATCTGCGCTGCGGCGTGGAGGCCGACGAGATGCTGCTGCGGTCTCTGGCTCCCGACGCCATCATTCTGGCCACCGGCTCCACGCCCCTGATCCTGCCCATCCCCGGTCTTTCCGACTGCGGCTATGTGACCGCTCAGGACATGCTGGACGGCAAGGCCCAGATGGGCAAGCGCATCCTGGTGGTCGGCGGCGGCATGGTGGGCTGCGAGGCTGCCGAGTATCTGGCCGAGCGGGGTCATCAGGTGGCAGTCATCGAGATGAAGGATGTCATCGCCGCCGACGTGACCCCGGAGGACCGCCGCTATATGTTCGAGAATTTCGAGGAGAACCACGTTCTGCTGCGTCCCGGCGCCAAGGTGACCCAGTTCTACACCGACGGCGTGGACTACGCGCTGGCGGACGGCACTGCCGGTTCCCTGCGGGGCTATGACAACATCGTGCTGGCCATGGGCTCTCGCTCCAACACCGCCCTGAAGGAGACCGCCGAGAAAGTGGCCGGTCAGGTGCTGGTGATCGGCGAGGCCGCCAAGGCCCCCGGCAATGCGGTGCTGGCCACTGGCGACGCGCTGGAAGCCGCACTGAAGATCTGACCCCTTATTCTGATCCGATCATTTCTGTTTTCTCCCATATCCTGCATACAAAGAAAGAGCGGCACGCCATTGGCGTGCCGCTCTTTCCTGTATGCTTTCCGCCGTCTCAGGCGGTCTTTGCCCCGCCCTGAAGGCTGAGATGATCCGCGATCATGGCGATGAACTCGGAATTGGTGGGCTTTCCTCTGGAATGGCTCACCGTATAGCCGAAGAAGCGCTGCAAGGTATCCAGATCACCCCGGTTCCAGGCCACCTCGATGGCGTGGCGGATGGCCCGCTCGACACAGGAAGGGGTGGTGTTATAGCGTCTTGCGACCGCCGGATACAGGGCCTTTGTGACCGCGTTGATCATGTTCACATCCTTGATGGTCAGGATGATGGCCTCGCGGACATATTGATACCCCTTGATGTGGGCCGGCATGCCCACTTCATGGATGACGGGGGTGACAAGGCGCTCCAGCGCGGCGTCACGCGCGTTCTCCTCCTCCGCCCGCTGTGCGGCGCGGCGCATCTGGCCGAGAAGCTCCTCCATCTCGCAGGGCTTGGGGATAAATGCCTCCGCCCCCTGCTTCATCGCCCGCTTCACCATCTGTCCCTGACAGAAGGCGGACACCAGTATCGCCCTCGGCCTTGCGGCCATGGACGCCAGCCGGTCCAGCAGGCCGAAGCCGTCAAGCTCCGGCAGGATCACATCCATTACGACCAGCTGCGGACATTCCCTCGCAATGATGCGCCACGCTTCCGCGCCGTTGCCGACGCTTCCCGCCACCTCAAAATCTCCCGCGGCTTCGATCATCTGCCGCAGCATCATGCGAAAGCTCTCGTCAGCGTCCACCAGTACGACCTTCATGTTATCCTTCATTCTCTTCCTTCTCCTTTTTGTTATTGATCACCTCCGGCCGCATCTCCCCATTGCGCTTCCGGCCATTGCTGTGATCTGCCGTTATTATAGCAGGACAGAGGGCGCGTGCATGTTCACTGTGAATATTCGCAAAAAACCGATGAATTCATCATTTTTTCTTCCGGAGAAAGTGTCGTATTGGCGCATTTACTGTCTGATCTCCTCGTATCTTCGGTAATTTTGTCGAATCATGCAGAATTTTTAACAAAATTGCATATTGATTTTTTGATTTACGAGTGTAAAATGTACAAACGAAAACGCAGCCATGGCAGAGGCCCAACGTCTGTATCGTTTGAATGAGCTTGTTGCGAGAGACATCTTCGGAGTTTGCAAAGAAATGGCGGCGGAAGCCGCCATTTTTTGTTACCGGCGTTGTGTATCACCTTCTGCCGCTTTGGCAGCGAAATTTGATTTTAGGAAGAAAGGATCTTGATACCCATGCGCATTGCTGTCTGTGAGGACAACCCACTCCAACGTGATATAATCGTGCTCCTGTTGAACCGCTGCTCCGCGGAACGATCACTTCCCGTGGAACTGGTCCCTTATGAATACGGAATGAACCTTCTCTACGATGTGGAAGAGGGGGCACATTACGACATCGTATTTCTGGATATTTACCTACAGGATGCGATGGGCAATGAACTGGCCCACCGGCTGCGGGCCATGGGTTATCAGGGCAAGATCGTGTTCCTGACCGCTTCGCCGGACTTCGCCATCGAAAGCTATGATGTGGCCGCCAGTGGATATCTGCTCAAGCCCATCAGCTATGACCGGCTGAAAGCGGTCATAGACCGGATCACGGAAAACTTCGACCCCAACACCTATCAGATCCGGCACAGAGCCACGGTGACAAGGATCGCGTACCGTGACATTCTTTATATCGAAAGCTCCAATTCCAAGTGTATGATCCATACAGTGTCCGGCCGCGTACATACCGCCTACAAAACGCTGAACACCATCGAAAAAGAACTGAACGACTCCTGTTTCCTGCGCTGCCACCAGAGCTTTCTGGTGAATATGGATCATGTCCGGCAGATCGGAAAGGAATTCCTGTTGTCAAACGGAGAGACGATCCCCATCCGGCAGCGGGGCGTGAAGCCGGTACGGCAGGCATATATGGCATATGCCGCTGCACTGTCCGCCGCTTATTGACGCGGTACCCGTATCTGACGAAAGGAGACCGCATCACAGCATGACGATCAGGGAATTTTACAAAACGACCGGCGGCGATTATGACGACATCTTCCGCAGGATCCCGTCGGATAGCATGATAACCAGGTTTCTGCTGAAATTTTCCACAGACCCCTCCTACGCGGCACTGGCAGCAGCCAGAGAAAAGCACGACAGGGACGGGGCATTTCTGGCCGCCCATACGCTTAAGGGCGTTGCGGCCACGCTGGGTCTGAAAAAACTGGCGGAGTCCGCCGCCCGGTTGGCCGACGCGTTGCGCCATTCGTCCGGGTTTCCCGACAACGCGCTTTTTGATGCGGTCGCTGACGCCTATGACCGGGTGATCGCGCAGCTTGCCGCGCTTCTTTGACAGTATCACATCACATTGCTTATACACAGAGGAAGGATAATTCATGAGACCCCAAAGGATCATCACATGTTTTCTGGCGCTGACATGCGTGCTCACCATATTTACCGCCTGCGGCAGCCAGTCCGGCACCGCTGACGAAACCCACGAGCCCCTTACCATCGTCTCCCTTTTCCCGGAAATGGAGCATTTTATTGATAAGGTCCACGAAACGTACCCGGAGATCAATATTGAGGTGATCCCATACGCCGGCAACAACACCACAGCCTATCTCAGCGCTCAGCTCCGATCCGGCGATATGCCGGACATCTATATGACCACCTTCTATGCGCCCGAACGGCAGGATCTCAGCGGCAGGCTGATCGACCTGTCCGGATACAGCTTTACCAACAACTACACCGCCTCAAGTCTCCACGAGGTCTCGGACCACGGAGCGATCTATCTGCTGCCCACCTTCTTCACCTGTCTGGGCATCACCTACAACCAGACGCTTCTTGACGAGCACGGGTGGACGCTGCCCTCCACCTTCGCGGAGCTGCGGGAGCTGGCGCCCAAGGTAAAGGCCGCAGGCTGCCGTCTGGCACTGAATCAGGTCGCGCTGCCCGGTTACGGCTTCCAGTACCTGTGCAATATTATGGACACCGGCTTTCTCAACACGCTGGACGGCAGAAAATGGCAGAACGATTTTCTTGACGGGAAGGCCACGGTGGAGGACTCTGAGGGTATGCAGCACGCGTTTGCGCTGGTGGAGGAATGGCGGGAGCTGGGTATGCTGAACGGCGAGGGCAGCTGGTATGACAATAACGAGACGAAGCGCATGATGGCGGAAGGCAACACGCTTTTCATGCTGGGCAGCACCAACAATATCACTTCCGAGGACTCCGACGACGAATTCCGGCTCATGCCGTATCTGTCGGAGGACGGCACGAAAAACACCATCATCATGCAGGTATCCCGGTATATCGGCCTGAATAAGGCCCTGGAAAAGGACCCGCAGAAACTGACCGACGCCCTGCATGTGATGGAGGTCCTGTCCACCGTGGAGGGGATGTCCTCGCTGAATGAGAGCTGCGCCAACTCGCAGATGCTGCCGCTGAAGGACTATGTGATTTCGGAGAGCAGCTACTATAAGCCCGTGGAGGACGAGCTGTACAACGGGCAGACCGCGCCCTTCATTTACAGCGGCTGGAAAAATATTATCGTGTCCGTCGGCAACGTCGGACTTGAATACATCCGGGGAAACGCGACGCTCGACCAGCTGATCCGTGCCTTTGACGACAACCGGCGGCTCCTGCGGGATGATACGTCCACCGCCTGCACCTCGGTGACCGAGAAGCTGTCCACCGATGACTGCGCACGGCTGACAGGCGTCTGCTTCGGCAAGGCGGCCGGGGCTGATCTCGCTCTTATCTCCAAAAACGCCTATCTCGTGGTGGACGGCGTCGGCCATATGAACCCGAATGGCGTGTCCGGCGAGCTGTTTCCCCTTCCCGTATCCGATCAGGAGATCACCTCGATCCTGCCCACCGGTTGGCGCGGCAATATCCAGACCGTTACCCTGACTGGCGCCCGCATCAAGGAGCTGGCCGAGACAGGCTATGACTGCGGAGATTGCGGCGTGTTCTTCCCCTATGAGCTGGTGAAGCCGGACAGTCTGACCATCCGGGACGATAAGATCTATACGGTGGCCATCGCCGGTGTGTCTGAACAGGTGGCCGCGGAAGGCGGCCTGACGGATACCGGCATCCTGGGGCTCGCCGCGACGCTGGAGTATCTTAGCCAGTTCAGCTTTTTCTCACGGGCCGACATCTGTTGGGAGTAACATGAGATGAATGGAAAACGTGCAAACACGGAGGGAAACCGGCTTCGCTCCCTGTCCTTTGCTCTGGCCGCGTTTCTGCTGCTGGTCAATATTGCTTTCTTCATATTCATGCGGCTCTACGATGGGTATATCGATGACATTCTATACAAGGAGCGGCAGCAGCAGATGAAGGAGGTCACCGTTCAGCTCTTCAAGCGGCTGGACGATGTGACCCGCAGCTGGTGGAAGGATACAGACGTTTTCTGCGGTGCTATCGAAGATCACAGTTTTTCCTCTCCGGACGAGTTGTATGCCTATATGCAGTCGCTGTCCGAGCTGTATATGATGGACAACGAGCAGCGCCATCTGGTGGCGGTGGACGATTCCGGCAATTATCTGACCCACGACGGCTGGAACGGCACGTTGTCAGAAATGGGTTTCCTCATGGACAGCCCGGAGCGGGTATCCTTTGTCACCTCCCGGGTGGGCCAGACAGACGTAGGGATCTTCTTCCTGCAAAAGCTGCCGGAGCCGGTGACCGTTCAGGACGGCGGCAAGCCTCTCCGCCTGACTTACTTCGGCCTGTCCTGCCGTCTGGCGGAGCTGAATCCCTTCTTCTCCTGTGAGGCTTACGACAATAGCAACAGCGTCTATGTGCTGGATCAATACGGCGGACGCCTCTTCAGCAGCGGCGATGACACGCTGCTGGGCTATAACGCCTATGCCACGCTGAAGGAGATGACCTATCTCCACGGCACCTCTTTTGAAGCCGCCAAGCAGGAGCTTGACAGCAGCGGCCTTGCCTATTCCAACGCGGTGCTGCGCGGGGACGAATACTACTACGCGCTGAAAAAGATGAACAACGCGGACTGGACGCTGCTGTTTCTGGTACCATCGGACTATGTGGCCCAGGATATCGTCCTGCTGGTGGACACGACCCGGATGGTCTTTTCATTCTCGATCATACTGGTCATCACCTGCGCCATCGTGATCACCATTATCCTGACAGCAAACCAGAAACGGACTCTTGCCATCGAGCGGGAGACCAACGACAAGCTGTCCGCCGTCAACCGCGAACTGGATCAGAAAAACACGGAGCTGTCCGCTGCGGTAAAGCTGGCGGAATCCGCCACGCAGGAGGCCAAGGCCGCCAACAGCGCCAAAAGCGAATTCCTCACCAACATGTCACACGACATCCGCACGCCTATGAACGCCATTCTGGGCATCACCCGCCTGATGGAGAACGAGCAGCACCTGTCGGACAAAATGCGTGATTATATCCGGAAGGCGCATACCTCCGGCCAGCATATGCTGGCGCTCATCAACGACGTGCTGGATATGAGCAAGATCGAAGCCGGAAAGATCCGTATCGTCAAGGAGACGGTAAGCCTTGCCGAGCAGGTCGGGCAGATCGACAGCATCATCCGCCCGCGGGTGGCGGAAAAGGCGCAGGACTTCATGATCCGCACCCACGGTGTAACGCACGAATTCCTGATCGGAGACAGCATGCGTCTGGGACAGATCCTGGTCAATCTGCTGTCCAACGCGGTAAAATACACGCCCTACGGCGGCACGATCCGCCTCGACATCACCGAGCTTCCCTGCGCCATCCCCGATCATACCGCCCTCAGCATCGTCGTCACCGACAGCGGCTATGGCATGACACCGGAATTCCTGACCCATATTTTCGACCCCTTCACCCGGGCGGAAAGCTCCACCACCAACAAGGTGCAGGGCACCGGCCTCGGCATGGCCATCACGAAAAACATCGTTGACCTGATGGGCGGCCGGATCACTGTGGAAAGCGAGCCAGATAAGGGCAGCCGGTTCCAGGTGACGCTCTCCCTGCCCATCGACCGGGGCGCCGCATGCCGCGTCGACGCCTCCGGTATTCTCCTGATCACAGACGATGCCCAGCTGGCGGACAACGTCAGGGCCATGACCCGTGAGTCCGGGCCTGACGTATGGGTATCCGGCAGCGCACAGGAAGCGGCGCAGATATTGATGCAGCAGGACGCGGACGTCGTTCTTCTGTCCGCCTGCCGCAACGCGGAGGAGTTGTCTGCCCTTTCGGAGTCTCTGCGGAACGCGGCCGGACGGGAGCTTCTCATTTTCTGCACGGACTATGCCCACACAGAGCCGTCCCATGGTCTCCTGTCATCCGGCGGCGTGGACGGCATGCTGGCAAGGCCGTTTTTCCTGTCCCAGCTGGCCGACGCCGTCCATCAGCTGCGCGATACCAGCGCCATCCGGGAAAACGGAAGCATCTCCGTCCTCAGCGGCATGAGATTCCTGTGCGCCGAGGACAACAGCCTGAACGCAGAGATCCTGACCGCTCTGATGGAGAGCTACGGCGCCGCGTGCGATATCTATCCCAACGGCGCTCAGCTGGTGGAGGCCTTTGCCAATGTGCGAAACGGTGATTACCATGCTATTCTGATGGACGTAGAGATGCCTGTTATGAACGGGTTGGATGCCACCCGGGCCATACGGCGCGGCAGAAATCCACTGGGACGAACGATCCCCATCATCGCCATGACGGCAAACGCCTTTGTGGAGGATGTGCAGGATTGCCTTGACGCTGGCATGACCGCCCATGTCTCCAAGCCCCTTGACATCAGCGCTCTTGAGAGCATCCTGCTGGAGATACGGAAAAGAGCTGTATCCAAGGAAGTCTGACACCTCTGCTTCTTTTTACCGAAAGAGCAGGGCTTTGCGTTTGCAAAGTCCTGCTCTTTCGGCATCTGTCCGCGTCGGGCCGGTGTGCCATGCTTTTGCCGCGGACCTCAAATTTTACTTAAATTTTACCCGCTATGGATAGACAGCCGACACGCCGTCGGATATACTGCTGTAAAATTTGCGTTGCATCCGCCCTGCGCGGAGCGACAGCAGGAGGTCTGACAAATGAAAAACCGCTTTTCCCGCCTGACGGCACTGGGCATGCTGACCGCGCTTGTAGTAGTCCTGCAAACGGCAGCCACCTCCATCCGCTTCGGCAGCTTCCCCATCACACTGACGCTGATCCCCATCGTGGTAGCCGGCGCACTGTACGGCGTCGGCAGCGGTGCGCTGATCGGCACCGCGTTCGGCCTGGTCGTTCTGGTCATGGTACTGACCGGGGCAGACAGCTCCGGTCAGATGATGCTGGCGCTGCACCCGCTGATCACCTCCGCCGCCTGCGTGGTGAAGGGCACGCTGTGCGGCGCTGCGGCGGCTGCCGTATACCGGCTGGTATCGCGCCGCAGCGAAAGAGCGGCCGTCGTCGCGGCAGCGGCGGTCTGCCCGCTGGTGAACACCGGCGTGCTGTATCTGGTGCTGGTGCTGTTTTTCGATACCTCCTGGGCCGCGGTGCTCTCCGCGTTCATGAGCGTCAACTTCCTGCTGGAGCTGGCCGTCAACATCGTGCTGGCCCCTGCCGTGCTGCGGATCGTCACCATGCGGAGGCGGGCGGCATGATCCTGGCAGTGGACGCAGGCAACAGCAACATTGTGCTGGGCTGCATGGATGGACTTGAGGTGCGGCACACCATGCGGCTGATCACCGACCGCCGCCTGGACGCCACCAGATATACGGCCGCCATCGAAACCACACTGACACAGAACGGCTATCTCGCTCAAAGCTTCGAGGGTGCCATCCTTTCCAGCGTCGTAGCCGCCGTCACGGAGCCGCTGCGGCAGGCGCTCTTCGCCCTCATCACCGGCCCTGTGCTGGTGGTGGGCGATACGGCCAGAACCGCCATTCCCATCCGCATCGACCAGCCGGAGACCTTGGGCGCCGACCTGATCGCCGCCGCCGAGGGAGCGCTGGCGCAATACACGCCGCCGCTGGTGCTGATCGACATGGGCACCGCCACCACCCTTTCGGTACTGGATGAAGGCGGCGCTTTCTTAGGCGGGGCTATCGCGCCCGGCGTGCAGCTGAGCGCGGAAGCGCTGGCGCAGCGGACAGGACTGCCCATGCCGACGCTGACCGCTCCCGAAAGCGCCCTGAGCCGCAGCACAGAGGACTGTCTCCGCAGCGGCATCGTGCTGGGAGCCGCCGCCTTGGTGGACGGCATGCTGGACCGGCTGGAGGCGTCGCTGGGCAGGCCGGTGACCGCCGTTGTCACCGGCGGACTGGCGGGATGCGTGATCCCCCGCTGCCGCCGCCCGGTCATTTTGGACGACGCCCTGCTGCTGCGTGGTCTGGCTGTCATGTACCGCAGAAGCGCATAATTTTCCTTAAAAAAGTATGAGGTTTCTCTTCTTTCACTTCAATACAGCCCAAACACCCTATTCTCACTTTTCTCCGGGCTTTTATTCCACCCCCTTGAAAAAGCAACGAACTGGCGCTACAATAGTGAAGCGGCAATTTGCGGATAGAGTGCAAAGGCGACAGAACATGGAAAGGGCAATTTTATGAAGGAAAACAGAAGACTATTAAAAGAAGTCCTCAAAGATATCCGTCACGACATGACGGATGAGGAAGTGTTGAATCTGTTGGCAGACAGCAAAATCTCTGTAAATCCGGCAGGTGAAAAGGGAAAATATACACTTGGTCAGCGGGCGGCGGATGCCATTGCCAAGTTCGCCGGCAGTTGGGCGTTCATTTTCTCCTTTTCCGGTGTACTGATCCTGTGGATGGTGGTCAATACCCTGCTGGCCGCAAAAGCATTTGACCCATACCCGTTTATTCTGTTGAACCTGGTGCTGTCCTGCGTAGCGGCGATCCAAGCGCCCCTCATCATGATGAGTCAGAATCGTCAGGAGGAAAAAGACCGTCGCCGTGCGGAAAACGACTATAAAGTCAATCTCAAAACAGAGATCATGATCGAAGATCTTTATGACAAGGTCAACGCCATTCTGTCCAAACAGTCGGCAATGGAAAAGCGTCTGCAAGAGTCGGAAAAAGATAACAGCGTAAGCTGAATACAGAAAAGAGGGAGCTCTGCCGTCCTGGCAAAGCGCCCTCTTTTCTTGTCTTTCAAAGGATATTCCGGTTTACGCAGATACTTCCCGCATCATGGTACGGCCGCTGCGCGGCCCACAGCACTCCGTTCTCAAAGCACGCTGCTTTACTGCTTTGCCGCCCGTGCCAGCGCCGGGATATCGCCCACGCCATCCAGCACGATGCTGGGCCGGTAGGCATAGGTTTTCAGCATCTCGCGGGTGGAAACGCCGGACAGCACCAGCACCGTGGACATGCCGCTCTCCATGCCGGAGATCACATCGGTATCCATACGGTCGCCCACCATCACCGCCTCGGCAGAGTGACAGTGCAGCATCCGCAGACCAGTGCGCATCATCAACGGATTGGGCTTGCCGCAGAAATACGCCTGCTTGCCGGTGGCCATCTCGATGGGCGCGATCAGGGCACGGCAGGCCGGTGCGATACCGTTTTCGATGGGGCCGGAGACGTCGGAGTTGGCGCCGATCAGCTTCGCGCCCGCCATCACCAGATTGGTGGCCTTGGTCAGAGTAGCCAGCGAATAGGAGCGCCCCTCACCCACCACCACATAATCGGGATTCACATCGTTCATGGTGATGCCTGCGTCATACAGGGCGTTCAGCAGTCCCGCCTCACCAATGGCAAACACGGAGCAGCCGGGAGCCTGTTCCTTCAGGAAGGCCGCCGTAGCCAGGGCGCTGGTATAGAAGTGCTCCTCCGGCACATCCAGACCCATGCGCGCCAGCTTCTGGTTCAGCTCGCGGGGCGTGTAGCCACTGTTGTTGGTCAGAAAAAGGTACTCCTTATCCTCGTCATGCAGCCACTGGATAAACTCCGCCACACCGGGCAGAATGCGGTTGCCGTGATAGATGACACCGTCCATATCGCAGATAAAGCCCTTTTTCGCGTTGAAATCCAGGGAAGTAATTGGTTCCATACATCGATCCTACCCTTCATTTTGATCTGATAATGTTACTATACCATGGGGCGCGGCGGCAGTCTACCATAAAAAAGTAAAATCTTGCAGAGATCATCGCGGGACGCGCCACAGGTATTTTTCGGGCCTGCGGAAAAGGGCTGCATTGACAAACAGCGGGGGGTACGGTATAATTTACACATACCCCTAACGGTATGGAGGTGGATCATATGAAGCAATGCATGGATGCGGATAACCTGCATCGCCGTTTGAAAAAGATCATCGGGCAGGTGCAAGCCATTGACCGGATGATCGATGAGGATGTTCCCTGCGAGGATGTGCTGTCACAGATCAACGCCGCCAAATCCGCGCTGCACGGCTGCGGAAAGGTCGTGCTGGAGGGACATATCAAGCACTGTGTCAGAGATGGTATTGAACACGGTGATGCCGACAAGACCATCGAAAATTTCACAAAAGCGGTCGAGCGGTTCTCCAACATGGGATAAGAGCTTTGAAAAAGCAGCCCCGAAGGGCTGCTTTTTTCTTGACAACGTATACCCATATGGGCATAATATACATATACCCCCTAATGTATAGAGAAGAGGCTGAGTATGAACCATCTCATGGAAAAGCTGGAGCATCTGCTGGAGCTGGGCGGCATCAGGAAGGATGTCACGTTCCTCGTGATCTCCGGTATCGCCGTCATTTGCAGTCTGTTGAAGTGGGAACTGTTCCCCTTTGATATGGCCTGGATCGCCATCATCCTGTGCGGCATCCCCATCATTCTGGAAGCGGTCATCGGACTGGTCACTGCCTTCGATATCAAGGCGGACGTGCTGGTTTCGCTGGCGCTGATCGCGTCCATCTGCATCGGAGAGATCTTCGCCGCCGGTGAAGCGGCCTTCATCATGCAGCTGGGCGGCCTGCTGGAGGAACTGACGGTGGCAAAGGCCCGGGCGGGCATCGAAAAGCTGGTCCACCTGACGCCGCAAACGGCCCGCGTGCTGCGAAGCGGCAAAGAGGAGATCATCCCCGCCGAGCAGGTACAGATCGGTGACCGCATCCGTGTGCTCCCCGGCGAAAGCGTCCCGGTGGACGGCGTCATTCTCTCGGGACAGACCTCTATTGATCAGGCGGTCATGACCGGCGAGTCCCTGCCGGTGGATAAAACGGCGGGCGACACGGTGTCCAGCGGCACGGTGAACCAGTTCGGCGCATTTGAAATGGAAGCCACGAAGGTGGGCGAGGACAGCTCTATCCAGCGCATGATCCGGCTGGTACAGTCGGCGGACGCGGGCAAGGCCAAGATCGTGGGCATTGCCGACCGGTGGGCCACCTGGATCGTGGTCATCGCCCTGAGGCCCCGGCGCTGAAAAAGGCCGATGTGGGCATCGCCATGGGCGGCGTGGGCAGCGATATTGCCGTGGACGCGGCGGACATCGCGCTGGTGGACGACGAGGTCAAGGAGCTGCCGCATCTTGTGGCCCTCTCGAAGCGGATGATGACCACCATCAAGCGGAACATGACCTTCTCCATGACGCTGAACTTCATCGCCATTGCGCTGGCCATCATCGGAACGCTGAATCCCATTGTCGGCGCGCTGGTACATAACGCAGGCTCCGTGCTTGTCATCACCAACTCTGCATTCTTATTAAACTGGAGGAAAAAATAATGGTTATCAAGATCATCGGGCTCATCATCGGCATCCTTGTTCTCGGCGCAGGCGTCTACTACCTTGCGAAGGAAAAGCACGACCCGGAATCCAGGAAGATCTACACCGTTGTCAGCGTTGTGGGCGGGATCATCGCAGCTGCCTGCGCGGTGCTGCTGTTTGTCTGAGCATTCCGGCAGCCGCGGCACAGGGCTTCTGTCCCGCACAGTTCCTATAAGCTAACCCCGGAGGGCCTATTCCATAAGCCCTCCGGGGTTTTTCCCGGCACTTTCAAGCCGCCATGCGCAAGAGACGGGGATCTCCGCCGAAGCCGCAAATCTTTACCCCGCACCTGCTTTTTGATAAAATAAGGAAAAACTTTTGAGAATGATGTAAGATTCACGCCCAAAACGGTAGTTCATAGATATAGGGAGAAAGGAGGGACGCCGCTACATGGATGACTATCAGATCATACGCCTGTTTTTTGAGCGCTCGGAGCAGGCCATCACCGAGCTGTCCCGGAAGTACGGCGCGCTGTGCTTCCGAATCGCCCGCGATATTCTGAACGACCATCAGGACGCGGAGGAATGCGTGAACGATGCCTATCTCGGCGCATGGAACAGTATTCCGCCCCAGTCCCCCGACCCGCTGCGCGCCTATATCTGCCGCATCGTTCGCAACCACGCCTTGAAGAAGCTCCGGGCCAACACGACACTGAAGCGGGGCAGCCAATTCGAGGTCTCCCTGGACGAGCTGGCGAACTGCATCCCGGACAATGCGCTGGACGAGCAGCTTGCCGCAAGCGAGCTGTCTGCGCAGATCGACGCATTTCTTTCTGCTTTGCCCAGGGACGACAGGGTCATGTTTGTAAAGCGCTACTGGTTTTCGGAATCATTATCCGAGATCGCAGACGCATTTCATATCACTGAGAACAACGTGTCTGTCCGGCTCAGCAGAATACGCAGGAAACTACATCAATACCTGGATCGTAAGGAGGTAACCATATGATGGATCACAAAACTGATAAGCTGATTTCAGCCATCGGAGACATTGATACGGCATATCTGGAAGAAGCCCTTGACTATGGCAGCACCAAAGTAAGCCGCAAGAGGATTCACCGTTTTCCCAAATTATCCGCCGCGTGTGTGGCGGTGCTGGTCATACTGGGCCTGTCCGTGACAGCCTTTGCCATCAGCAGGCTCCCGCTGTCGTGGCGCGATATCTTTTCCCCCAGCCAGACCGTCATCGGAGACGAAGACGAGGTTCCGGTGGTCTCCCAGCAGCAACCGGAACAGCATCAACAGCAGGCCGCGCCTACGGAGGAAATGCAGATCAAGATAGAAAAGGTAATCTCTGACGAGCGGAGAGTGTATCTCCTCTATTCCGTGAAGGCCAACGAGGGGGCGGTTCTGGATCAGAAGGGTAACTTTTCCGGCTTTGAGCTCTATTTTCCCGGTAAGATGATGTCCGGCGCTTATGTGTCGTATTTTCTGGAGCGGAAGGAGGGCGTACCAGAAAACGAATTGGAGGGTGTCGTACACGCCGACTGGCAGCCGGGCGACAGCGCCAACGGCCTTGTGATAGACATCTCCAACTGGCAGGAAAAAAGATGGTTTGACGATGTGACGATAGACTTCGATGTGGCGGAAATGGTGGAAAACGCCGGAGAGAACGCCAAGCTGCCCCAGTGTCTGGAGCGCTTCCGCAATGGAACATCGCGGTATCGGTGGCAGCCAGGCAACGCGGATATACAGCTGCCCTGCAACGCATCCATCTGCAACGCCGGTTGGGAGGATGGTAAACTCCAGCTGGTCATGAAAGGGCCGGTAAACTCGGACGAATGGTCAGCAGATTGGGGAAATTACTGGTACTTCCTCGACACACGGACAAATACGGTCATCTATCCGGACTCTGGCGTTCATTTCAGCCAGCCCTCTGAATTTGATCCCGATGCGACGGATACCGACTGGCGGTATTTCTGGAGAACCGTACCCGTTGATAAGGAGACACTCCCCTATCTTGAACTGCACTGGGGCGGAAAGAATATCTTTACCACTGTGCTGCCGGGGCACTGGAAGGTCACGCTGGACGGAACGCCCGTCACTGTGCAGAGCGAGGTGCTGGCAGAGAATGTTCCCCTGTCCTATGCAGGTGAGACGATCCTCGCGAAAAAGATCGAGTGCTCCAAGCTGTCTATGGCGGTGTATTTCGACGGCTTTGTGGATTCCACCGCCGATACCTGGAAATTCGAGATATTTGACGCAAACGGCGATCTTATTCCCAGCAATTGGGGGTATATCGCAGCGCAAAGCGAGGACAGCTGCATGTTCCTGACAGAGTTTGATGAACCTATCGAGCCGGAGACCGTCTGCAAGCTGACATATAACGGCGAGACTATCTTTGAGAGATAGCAACAGCGCAGGATCAGCCGCCCTCAGCCCCGCATCACCCGCATAGCGAACCCCCGGCGCAAACGACATGTTTGCGCCGGGGGTTGCCGTCTCTAAAAGCGTTACAGCGCAATCTCGCCCTGGGCCAGGGTCACGGCGGGGCCGCCCACCTTCACAAAGGGCTGGCCGTCCTTCAGGATGATCTGGGCGGAAATACGGGAGGGACGGCCCATCTTTTCACCCTGCACCACGGTGTACACCTTGTCCAGCGCAATAAGACCGTTCAGGTACAGGTAGTACACCAGCGCGCCGTTGGAGGTGCCGGTGGCGGCCTCCTCGTCGATGTCGTACAGCGGCGCGAAGTTCCGGGCATGGATCAGACCGTCGGCGGTGTTGACGGTGAAGGCGTGGACGCCCACCACGTTATACTTGCGGGACAACTCCGTCAGGGCCGGGAAGTCGGGGGCGATCTTCTCCAGCTCCGCCTCGTTGGCCACAGGCATCATGATGTCCGTCAGGCCGGTGGAGACCTTCCGGGGCAGCAGGGACAGCTCTGCCTTTTCGCTCACAGTGCCCTGCCCCTTGTGAGAAAGGCCCATGACCTGATACAGCTCCGCCAGCTGCTCCGGCGTGTCCAGACTCTCAAACGCCTGGGGCTTGGCCATGTCCATCAGGATGGCGTCCTTGTCCACCACGATCTCCAGCGTACCGGACAGGGTCTCGTTGATGCAGCGGTTTCCGTCGGCCACAAGCCCCATGTCCCGCAAAGCGTGAAAGCTGCCGATGGTGGCGTGACCGCACAGCTCCACCTCCGCGGCGGGGGTGAAGTAGCGAATCTGGAAGCGATCAGCGCCCAGGGGCTTGATGAAGGCGGTCTCGGAATAGCGCAGCTCCGCCGCGGTCTGCCGCATGGTCTCATCGGCGGGGAAATCCGTGCCCTCCGGCATCAGAACGACGCCTGCGGGATTGCCGCCGAAGATCTGGTCAGTAAATGCGTCTACGATCTGGAATTTCATGTCAGTACTCTCCTTTTACTACTCAAACCACACGGCAGACTCCTGCCGCTTTATCGCCTGGCTTTCAGACGCAGAAAACCGCTTTGGCAAGGGCCTTGCCGCTCTCCGTCCGCATGATCTTATGGATAAAGTTCTCCACGTTCCGCCGCTCATAGCCATTTTCTGAGGCGTTGGCAACATAGTCCGCCTCCAGCAGGATCTGATAGTCGCTGCCGTGAACGTCGGCAAATGTGTGATGATGCCCTACGAGAAACGCCACACGGTCGGTCTGTTCCTCTGTCAGGCCGGTATCACGCAGGAAGTCCCGCACCATGCGCGCACCCTCCGTCTCCTGATGTTTTCCGTTGGTATTGCCGTATTTCTCCCGGCACAGCGGGCAGGCGATGTCGTGGGTGATGGTGGCCACCTCAAGGATATACTGCGTTTCCGCGTCCAGGCCCTCCAGCTCGCCAATGGTCCTGGCATACGTCCACACACGGATGAGGTGGTCGATGTCGTGGATATTGCCGCCGGAAAAGTCGATCATTTTCTTCATGATCTCTGCGATCTTCATATGTACTTCTCCTTCGATCATAGAAATATGGGGGCCAGTCCGTCCTGCGTATTAGAGTGCGGTGCCCTTCTTCGGTATGAAAAAGCCGGTCATATCAGTATGCTCCCATTCCAGCAGCTTCACCTTTTTGTCAATTCCTCCGGCGTATCCGGTCAGGCTGCCGTTGGTACCCACCACGCGGTGACAGGGAATGATGATGGATATCTCATTGTGTCCTACCGCGCCGCCCACCGCCTGGGCGGACATCCGGGGAAAGCCTCGCTTCGCGGCAAGCTGCCGCGCGATCTCGCCGTAGGTGGTAGTCTGCCCATAGGGGATCTCCAAAAGAATATTCCACACGCTTCGGCGGAACGCGGAGCCGATGGGGTGCAGCGGCGGCATAAAGTCCGGCTCCCGACCGGCAAAGTAAATGTCCAGCCAGCGCTTGGCTTCTGAAAGAATGGGCGTATTCTGCTCCACACGCTCCGCAGGCAGATCGCGGGCAAAGTACTTCTGCCCATCGAACCACAGGCCGGTCAGGCCGGTCTCATCCGCCGCCAGCAGAATGACGCCCAGCGGTGAATCGTAATGCTGAACATACGTCATGGTGTATCCTCTGTTTCTTTGGCTTATCATCCCGCATTTCCGGTATCTCGCCGCCAGCCACTTGCACCTTTCGTCTATTACGACAGCCACAGGAGGGCTGCCTGCTGTCCATTATCAATCAAAAGCCTACTCGGTCGGTCTGATCCATTCGCCGGTATCACCATCTTTTTGCAAAACACATTCATAGCCGCCTTGCGGGCGATTAAAAAAGATCTCGGTATCATCCGGTCCAATTGCAAGTATAAACGTGTTTTTCGCGCCCAGCGAACTGTTCAATCCGCCAAACGTCTGATAAAATGTCAGGTAATGCGGTCTTACCCCGCCGCCGGCATCCTTAAATCCCCTGACATACCCCATTGATGAAGCCCCCTGCACAACAAGGCGGATACTCGTTCCGTCTTCCGCGGCAGAGTAGTCCGTCAAGATAACATCCATCTTTTTCTGAAAGCCTGTTCCGATGAAGAAAGCCGCTGCAAAGATACAGACAACCGCAACGACCACGAATACTTTCCTTTTCACGCTGCTGCACCTCCAGATCTCAAATGGTTCCACACCTGTTTTGTAGATTGTATCACATTGCAGCACCTCTTGGCAACCTCCCTTGCGGCGATGCGCGGGCACTTATTCCGCAAAGCCCTCTTTGCAGAATAAGTATTTGAAATTTTCCTCCGCGTCCGCTATAATACATCTACAACGTGTGGCGTTTCTGCGTAAATCCGGTTGCAGAACACCACGCGCATTTTTTGTGGAAATGGGTAAATGTTCATAAACAGATCGTGTAGCAGAAATGCGTAAGTCCGGATCATGCTGGACTTGCGCATTTCTTATTTTTGAAAAGAAAGGTGATCTTTATGAACAACGGAAATCAGTTTTTGGGGACGGAGCGTATCGGAAAGCTCATGGGGCAATACGCCGTCCCCTGTATCATCTCGCTGCTGGTAGGTGCGCTTTATAACATCGTTGACCAGATCTTTATTGCCAACGCCAGCTATCTGGGTTCTTACGGCAACGCGGCCAACACCGTTGTTTTCCCGCTGACCGTCGTAGCACTGGCCATCGCCGTCATGGTAGGCGACGGCTGCTGCGCCTTTGTCAGTATGGCGCTGGGCAGAGGTGAAATGGAGAAAGCAAAGCGCAGCGTGGGCAACGCTGTTGTGTTATCGGTTGCCAGCAGTCTTGTTTTAACGGCAGTTTATCTCATTTTTGCGGACGGCATCATCGCCATGTTCGGCGGTACCGTCAACGAAGAAACCTTCCACCACTCTCAGGAGTATTTCTTCTATATCACGCTGGGCATCCCGTTCTATATGTTCGGCCAGGCCATGAACCCTATCATTCGCGCGGACGGCAACCCCAGGTTTGCCATGATCTCCACGCTGGCGGGCGCTGTGATCAACATTATTCTGGACCCCATCTTCATTTTTATCTTCCAATGGGGCATGATGGGCGCGGCTGTTGCCACGGTCATCGGTCAGGTGGCAACGGCGTTTCTCGCAGTGTGGTATCTGCTGCACATGAAGATCATCAAGCCTGCATCCGGCGATTATGCCCTGCGGGGAAGTGCCTGCGGACGGATGCTGACGCTGGGTATCACCAGCTTTCTTTCGCAGATCAGTCTGGTGGCAGCGATGGCGGCCATCAACAATATGCTGCGCAAATATGGCGCGCTGGACGCTGTGTTTGGACAGGAGCAATATGCGCAGATCCCCATGGCCGTGGTGGGCATTGTGATGAAGTTCTTCCAGATCGTCATTTCCATCGTGGTCGGCATGGCGGCAGGCT
>ERZ773147.290-NODE-290-length-63300-cov-8.882489_pt1 | contig 63300 bp, 52 predicted proteins | sample MGYA00580851_ERZ773147 | MGnify/ENA primary metagenome ERZ773147 (study PRJEB29015, sample SAMEA2737818) | human gut metagenome | biome: human gut; feature: human-associated habitat; material: faeces | place: China | collected 2012 ... | reverse complement strand
AACGCTCGCCCCCTACGTATTACCGCGGCTGCTGGCACGTAGTTAGCCGGGGCTTCTTCTGCAGGTACAGTCTTGACTCTTCCCTGCTGAAAGCGGTTTACGACCCGAAGGCCTCCGTCCCGCACGCGGCGTCGCTGCGTCAGGGTTCCCCCCATTGCGCAAGATTCCCCACTGCTGCCTCCCGTAGGAGTCTGGGCCGTGTCTCAGTCCCAATCTGGCCGGTCGGTCTCTCAACCCGGCTACCCGTTGTCGGCACGGTGGGCCGTCACCCCGCCGTCTACCTGATGGGCCGCGGAGCCATCCCCTCCCGTCGGGGCTTTAGCCGGGGTGCCATGCGGCACCCCGGGGTATCCGGTATTACCCGTCCTTTCGGGCGGCTATCCCGGGGGAGGGGGCAGGTTCTCCACGTGTTACTCAGCCGTTCGCCACTCGCTTCCACCCGAAGGTGGGTGCCGTTCGACTTGCATGTGTTAGGCGCGCCGCCAGCGTTCATCCTGAGCCAGGATCGAACTCTCCGTCCAAAATATTTGGGCTTCGAGCCCGTCCGGTCCTCTCAGTTCATCGCTGATCGGTTCCGTTCGATTCATATGGTTTTAGTATAGGAAAAGGAATTTCTCGGGGCCGCCTCTCGGCGGCCTTGCGAAAAACAAATCCAAGTTAGACCATTTCAAATGGTTCGATGTCTGCCCGGATGCGACACTGAATGTGTCCATCCTCGCAGTATCCGGTTCTCAAGGTGCACGCTGTGCGGCTGATCCGGTCCGACCGGGCCGCGCGGCAAGGAGATATATTGCCAGACCGGAGGGGCGCCGGGGGCGGGAATCGCGCACTCCATATTTTGTTCACAAATGAATAGAACCCTCAGTTGCTTCACTGAGGCCGCATTCGAAGCAGCAGCTTCTGATATTGGCGATGACCAGCTGGTTTATAGGTGTTAAGGCATCGGTCATCTCTGGAGCGCCACTTTACTCCAAAAGCATGAGCTATTTGTTTCCCGTCGGTAAAAGGCGGGTTTTGTTCGCCAAGCGTTCTTATATATAGAGAAGTTCGGGTTCGAACCCGTGCACCGTCAACTAAAAAGCGACCAGCCGGAGCCGATCGCTTTCTATTCTATGCTGGAGCATCCAGAGGGTGCTTCCGAACTCATTTTCTCGCTGCCATTCATGCTTTCGAAGCATCGTTTGACCTCCGCGGCCTCATGTTTTGAGGATCTGCCGTGTTTATCACTGTTATCCATGAGTGTGTGGAAGTGATCCTCATACAGATACATGCAATCCGCCAGAAAACTGAGAAGCATCTTTCTGCAGCCCTCGTTGTCTATCCTCGCATCTCTCAGGTCTTCCTGAAATTCACAAGCAGTCTTAGGGTCAATTTGTTTCTGCTTTCAGAGACTTGTTTGAGAGTTTTTAAAGACAGTTCAAAACAATAAGTGAGACACCATAAAGCAGAGCAAGATGTGCCGGATAGAAAATGTAGAAGAAGTATTTCAGCCTCAGCCCTCGCTTGCCATTATAAAAATTGATAAGCAGCAACGAAACAACCGCGGCAGCAACATCAGGATTAAGTACATTAGCCGCAGCAAGCTCAAATCCGCCGCCAACTATATGGCATGACGAAAGGAGCACTGCGCATACTGCAGCAAAGAACATCTTGCCCTTGCTGTCGTGGAATAAATAGAATGCAGCCACAAGCAGAATGCCATACACACCGCCATCTAGTTTAGTGTATTCAGCTGCCAGTGCTGTCAAAACAATCAGAGCAATTTCTGCGATGCATCTCTTCCATTTTGAAAGGCTTCGTATCTTTTCCAGAATAATCAAAAAGACCAAGGAAAGCAGGAGCTCACACATAACATTTTGTTGCCGAAGGTCGAATAGTTGCCCGGTTTGAACGAAATCGTATATGGGCTCCGCAATGATTGCGAAGACAAGCATATTTCGCAGGTACTTCTTTATGTCATGAGTATGCAAAAATCCCTCAACTATCAAAAAGCAAAATAAGGGAAATGCAATTCTGCCAAGAACATGAAGCACATCCGAAGCCTCGCTTAGAATCGCCCACTGTTCGTCTGATATCTGACTGTACGATGCGTGAGTCATGATTCCATTGGTCAGGACGATCCTGCTTACATGATCGAGAACCATCGAAATGGCTGCTATTATCTTTAATGTGCTGCCGCTAATTCCGTATCTATTTGTTTTCATTTCGTATTCCTTACTTTGGGTGGGCCGTCAGGGGTTCAGCCTGCTCCGCAGGCGGCTGCTGCGGCGCTTCGCGCCTTGCGCGCTGCGCTGGCAAACGCTCACGCGTTTACTCAGCTCCGCGCCCTTTCGGGTTCGAACCCGCGTCGCGGCAACAAAAAAGCGGCCGGCATCCGCCAGTCGCTTTTCCATTCTATGGTGGGCCGTCAGGGGTTCGAACCCTGGACCTTGGGATTAAAAGTCCCCTGCTCTGCCAGCTGAGCTAACGGCCCGCGGGTGGCATTGTACCACGGTCTGGGACTATTCCCAACTCCATTGGCCGTTCTGGAAAATCACAACTTCACGTCCATCAGGCGTAATGCCCGTAATATCGATGTCGTCCGTGCCAATCATAAAATCGACGTGCGTGCTCGAGACGTTAACGCCATGCTCCAGGAGCTCTTCCTTGGACATGTCATACCCACCCTCGATGCATTCGGGGAAACCGACACCTAGCGCGAGATGGCAGCTAGCGTTCTCGTCATAGAGCGTATCGTAGAACAGCACGCCACTTTCGCGGATCGGCGTGTTCTTGGAGATGAGCGCGACCTCTCCCAGGTGAGCAGCGCCCTCGTCAGTATCGATGATGCTTGCGAGCGTTGCCTTGCCCACACGGGCATCGTAGTCCACTACGCGGCCGCCCTCGAACTTAATCCAAAAATCGTCGACCTTATTGCCATGGTGGATGAGCGGCATGGCCGAGTACACGATACCGTCGGCGCGCATGCGATCGGGCGAAGTGAAGACTTCCTCGGTGGGAATGTTGGGGAAGAAGGGGTGCCCTTCGGGCGTCTTGCCCTTGCCGCCGGCCCACTCGTGACCTTTCGTCATGCCAATCGTCAGATCGGTTCCATTTGCCGCGGCGTAATGCAGGTAGTCGAAACGATTGTCGTTCAGAAAACGCAGGTTCTTTTCGAATGCGGCGTCATGGAGTTCCCAGTCGCTCTCCGGGTCCTGGCCATCGGCACGGGCGGTGTGCAGAATCGCATTCCATAGTTTATAGATCGCAACCTCATCGGCGTCTCCCGGGAACACCTCGTGCGCCCAAGCCACGACCGGAGCGCCGGCGATGCACCACGGATTGATGTTGTAATCCAGTCCACGGCGGAAAACTTTGCATTGCGTATTCCTCGCCTTGGATGCCGCGGCCGGCTTGGCTGGATCGATGCCCTTGAGGGCCGCAGGATCCGCCCCCTCGATAAAGACAAAGCAGGCACCATCCTGGGCCAGGGAATCCAGCTGCATGCGCTTCCACTCGGGCGTCTGCTCAAAATAGCTTTTCTCGACATGCTCGTACGTGAGCCTCGTCACGGCGTCATCGGCCCAAATAACCGTCACGTGACCGGCACCGGAGGCATAGGCCTCCGCGACCACCACGCGCGCAAACGGCGCGCACTCGACCGGAGACTGAACGACAACCTCCTGACCGGGCTTGACGTTTACGCCCTTGCGGACAACCAGGCGCGCATAGTTTTTAATCTTGGGCTCTAGGGCCTTCATGCCCTCCAGAGCCTCTTCGACCGTCAGGGCAGCTCGAATCATGTGCCACTCCATCTATCTATAGAACAGTAAAAAGGCGCGCCGCAAAAACGACGCGCCTTATATCTTAGCGATAAGTATGCATGCAAACGCTACTTCTTCTTGGAGTCCTTCTTGTCCTCCTCGGCAGCCGAGCGCTCGATAAGGGCGTTGAGCTTGTTCTCGGACATGCCCTCGGCCTGCGTGCGGTACATGTTGCGCAGGGGACGAATACGAACGAAGTCGTAGATGAAGTCACCCAAAATGACGACGTAGGACAAAACAATGCCGACCATCTGGACAGGGCTGGACACCATGCCAGCGGGAGCGAAGTACAGCGAAGCCCAAATGGCCACGACGAGCACCATGCCGATAGTGAGCACGGCCCACCAGATGCGGCGGCGCTTGGTGTAGTCCTCATCCTGCTTGAGAAGGATATTCGACACCGTGTAGATGCGATCCTCCTTGGCGCGCTGCTTAGCCTTGCGGGCGCGCTTCTCCTCTTTAGAGAGGCCCTCGAGATTCTCGCCCTTCTCGAGCTCTTTGCGGCGTGCCTTAGACGAAGCCGGCACGACGCGGACAGAGCTCGCTGCCTGACGGGCGGGCTTGGCGGATGCAGCGGACTTGCGCGCAACCCCGGTAACCTCGTGGGATTGCGTGCGCTTGTTCGTGGCGCTACGGGTACTCACTTATGCGTTCTCCTTCATGCTTGTGAACTGGGAGCCCGTGATGATCTGGAAGGCCTCGCGATAGCGCTCGGACGTGCCATCGATGACCTCGGCGGGCAGGTGCGGGGTCTCCCCCGTCATATCCCAGTTGGCTTTGAGCCAATTGCGGACGAATTGCTTGTCGTAGCTGGGCTGAATCTTGCCCTCCTCGTAGCTGGCGGCAGGCCAGAAACGGCTGGAGTCGGGCGTGAGGCACTCGTCGATCAGCGTAACCTTGCCATCGATGACACCGAACTCGAACTTGGTGTCGGCAATGATGATGCCACGGGTCGCTGCATACTCGGCGGCAGCCTTGTAGATCTTGAGGGAAAGGTCGCGAATCTGCGTGGCGATGTCCTCGCCCACGATCTCGCAGCAACGCTCGAACGAGATGTTCTCGTCGTGGTCACCGATCTCGGCCTTCGTGGACGGCGTAAACAGCGGCTCGGGAAGCTTGGAAGCCTCGGTCAGGCCCTCAGGCAGCTGGATGCCGCAGACGGTGCCGTTCTCGTCGTAGGTCTTCTTGCCCGAACCGGTCAGATAGCCGCGGACGATGCACTCGATAGGAATCGTCTGGGCCTTCTTAACCAGCATGGCGCGGCCGACGAGGTAGTCACGATACTCAGCAAACTCCTCAGGGAAATCCGCCGGGTCGATGGAAACGAGGTGGTTGGGAACGATGTCGGCAAACTTATCGAACCAGAATGCCGAGATGCGGTTGAGCACCTCTCCCTTAAACGGAATCTCGTCGGGAAGAATGAAGTCGAACGCAGAAATGCGGTCGGTGGCGACCATCAGCAGGTTTTCACCGGCATCGTAGATATCACGAACCTTGCCACGGGAATCCGGACGACGCTCCATCGTTGTCACGTGAGTCACTCCTTACCAAAATACGACAGTAATGCGGGTTCTTTCCCGCACGTTTTCGCAAACTCGGAGCGGCAGGGACGAAACCCCTCCTTCACCGAATAGCGAAAAGCTAGTGCTCCATTGTAGTAGATGCCGCGTCCGCCGTGTGCTCGCGAGGCAAATGAATCGTAAAAGTCGTACCCTTTCCAAGCTCCGACTCCACGGATATGTAGCCGTGATGGCGCTCGACGATCTGTTTAGTCACGGCGAGGCCCACGCCCAGACCGCCCGCCTCACGGGCACGGCTGGCATCGGCGCGCCAAAAACGGCCGAAGATGCGCGACAAGTCATCCTTGGCAATACCGATGCCGGTATCAGAAACGGCGATGCTGACGTGTTTGCGGTCACTGAGCACCGACACCACGACCCAACCGCCCTCGGGGGTGTAGCGCATGGCGTTGCTCATGAGATTGATGACGCATTGTGTGATCATGTCGGGATCGGCTTCGACGACATCGTCGTGACCTTGGGTCTCGTCAGCAAAGCGCAAGCGCAGATCGCGGTCGACAAACAGGCGCTCCTGGGCATTGACGATGGAACGCACGAAAGGAACCATGTCCACCGGCTCAAGGTTGAGCGGAGCCGTGCTGTTTTCCATGCGCGACAGGTCGAGCATCTGCTGCACCAGACGAGCCAGGCGACGCGTCTCGGAAGCAACAGTCTCCAAGTGCTCATCGTCGGTAGGATATACGCCATCCTGCATGGCCTCGACCGTTGCGAGCATGGCCATAAGCGGAGTACGAAGTTCGTGAGCCACGTCCGAGGTCAAACGTTTCTCGTGTTTCATATCCTTCTCGAGCGAAGTGGCCATCTCATCGAATGTCTCGCCCAGTTGATCGATCTCGTCATCGCCGCGCAAGCCCGTACGAGCAGACAGATCGCCATCGCGAATTTGCTTGGCCGTGCTGGTAATACGGTGAATCGGCTTGGTGAGCATGCGCGACACGAGTGATCCGATAACGACCGAAATGCAAACTGCAACAACCGCAGCAAGGGCCATGGCGTTAAAGGTCTTCTCCCTAAACGCAGAATCTGCCTTGGTGAGCAAGGCATCGGAGCCGATGGCCCACAGCTTTACTTGTCCGACATGCTCGCCGGAAGACGTTATGATTTCGACGTTTGCAACGCTATCGGAGCCGGTGGGAGCCGACGAGACCGGACTATGCGATGCTTTTTTCCCGCTCGAGCTGCTCGACGCTGATTCGCTCTCGCGCACATCGGCGGTCGCGCTTGCCGAAGGCCATGAGTCGTCATAAACGACAACGCCTTTCTTGTTGACGACCTGCATACCCAAATCGTCGGATACCAAACTCGATGTCGCGACCGTACGCAGCTCGCCCGCAGTCCAATTGCCGTTTTCCTCATACGACGTCGCAAGCTTTTCGGCAGCGGAATTTGCGATTTCGACGATATTGGAGCGCGTGTAATCCGAAAAGACCGTGCCCCACACAACAGAGACCACGCCCACCAGCACCAATACCGTCATGAGCGATGTCAGAGCAAAAGCAAGTGCCATGCGCGAGGGATAGCTCATCGTTGGCCGTGAATCGGAACGAGGCGTGTTCCAACTAGCCTTGGAACCCGCCTCGCTCTCCTGCTTGTGCTTTTGTCCGATTTCAAAGCGCGCAGGTGTCATATGTGATTTCCCTATTTCTCGTCCGACTTATCGGTCTTGGCCGGAGCCTCGAAGCGATAGCCGACACCGTGGACGGTGTAGAGCCACTTGGGCTTCTTGGGATCATCGCCCAGCTTGGCGCGAAGGTTCTTCACGTGGCTATCGATGGTGCGCTCATAGCCCTCAAAGTCGTAGCCGAGCACCTTCTCGACCAGCTCCATGCGGTTGTAGACGCGACCGGGGTGACGGGCAAGCGTGGTGAGCAGCTTAAACTCGGAAGCCGTCAGGTCGACTTCCTTGCCCTCGACCAAAATCTTGTGGCCCGAGATATCGATGACCAGATCGCCGAAGTCGAGTACCTCGACGGCTGGCTCGTCGGCCTGATGGGCACGGCGGAACAAGGCGCGTACGCGCGCGACAAGCTCGCGCGGCGAGAACGGCTTAATCAGATAGTCGTCGGCGCCGAGCTCAAGACCGATAATACGGTCCTCGATCTCGCCCTTGGCAGTCAGCATGATGATGGGGACATCCGAGGTATCGCGAATGGTGCGGCAAACGCGCTCGCCGGGGATCTTGGGGAGCATAAGGTCGAGCACGACCAGGTCAAACTGATGCTTCTCGAACTCCTCGATCGCGGACTGGCCGTCGCCGACACCCACAACCCAGTAGCCTTCGCGCTCGAGATAGGCAGCGACGGCGTCACGGATTGCCTTCTCATCCTCGACCAGCAGAATCTTTTTTGCATCTGAAGCCATAACACGGCCCCCCTGTCTCAATCAGCTAAGAACAAGCCCATTTTAACGCACCTGAGCCCGCCGGATGCCACTATGACGCGGCAGCTCGGCGGGCGGTACTCACAATTACAACGCGTTTATTCCCCTGTTGGCGCCTTTTTAACCCCTCTAAGCTTAAAGAGAGAATAGGCGTGCGGTGACCGTCTCGGGTATACCCTGGCTGTTGCGCACCGTGGCGTACGTAAGGAATGAGTCCGATTTTCCCGCCGTAGCTGGATAATCGCCATATTCCAAAGCGCGGTCGGGCGACAGCAGCGAGCCATAGGTCTTGGCAGAGGTGTCGATGAGAAAATGCGATGCCTGTACCTTAACGAGATATTTATTCTTCTTGCCGGCAGCACATGCGAGCGGCTCGCGGGACAGAAAGAGGTATGGCCCTCCCTCATTACCGATATACGTGCCCATGTTGCCCAGGCTGCCCACGCCACTATAGGTCGCCTCGATAGAAAACACGAAGGTATCGCCCATATATACGGCCTCGAAAGGCGAGACTGACGAGGGAAGGACTAGCTGGGCACGTTTGGTGTTGTTGCCATCGGTCAGATCGATTGCCGTTATGCCGTAGTAGACGCCTTCGTCGTTGCGGACACGCGGCGAGATGGTCAAAATGCCGTCGCTCGCGCGCGGGGCCGATGCAAAGCGGCCCATCGATTTCCAAATTACCTCGGCCTTGGATTCATCAAGCGAGCGACGATAGCAAAACGAATCACTACTCGTTTTATTGCCGCCTGCCGAAGGCATTTTATACCAGATGACCGATGACCCGAACGCCGTAAACAGGGGCGGATCATAGTCCTTGCCACCTCGATCAAGCTCAGCCACGTCGCCAGAGAGCGAAGCGCCCGACAGATTTTGAGCGTAGAGCTTCCACGATGAATTGGCAAAGTTCATCTCAACCCACACAAACACGCCATCGCCGGCACGGACATCGTAAAAAGCATATCCCGTGCCCTCGATAGGATCCTCGATTAATGTGGTAAGCGAGCCATCGCCCAGGTTGAGCACGCCAAGCGTATTGGCATGCAGGGCAGAAGCAGGCGCCATCATCGCGGCGGCGTAGTCGCCATCGCAGTAGTACAGCAGCGTGCCCAGCGGCAGCGTCCACGACGCCGCCGGCTCAAGATCGATATCAACAGCTTCGTACTCATCAGTGATCGAGACAATCTTCGAATCGTCCTTGATAACCTGCGGCTCGCCGGCGGCATCGTCGCTGGTGCCCGTTTTTTTCGAGCAACCGGCAAGCACCGTGGCAGCGCCCGCGGCAGCACCGCCGAGCACAAAGCCACGGCGCGATATTCCATTCTTGATGTGGTCGGCGATACCCATTAGGCGATCTCGGCGCGAGCGGCCTCGATAGCGCGCGTAAGCTGATCGGCGCAAGAGGTCTTTTTCATACCGCAGGTATTACCGGCGAGAACCTCGATGACGCGATCGGCAGGAGCACCCTCGACTAACTTGGAGATTGCCTTGAGATTGCCGTCACAGCCGCCGGTAAACTCAACGCCCAGCACCTTGCTGCCATCGTCAGAGAGATTGAGGTGAATATTGCGAGAGCATACACCCTGCGGCTTGTAGTCAAAACTAATCATTGAGATCCCCTCTCAGAAAGAAATTTCAGACGTCTATTATCCCCGCCTGAGCCGACTTATGATCGCAAGCACCGATTCAACATCCTACGATGCATGGACTCGCGGGGGCAAGATTAGCAGTCCGCACCCTGTGCGTGGACCGTGCGCTTCTCCCGATACATATTGTGGTCGGCGACACGATATACATCGGCCAGCGTATTTCCAGCCGTCTCGACGGTCGCCACGCCAATCGATGCGCTGACCGTCAGGGCCTCATCGCTTACCGCGGCGAGACCGAGACGAAGATCCTGTTCCAGCCCGAGCGCAGACTCGTTGTCAGTATGGGGGCAAACCAGCAAAAACTCGTCGCCGCCAAGGCGCATCGGCAGATAATCCGCACCAGCCACCCACCGCAGCACGGACGCCGTCCGTCGCAGCAGTTCATCCCCCATCTCGTGACCATAGATGTCGTTGGTCCGCTTGAGATAATTGCAGTCCAACATAATCACGCTCACGGGCAAGTCCTCGTTTACCAGGCTATCTCCGCGCGATTCAAGATAGTTGCGGTTGCGAAGCCCCGTCAGTTTGTCTTGATATGACAGCTCCTCGGCATGCTTGACCATCGATATGTTGTGCGTCGCCACGACGACCGACTCCAGCCGGCCTTGCTCATCGCGATGCTGGGGGACAACCTGTAGCGAGTACCAAGCGCCTCGACAATCTCGCACCTCGGCAGCCAAGTACGGTACGCCCTCCATACGTTCACGAATCGAACTTACATCTACGAGTCCCACAACCGCTTCGCGGCTTTCGGGGCTCACGATATCCCGGCAGACCGTGTCCATAAAGTCATATGCCTCGCTGTGCTCGGCAAATATTTTCGCTATCGCCGGCGACATATTGATCCCCTCGATCTCGAGGGTGTCGAGATGCAAAAGGAAGGTCGAATCGTAGATGGCGCTTATGGCATTGATAATGCCGAGCTGTTTATCCTTTTCGACCAAATTGCGGTGGTTAACGATATTTCGAGCCAACAGCACCACGACCCAAAAACGCAAGGCTCACCAAGACGCCAGCAGCGACAAATGTGATCCTGCCAGACATGACCTCAGATTTGGGATACAGCGCAAACAGGCGGTAGTCCTTATACGCCGCACGCACGGCATACCAGGTAGCCCCCCGATATTCGACACGTGTTAGTCCTTCGTCTTTCCAGTCAATTCCACTATCGACGAGAAGTCGAGCAAGGGTTATATCGACGGTCGAATCGTTTGAAGAAACGATTTGTGCATCGCGCATCACGAGCACCGTTGGGCTCTGATGGAATGTGTTGTTCACGAGCACGTCGGCGATCGTGTACGAATAATCATCGGCGGGCTCGGGCGCAAGCGATCGGTACCCCAGCGCTACGCCATCACCGTACGGAACGGCACTCACGGCAAAGTCGACATCGCGACGCTCAACGACGGTGGAGTAGGACACCTTGGAGCCTCGATACATCGATACGACCGACGAACAGGCCAGCTCCTCTCGCCACAGCATCAGCGGATCGCGACCGTCGATATCGTAATGAGCGGCCATATGGCCGTCGGCGTCCATGACCAGCATTCCCGAAAGGTGCTCGGTATGGACGTACTCCTCGACACGATCATCGTTGACCTCAACGCGATCAGGCGGCAAGAACGTCGAAAACGACTCGACCGCGGCATCCAAATTGTGCGTCGCCTCGGTTTTTCTTCCCTGCTCATATCGGTCATATTTTTCGCAGGCGGCCTGTAAAAACACCATGGCTTCCCGGCCAAACCCAAGCGTCTTATCGAGGCAGCGATGCGTGCCGATCGTATACAGCAGGCCCAACAAGACAATGCTGGTCACAACGGCGACAGCCGCGGTAACTAAATGCTTTCGATGCAAGCGGCGCTCATCATTTGTCATGATTCCGCTCCTTGCCTACCTGTCGTCGCCCCTGCCTTGTAACTGTCCACAATGCGCTCAATCGTGCCATCTCGGTCCATGTCGAACAGCACGGTATTGAGGTTTTTGACGTACTCCCCCTCATAGCTGTTCTCAAACGCAACGCCCAGGTCAACTGTCATAACGTTGTCGGCAAACACGCGATAAACACCGGGATACTGCGCGACGAGCCGGTCGAGCGATTGAACGTCCGCCATCCAACAGTCAACATAACCTTTGACCAGGGCAGCTTTGCAGAGTTCGGCAGAGCCATATGATTTGATGTGCACATCCGGCGAGATCCCTAGGTCCCCGGCAAGCAATCGGCGTTCACTCACCGAACCCGCAATCACCGCAACGGTCTTGCTTCCATCGAGAGACGCCAAACCCTTGATACCACTCGTTTTCTTGGCGGCAACCGAGACTGTCACGGTCAGATACGGCTCAGTCCAGTAATAATCGTCTTCGCGATAATTGGGCGAATAGTCGCACCACAGACAATCGATATCGCCGTTTTTGAGCAGGCGATCGCGATCATTCCAAGATATGTCAACAAATTGCGGTTTGATTCCAGCACGCTTGCAGGCCTCGAGGGCGATATCGATATCGATACCGGCATAATCGCCTGTGGTATCGACATACACATAGGGGTCATTATCCGTAACGCCAATCTTGAGCACCGGGAGATCTCTGTCGGCTTCATTCGAGGAGGAAGAACTGCTTCGAACGGTATACGTCAGGGCGCCCGCACAGACGGCAACAAGGAGTATGAGCGTAAACGAGACGATGGTGGCTCGTTTGATACGTCTGGGCACACGGCTCTTTTCATCGAAACAGCAGATAAGGTTCATTTTATTACCAGGGGGCCAGTGCAACAGCGAAAAAAGCGCCTTGCCCAAGACGGGCAAGGCGCCAATGGTCGAAATGCAACCGCAAGCGGTCGAATTAGGTCAACCCTACTCGAAGCTCAGCTGCTCCAGGCGATCGAAGACTGTGTCGATGCGGGTGACGAGCGGGGTACCCTAACGCTCGAAACGTTTACGCATAAGAGCGAAAGCGATCAGCGCAACGCCTGCGACAGTAGCAATAAAGGCAACCGCAAGGGCCTGGTCGCCCGTATTGGCGAGCGCGCCCTTAGTAGCCTTAACAGACTTTTTGGTCACCTTAGTCGTCGTCTGCTGACTAGGCTGGGACGGCGTCACGGGCTGCGTAGGCTGAACCGGCTCACCATTGGCCTCCTCGCCCGTCACCACGTACGTCGAGAAGTGGCTCGTGCGGAAGCAAAGGTAGTCGCCCTCGGTCCACGTATCCATAGCCTGAGTGGAACCATCCTCGGCAACGTAGAGCACCTTGAGATTGGTGAGCGCCTTCATGGCTGCGGTCATCTTGACACGAACGATGAAGGACATGCCATCGAAGTCCTCGATAACCTCGCCATTCTTGAGAAGCTTGATATCGAGCTTCTCGGCAACCTTGGTAGCCCCCTGCTCAAGGCCGGAAATCGTAGCATTGGCGGCGTCGGTAAGATTTGTCGGTTCCTCGACCACAAGAGAGATGCTGTTGTTCTGGGCAATGCCGGCAGCGGCATTGTTCTCGGCGCTTACGCTAACGTCCGTTCCGTCGCTACCTGCAACGCCCGCAATGGCCCTCGCCGCTACAGTAACGGTGCAGGTCATTGTTTTGTCACCACAGGTGACGGTGATCGTGGCGTTACCGGCCTTAAGCGGCGTCACGACGCCGTCTTTGACCGTAGCGATCGACGAGTCGCTGGAGGTCCAGCTCACCGTCGTATCGTCTGCATCGGCAGGACTCACCGTTGCGGAGAGCTTTGCGGAGGCATCACCGACGGTAAAGGACAGGCTCGTCTTGTCGAGCTCGACTTTCTGGACGGGGTTGGTCACGGTCACCGAGACGGTTTGGGAGAGCGACTCTGCAGTGATGACAAATGAGCCAGAACCGGTCTTGAGGGCGGTAACGGTGTAGGAGCCATCGCCGTTGTCGACAACCTTAAACGCCTTCGAAGCGCCCGTGTCATCCAGAGCAAGCTTGGTCTCGTCGACCTCACCCGCAAGGGCTCCAACAAGAGAAATCTTCACGGTGCCCTCTTCGCCCTTCTTAAGGTTAAGAGCGGTCTGGTCGACCGTAAGGTTCGTTGCGGGATTAGAGACGGTCACCGCGCAATCCTGAGAATAGACGCCGTCTTCAGTCGAAACGGTGATGGTTGCGGCGCCCTTGGAGACAGCCGTCACCTTTCCGGTTTGATCGACCGTAGCGACGCTCTCATTGCTGGACTTCCAAACAACTGTCTGGTTAGCCTCCGCGGGAACGACCGCCGCCTTAAGCTGCTCGGTTGCAGCGCCCGCAAGCGCGACCTTCTGCTTATCGAGCGTGATGCCCGTAGCAGGCTGAATAACGGTCACATTGCACGTGGCGCTATACTCGCCGTCCTCAGTGGTAACGGTGATCGTGGCAGCACCGGCCTTGACCGGGGTCACGACGCCGTCCGCAACCGTGGCGACCTCCGGGTCGCTCGAAGACCAGGACACATTCTTATTCGTTGCATTGTTGGGCTCAACCGCTGCGGTCAACGTCGAGGGCTCACCGCCCACAGCAAGCTTAAGATTCGACGCGCTGAGGCTGACGCCCGAGACCTTTACGACTGGAGTGGTTACCGTAATTGTATCCGTGGTTGCAGAGACCCCATCAACCGTTGCCGTGATCGTGGCATCACCGTCACCGACAGCGGTAACAAGACCGTTGCCATCGACGGTAAGGACGCTCTCGTTAGAAGAGGACCAGACAACCTTACTGGCCTTATCGTCAGGGGAAACCTTTGCCTTCAACTGCTGAGTCGTGCCCTTGTCCATAGATGTTGAGTAACCATCCGCAATGGAAACCGTCGTTTTTGCAGGTTCCTCGCCAGGCTTGACGACATGAACGGTCATCGTGTCACAGAGAAGGCCCCCATTATCGGGGTCACCGAGATAGACGTCTATCTTTGCAGTGCCGTAGCCATTCGGATGCGCGAAATATCCTGCTGTACTTGAGCTCACAGCGTACATCTCGATGCTAACGATGCTAGGGTCTGATGACACGAATCGATATTCAGAATATGGATATTTATCGAGAAGCTCTACAGCCTCCTTCGTCAACACAGTTCCAAAGTAATCGCGATATCTGTTCGCATCAAGCAGATAATCGTCCGTGCCGGTGCGGTCTGGAGCTAATTCGCTTTCAATTGAGATTTCGCTCTCCTTCAAGAATGCAATCGAAGGTTTAACGGATGGGTAGGGAATCACATCTATGGTGCCGACATGTTTGCCGCCGAACGAATCCGTCGCCTCAATAGTTGCAGTCCCCACCTTGATTGCGGTGACCCGATCTCCCTCTATCGAAACAATGTCTTGTCCTTTTATAACTGAATAGGATAATTTCCACGTTTGAGACTGGTAGTCACGCGATGAATCTCTGCAAGCTTGCCCGGTTGAATTCAGTTCAACATCAATCAAATCACTCGAATCGATCCATGCGTTAGAGCCGATAGCCATTTTTCCGCTCATGTTTTTCTCAACAAAAGCGGGACCCTGTTCCTTCATCACCACGTCGCAGAGTCGTTTCTTCTGATAAATATCTTGCGCGTAGTCACTCACGCCTATCCGGAGTTCACTAGCGCTGCTGCTGTGCGGATTAATATAAACAGGAGCCTGCAGCTGATAATCGGCAGAATTGCTACACTCCGTTATCTGATCACTGCTTAGCTGCGTATAAAGCCCCGACCCATCGTCATAAGAGCTATTTCCATAGATATCAAACGCCGTCGGCTCCTCATCGGGCCGCTCAAATGCGAGCAGCACTTTCCCTTTCTCAGAGCCATAGTGTTGTTTTCCGCAAACAGGACACTTCTCGATATATAACAACGTCAGAGAAGACACAGGCTTTGCCTTGTCCGAATTGTTTGCATACTTTATTTCTTTTATTTTGTTTTGAGACTTAGCAAGGCTTATTTCAAGATAACCCTCCGCTTTGTAACCCTCATAATTGAACTCAGCAGTTATCCGAAGCTTGCCGTCTCCAACAGACACTGGGGACAACGTATATTCCCATTGTCCATAGATGTTTGAAAGCGAGATATTCTCTGCATCATCACTCGAAATCGTTAGCGTGTAATTCTCGGGGTTTTGCGCCGCTTGAGCTATCTCCTGGGACGGAGCTCCCGGAAGCGAAAAGCGGACACTTCCATTCAGTCTTTGCCCGACCGCAACAGAACAATATTTCAAAACACTGTCCTGTGAAACAGAAACGAGAACCTCTCCTCCCTTAGTTTCCGATGCGACCGCTATTGATGGCGTAGCGACTGAAACTGCCGTTACGGCAGCCAAAACGGCACAAAATGCGGCGGCTATCCTCCAAAATCCTTTTCTCATTCCCCTAAGTCCAATCTCTCGTGAGAAAACGCAGTATTCTCCCGCACCTTAAAATTGGCTTAAGGATACCCCCCCCCGACGGTCACTTACAAGCTAATGTTTGCCAGAAGGGACAAATTAACGGCAAACGACATTTCTGCAATATACCATCATCCGCTAAAGTGCGACTTTCCCGGCGCCCCCCCCCACGCAAAAGCCCCGTTGGTAAACGAGTTACCAACGGGGCTTGAGCTGGAAAGCTGTACCTCAAAGGAGCTCAAAAGCAAACTGATAGGTTTAACATCGTCCCTAATCGATCAATTAGAACTCGAGCTGCTCCAGGCGATCGAAGACCGTGTCGATGCGGGTGAGGAAGTCCCACGGATCGAAGATCTCGTCGAGCTTCTCCTGGCTGACGGTGCAGCGCGGATCGACCTCGAGACGCTCCTTAAAGGTGGGGCCGGAGACACAATCCTGCACCTCGTGCCAGGTGGCCATGGCGTTTTCCTGCACGATAGCGTAGGCGTCCTCGCGAGTGATACCCGTGTCGACGAGGGCAAGCAGCACCTTAGAGGAGAAGATGAGGCCGCGGGTCTTGTTGAGATTGGCCATCATGCGGGCCGGATACAGTTGCAGGCCGTCGATAACGCGAATGAGGCACTGGAACATATGGTCAAGCGCGATGAAGCTATCGGCCTGGGCGACACGCTCGGCGGAAGAGTGCGAAATGTCGCGCTCGTGCCACAGGGCAACGTTGTCAAAGGCGACCTGAGCGTTGGACTTCACGACGCGCGACAGGCCGCAGACCTTCTCCATGGTGATGGGGTTGCGCTTGTGCGGCATGGCGGAGCTGCCCTTTTGACCCTTGCGGAACGGCTCCTCGGCCTCGAGTGTATCGGTCTTTTGCAGGTTGCGGACCTCGGTCGCGATGCGCTCGCAGGTGGCCGCCGTAGTGGCAAGCACGCCGGCAAGGTAGGCGTGGTGATCGCGGCTGATGACCTGCGTGGACAGCGGATCGTGGACCAGACCCAGGTGCTCGCAGACGTACTCCTCGACGAACGGCTCGATGGAGCTGTAGGTGCCGACGGCACCGGAGATGGCACCGAAGGCAACGTTCTTGCGCGCGTCCTCAAGACGGTCCAGATCACGCTTGAGCTCCCATGCCCAAGAGCCAAACTTCATACCGAAGGTCATCGGCTCGGCATGGATACCATGGGTGCGGCCGGCGCAGAGCGTATTGCGCTCCTCGAAGGCGCGACGCTTGCAGATCTCGCCGAGCTTCTTAACGTCCTCGATAATCAGGTCGCAGGCCTGGGTAAGCTGATAGCACAGAGCCGTATCACCCAGGTCGGAGCTGGTCATACCGTAGTGAACCCAGCGGCTAGGCTTGGGCTCGCCCTCGGGAACATCGGCGTCGATATATTCCTTCATGTTGGTCAGGAAGGCGATGACATCGTGGCGCGTGACCTCCTCGATCTCATCGACCTTTGCCTTTTCAAAGTTGGCGTGGTCGCGAATCCACTGGGCCTCTTCTTTGGAAATACCGATCTTGCCGAGCTCCGCCTGAGCCTCGCAGGCCAGGACCTCGATCTCCTGCCAAATGGCGTACTTGTTCTCGAGGGAGAAGATGTGTCCCATCTCCGGGCGGGTATAGCGATCGATCATAGCGGCTCCTTTTTGGCTATTGGCACGTTGGTCGTAACCCAACCATTGTACCGTGCGCGGGTGCGAGTATGGGCAGTAGGCATTAACCTAACATTTTGAAACAGGAGCGGCCATGGGGACGTCCGCGTATTTGCTTCGCAAATCCGCACCGGCTTCAGGCGAGTCCCTCGGCCTCACGAAGCCGCGGGGGAAGACTTTGTTGAATTGCCGTCCCCGTGTCTCCCGTACCCGATGGAGCGGGCAACGGGACGTCTGCGTATTTGCTTCGCAAATCCGCACCGGCTGCGGTCGCCTATCGGCGACCTTGCCTGCTCGCTATAAACGCTTCGCGTTTATTTAACGCTCGCACCCTGTCGGGTTCGAGTCCCGGCACTTTATTGAAAAAGGCACAGTAACGAAACGTTACCGTGCCTGAAATTCGAATGGAGCGGGCAACGGGACTCGAACCCGCGAGTGTCAGCTTGGGAAGCTGATGCCTTACCACTTGGCGATGCCCGCTTGTGTGTTGGCTAGTATAACGCGGTTGTCTTGTTCGATACAAGGGTGGCGATGCTTGTTTTAGCTGTGGAGATTCGTTTGAAAATCGCATCAATTGTGGAGATGAGGACCTTTGGCCTCCTGTTCTCCTTATCTTCTACCTGCGCTTTTGCCTGATTGTTGTATTTGAGCTCAATTTGTCAGGAATTGGGCAAGCTTTTGGTCAGGCTCCGGTACTTACCCGCATGAACCTCGGGGGTAGCCTCATCCTACGCGTCGCAACCTCCCCATGCGGCGCACGAGGGATAAGGAGCAGCCATGTCCAACGCACCCACGCACTCTGTCCACAGCGCAATCGCAACAGGTCCGCTGCTCCTGCTCCTCTTCCTGCTGTTCGGCTGCCTGGCACCGGGAGCCGCATTTGCCGTCGATGGCTACGACCAGCTCGGCTTCCGCACTATCAGCGATGATTGTGGGCCGTTCTTCATCGGCAAGTATGAAGCTCAAGACGCCTCGATTGCCTACTGCATGAACCAGGAGCGTCCCGGCCCCACCAAGCCGGGCGGCCCATGGCTTAACTTTGATCAAGGCTGGGTGTGGCTCGACGACGAGTTCGCGGCAATCGTTTGTCACGGATATCCTACCGCCACGTCGTTTGGCGGTTACCATCTTTCACCCGATCGCGCCCGCGCCGCCACCCAGCTTGCCGTATGGATGCTCAACGGCACTACCCATGTCGACGGCACCTACTCCTACACGACCGCTCAGGGCAAAACCAAGAGTGGGCACTTTACCGCCGACAATGAAGTCGTGGCGGCTGCGCGATGGCTCCACGACAGCGCAAAATCAGGAAGCATCAAAGCCGCTCCGCACCGCGCGCGGCGCTATTTAGGAACCGTATCGGGCGGCAGCAAACGTCAAGACATGCTCTATGTACTGCCGACGGTCTCTGTTTCCTTCCAAAAGCAGTCTGCGAACACCGTTATTACCAGCGGAAACAATACCTATGAGTTTGACGGGGCAACATTCGATGTTTTTGAGAGCGCCAGCGGCGCGCGTGTCGGCACCATCAAGATGGACAGCAACGGTCGAGCGCAAGCAGCACTTCTGCCCAACACGGCATACTACCTAGTTGAAACGAAGGCGCCGGCCGGCTATGTCCCCCGTCGTGATCGCATCGCCTTTACCACGGGGAATGACGATGGACAGGTCGCCATTGATGAACAGCCCGGCACCATCAACCTGTGTATCGTAAAACTCGATGCCGCGACGAATGCCGGCCCCCAGGTGGGATCCTCACTCGCAGGAGCAGAGTTCACGTGTGTGTCGCAATCAACCCCTGGATGGGCGCAAATCCTCACGACCGACGAAAGCGGTCGGGCCACCCTCGCCGATGTCCCCTTAGGAACCTTTACCATCTACGAATCAAAAGCCCCCGAGGGCTACCTGCCATCCAACGACAGCTGGACCTATAACGTTGGAGTCGACCAGCTCGGCGATTCAGGCGTGGTCGAGATCGAATCTCGCGTTTCCGATATCCCCATTGCGTTTGACCTTGAGATTTCCAAATTCAAGGACTACGGCAATAGCGACCAATCCGGCTTGGAGCAGCCGGCGGGAGGTGTTGTCTTTGAGGTTGTCAGCAACAGCTCTCAGCAGGTTGTTGGCACACTGACCACAAACATCTATGGCTTTGCCTCCACCAAAGACCAGCCCGAAGCATGGTTCGGCGCAGGCAAGCGACCCGCCGGTGTCCACGGAGCCATCCCATACGACCGCGCCGGCTACACGGTTCGCGAGGTTCCGGAAACCGTCCCCGAGGGTTTTAAACGTGCAGGGGAATGGACCGTCGGGGCCAATCAGATTTCCAACGGCGCCGAGCTTCAATATATCGTGGACAACCACGCTCTGTCGACGCATCTCCAGATTGTAAAACGCGATGCCCAAACAGGCGCCTCTGTTCCCCTAGCCGGATTCACCTTCCAACTCCTCGACAGCAATCACAAACCTGTCTCACAAACATGCTGGTATCCAGCATATAACGTAATGGACACCTTTACGACTGACGCGACCGGCACCGTCACACTGCCCGAATCGCTCGTGCCGGGCACCTATTATGTACGCGAAACCTCGGCCAAAGAGCCCTATCTTGTCGGCGGAGAGATCGAGGTAAACATACCCGCCGATATAAACCTAACGCCCGTTGCAATCGTCTCGTATTATAACCACGCCGCGACCGGAAACATCAGGATCGTTAAAACCGATGCCGTAGACGGCAGCAGCCTCGCGGGCGCCATCTTTGAGATCCGTGCCTCAGGTGATATCGTGCGCCCCGACGGTAGCATTGCCGCGCTCGACGGCGAGGCTGTCGCTACCGTCACGACGGATGAAACTGGAAAAGCACGCGCGGACGACCTCCCGCTGGGATCTGGCACCGCACGCTACGAGGTTGTCGAGACTCAAGCGCCGACCGGCTTCTTGCTCGACCGGACGCATCATATCGTCGACCTTACCTATGCCGACCAGAAAACACCCGTTGTGGAAGCACGGCTTAACGTATCCGACGATTACACCAAGGTTGATATCTCCAAGGTCGATGCAAGCGGAGAGCAGGAAGTGAAAGGCGCACAGCTCACCTTATATGGTCCCGATAAAACCGAAATAGACTCCTGGACCTCATCCGACAAGCCGCACCGCATCGAACATCTTGCACCCGGCACCTACTCGTTGCGCGAAACGATGTCTCCGCGGACCTATGACCTTGCCGAGGAGATTACGTTTGAAATAAAGGATACGGGAGAAGTCCAATCCGTCGCGATGAAGGATGCGCCCATCGAGATCAAAGGACAGGTCGACAAGCGTCAGGAACTTGTCCAACCTATCGGGAAGGGCCTGTTGGCTAACGGCGATGGAAAAAACCGCGCCGCGATGCAAACCAATACGGATGGGCTTTTCTCCTATACCATCGATGCTCGAAACGATTCCGCTACTTGGGTTGATGAGTTTACGATTACCGATGATCTTGAGTGCGCCAAAGACGGCACGGCGAGATTCGTCTCAATCGAAACCCCCGTCGCCATCGGCGACCTCAACGGTCTGTGCAACGTGTGGTATCGCACGACGCCGTTGGACTCGACAGACGTCGATGAGCCGGCAAACGCGACGCTTGACGATGGGCACGAAAATCCTTGGCTTGAGTCCGACGAAGTAAAAGAGAGTCTGGGTGAAGATTGCCGCCTCGTCGATTACGACGGCTGGCACCTCTGGAAGGCGGATGTCTCGACCACGGAATCCGCCACACTCGAGGCGAAAGAACTCGACCTTGCATCCAATACCGTCGTGACGGGCATTCGCATTGAATACGGTGCGGTAGCCGCCGACTTTACGACTCGAAGCGATACGGATTCTTGGACCCGTGATGATCTCAAAGATGAGCACGACGACCTTGACGATGCCAAAGCAATCCTTGGCACAGATGCTCGGGGCGCAGTCGTGCACATGCAGGCAACGTCGGCTTACACACCCCAAACTGCACTCACCAACAGCGCACGCGTCGGTCTTTGCCGCAACGGCGGCGGCGATAAACTTGAGTCACATGACGAGGACCGTGTCATTCAACGCTGTACCCTACCGCAGGACCTACCGGCAACAGGATCAGCTCCCATCGCCGCTTGCATCACCGCGCTCCTGACCTCGGGTGCCGCAGCCCTATGGTTCGCTCGCCTTAGGTCAATCCCAAAGAAGCGCTAGCACGATGAAAAAGCGGACGAGCCAGTCCCCCGGCTCGCCCGCTTTCAATCATTTAAATCGCCGCATCTACTCTGCAGACGAAGATCCACCATCAACGATTGCTTGCTCGGACTCAGGAATCCCATCGGCACCCGTGCTCTGTTCTTGCTCCACCTCTTCGCTGATTGCGGAGGCGGGGGTCGAGCCCTTCGCGCCCACGATGTAGGCAGCTCCAAGCCCTAACGCAATGGCAATCAAGGTCAAAATCACGTAGACAGGCCAATGGCGCTTAATATACGAAAACACGTTGACTCCTTAGAGCTCCGTCTACGAACGGCGGATAACCTCGGTCACGACCTCGGATACCGTGGCAATGTTCGTCGGGTTGACATTGTGGGGCAGGTCGTCCTCGGTACGAGCGCAAGCCAGACGCGTGCCGTCCACGCCGGCGATGGTGAGGGCTCGGCGGCTCGCCTCGAGCGCGGCATAGGCATCGGTCTTGGCATAGGGCATCTCGAGCGCGCCACAATCGACATGGAACGACTTGCACACCTTGCTGACCAGGTTCATGATGCGGCGATCGCCCTTGAGCAGCTGCTGTTCGCCCTCAACCGTCACCACCGAAAGCCTACCGGCGCCGACGGATTCAAGATTGATGAAGAAGACGCCGCGGAGCTTATCGCGATGCGAAGCCAAGAAGGCCTTCATACCGGAGCCATCACAATCCGAGGCGCCCGTTGCCACAAACCAGATATCGTGACCGAGCAGCTCATCGTCGCCCATAGAGGCGACAGCCGAGAGCATTTCTTCGGAAGAAGCGCCGTCGGAAGACGTAGCGCCGCCCTTCCAGCCATCGTTATCGTCCTCGAAATTATCCCACGAACCGATGCCGCGACCGGACTTCTTGGCATCGTAATCGTCTTCGACGCCCAGCCAGTCACTCATGCTGTCCTGTTCGTTTTTCTTTTTACGACCGAACAGGCCGCCCAGGCCGCGCTTGCGAGACTTAGGTGCCGCAGGGGCGGGAGCCGAAATGGTCTCGATCGGCTGTGCGCCCGACGCAACGGGCATAGGAGGCGCAACGGGTGCCGATGTGGGTTCGGGACCCTGAGCGGTAGCAAAGGGGTCGTTGACCTGTGCGGAGGGATCGGGAAGGTCGAACAGCGACGTGCGAGACGCAACGTTTGTCTGCTTCATCGACGGCAGCGACGGATCGGGAACCGAAGCCAGCGGAGACGAGGAGGGTGCAGGCGACGGTGCCGACGCCGGATCGGGAACATTCATCTGCGGACGCGGCGATGCTTGGGAGGAAATCTGGGCCATAAGGGAATCGACCGTTTCGTCCTGAGTGGGAGCGACATCGGCAACCGTGGCACCGGAACCACTCGGGATCGGCATGGTGAAAATCTGCGTGGAGTAAGGCCTCGACCCATCTGTCTCGGGAGCCTCGGAAACCGCAGGCACTTCCTCCTGCTCGACCTCGGTCGAATCACCTTGATCGGCTGCCGCGTATTGCTCTTCGTCACAGTTGACCTCGACGGGCTCGTGCCCGGCGACATCTTGGATTTCGGCAGCATCAATAGGCTCGTCATCGTCTGCCGCGTCGCCCTGCTCATCGGAAACAGGAAGGGGCTCGGCAATCGCGGTGCCTTGCTTTTCAAACGTTATCGTGGAATCGAACTGCGCGGCATCAAACGACATGGTGCTATCGACGTGCTGCTGAGCCTCAAAGGACGTTGTAGCTTCGGCGGCGTCGACAGGCACGGACTGCATAGCCTCGTTCTGCTCGAACTCTTGCGCCGCGCGCTCACGTGCCGCCTCGGCTGCCTGCTGCTGAGCGATAGCCTCCTGCTCGGCAGCCTCGCGTGCGGCAGCGCGCTTCCCCTCGAAATCGTCGACAAATTTCCTGCCCTTTGCAAGCGCACCCTTAAAGAAGTTGGAAGCGCTGGCGCCAATCGAAGAGAACGCGGATGCAATATCGGCATGGGGCGTTGCCGCGGGAATCTCGGCCGAGAAATCAGTATCGCTCTCGTAAGACACGCGCCTCGGCTGTTCAGCGTAATCGTCGTCAGGCTCGTCCGTAACGTCTTGCGCCGGCGCGGCGGGAGCCAAAATGTCCAGTCCTGCCGCGGGATCGATCGCGGACACCGCCTCGGGCTCGGCAACGGCAGCGGCAACCGCGGCAGACTCATCATCCACGGCGACAACGGGCGCAGATGCAGTCACGACGGGGGCAGGCTCGGGCTCAAACGTCGGCTCCTCGCCCTCCTCGTAATCGAGCGTGCAGGACTCGGGAAGCATCCCGAGCGCACGGATGGCATCCGAACCAAAGCGGATATTGCCGGCGGCATTGCGATAGAGCTTGGGCTCGGGCTCGGCGACTTCGACCACCGCGGGCTCCTCCGCCGGCTCGGCGGTGAACTTTTCCTCGGTGGACACTTCGACCTGGGCAGTCTGGTCTTGAGCCTCGGGTGCGATAACGCCGATCAGCGTCTCGTCGGCAGAGGCGCCCTCAAAACCATCGATCTGCCCATCAAAAGCCTCGTCCTGCTCGGGCACATCGTCAGGCGCCACCGGCTGGCCAAACTCATCCTCGTCGTAGGAAGGTTCCTCATATTCAATGGTGTTGCCGTAGTCGTTTTGCTGCTGGGCCGCGGCATACTCGGCCGCCGCGCGCGCCATCTCCTCGGCGCGACGCTTCTGCTCGCCAAAATAGGTATCGAATGGAATGTCATCGGGGAACTCGTTTTCGCCCTGATAGGGGGCAACGTTGTCCATGACACCGAGCATGGCGGCAACAGAGGACTTATTGCACACCGCGCCAGACGTGTAGGGAAGAACAAAACGGTTGGAGATGATATTGGCGGCGTTGGCCAGTGCCACAAGGGAGGCCAGAATCGCGACAACCCACAGCAGCACCTTGAGCACGCCGGGAAGCGGCAGGATACGCAGGATGGCAACAGCCGCGGGTGCGATCGTGGCGACAGGCAGGAGCTTGGCGATGAGCGCGCGATACGGAGCGTAGGGCTCGCGAGCAAGGAGCTCGGCGCGGGGAGAATCATAGTGCGCCACCACGACGACCGGGCGGTTGCGCGGAGACGCAAGCGGGCCCGAGGCCTTGTGATAGGCGATGACATTTTGGCTCACACCGGTCTTTCCCAGGCGCGAAACCATGGGATGCCCCGTGCGCTCGAGCACGTAGAGCACGGCACCGACAATGGCCAGCAAGGTGCCGACCAAGCCGATACCGCCGCCGATGCCCATCAGCAGGGCGCCGGCAAACGCCAGAATACCGGTAACGGCAAACGCCAACCTGCTGGGCGCGGGAGCATTAAATTCCTGCACCTCGGGGTCAAAGCCGTGGTTGCGGAAAATCTGAGCGATATCCTCGGCAGCCAGGCGCTCTTCTTCACTGCACGCCGGCGTAATGCCGGTGTTCTGCAGCAGGTGGTTAATATAGTTCTGGGTGTTCGCCATGTGCGCTCCACATCCATAATCCGACAAATAGGCCCAATGCATGCACATTAGAACCGTATATAGTCGAAAGTATACCCCGAGCGAGCGCAAACGACCGAATTCGGGCCATCTTAACGCCGCGAGCGGACAAGGATATAGCCTAATCTCCATATCGGACTAAAATCATGGCATCAAACGACCTTCTCATGCGAGGATTCTATGACGGCAAGCGACGCGACCGCGACAATTAAAAAGGGGGCACCCGAGCCCGGTTTCGATAAAACGGCTCAGCGCATCCTCAACCTTTTCTTTGTACTCAACAGTTCTCCCGAACCGCTGACGACCGAGCAAATCGTCCTGGATTCCGATTTGGGATACGGCTCGGGCAATATCGACTCAGACAAGCGCAAGTTCCGCCGCGATCGCGACAAGCTGCTCGAACGCGGCATCGTTATCAGGGAGGTTCGTGCTGCCGGAGCGCAGGAAACCGAGGAGAGCGCGTGGACGATCGACCGCGAGCACACGTTTGCCGCTGGCGGTCTCATCACCGCAGACGATGCCGACATCCTGCTCAATGCCATCGACCAGACACTCGCGGCGGGCTCATCCGCCTTTGCCGCGCCGCTTGCCGACATTCGCTCCAAGATTGCCTACCTCACCGGCATGTCGACGACAGGAGAGGCACCGATTCGCCGCTCTCCCGCCGTCGATGCGGTATGGAGCGCCTTTGCCGAGCGTTGCGCGCTGCGCTTTTTGTACCAAAACGGACGCGGAGAACAACGCGAGCGGACCGTTTGCATCTACGGCATGTTCGAGCGCGAGGGTACGGCATACTTCTGCGGCCTCGACAATGCCACAGGCAATATCAGAACATTCCGCTGCGACCGCATCATTCGCGCCTGGAGACCTTCGAAAGCCTACGCCATTCCTGCGGATTTCAACCTCAACGATTACTTATTCTTTGAGTTCGATTTTGCCGACCGCTCACCCGTTGCGGCTACGTTCTCGTTCGCGCGTGAAGCGCAGGCCGATATGATCAGCGGTCTCACACGCGGACGAGGCGAACTCATGCGCACCGAAACAGGTTGGACCTGGACCGTTGACGTGCGCGACTTTGAAGCCGCAGCCTCGTTTTGCATGGCTCATGCCATGGATGGTATGAGGCCCGTCGCCCCCGATTCTCTCAAGCAGGCGTGGAATCACCTCATCGAAAGGACGGTGCACGAGCATGCCCGTGCGTAAACTCACCAGCGAGCAAAGACTCTCGCGCGCCATCGATATCATGGAGGCCCTCTACGCTGCCGGCGAGAATGGCATGACACGAGACGAGCTTTGCAGCCGCTTTGATATCACGGGGGCATCGCTCGACGAGATTCTCGAGATCGTCTCGACGCTTGCGGACCGAGAATCGGGCGCACGTATTATCTGCGAGCACCGTGGCGAGTGCGTGGTCCTCACCGGTGATGCGGGGCGCGTGCTGCCACTGCGTCTGAGTGCCGCCGAGGGCGCTGTGCTCAACCATGAACTTGAATCATTGGGGATCGAACCCCAAGCGGCGGCTCGAATACGGCGCGCCCTTCTTCCCAAAGAGCTCGGATACAACCAGCGCGTCTTTGACACCGTCGCCCACGGATCGCACTGGCAGCAGCTGAGCTGCGCCATTCGGGACGGCGTTCGCTGCCGCATCTCGTATCGCTCGATGGACGATGCACGGTCACGCGAGCGTCTGGTCGACCCCTTGCGCATTACGGCAAACGGCGACCAAACATACCTGATTGCCTGGGATGTCGCGGTCGATGAACAGCGTACCTATCGTATGGATAAAATCGAGGGCCTGGTCTTGACCGACGACTCCGTCGTGCGCCACGAACCGGAGCCCGCGACCCTCCATGACTCCCTCGCCCAGGCGGAGCGGAGCGCGAAGCTTCTCATGCCGCGCGCCTTGGCAGAGCGCCTGGACTGGCCCGGCATCATGTCGATTGAACCCAATGGGGCGGACAGCTCGACAGTGAATGTGCGCTACGGCTCCGAGCGCTGGCTGTTAAGCCAGGTAATCGCAGCGGGCGGGGCCATCCGCATCTTGGATGACCCCGCCCTGTCAGAGCGTCTGTGCGATATGGCAAAATCCCTCGTCTGTCCGCTTTAGCGGCGCCGCTCGTGGCGTGCGCGCCACAGCTGCAGATAGTGACCGATCTGCGCCGATTCAATGCGCTGGTAGGAGCTCGTGGGCAGCGACGTTAAGAACTTCTTTCCGTAGCCCTTCGTCACTAGGCGCGGGTCGGCCAGAATCAGCACACCGCAATCGGTCGATGAGCGAATGAGGCGACCGGCTGCCTGCTTGACCTCGAGCACGGCCTCGGGCAGAGAATAGCGCACCCAAGCGCGGTCTTCGCGCAGATTGCGCTCGCATGAGAGCGGGTCTGTGGGGCTCGAGAACGGCAGCTTGGGGATGATGACGCAGCGCAGCGTCTCGCCGCTGGCGTCAAACCCTTCCCAAAAGGCCTTAAGCGCAAAGAGCGACGAGGTCGGTTCGTTGATAAAGCGATCGCGTAGACGGCGAGGGGACGAGTTGCGCTGCTGGCAGTTGAGTTCCAGACCCGCACGAGCCATCTTGGGCTCGACGCGAGCGTACAGCTCCTCCATGTCGCGCCTGTTGGTGAACAGCGTGAGCACCGATCCGCCCATGGCAAGATGGGCGTCGACCAGCACTCGCTCGAGCGCCGTAAGATAGCTCTCGCGATCGCGCGGATCGGGGATATCGCCCGCAACGACTACAGCCATATTCGAATCGAAGTCGTAGCTCGAATCCAAGTGCAGCGACGATGATGTCGAGGCACCGATGCGATCGAGGCCGACGGCGTGGTTAAAGTGCTCAAAGCTCTTGGAAACCGTCATGGTCGCCGATGCAAAGATAGCCGTGTGGACCTCGGGCAGCCACTCGGTTGCCAAGGCCTCGCCAATATCGATGCGCTCCGCGGTCATCGACTCGCCGCCGGCGCGCAATCTGCGATTGACTTGCAGCGAGTACACGTAGTGCTCATCGGTACCGTCAATGATGAGTTTGAGGTTCTCGGCCAGCTCGTGTAGGCGGCGCGAGATATCACCCAGGTCGACAACAACCTCGGGCTTGTCGGCGGCAACGACTTGCACCAGCGCGTCGACGCTCTTGTCAGCTTGTTCCAATGCATCGATGGCAGCGTAGGCCGACTGTAAGAAATCATGCCAGTCGTCAGATTCGCGCAGTTCGGGGCCAATCCATAGGTTCGCATTGTCGTAGCCGCCGCGGGCACGGCGGCCAAGCTCGCGAACGCCGTCAAACACATCGGCAATCGCCATGCTCGCACGCACAACTGTCGACGTCGCCTTGGCGGTAAGACCCAGGTAGAGCGTAGAGCCCTCCGTGGTTGCCAAATCGCGGGAAACCTGGCTCAGCGCACCGGCGCTCGAGCCACCCAGGCGCTCAAACAGAACGCGCGATTCATCCGCCGACACCACGCGCGCCCATTGACGGCGTGCCTCGCGCTCGATGGAGTGGGCCTCATCGATCACCCAGTGACGGATCGGAGGCAAGATTCTGCCCTCGGCCGCAACATTGCGGAACAGCAGGGAATGGTTGGTGACCACCACATCGGCATGCGCCGCGCGACGGCGGGCGCCGTGGACCAGGCATTTATCGGGGAAAAACGGGCAGAGGCGACGGGCACACTCGCGCGACGCCGTCGTAAAGTCGGGACGGTTGACGCTGCGCCAGCGAATGCCAAGCGAGTCGAGGTCGCCATCGGCCGACTGACACACGTACGCCATGATGACCGCGACTGCCGTAAGCGTGTCGGCAGGATCACGCTTGGTCGTAATTTCGACTTGGCCGCGGCTCATGCGCTCAAGCTTACGCAAGCATGGATAGTGGTCATAGCCCTTGAGGGCGCAAAACGATAGGTCTCCGTCCAGCTGCTCGGCAAGTTTGGGCAGCTCATGATACATGAGCTGGTCGGCAAGATTATTCGATTTAGTCGCGATACCAACCGTGATATTGTTGCGGCGCGCGGCCTCGGCAAAAGGCACCAGATAGGCCATCGATTTGCCGACGCCTGTCCCCGCCTCAATCACGCGATGCGTTCCCGTAACGAGTGCGTCACGGACCTCGAGTGCCATCGCGATCTGCTCATCGCGCGGCTCGTACGTGGGATACATGCGATTAACCAGGCCGCCTGGGGCATAGTCCGCCTCGATTTCCTCGCTGCTCGGCATCTTAAGGACCGGTAGCTCGTCCGCATCAACGCGATCATCGGCCCGATCGGCCTTGAGTACGTCGGCGCGGGCGGCGCTGAGAGAGAAGATGGAACCTGGGTTCTGTCCCGCCAAGAACGAGAAGATGGGACGATAGGACCAGGGTACGTCGGGGTGCATGTCGGCCAGGCGCGCCATTAAGCCCTGAGGCAAGTCGGTGAGCGCCACGAGCAGCACGCGCCACACACCACACAGGGCGTCGACATCGGCGTTGGCGCGGTGCGACACCGAGTCGCAGCCAAACAGGTCGGCCATGAAAGACAGCTTATGCGAGGCCAGGCGCGGAAGCGCGATGCGCGACAGTGCCAGCGAATCGATCCAGATGTCGCTGACGTTGACACCGCCCTTGACCGACTCGATAAACGAACGGTCGAAGGTGGCATTATGCGCAATCACCGGGCAGCCGCCGACAAAATCGGCGAGAGCGGCCACGGCCTCGACGGCCGATGGGGCATCCACCACATCGGCGTTTGTGATGCTCGTGAGTTCGGTAATCTCGGCGGGAATCAGCTGCTTGGGATGCACGAAGGTATCGAACCGATCGACAACCTCGCGGCCCGAAAGGCGGGCCGCTGATATCTCGATAAGCTCGTTGTCCTGCACCGAAAGACCCGTGGTCTCGGTATCGAGGACGATAACATCTTCCTCGATGAGACCAAACGATTGGGTTTTGGCGCGCTCGGCAAGCGTGGCATAGGAATCGATGACAAACTGCGGCGTTCCCGACGAAACAGCGTCCTCGATTAGCATGCAACGCCCGCTCGACGAAGTCCCATACGAATCAGACTGTCACACACCTGCGGGAACGTCATGTCATCGGTGTGGCGAATCTCATCCGGATACAGCGATGTATCGGTCATGCCGGGAATCGTGTTGGTCTCGAGGATGACGGGGCCATCCTCGCTCACGATAAAGTCGCTGCGCGAGATACCCAGGCAGCCGAGTGCCTTATGGGCAGCACAGGCGAGCTCCTGAGCACGAGCGTAGTTCTCGGGTGAAATCTGCGCCGGAATGCGATGGATGTCCGTAGGGTCGACATACTTCACGTCCAGATCGTAAAACTCGCAGTCCTCGGGCTTACGGATTTCAACAATCGGCAGGGCGCGCACGTCATCCTCGCCGTATACGCCGACGGTGATCTCGGTACCCTCGATGCACTTCTCGACCAGCACTTTGTCGCCGTACTCAAACGCCTTGGCGATTGCCGCGGGCAGCTCGGATGGCTCATGGACCAGGGAAATGCCATAGCTGGAACCGTTTACGGCCGGCTTCACAAAGCAGCGGTCGCCACAAACCTCGACGATATGATCGATATCGACCTCATCGCCCACCTCGAGCGCGAGGCCGGGGGCAATGGGAATGCCCGCCTTGGCGTACAGGAGCTTCGAGACCTCCTTGTCGGCACCGCAGGCGCTTGCGAGCACGGCCGAGGCCGTGTAGGGGATACCCAAGGTCTCCATGGCACCCTGCATGGCGCCATCCTCACCGCCGGCGCCGTGCATGGCGATAAACGCCACGTCGAAACCACCGGTCGCCATGGTTACCATAAAATCATCGGCAGCCGTGTCGAGCAGCTCCACCGAGGTGTAGCCGGCCTCCTTCAAGGCCGCCACGACGTTCTTTCCCGAATTGAGCGAAATCTCGCGCTCAGCGGAATGACCGCCCGCCAAGACCGCTACGTGCATGTTCTCTAGGCTTTTACCCGGCATGGGCAGACTCCTCCTCTATAATTTCTGCAGCTGATACCATATTGTAGCGATACCCTCTACGTTTCCCCAAAATCGAAAGGCTTCCATGAATCCCAGGACTAAATCTCAGGACATTCGCGACTTGAGCCAAAACGATATTCGCGAGCTCGTGGCAGAACTCGGCCAGCCCGCTTTCCGCGCGAAGCAGCTCATCGAATGGGTCTTTGAGAAGAACGTTTGTTCGTTTGACGATATGACCAACCTTCCCAAGGCTTTCCGCGAGCAGCTTAAAGAGGCTTTTGCCTTTGACACGCCGACTGAACTCACCAAGCAGGTTTCCAAAGACGGCTCTCGCAAGTATCTGCTCGAGTACCACGACGGCATTTCCGTCGAGACTGTCGGTATGCCCCGTCGTAACAAGCTTTCCGTCTGCGTTTCCACCCAGGCAGGTTGTGGCATGGGCTGCGCCTTTTGCGCTACCGGTCTCAACGGCCTCAAGCGTTCTCTGACCGCTCAAGAGATCGTCGACCAGGTACTTCATGTATCCAACGACTTTGGCGAGCGTGCCACGAGTGTTGTCTTCATGGGCCAGGGCGAGCCGTTTGCCAACTACGACGAGGTTCTCAAGGCACTGCGTATCCTCAACGACCCCGATGGCATCGGTATCGGCGCCCGTCACCTCACCGTCTCTACCAGCGGCGTTATTCCCGGTATTCGCAAATTTGCCGACATCCCCGAGCAGTTCACGCTTGCCGTTTCCCTGCACTCCGCCATCCAGTCGACGCGCAACAAGCTCATGCCCGGTGTTAAGAAGTACACGCTGCTCCGCCTTCACGAGGCGCTTCAGCTCTACACCGAAAAGACTGGCCGCCGCCCGACCTATGAATATGCCATGATCGAAGGCGTCAACGATACGAATCCCGAGATGCAGGCACTCTGCGACTTCTGCGAGGGAACGCTGTGCCACGTTAACCTGATTCAGCTTAACGACATCGAGGGCAGCCCGCTCAAGCCGTCGCCGATTCATAAGGTCGAGGATCTTCAGCGCCGCCTTGAGTCTCGTGGCATCGAGACCACGATCCGTAATTCTCGCGGCAATGATATTGATGCCGCCTGCGGTCAGCTGAAGCAACGTTTCAAGGTCCAGAAGAACGCATAGGGGAGTCTGTACCCCATAACGTTTCATGTGAAACATCCGACAGTCCTGGTTGCAAATAATGCAACCAGGACTGTTTCATTTATATTCATACTATTGAATTTGATTTACATAAGGTTAGTTTAATGGCCAAAATAAGGGGTCCTTGTCTCCTAAATCAGACAAGAACCCCTTTAAAACAGGCAAATAATTGTTAGGTACCTAATAACCAACATTTTCCCACTGATGGTTAACCCAGTCTTGGTTAATCTTTGGATTCTTAGTCACCTGAGCAGTGCGCATAGCGACATCTTCGGTCATCACATCCATTTTCTTCTTAGATGTATCGACAATATCCTGAGCTCCGCGCAGCAGTCGACCGCGCAGTTCATCATCTGTCGCAATCTTATAACCAGCAAAAGCACCAGCGGCAACGGTGGTTGCAAACGCAATGACTGCGAGAACCTTACTCTTCATCCTGATCCTCCTGCCCAAATTGAATCATCTCGCCAAGGATACGGGAGAGCTCTTCTTCGTCTTTGAACTCGATTTCAATTTTGTTCTTGCCACGCGAGCTCTTCACACGAACATTCGTGTTGAAAACTTGACGAAGAACTCGAGCGGCCTTTTTGAATGACTGAGGTGTTGCTGGCCTCGGAGTCCTTGGCGTATCTCCGGCAGAAAACAACGGAGCAAGATTTTCTGTCGCTCTAACGGAAAGACCTTCTGCAACAACCTTCTCAGCAAGTCGAATCCTGGCATCTTCATATGGAACTGCAAGAATCGCTCTCGCATGGCCCGCAGTAAGCTTGCCCTCGAAAATCATCTGCTGTACGACTTCGGGAAGATCAAGCAAACGAAGTGAATTTGTAATTGCAGAACGAGACTTACTGACAGCTTTTGATAACGCCTCCTGGGTCATACCGCTGGCATCAATGAGCTGGCGATAGCCCTTAGCCTCTTCGACGGGATTCAGATCAGAACGCTGAAGGTTTTCGATAAGAGCAAGAGCCAGCATCTCTTCATCATTAACATCTTTAATGATGACAGGCAGCTCCTCAAGACCAGCAAGCTTTGACGCCTGGTAACGACGCTCACCAGCGATAATCTCATAGCCGTTTCCATGCTTGCGAACCAAGAGCGGCTGCAAAACGCCATGCTCTTGGATTGACTCACTCAACTCGCGAAGTTCAGTTTCATTAAAATGAATTCGCGGTTGATTAGGGTTGGGAACGATATCCTCAATAGGTAGTTTTGTTACAGATGCGGCATTTGAAGCAGATACAGCAGAACCACCGGTCTCATACTCGGCCTCTGAGACCAAAGCATTGAGTCCACGTCCCAATCCGCCACGTTTCTTTACACTAGGCACGCTTGATCACCTCTTTTGCAAGGTTCATATACGCTTTTGCACCCTTATTTTGAGGTGCATAGGTAATTACCGGTTCTCCAAAAGACGGAGCTTCGGAGATTTTAACCGTACGGGGGATTAGCGTCTTAAATGCCTTATCACCAAAGTATGATTGAACCTCCTCAACAACCTGATTCGATAGAGAAGTACGCGAGTCATACATGGTCATAAGCACACCATAGGTGTCTAAGCCCTTGTTCAGACGTGATTTGACCATCTTCATTGACTCTAGCAGCTTCGTAACGCCCTCGAGTGCGTAGTACTCGCACTGGATCGGAATCAAAACGCTGTCTGCTGCGGTCAAGGCATTGATAGTAAGCAGGCCGAGCGAAGGAGGACAGTCAATGAAAATAAAATCGAACTCGTCCTGAATCGGCTCAAGCAAATCTTTGAGGCGGGTTTCACGAGCAATTGCGCTTACGAGCTCAATTTCGGCACCTGCAAGCTGAATCGTAGCTGGAATTACGAATACCTTTTTGCAATTTGTATCAAGAACAAGCGATTCTGCCGGCACATCATTCAACAATGCATCATAGATGCAGCGATCAAGGTCTTCTTTTTCAATTCCAAATCCACTGGTGCTGTTTCCCTGCGGATCAAAATCGACAATCAGTGTCTTACGACCCTGCTCACCCAGTGCTGCTGCAAGGTTCACAGCCGTCGTTGACTTACCGACGCCGCCTTTTTGATTGATGATTGCAATGATACGCGTGTCTTTTGCGCTCTTAGAACGCTTAACGTCGCGAAATCCCACGGTCCCTCCTGGTGTGTATTAAAGCTGTCAAACGGAGGATGTTTCACGTGAAACATTCCGATTCGATATCAACCGCCATGTTTCACGTGAAACACTGCAAGTTGTTAGTATCCATTATGTTTCACGTGAAACATCTAGGCAAGCGGATTCTTCTTTGCCATGCCATTTGCACGAGGCAATGAAACGGATGCCGGATGACTCTTTTTAAGAACAATGAACTCCCTGTGGCCCAAGCCCTCAGGCAAATCGATTGCGTCATTCAGAAGCAAAGTGAAGCCGCAAATCTTAGCTGCTGACATGCCGGAAGCAAGCTCCTCATCCGAAGGATTACCCTTGGTGATAACAAATAGCCCTCCGTCTTTGAGGAACGGAGCAGCATACTCAACAAGAATCGGTAGAGGGGCAAGTGCGCGGGCGGTTACGACAGAAAACTGCTTCTTATGGCTTCGAGCATATTCTTCAAGGCGATCATGAACCGCATGAGCATGTTTCAATCCAAGAACATCAACAAAAGAATTGACAGCATCAACCTTCTTACCAACAGAGTCAATATAAGTAGCTTTACGATGCATGGTTATGGTTAACGGAATACCAGGGAAGCCCGCACCTGTTCCCATATCGAGCAAAGCTCCCTCAGGAGCCTTATTGATATAGGGGAGCAAAACAAGTGAGTCGAGGATATGAAGTACCGCAGCATCTTCTATGTTAAGAATACGGGTGAGATTGGTTGTCTTATTTGTTTCCAGAACCAAATCCAAATGTTGAATACATTTCCTCAGCTCAGTATCAGTTACGCTCAAGGAATACTCTTTGCAATAGGAAGTTAGACGACTCAACATCTCGTCAGCCTGCTGATCAGTAAGTACTAACAACGAAAGCTCCTTTCTGACAAAAATCAGTGTATCGAGAACTTTTGACAAAAAAAGGGGACGTGGAAACCACGTCCCCTTAGCATAAGCTCGAGTAGATTATCGAGCAACAATCACCACATGGCGATCGGGGTCAGAACCCTCAGAATGAGTATCGACGGCGTCATTGCCACGAAGTGCAATGTGAACCAGTCGGCGCTCGTAGGCATTCATGGGCGGAAGCGAAACACGCTTATGAGTGCGGATGGCACGCTCGGCAGCAGACTGAGCCATGGAGGCAACCTTGTCCTGACGGCGGCTCTTGTATCCCTCGACGTCCACTACAACCGGATACCTAAAGCCGAGCTTGCGGCTCACCAGCAATGAGAACATAACCTGAAGGGCATCAAGGGTGCGACCATGACGGCCAATGAGAACAGCAAGGTCGGGAGCCGTTACATCCAGAATCAGCTCACCCTCGTCGCCCTCATACTCATCGATAGGAGAGTTGGCGGCATCGAAGTGCGAAAGGATGGAACGCAGGATGGAAATCGCGACATCGGCAATGGTGTCGAGCTCCTCGTCGGTCAGCTCTTCACCAGCCTTGTAGCGCTGTGCAATCTCGGGATAATCGCCCGCGACCTGCGGGGCAACCTCCTCAAGCATATCCTCGATGATCTCTTCAGACATAACGTACTCCAAAAGTTAGGTACCTAAATAAGATTGATATCCCACTACTTCTTCTTGTGCGGGCGCGGCTTCTTCTCGCGACGAGTGACCTCAACCTGCAGCGGCGCGTTCTTAAGGCGCTCCTCCTCATCGGCCTTCGCCTTGTCGATGACCTTCTGCGTCACAAAAATCTGCTGGATAACCTGCCAAGCAGACGAGACGTCGTAGTACAGCAGAACACCAACGGGAAGGCTCCAGCCCATCCAAAGCATCATGACCGTCATGACAACGGCCATCATACGCATGCTCTGAGCCTGCTGGCCGGTCTGGTTGCGCGACATATAGAGCTGCGGAATCAGGGTCAGGACAGCGAACAGGATCAGGCAGACCAGCGCAGGCAGCGCGACCATAAAGCCATCGGCAAAGGAGGCACTCGGCGTGGTGGTCAGGTCGGGCAGAATATTAAAGAACGAGAACGTGCCGTCGTTAAAGTAGTCCGGCAGGTTACGCAGCAGCGTAAATAGGGCGAACAGGACAGGCATCTGAATCAACAGCGGCAGACAACCAGCCATCGGGTTGAACTTGTTCTCGCTGTAGAACTTCTGCATTTCCTCGGCCTGACGCTGGGGATCGTCGGCATAGCGCTCCTGGATCTCGAGCATCTTGGGCTGCAGCACCTGCATGCGTGCCGTCGACTTAGTCGACTTGAGCATAAGCGGCGTCAGCAGCAGACGGATGATGACCACCAGGATGATAATGGACAGGCCCCAGTCGACCGCAAAGGTCTGGATGAGCTTGAGCAGCTCGAAAAGGATGTTAACGATCCAATCCCACATGTAAGTTTTCCTCCGATAGCGAGTGCCCGCTAGGGCACAGGGTCATAACCGCCGACGTGCAGGGGATTGCAGCGAGCGATGCGCCTCACGGCAAGCCAGCAGCCTCTCAAAACACCGTACTTCTCAATCGCCTGGACGGCGTATTGCGAGCACGTTGGGTAATAAATGCAGGCGTCAGGCAATAAGGGCGAAATAACCTGTTGATATATGCGAATAGGAGCGATGGCAACACGTCGCAAAACGTGATTGCTCATCGCTCCTCCCCGGCAACGCCGGCGCGTTTCATAAGCGAACGCAATGCATTGTCCATCTCCTGCGGCGAGGAAACCCTCGTCTTGGGAGTTGCGAACAAGATGATGTCATAACCCGCAACGGGAAATCCACAGCTGCGGGCGGCCTCGCGCATCACACGCTTAGAACGGTTGCGCACGACAGCACAACCGAGCCGTTTAGCACCAACGAAGGCGACCCTTCCGGAGTCGCCTTCGCCAACCGATTCACATATGGTCATTCGAATCAGAGGGTGATTGAAACGACGCCCCTGACTGAACACATGCTCGAAATCTTGCCGAGACTTAATAGTCTTCATGCGAGATGTGTGTATCGCTGCTAGACAGTGAGACGCTTGCGGCCCTTGGCGCGACGACGGGCGAGCACGGCACGACCACCCTTAGTGGCCATACGGGCACGGAAGCCATGGGTCTTGGCACGCTTACGCTTATTAGGCTGATACGTACGCTTCATCTTAAGTTCCTCCTGCTGCATTTCGAGTGTCCGCGGGGGCGCGGACGCAGATATAGACACGTGAGCTTGAAGATTGTAGGGAAATCAATGTTCAAATGTCAAGAAATCAAAGGTAAAAGGTTGCGCAGTTCACACGGTTCCCCCATAAGCCGAGCTCGATTTAGCGGTGCATGGCAACTTTTCACGATATTTCATCGAGTTTTCAACAGGTCATGTTGGCAATGTTGAGAACTTTTCGTCCGTTTTCCAAAGTTTTCAACAGGTTTTGAAAAGTTGTCGAAAGATGAGAAACATTGCACGGTGAGCTACTATTTGTTCGAAACCTTTTGAAAGATTGCGAGCGGCATGTCTGACGACTTTTACACCATGGTCGATTCCGGAGACCCGGCACCCGACAACGAGCACATCACCGGCGTGCGCGAAGAGCGTGAGGAAGGCGAGCAGACGACCACGCAGGCGCCAAAAGCCATGTACGCCGCGCGCATCGCCGTCTATGACGATATGCTGTCGACACCGCGTGTGATCGTCATTGATCCGCAAGATGTCCGCACGTATTTGGAAGAGACGACCAACACCGTCTACCAGTGCATGAAAGAACAAGGTGGCCATATCTCGCTCATGGTCATCCGCGAGATTGTCGAAAACTTTATCCACGCGCACTTTGCCGAGCCCATCATCTCGATTCTGGACGGCGGAGACACCATCCGCTTCGCTGATCAAGGACCCGGCATCGACGACAAGGAGCGTGCTTTCGACTTTGGCGTTACCAGCGCAAACAGCAAGATGAAGCGCTACATCCGTGGAACCGGAGCAGGGTTTCCCATGGTGCAGGAGTATTTGGAAAACGCCGGCGGGGCCGTGTCCATCGAGGACAACATGGGCAACGGCACCGTGGTTACGGTAAGCCTGGACCCTAAACGCGTGCAGGAAATAGAGCGTGCCGGCGGACGCGGTGCTGCCGTGCGGCCCGAGACGGAGCAGCCCACATATCCCCTGCCGGGAGCTTTTGCGCAGCAGCCCATGGCAACGCAACAGATGCAGCCCCCCGTGGGACAGATGCAGCAGCCCGGAATGCTTCCTACACAAGAGCCCCAGGCGGCATCGATGTCGATGCCGCCAAACGCGCCAGAGGCCATGCCGCTGGCGGATCAGGATGCAGCAGCAATGCAGCAGGCGACGGGGGCACCGGGTGGCCAGCAAATGGGCTATCAGCCGTACCAACAGGGATATCCATATCAGCAGATGCCGCCACTGGGGTATGGCCAGCAGTTCCCGCAGCAGTACCAGCAGGGATATCAGCAGCCGTACCAGCAGATGCCGCAGCAGCAGTACAACCCCTGGGCCCAGCAGATGCCTCCGCAGCCTTACCAACAGTGGCCGCAAAGTTTTCAACAGCAACCGCTGCCTATGCAGAGTTCTCAACAACCAGCAGCTCAAATGATGTATCCTAATGCGGCGAATCAATATGCACAGCCGCAGCAAAACGTATTTGTGAGCGAACGCGGCGAAGCGGCACTGGGCTATCTGGCTCAAAACCAAGAGTGTGGCGCAACCGACCTGGCGCGAGCGTTTGGAAACTCAGCGCCCACGTGGTCGCGAACGCTCAACGACTTGGCACAGGCCGGCTTGGTAATCAAACATGGCCAGAAATATCATCTGACCGAAATAGGCAACGCTCGCGTGCGAGCCCAAAGTTAAGGAACGGGAGAAACAGTGGACGAGGAAGCAAGCATCATCCTGGGAGATGCCATCGCCTTTTGTCAGCGCGACGGCCAAGATGCACGCCTCATCAATATGCTGGGACAATCGCGCGCCGTGAGTTTAACCGAGGACACTCTGACGATTGAGGCCCCTTCACGCTTTGCCATCGCCCAGCTCAAAAAGCACCAGCCGACCATCGAGGCGTACCTAGAAGAGATTGCCTTTGCACCGATTGCGCTCAACATCGTGGCGCCGCAAGGCGCCTCGGCAAATACGGCCCCGGACACTCACCCGGTAGCGACCGCCACTGCAGCGGCAACACCGGCGCCCGAGCCTCGACGCGACGATGTTTCCCGTGAAACCATGGCACCGCAGCCGACTTCTTCGATCGCACCGGCGGTAGAGCCAGGCCCCTCGCCCATCCCGACCGCCACGCATATGCCCGTCGCACACGAGGCGCCACCCGGCGAGGAATCGGGCATTGCAATCAAAAACACGTTGTCCGCCGACGATTTCCGCCGCATGATGACCCAAATGAATGGCAGGCCACCGGCGAAAAGCGCGAGTTCGTCCACAGCGCCGGCAGCACCTTCGGCGGCGGCGTCGGCGGCAGTCGAGAAAAACGCGGACGGGGCGCCCCTCGCAGCGAATTCGAAATTCACGTTTGAAAACTTCGTCTTCGGACCGGAGAACAGCCTTGCCTACCGATCGGCGCTCAAATTCGCCATGCTTGCAGACACGCCCGGCACCTGCACGTCGTTGTTCATCTACGGCAAATCGGGCCTGGGCAAGACGCACCTGCTGCTCGCCATCAAAAATGAGCTGGCAGAGAAATCGCCCGAGATCAAGGTGAAGTACGCCAACTCGCAGGCGTATCTGGACGACTTGATGACGGAATTCGACCGCCAAAAGAAGAGCAACGCCCCCATTATGCAGGCGTACCACGGCGTCGACGTGCTTATCATCGATGACATCCAGAACATCATTGGCAAGCGCGCGAGCGTGGATTACTTCTTCCAGTTGATGGACGAATTTATCCGTAACAACAAGAAGGTCGTGATCGCCGCCGACCGCGCTCCCAAGGACCTAAATATGGACGAGCGCCTGACCAGTCGCTTTAATGCCGGCCTGCTGTGCCTGGTGGCAGAGCCCAGCTACGAGATGAAGTATAAGATTTTGCAGCGTTATTACGAGAACACGATCGCCGCCGCACCCGAGGCAGGCAACGACTCGCTGCTGGCGGCCTACGGAGGCGACGGCGGACATCTGACCGACGCGCACTTTAAACACATGGCCGAGGTCTCGGGCACCAACATTCGCGAGCTCGAGAGCTTTTGCGAGCGTTGTGCCGGCGAAGCGGGCGATCGCGAGCGCGAGGGCGGGGAGCTCACCTTTGACGACATCGACGCCATCGCCAACCAGTACTTCGACACATCGGCCAAGAAGATCAATGTGCAGACGGTCCAGTCCGTCATCGAGGAGCAATACGGTGTGACGCACGAGGAACTCATCGGGCCTCGCCGCAAAGCCAATATCGCCAAGGCGCGCCATATCGCTATCTACCTGGCGATCGAAATGTGCGAGATGACGACGACGGCCGTGGGCGCCGAGTTTGGCAACCGCAACCACTCGACCGTCAGCACGAGCTATAAAAAGGTTCAGAAGATGATTCAGGAAGACCGGACTGTCACCGAAGACCTCAAGTCGTTGCGCGATAAAATTACACTGCGCTCGTAGGTAAATGGACACAGCTGTTGAAAACTTGTCGAAACGGCGGTTATAAGGTGTCGAAAACTCGAGTCGCGGTGATGAAAAGTTTTGCGCAGGTTTTGAACGTGGAAAACATACCCGGTTGCACACAGGTTCCTGTCGATTCTCTATTTAGGGCTGACCTGCACTTTTAGGAGTAATCAACAGTTTCGTCAGTACTATTACTATTATTAAGATATTTATATCTATAGAAAGGTATTAAAAGATGAAGTTCACCGTCAGCCAGAGCTCGCTTACGCAAGCCATCGGCGTCGTTATGAAAGGCGTCGCTTCGGCATCCACCCTTCCCATTCTGTCGGGCGTGCTCGTTAAGGCACAAGACGGCATCTTGGAATTCCAGACCTCCAACTACACCATCTCGATTCGTCATCGCATTGCGGCCCATGTCGAAGAGGAGGGCGAGATGGTGATTCCCTGCAAGATGCTCTCCAACATCACCAAGACCCTTCCCGATGCCCCGGTCACCTTTGAGCTGTCCGAGCGTCAGGTTTTGATTGGCTGCGAGAAGAGCTCTTTCCGCCTCAACACGCTCGATGCCAACGACTTTCCCGAGTTCCCGGCATACGCCATCGAGAGCGCCGTCGAGCTGCCGACCGATATCCTGTCCGAAATGGTAAGTCGCGTATGGCGTGTCACCTCGACTGACAAGGCCCGCCCCATCCTGGGTGGCGTGCACATGAAGGTCGAGAACAACACCGTGCGCCTGGTCGCGACCGACTCCTTCCGACTGGCCGTGTGCGATACGCAGGTCGAGACCTCGACCCTCGAAGGCTCCTTTGAACTCAACGTGCCTGCCGACGCCTTCAACGACGCGCTGAGCATCATGGCGAGCCAGGCTACCATCATGATCGGCGCCACCGACACCCAAGTTGTCTTTGAGGCCGGCAACACCACCTACGTGTCGCGCCGCATCGAGGCCGTATATCCCAATTACAAGCAGCTCATCCCCGATTCGTGCGTGACGAGCGTCAAGATCGACGTAGCCGCCTTTAACGCCGCCCTTAAGCGTGTGGCCGTTATCGCGAGCGCCAACCCCGCTGTCAAGTTTGAGATCGATGTCGAGAACGGCCAAATGGGCCTGTCCTCCATTTCCAACGACCAGGATCTGGCGCAGGAGACGATCGATGTCGAGGCCGAGGGCGAGTCGGGCACCATCGCCTTCAACTACCACTACATCTTTGGCTGCCTCAATGCCCTATCCAAGGAGAAGGAGATCACGCTGGAGCTCAAGAGCTATTCGCAGGCTGGCATCTTCAAGTCCTACGACAAGATCAACTACCTGTACCTGGTCATGCCGGTACGCATCTAGCACTGACCATGACCATGTTCGCACGCGATCTTTCCGTTGCGCGCTATCGCAGCTTCGACAGCTATCGCCTTGCCCTGAGCGACGGTGTGACAGTGCTCGCAGGTCCCAACGCGGCGGGAAAGACCAACCTCATAGAGGCGCTGCAGCTGCTGACGAGTGGCGCCTCGTTTAGGCATCCGACCGCAGCCGAGCTCGTGCATGACGGCGTGGGCTCATGCAAGGTCGAGCTGAGGCTCGAAGGTGATGGGCGTGTGCTGGACATGGGGCTGAGCGTGGAAGACGGCAAGCGTTCGTTTAGCCGCAACGGCAAGCGCTGCGCTGCGTCCGGCGTGCGCGGGGTGCTGCCGAGCGTGCTGTTTTGCCCGGACCACCTGGATATGGTCAAGCGGGGTGCCAGCGTGCGCCGCACCGCACTTGATGACTTTGGCGTTCAGCTGAGTGCGCGCTATGCCGATCTGGCCAGTGCCTACGGGCGCTGCGTGACCCAGCGCAATGCCCTGCTCAAGGAGACCTGGTGCTGCCGCGAGATGCTCGGCGCCTGGAACGAATCTATCGCCCGCGCCGGTTCGGCCCTGCTCGTGCATCGTCTGTCCCTGCTCGACCGGCTGTCGGGTCATGTGCGCGATGCCTATGGCCGCGTGGCATCCGGCGAGCCCGCCGGCGTGTCCTATGTGTCCACGCTTGGCGACCTGCCTGGCACCGAGGATCGCGACGAGCTCAGGGGCTGGGCGTATGAGCACATGCTCTCGGCGCTCGATGAGCGCGCCGACGAGGAGATCCGCCGCGGCGTGACGCTCGTCGGTCCGCATCGCGACGAGATTGAGTTTTCCGTCGCGGGTCGATCGGCCCGTTCGTTTGCCAGCCAGGGCCAGCAGCGAACGCTGGTGCTTGCCTGGAAGGTGGCAGAAGTGGCCGTGGCGCGCGATATCCTGGGCACCGCACCGCTGCTGCTTTTGGACGACGTGATGAGCGAGCTTGACGCCGGGCGCCGAGGCGCTTTTCTGCAGCTGATCGGTGATGATATCCAGACAGTCATAACCACCACCAATCTGGGGTATTTTACCGATGACCTGCTTGATCGAGCCAAGGTGGTGAGCATGGGTGAGACGTGCTAATTACGACCGCGAGAACGGAACGGTTGCCTTTGGCGGCTTTTTGGATGCCGAGCGTCAGCGCATCCTGGCGGCCGCGACACCTGAGCGCCGCGCGCAGATGGAGGCTGCAGAGGAGTCTCGTGCGGTCTATCGCGCCTGGAATGCGGTGTGCTCGGGCACGCGCGAGGGGCGGCATGTGACGGGGCTGCGTTACCTGCCCGAGTCCAACGAACTGCTGGTGTATCTCGACTCGCCCTCGTGGACGCAGGAGATGACACTTTTGCGCGAGATTATCCGCGCGCGCATGGAGCGCGCCGGCGCGCACGTCGATGGGCTGGTGTTCAAGACGACCGCCCCCGGCCACACACCGCCCGCTGCAAAAGAGCGCCTGCGTCCGGCCATGGCCGAGCGTCCGCCGGCTCCGCATGCCGACCTAAGCGATGCCGAACGTGCCGAGATCGAGCACCAAGTGGCACCCATCGAGGACCAAAAACTGCGCGAGGCCCTCGAGAACGCCATGAGAGCCAGTGCCGAGTGGGCCAAGGGCGTGCAGGGCAAAAAAGAGCCTTAAATCGCATCTGGTGGCCTTGTAGAGCCAAATACCCTCGTTCCCTAGGGTATTTTTTTACGATAAACTAGTAAGGCTGTACACATTTTCTTAACTGAAGGAGGACGTGTGGCAAACGAAAACGATTACGATGGCGGCGAGATTAAGATTCTCGAAGGTCTCGAGGCCGTTCGTAAGCGCCCGGGCATGTACATTGGCTCGACGAGCGCCAGCGGTCTTCATCACCTGGTGTGGGAGATCGTTGACAACTCCGTCGACGAGGCCATGGCCGGTTTCTGCACCGAGATTCAGGTGACGGTCCACGCCGACAACTCCATCACGGTCGTCGACAACGGGCGCGGCATCCCCGTCGACGAGCATCCTATCAAAAAGATCCCGACGCTCGAGGTCGTCATGACGATCCTGCACGCCGGCGGTAAGTTCGATAACTCGGCCTACAAGGTCTCGGGCGGCCTGCACGGCGTGGGCATCTCCGTCGTCAATGCCCTGTCCAAGCGCGTGGTCGTACAGGTATGCCGCGACGGCAACATCTACGAGATGGAGTTCTCGCGCGGCAAGACCGTCAAGAAGATGGAGGTCGTGGGCACTTCGGAGACGACGGGTACCACTGTCAGCTTCTGGCCCGACGACGAGATCTTCGAGACCTGCATCTACGATTTCGATACGCTGCACAACCGTCTGCAGGAGACGGCGTTCCTCAATAAGAACCTCAAAATCGTGCTGACCGACGAGCGCGAGTCGACTCCCCATGTGGAGGAGTTTTGCTACGAGGGCGGCATCATCGACTTCGTCAGGTTCCTCAACGAGGGCAAGGACGTCCCCGAGGCCTTTAAAGAGCCCATCTACATCGAGGGCAAATCGGACCCGGACGCGCCTGTCGCCAAGATGGGCGAGGTCGAGGTTTCCCTGCAGTGGAATAGCGGCTACGGCGAGAACGTCATGTCGTTTGCCAACGACATCTACACTCCCGAGGGCGGTATGCACCTTGAGGGCTTCCGCACCGCACTCACCCGCGTGATCAACGACTATGCGCGCAAACAGAACCTGCTCAAGGAAAAAGACGCCAATCTGACCGGCGACGATGTGCGCGAGGGCCTATCGGCCGTTATCTCGGTCAAGCTGCCCGATCCGCAGTTTGAGGGCCAGACCAAGGCCAAGCTCGGCAGCTCCTATATGCGCGCGCTGACACTCAAGATCGTGACCGACGGCCTCGCCGATTACCTCGAGGAGCATCCCAAGCCCGCTCGCGAGATCGTCAAGAAGGCTCAACAGGCCTGCAAGGCGCGCAACGCCGCCCGCAAGGCGCGCGAGGCGACCCGCCGCAAGAGCCTGCTCGAGACGGCTTCGCTGCCCGGTAAGCTCGCTGACTGCTCGGTGCGCGATGCCGAGCTGACCGAGCTCTTCATCGTAGAGGGCGACTCGGCAGGCGGTTCGGCCAAGGACGGCCGTCGCCGAGACATCCAGGCGATTCTGCCCCTGCGCGGCAAGATTTTGAACGTCGAGCGCGTGGGCGACCACCGCGCGTTCTCGAGTGACACCATTCAGTCGCTGATTACCGCGATCGGCTGCGGCGTCACGACGAGCGCCGGTGACGGCGGCGACTTTGATATCACCAAGGCCCGCTACCACAAGATCATCATCATGACCGATGCGGATGTCGACGGTGCGCATATCCGCATCCTGCTGCTGACGTTCTTCTACAAGTACATGCGCCCGCTGATTGACGCCGGCTACGTGTACGTCGCGTGCCCGCCCATCTTTGGCATTAAGGTGCGCAACAAGATCCACTACGTGTACCCCAACGGTCGCCAGCCCGAAGACGAGATCCTGCGCGACACCATCCAGAGTCTGGGCCTGAATCCCGACGACAACGACGAGGACGGCAAGGCCAAGGATGGCAAGATCACCAAGAAGCGCAAGGGCTATACCGTCCAGCGCTACAAGGGCCTGGGCGAGATGGACCCCAAGCAGCTTGCCTCGACGACGATGGACCCCAAGACCCGCATTCTGCAGCGCGTGTCGATCGAGGACGCCGTGGTGGCGGACCGCGCCGTGCGCGAGCTGATGGGTTCCGAGGTCGGCTATCGCCGCGAGTACATCGAGAAGCACGCGCATGACGCACGCTTCTTAGACGCCTAACCTGTTCGGCTTTCCCAGCCACCGCACCTTCGCCCTCAATCGTCGGTCGCGTACCCAAGTACGCTTCCCTCCTCTTTCGAGCGAATCTGCGGCACCTGGAAAAGCCGTCTCCGTGGTAGGGAACTAATGGACCACGCAAACCATGAGGAGGTAACGTGGCAGACGATATCAACAACAACGAGGGTATGGACGAGGCCGGCGACGCTGGTATGCCCGATGATCTGAAGCGCCTGCTTGCCCGCGCTGAGCAGGGCGAGGACGGCGATCCGGATGCCTATAACCCCGATGCCGATGATGATGAGGAAGAAGACGACGACGGTGAGCTCGAGGAGAGCTTTGGCGAAGTCGACCGTGGTGCCTCTGCCGGCGAGGATATAAACGGCGGCCAGCTCCAGATTTCGGAGTTCGGCCGTGAGATGAAGCAGTCGTTCATCGAGTATTCGATGTCGGTCATCACGGCGCGCGCCCTGCCGGACGTGCGCGACGGCTTAAAGCCGGTTCACCGCCGCATTCTGTACGCGATGAACGAGAGCGGCATCTACCCCAATCGTCCGCACAAGAAGTCCGCTTGGACGGTCGGCGAAGTTATCGGTAAGTACCATCCGCACGGTGACTTCGCGGTCTATGAGGCCATGGTCCGCCTGGCGCAGTGGTTCTCCATGCGCACGCCGCTCATTGACGGTCACGGCAACTTCGGCAACATCGACGGCGACGGCGCCGCCGCCATGCGTTACACCGAGAGCCGCCTGGCAAAGCCCGCCATGGAGCTCCTGCGTGACCTGCAGAAGGACACCGTCGACTGGCAGCCCAACTACGACGAGTCGCTCGCCGAGCCCCAGGCGCTGCCCGCGCGTTTCCCCAACCTGCTGGTTAACGGCAGCCAGGGCATCGCCGTCGGCATGGCCACCAACATCGCCCCGCACAACCTTACCGAGGCGATCGAAGCCACGTGCTACCTGATCGACAACCCCGGCGCCACCGTCGACGAGCTCATGCAGATCATGCCCGGTCCGGACTTCCCCACCGGTGCCATCATCATGGGCAGTGCCGGCATTAGGCAGAGCTACGAGACCGGCCGCGGCTCCATCACCGTGCGCGCCAAGGCTCATGTGGAGTCCACCAAGACCGGCCGTAGCCGCCTGGTCTTTACCGAGATTCCCTACATGGTCAACAAAGGCACTCTGCAGGAGAAGATCGCCCAGCTCGTCAACGATAAGCGCATCGAGGGTATCTCGGATATGCGCGATGAGTCCAACCAGAAGGGTATCCGTCTGGTCATCGAACTCAAGAAGGGCGTCATCCCGCAGGTCGTGCTCAACAACCTGTACAAGTACACCTCGCTGCAGACGACCTTTGGCGCCAACAACCTGGCGCTTGTCAACGGCGTTCCCAAATGCCTGAGCCTGCGCGAGATGCTGCAGCACTACATCGACCACCAGGTCGACGTCGTCACCCGCCGCACCCGCTTTGACCTCAAGAAGGCCCAGGCGCGTGCCCATATCCTCGAGGGCTATCTGATGGCTCTCGACCATATCGACGAGGTCATCAGCATCATCCGCTCCTCGCAGACCGATTCTGAGGCCAGCAGCCGCCTGATCGAGCGCTTTGGCTTTACGCCCGAGCAGACCACGGCCATCCTCGAGATGAAGCTGCGCCGCCTGACCGGCCTGGAGCGCGACAAGATTCAGGAAGAGCTGGACGGCCTGCGCCGCGCCATCGCCTACTACGAGGACCTGTTGGCGCACGAGGAGAAGATCCTGGGCGTCATCAAGGAAGAGATGCGCGAGATCTCCAAGAAGTTCGGCGACAAGCGCCGCACCGAGATCAGCCATGTCGAGAAGGACCTGGATGTCGAAGATCTGATTGCCGACGAGGACATGGTCGTGACCATCACCCATACCGGCTATGTCAAGCGCATCCCGGTGGCCGCCTACCGCGCCCAGAAGCGCGGCGGCAAGGGCGTGTCGGGCGTCAACCTCAAAGAGGACGACGTCATCGACGAGATGTTCATCGCGTCCACGCACGAGTACGTGCTGTTCTTCTCGAGCAAGGGTAAGGTCTATCGCCTGAAGGTGCACGAGCTGCCGGTGGGTACGCGCCAGGCGCGCGGTACCGCAATCGTCAACCTGCTGCCCTTCGAGGAGGGCGAGAAGATCGCGAGCGTCATCAGCTGCCGCGAGTTCCCTGCCGACGAGTACCTGATGTTTGCCACCAAGAGCGGCATGGTCAAGAAGACCGTAATGAGCGCATATGACCGCAGCCGCCGCGACGGCCTGATCGCTATCAACCTGCGTGACGACGACGCGCTGCTGAACGTGCGCCGCGTGCGCGAGGGCGACAAGATTATCCTGGCCACCACCGCGGGCAAGGCGATCATGTTCTCCGAGGAGCAGGTGCGCGCCACCGGCCGCGATACTAGCGGCGTTCGCGGTATCGGTATGAAGGACGGCGTGAGCGTTCTGGGCATGGAAGTCACTAACGGCAACGGCGATCTATTCGTCATCACCGAGCGCGGCTACGGCAAGCGCACGCCGGTCGCGGACTACCCGGAGCAGAATCGCGGCGGCCAGGGCGTCTACACCATCCAAATGACCGAGCGTAAGGGCAACCTCGCGGCCATGAAGACGGTGGGCCCGCAGCACGAGTTGTTCATCGTGACGGAGGGCGCGACGGTCATTCGCGTCAAGACCGATGAGATTAGCCAGACTGGCCGCGCTACCCAGGGCGTCAAGATGATGACCGTTGACGGCAACGACCGCATCTGCGCCGTAGCCCGCATGACGGCCGCCAAGGAGAAGCCCGAAGGCGAAGGCGCCGAGGCCGCAACCGACGCCGAAGAGGCCCCAGTCGACCTAGGCGACGGCAACGACATGCCAGAGGATCTCCTAGACGAGTAAGAGGCCCTAGCTGGTAGAAAATATCAGACCCCATATATCGGCGGTCGGCGCACCTGCGCGCCGACCGCTTTTTTGAAAACCTTGGGACCCCATGGTCGCCGGGCTGACGAGATGGTTTTGGTTTGTCGCGAGTTCCGCACGCAAAGAAGGCCACTTAATGTGGCCCTCGTCTTGCGCAGGACTGTCCGAGCAGCAAACCAAAACCATCTCGTCAGCCCGGCGACCACCCCTCTCAAAGATTTTCAAAAAAGTTGTTGACGTGCGCGTAACGACTCGTCTAATATATCCCTTGCGCGATGGACCTGTAGCTCAGTTGGTTAGAGCGTCCGGCTGATAACCGGGAGGTCACAAGTTCGAATCTTGTCAGGTCCACCATCAAAACTGTGAAGAGCCCTGGGGCGTTGCCTCGGGGCTTTTTTCTTACCTACTGAAAGTAGTCAAAAAAGCCCCGCCCCAAATTAACTACTTTGATTTTGTGTGCTGTGCGAAAGTTTGGGTAGTATAGCTATTCAATGCGGCGGGCTGCCGCGTGTTAACCGCTACGTACCGGAGGTGTTCCATGGTTCGTGTCGACATAGAGACCATCGTCATGGCCGCCGGTCCCGTGCCATCGCTTATCGTACTTCGTGAGCGCAGCAGCAAATCGGACTCGCCCGCGCCGCTGCGTTCCCTTTCCATTCAGACTGGTTCGTTTGAAGCTGCTGCCATCAGCCGCGGCATCGATAGCGGCCGCGCCGAGCGCCCGATTACCCATGACCTGCTGCTCGACACCGTCGACGCCCTGGGCGCCAAGCTCGAGCGCATCGAGATCGTTCGCGCCGAGCCGCCGGTGTTCTACGCGACGATTGTCGTACTGGCCGATGGTGACGAGCGCAAGATCGACGCCCGTCCCAGTGATGCCATTGCCCTTGCCGTGCGCAGCAATGCTCCCATGTTTGTGGAGGACGACATCATGAATCGCCTGGGTACCGTTTCTGCCCATGCCGAGGAAGTCGACGACGAGCAGGAGTTCGAGAAGTTCGACGAGTTCGTCCATACGCTCTCCCCCGATGACTTCTAAATGCGGGGCGTCCAGGTTGCGGAGCGTTCGCTGATGGCCGGCGGCATGTCGGCTGAGGCGGCCGCCATCGCGCGTGAAGCCCAGATGCGCTCGGAGGCATCCGAGGCGGCTCGCATTGCCTATGTGACGCAGGCCCGCACGCTTCGCGAGCGCCGCGGCTCGTTTATCAAGATGGTTGTCGTCTCCGCCCTTGTCGCGGCAATCTGCTCGCGCCTTCGTGGTACAGTTGGTGCGCTTGGGTTTTCGATTTCAACAGGCTTGGTAATCTGGGGTGTGGTCGATGCAGTAATGCTGACCAACCAGATCAAGGTACTCGACAAGCGCGCGATGGATATGATGCGCGCCCGCGACGCTGCCGCCAAGATCGCTGCCGAGGCACAAGAACTGTAACGACGCCAGACTCGATGGGAAGGTCTAAAGATGGCACAGGATATGCAGGACGCCGGTAACGTCTCCGCCGAGCTCGACGCCATGGTGTGTGACCTGATCGGCGCGTTCTTGGACGACCTTGCCGCCGGTGAAAACCCTGGCGTGGTCGTGGCAATTGAGGACGCTGCTTCCAACCGTTATCTGGCGGCGCTCGATGAGGATGGCGAAGAGGCGTGCCTCGAGGCGGCCACCAACTTTATCTCCGAGCACAAGATGGGTCTTAAGGACGAGGGCCTGGGCCGTATCGCCCGCTATGCCATCGGCTATACCGGCTGCGTCGAGATTGACGGAGGCTACCACGACGCTCTGCTCGTGAGCTTCTTTGAGACTACGCTCGAGAGCGGTTTTTCGGCATATGTGCTGTATGAGGGCATGGGCGCCGGCGATGGTTTTATGTGGAGCGACCCTGAACCTGCAGGTGAGGAAACCCCTCTCATCTAAAATCGCTAAAATAAACGAGTTTTCGGTAAAAGGCTCAATATTCCCGCTGAGCGTTGTATCGCTGGGCGGGCCGCATACGCGTGCCGTTTGTATATGGATAGAAGATAGGGGAACTACATGCGCGTAGACAATCTGAGGAACATCGCCATCATCGCCCACGTCGACCACGGCAAGACGACGATGGTCGACAAGCTCCTGCGTGCCACGGACGCCTTCCGTGCCAACCAGCAGGTCGAGGACCGCGTCCTGGATTCTAACGACCAGGAGCGCGAGCGCGGCATCACGATTCTCGCCAAGAACATCTCTATCGAGTACAAGGACGTCAAGATCAACGTCATCGACACCCCGGGCCACGCCGACTTTGGTGGCGAGGTCGAGCGCGTGCTGCGCATGGCCGACGGCGCTCTGCTGCTGGTCGACGCCTTTGAGGGCCCCATGCCCCAGACTCGCTTCGTGCTGCGTCACGCTATCGACACCGGCCTCAAGATCATGATCGTCATCAACAAGATCGACCGTCCGGGCGCCAACCCCGAGAAGGCCTACAACGACTGCCTGGACCTCATGGCCGATCTGGGTGCCACCGACGACCAGCTCGAGTTTGCCATGGAGCATGTTATCTACGCCAGCGGCGTCAACGGCTTTGCCCGCCATGACCCCGAGGACGGCAATATGGACATGTATCCGCTGCTCGACATGATCATCGACGACATGCCCGCCCCCGAGGTTGACGAGAACGCCCCGCTGGCCATGCAGTGTGTGACCATCGACCACTCCAACTTTGTCGGCCGCATCGGCATCGGTCGCGTGTATTCCGGCGCCATTCACCAGGGCGATCAGATCCTGGTTGTCAAGAACGATGGCTCCAGCGCCACCGCTACCGTCAAGCAGCTCTTTACCTTCGACTACCTGGGCCGCACCGAGTGCCAGGAAGTCGGCGCCGGCGACATTGCCGCCGTTGTGGGCATCGACCGCACCGATATCGGCGATGTCTACACCGATCCCGAGAATCCCGTCGAGCTCGAGCCCATCGAGATCGACCCGCCGACCCTGTCCATCGTCTTTGAGGCTTCGACCTCCCCGCTCGTCGGCCGTGACGGCGACATCGTGGGTGCCCGTCAGCTCAAGGAGCGCCTGTTCAACGAGGCCGAGAACAACGTGACTATGAAGATCGAGGAGCTCGAGGACAAGAGCGGCGTCGAGGTCTCGGGCCGCGGCATTCTGCACCTGTCCGTTCTGATGGAGTCCATGCGCCGCGAGGGCTTTGAGTTCCAGGTCGGTCGTCCGCGCGTTCTGTTTAAGAAGGACGAGAACGGCAACAAGATGGAGCCTGTCGAGCAGGCCGTCGTCGAGTGCCCGGACGAGTACTCGGGCAAGGTCGTTGAGGTCTTCGGCACCTCCGGTGGCATCATGACGAGTATGGATACCTCGGGCATCGTGACGCACCTTGAGTTTAAGATCCCGACGCGTGGCATCATGGGCCTTAAGAACCGCATCATGAACGTCACCCACGGCGAGGGCGTGTTCTACCACACCTTCCTGGAGTACGGTCCCTACGCCGGCGAGATCGGCAACCGTCAGAACGGTGCCATGATCTCCATGACCACCGAGAAGGCCGTTGCCTATGCCCTGGGCACGCTGCAGGAGCGCGGCCAGCTGTTTGTTGAGCCGGGCACCGAGTGTTACGAGGGCATGATCGTGGGCGAGCGCAGCAAGGCCGGCGACATGGTCGTCAACATCGCCCGTACCAAGAACCTGGGCAACCAGCGTTCCTCGACCTCCGATATTTCCGTGCAGCTGGTGCCGCCCCGCACCTTCTCGCTGGAGGAGGCGCTGGAGTACATCGCCGATGACGAGCTGGTGGAGATCACTCCCAAGAATATTCGCCTGCGCAAGCGTCTGCTCAATGCCACCGACCGCAAGAAGGCCGCCGTCCGTGCCGGTCAGGTCAACAAATAAGCGCTGGGGCTTATAACCGCCAATAAGAAAGGGCGTCGACCGCGATGGTCGGCGCCCTTTTTGGTGCAAGGGGGACAGGTTCGCTTGCACCACCACAAAGGTGCCTGTCCCCTTTGTGGTGGTTGGCAGCTAGGCGGTGGGGAGTTCCGGCGTATTAGCCGGCTGTTGCGACTTGAGGTGAGCGTTGCGCCAGATGATCTGGATAACATAGCCGAGCGTGAAGACAAAGGCCACGCCGCTGATGAAATCGCCTACGAGGGGGATTGCCGTAAGTGCACCTGCGATCACGCCGCCGGCGGCCGCCATGGCGTAGCGGTTCTGGCTGTGTCCGACCATGCGCGCGATCGCGCACCCTGCAAAGGCACTCGACACCAGCGCGATGCCAATAACACCGCACATGAGGGCTCCGGCAAGCGACAGACCAGCGATAGAGATAATTAGCAGTAGGACGGCGGGGACGATAGCAATCGTGCCCAGAAGACCGCTCACCCACAGGGGCATGGGGCGCTGGTGGAGCATGCCGGCGACGCTGGCGGTTGCGCGCGGAAAGACGAGTTCGAGCAGTAGGGCGACAAAGCAGGCCGAGAGTGCCGCGGCGACGATACCGCCGATGACATCGTTAACGGTGGAAGTATCCTCGCTCTCGGTGCGGTCGATCTTGAGCGCGCCGACCTCGGCTCCCGCGGCGCGCTCGGGGTCCTCGGAGACGTGCGCGTTCACGGTGCCGGTGATGTGGGCGTTCTTGCCCAAGATGAGCTTATCGGCCCAAACCTCGACATCGCCCTCGACGGTGCCATCGATAGTCACCGTATCGCCCGCAAGCGCTGCCGACTTGGTAGAGCCGCGCAGGGCAACCGTCTCGCCTATCGCATAGAAACAGTTGGTGGTGCTGTCGGAATTGAGCACGACATGCTGGCCGGCAACGGTCACGCTGCCATCAACCGTAGTCTTGGCAATGTCGATGGTGCGCGCCGCCAAGCGGACGGCGCCGCCCACCGTGCAGTCGCGGATGGAGAGGCTCTCGCCTGCTGCAATTATGTCGCGGCCGATGGACGCATCGTCCAAGTTGAGGGCCTGACCTGCCCAGTACAGGTCACCTTCGACGCCGGACGAATTGGCGTCATTGTCGGTCGCAAGTACGTTGCCTGCGGTGTCTGTGCCGGCGAACGACGCCGTGGGAAGTGCGGTGACCGCTAGGGCGACGAGCGCGAATAGGATCGTGATGCGGACCCACGCTTTACGGCGCTGGGTCGACGGGAATTGATTACAGGGCATAGTGAATCCTTCGTCAGATGCTCGACATACACCTAACAGGGTACCCAACGCGTGGGCGCTCTAAAAGAACCTCTCGGTTGCATTTCGAAGGGTCGTGCCGTGCTGTTTACTTTTTACGGTGCAAGAAGCGCGCGATATCTTCTTCGGTGGGGCTTTTGATGTCAAAGCGCAGCGAGAGCCAGCGCAGACCCATGGTCACGACAACGCATACGACCAGCGCGGCGACATTGCTCATAATGCCGCTCATAACGAGACACACATAGCTTGTCGATCCGGCGATGGCGGCGATGGCATAAAAGTTAGTACGTTGGAAAATGCCCGGAACCACGCCCATAAAGCCGTCGCGCAACATGCCGCCGCCCACCGCGGTGAAAAAGCCCATCATGATGCACACCGCCGGTGCAAAGCCGTAGACCAGCGCCTTGTCTGCTCCAGTGGCGGCGTAGATGCCGACCGAGATGATGTCGAGCAGGGGAATGAGTTTTTCGGGCTTGTCGACGATTGCCGGGAAAATATAGATGATGGCTGCCGTGGCAATGGAAAGCGGCAGCGCCATTGGCTGGTTGAGGATGTAGACGTTGCCCACCTGCAGCGTCATGTCGCGTAAAAGACCGCCGCCCAAGCCACAGACCACGGCAAGCGCGACCGCGCCCACCAGATCGAGCTTGTGCTCGCGCGCGACCAACACGCCCGAGATTGAAGCCGCGACGACGGCGAACATTTCGAGCCAAAACGGGATGGCGACCATGGCATCTGTGGCGTGTGAGGTAACGGTCATAGCGGCGACGACGGGCAAGATGGGGTCCTTTTGGTTGCGGGTTTAGACAATGCCCGTACATAGTACATGGTTGGCGGGCGTGGTGATCCTATTGCTCGGTAAACGGTCGGGACTGGGTGGGGGCGTAGGTTCCATGTTTGGGGATCTGGGTCGATGCTGAACGCGATGGGGGCGTGGCTGAATAGGAGGGATGTCCAAATTTTGAGCAGCGCTCAAAATTTATCCGGTCGGCTTACGCCGACCGCGCTGCGCTAAAAACGCGCCACTGGCGCGTTTTCTTTACGCTTTGCGCCCTGGCGGGTTCGAATCCCTCCTCCTCCGCCGTATTTGCTTGTAAGGGACTCTAAACAAAAAAGCCCCCGTTTTCGGGAGCTTTCTCAACCAAAATGGCGGAGGAGGAGGGATTCGAACCCTCGTGACCTTATACAGGCCAAACGGTTTTCGAGACCGCCGCATTCAACCACTCTGCCACCCCTCCGCGTGGGGTAAAAACAAAGCAGGCTCGAAGGCCTGCTTTGGAATTAACTGGCGGAGAGTCAGGGATTTGAACCCTGGAGACGCTTTTGACGCCTACACGATTTCCAATCGTGCTCCTTCGGCCACTCGGACAACTCTCCGTTAAATGCGAAAGTCAGTATACACGAGGAACCGCAAAGTGCAAACAGAAAAGTTGGCATTTTTTAAAACGCTTGGCCGCGCTTGTCGTTGCAGTGGGGTTTGAGGTGCCAAAAAACGGCTTCCGACCAGCGTGGTTGATTAACTCAATTGTTCAAAAGGGGTATTCATAAGCGACTTGGCAATGAATTTAAAAATCTTTGGGTGGTGCTGTGGGCCACTGGTATGCATTTTGCGACCACAGCCTTGTGCCCGTTGACCTGCGGCTTGGCTCAGCTTGTCCCCACGGCACCGTATCTTGTCAACAGATCCGTCAAGCTTTTGGTCAGCATTTGGTTGGAATGCGCATGAAACGTGGTGCGAGCATGGGCATATGTGGAGGTCATGAGGTTGTAGCTGCATATTCTTGCAGCCTAGGAGGTTGAAAGATATTATTACCAAGTCTTTTCCTGCTTCAGGCGCACCTTCACGACCTGAAGCCACATTTGCCCAGAGGAGGTGACAATATGAAGGCTTATGAACTGCTGTTCTTTGTTGACCCGTCGCTCGACCCCGAGACTCGTCTCGCTGTTATGAAGCGTATCGATACCACGATCGCTGAGGGCGCTGGCAAGGTCGACTCCGTTGACGAGTGGGGCAAGCGCAAGCTCGCCTACGAGATCAACGACCTCACCGATGGTGACTACACCCTCATCAACTTCCACGCAGATCCTACCCAGATCGCCGAGCTTGATCGCGTCCTGCGCATCACCGACGCTGTGGTCCGCCACATGATCGTCCGTCGCGACGACCAGGAGTAAGACTGTCGTTTTGGACTGGGCTTGTGCCCCAAGAGGAAGTAGTGAGTTATGAGCATCAATCGAGTGAACATCACCGGTAACCTCACCCGCGATCCCGAGCTGCGCGCCACCGCCGGCGGAACCCAGGTTCTGTCCTTTGGCGTCGCTGTGAACGATCGTCGCCGCAACGCGCAGACTGGCGAGTGGGAGGATTATCCCAACTTTGTCGACTGCACTATGTTCGGCACCCGCGCCGAGGCCGTGAGCCGTTTCCTGGCAAAGGGAAACAAGGTCGCGATCGAGGGCAAGCTGCGCTACAGCTCTTGGGAGCGCGACGGCCAGCGCCGGAGCAAGCTTGAGGTCATCGTCGATGAGATCGAGTTTATGAGCTCCCGTGGTGGCCAGGGTGGCTACGATCAGGGCGGTTACGCCCCCGCAGCTCCCGCGCCCACAGCACGTCCTGCCGCACCGGTGGCTACGCCGCCCGCGGTCGACGTCTACGATGAGGACATCCCGTTCTAAGGGTTGTTCACCTATTTTTGAGTGAGAGGCGGCTTCGGTTCGCCGAAGTTGCCAAACGAAAGGTATTTTGACATGGCTAATGATTTTTCTGCACGTCAGCCGCGTCGTAAGTACTGCCAGTTCTGCAAGGAGAACACTGAGTTCATCGACTATAAGGACACTCAGCTTCTCCGTAAGTACATGACCGACCGTGGCAAGATCAAGCCCCGTCGCGTCACTGGCGCTTGCACGCAGCATCAGCATGACATCGCCAACGCCATCAAGCGTGCCCGCGAGATGGCTCTCCTGCCGTACACCGTCCCCGTGGTTTCCTCTCGTGGCAACCGCGACCGCGGCTAAGAAGGGAGACGCATCATGAAGGTTATTCTTCTCGATGAGATCAAGGGCAAGGGCGGCGAGGGTGACGTCGTAGAGGTCGCTCAGGGTTACGCTGAGAATTTCCTGTTCCCCAAGAAGCTCGCTGTTGCCGCCACCAAGGGCAACCTCAAGCAGCTTGACGAGCGTCGCAACAACATCGCCAAGCGCGAGGCCGTCCGTCTGGCTACCGCCAACGAGACCAAGGCTGCCCTCGAGGGCAAGCAGGTCATCGTCGACGTCAAGGTCGGCGACGAGGGCATCCTCTTTGGCTCCGTCACCGCCGCTATGATCGCTGACGCCATCAAGGATCAGCTCGGTATGGACATCGACCGCAAGCGCGTCGAGCTCGGCAAGCCCATCAAGGTTGCCGGTGCCCACACCGTTGCCATCTCGCTGTACCGCGAGATCAAGGCCGAGGTTGTCGTTCTCGTCGGCGTTACCGCCGAGGAGCTCGCTGCCGATGCTGAGGTCGAGGAGGCCGCTGAGGTCGCCGAGGCCGAGACCGCCGAGGTCGAGACCGAGGCTGCTGCCGAGTAGCATTTGCTGCAACGCAACAATCTTGTTCTAAGAAGGGCGGGCTTATAGGACAAAATGTGTGTCTACTTTAGGGGCGTCGGCGCAGGTCGATGCCCCTTTTTCAGCCGTTTAAATTCCGTGCCCGCTTTTAACCGCTCGGACAGAATGTGTGTCCGGTTGCCTATCGTTCCCGCCGGTAGATACCCTTTTCCGGAACCGTTAAACACCCTTTCGGAAGAGGTGTCCATGAAGGCCGTTTATTGCCCCTACTGCGGCGGTCGGACCAAGCGCAACGGCAGGACCTCATCGGGGTCCCAGCGGTGGAGGTGCACGGCCTGCGGCGCGTCGACGACGCTGAGGTACGACGACACGGCGGCGAGGCTCGAGGAGTTCCTCGGGTGGCTCCTCTCGAAGGACTCGCAGGCCGCGATGCCGGGCGGCGGGCGGTCCTTCAGGCGCAGGACGGCCGAGTTCTGGGAGGTCTGGCCCATGCCCGTCCCCGACGGCGAGCTCCACCGCGTGCTCTACGTCGACGGGATCTGGGTCGCGCGCGACCTCGTCGTGCTCATATGCTGCAGCGGCGAGAGGGTGGTCTCCTGGTACATGGCCAGGTCCGAGAACTCGAGGGCGTGGTCGGCCCTCATGGCGCCGATCCCGGCGCCCGAGGTGGTCGTCACCGACGGCGGGAGCGGGTTCGCCAAGGCCGTGCGCGAGACCTGGCCGCGCACCAGGGTCCAGAGGTGCACCTTCCACGCCTTCTCGCAGGTCAAGCGCTACACGACGACGCGGCCGAAGCTCCAGGCGGGGCGCGAGCTCTACCTCATCGCGCGCGACCTCATGGGCATCGAGACGCTGCACCAGGCGGAGCTCTGGGTCGAGCGCTACCTCGACTGGTGCGGGTTCTGGGCCGACTTCCTGGAGGACAGGACCGTGGTGGACGGCAGGAGGGTCTACACCCACGAGAGGCTGAGGCGGGCGCGCTCGTCGCTGTCGTCGCTGGTGTCGGCGGGGACGCTGTTCACCTACCTCGACCCCGCCCTTGCCAAGGCCGGCCCGCTGCCGTCGACCAACAACATGATCGAGGGAGGGGTGAACTCGCAGCTGAGGGCCGTACTGCGCAACCACCGGGGGCTGACGTCCGTCAAGCGCGTTAAGGCGGTGTTCTGGTGGTGCCACGCTCATTCGGGGGACGCGAGGACGGCGCGCGAGAAGCTCGCCGCGATGCCGACCGACGCGGACATCGACTTCCTGTTCAGCGTCTACTCCGCCTCGCCGTCGCGCGAGGACGGAGGGCCGGAGTGGGGCGACAGGGCCGTGTGGGAGGATCTCCACCACAGGGACCCGTACCCGTTCTGGCTGGATTAATGGATGGAAACGGATGTTCTATCGGGACACACATTTTGTCCTATAAGCCGAAGGGCGCTCTGGGAGACCGGGGCGCCCTTTTATTTTTTGCGCTGAGTGGGTGTCACGTCATACATTGAGATGCAGTCCCACATAAGCGTTGTGTTAGACCACTTTGGATAAGTGTCCTGCACGCAGTACACGCGACGGGGCCCCGGTTGCGACAATTCCATCATCAGGAGAGATGGAGGTTGCAATGGAAGACGTGCTCACCCAGCTGACGAGGCAGTTCCTCCCGCAGATGACGGCTACCGAGAAGAGCAGGGCCCTGAGATCGCTCAAGGCGCTGATAGACGCGGAGCTTTTCGAACTCGCGGCAAGCGAGGGGGCGGAAGACGATCCCGACAGAGCCTGCCCCTGGTGCGGCTCCCCGCATTACGTGAAGAGGGGGCGAGACGGGTGCGGCCGTCAGCGGTTCCTCTGCCGAGGGTGCGCCAGGACCTTCATCGACGCCACCATGCGCATCTTCTCCACCACCAAGCTCGACAGGTCGGCCTGGATGAGGTTCGCGGAGTGCCACGTGGACATGCTCCCGCTGCGCGAGTCGGCGGAAAAGTGCGGCGTGTGCCTCAAGACGGCGTTCTTCATGCGCCACAGGCTGCTCGAGGCCATGGCCAAGCGCATGCCCGCCTTCCGCGTGGAGGCCGGCGGCGGGGCCGAGCTCGACGAGTGCTTCTTCAGGGAGAGCTTCAAGGGAAACCGCTCCAGGTCGGAGTCCGGCATGCCCAGGAAGCCCCGCACAAGGTCGCAGGGAACCGACGGGCACGAGAAGATATGCGTGCTCACCGGCATCAACGACGCCGGCGACATCTTCTACGAGATCGCGGGGAGGGGCGGCCTCGACGAGCGGCAGCCAGGGAGCTGCTCGCCGACAAGCTCGCGGTCGGCGCGATAATCTCGACGGACCGTGCGCACGTGTACCGCCGCGTCCTGCCCGCCCTCGGCGTCGGCGCGCACATCGCCAGCAAGAGGGAGGAGCACGCCATCAACAGGGTGAACAGCCTCCACTCCCAGATGAGGCACTTCATCGGCAGGTTCCGGGGTGTCTCCACGAGACGCCTCGAGAACTACCTCGCCTGGTTCAAGTGGACATGGTGCTTCAAGGTCCGCAGGAGCGCGGACGAGCTCGCCGAGCTCATAGTGAGGCAGGCAGCCCGCGGCACGTACGAGAAGACCTGGCGCCAGTACAAGGTGACCCCCTATCCGTTCTACGAGTACTGGATCAAGCAGGCGAAATGGGACTCGCGTGCGCGGAGGGCCATATACGGCGTGGCGTGATGTCCAGGGCGGTCTGGCGCAGCGCATCTGCGGCAAGCGCTGAAGTCGTGCCCCGATGCAAATAGCAACAGCTAGCGATATTCTTCGGGAACGTCGAAACCGTACTCACGGCATAGGAGCATGACATCGTGGGCGTCGTGCTCGTCATGCTGATAGCCCAAGTGAAACAACAGCTGGCTTTCGGGGTCGATGCACGACACCTCCACCTCGCCGATGCGCCCCCTCCCCGAAAAGACCTCCCCGGGAAAACGATCTCCCTGATACAGAATATCGCCATTCTCGGCGAAATCGAAGCAATGCAGGTCGACGATGCGCCCCGCCTCGTCTTGCCACACCGTGTGATCTTCGGTGGTGAAAGATGCAGCCACCTCGGAAAACCCCTCATCAGCAATTAGATCCACGAACCTTTGGTAATCCCCGCGCTGAACGAACAGGTCGATGTCGTTATGAGCCCTGGTCTCACGCCCGACAAGCGCATCGATGCCCCAGCCGCCATCAAGGTATACGCCAATGCCCGCACCTGCGGAAAGGCCGATTATCCAACACGCATCATCCTTGGTGACCATAGGAGCTCCTTCGCTTTCGCCTGCTATCTAAGCAAGAAAGATTATAGGAAAAGTCCCAGTATGTTAGCGTCAATATATTTTTCACCATTTTCACCAACGTATTTTCGCCAATCGCGCCAACGCGGATGCGCCGGATTCGCCAACGCGGATGCGCCGCTTTCGGCGTCTAGGCTCCCTCCTCCTTCCCGTCCTCACCGCCGATGGATACGTCCTTCAGGCGGTACGACCGTCCCGTTATCTTGATCATCGCGCAATGGTGGCAAAGCCTGTCGGCCACCGCCGAGGCCGTGACGTTGCTGCCGAACACGTCGCCCCACCTGCCCACCGGCACGTTGGTCGTGACGATGGTCGACCGCTTTAGCGCGTAGCGCCTGTTGACCAGCTGGAACAGCAGGTCGGCGCCCTCCTTGCCGATATCGAGGTAGCCGAGCTCGTCTATTATCAGCAGGCTGCAGTGCTCGTAGAACCGCATCCTGCGCGCCAGCGCCTCCTTCGCCGAGGCGTGCTTGAGGTCCTCGACCAGCCTCGAGCAGTCGGCGAAGTACACCTGCTTGCGGGCCATCACCGCCTCGTGGCCTATGGCTATCGACAGGTGGGTCTTGCCGACGCCCGGGCTGCCGACGAGCACGACGTTGTCGCCGCGGTCGATGAACTCGAGCGTGGCCAGCTGCTCGACCAGCCCGCGCGGCACGCTCGGCTGGAAGCCCCAGTCGAAGTCGGCCAGCGTCTTTATGTAGGGGAAGTTGGCCATCCTCGTGCGGCGCTCGTCGTCGGCGCGCCGCTTGAGGGCTATCTGGGCGTCGGTGAGCTCGAGCATGGCGTCGACCAGGCCCTTCCTCCCGTCGGCGACGAGCCTGACGTACTCGGGCACCGACGACGCCATGCCCTCGAGCCCCAGCGCCTCGAGGTTGGCCGCCAGGCGGTTGAGGGGGCTGGCCTGCACGGCGGCGCTCACAGCGAGCCCCCTATCGAGTCGAGCAGGCCGAGGTTGGCCGCGGCGGCCGCCTCGATGTCGCCGGCGGCGTCGCCGAACCACCGCTTGCCGGCCATGGCCTCGGCGTAGTGCGCCGGGTCGTAGGCCGGCCCGCCCGCCACGTGCGTGGCCACCAGCTCGCCGCCGACGTAGCAGTCCATCGCGCCGCCGGGCATGCAGACGATGCGGGCGGGCCTGCCGATGCAGCGCCTGGGCACCGACATGGGCTCGCCGTGCGCGCTCACCAGCATCGTGGCCGGCACCCTGGCCACGCGCACCACGTCGCCCATCGCCTCCTCGAGGGCGCGCAGGTTGCCGACGGGCAGCAGCGCGTCCTTCTCCTCCATGAACAGCGCGGAGGGCGGCAGCCCCGTGGTCTCGTTGGGCTCGGAGTTGCTGGCGTCCTCGATCCGCGCGACGATCTCGTCGATGTCGTCCCAGCCGTCGAAGTCACCCTGGTAGGCCATGAGCCGCGACAGGAAGCGGTTCGACGACTCGACCTTGCCCTTCGTCTGGGGGCTGCGCGGGCGGCACAGCTTCAGCTCGAAGCCGGCGGCCTTGGCGAACTCGTACGCGCGCTGGACCTTGAGGCGCCGGCCGCCCTTGACCGTCACCAGGGCGGACATGTTGTCCGTGACCCACTCGCGCGGCACGCCGCCGAGCCTCGCGATCGTGGCGTACATGCACCTGACCAGGTCGTCGGTCGTCCTGGTCCTCGACCGGATGAATATGTGCCTGCGGGAATGGCCCAGCGTCGCCGCGAACACGTTGAACTCGAACAGCTCGCCGTCGCGGTTCGCCATCTTGACGGACTCCTTCCAGTCGAACTGCAGCTGCAGCCCGGGCGGCGTCTCGAAGCGCGGGTGCGGCTCCGGGCCGCCGGAGGCCCCGACGGCGATGCCGTTCTTGCGCATGAACTGGGTGAAGGCGTTGTAGCCGGCCAGGTCCTCGCCGGGATACCTGTGCAGCAGCCACTCGTGGATGCCCTTCTTGGTGACTCCCGGCAGCTGCGCCTTGGCGGCCACCTCCTCTATGTGCGCGTCGAACGAGCCCGCCCTGTCGCCGCGCCCGTCGTGGGGCCGCCCGCCCTCGGCCCTCCAGTACGACGCCACGGTGTGCCTGTCCTTGCCGTAGCGCTTCGCTATGTCGCTGAAGTTGGGCTTTATGCCCGCTTCCCTGTACATGTCCAACTCTCCGATCAGGTTCTTCTCCGCCACGGCCCGCTCCTCCCGAAAGCATCGTTCGCTCGTCGATCGAAGCGTAAGCCCCGGCGTTGGTGGAAATGGTGAAAATGCGTTGGCGCAAATGGCGGGATTGCGTTGGCATGATTGGTTATTGAGCGTTGGTCAAAATGGTTGTTTTTACAGTAGCGCTAACACAGTATCCAAAGCGGTCGGGACTGCGGACAAAATAGTTGGACCGTTGAGGTCCGGAACGGAGTCCGCATGGCATACAGTAGGAGAATGG
>ERZ773147.277-NODE-277-length-64952-cov-11.695240_pt1 | contig 64952 bp, 66 predicted proteins | sample MGYA00580851_ERZ773147 | MGnify/ENA primary metagenome ERZ773147 (study PRJEB29015, sample SAMEA2737818) | human gut metagenome | biome: human gut; feature: human-associated habitat; material: faeces | place: China | collected 2012 ... | reverse complement strand
TTCATCATTGACCATCCATGATCAATGCCGATTACTTCTAACTTGTTATTCATGTGTTTTGCACATCCTTTCTTCTTAAACAGCCACTTGAACATCTTAACCACCTACTTTCCTATCAGCTTTCGCATACAAGGAAAACAATAACCATTCCCTTGATAATATGGACATCCGACACATTCCGTCGGAAGTTTCTGTTCTTTTTTCTTAGATGGTTTACAACATGTTCCATTGGCACATCTGTTGTTATGTCCCCAGAAGAATCTACAATGCATACAATCTTTTAATTCTCTTTCAAGCTTTTCTTCTGGAGATACAAACCTGCGTTTCTTATGCTTATCTCTTTTTTCAACTGTTCCCACCAGAGCTCTCCTCCCTTCCAAGGAGTGATTGCTCTCTTATCTGTTCCATTGTCCTGTCCGACTCTCCTGCCGTCCTAGCTAACGAATACAATACGATAAGAACAATAATTATTAATGCTATGCTAAATCCCATCACCACTTTATCCTCCTTCAAATTAGTTGCCATATAGACAGAATTTGAATTTGGAAGTGATATAGTCTACATGGCTATGCTTAACGCTAAGCATGTAGGTACACGCCAGTCTTCTAGACTCCTATATCGCCCCGTGTACAAAGAGGTGTTCTCACCTCCGGGAGTTACAGACGAGCCACAAAATGTGTTTCACGACGCCCTTCTGAATTATCAGAAGCACTATCTCCTCTTTTAGCCTTTTGAGGATAAGGACGAACTTCTCGCCCTCTGTGGTTAATTATCCTTACGCAACATGCCTATTCCTTTTACCAGATTTCCATCCAGCTTCTCGCCCTTCATCTTTCGATCCATCAGACTACTAATATGATAGCTGTGACTTTCATCCTCCAGGTACATGCCCCGTAATTTTACTACCTACAGATACTCTGCAGTGCAAACTACTTTGCAAATCTGTAACTGATTATTCAATTGTTATGTCCAATCTCTCTTGGACAATTGATATTCTACAATGCACTTTAATTTTACGGAAGTGACACCACTGGTGTATTTTTACGAATTTTCACCAGTTTTTGGTGTATTTGTCATTTCCTTTAATTTGTTCCATGTATGCTTAGGCAGTTCTCTTGCCGGCTCTCTGAATCGTTCAAGATATTTTTCAAATAATTCCGTATTGATTAATGCTGAATTACCGACTTTATAGACTGCTCCTGCCTCTCTCGCAATTACTATGATTCTAGATTTACTTATCCCATAAATAATCGCTCCTTCCTCTGCATTTACAAATTTTTTCATAAAATCCTTTGTATCTGAATAGCACTTATATGAGTAACTCATTCATCAGTCTCCTTTCACATTTGGCAATGGATGTTTCATTTCTGTTGGCGGTTCTCTGAATTGCTCCATATAATCATCAAAAATTTCCAAATTTATTAATATAGTATTTCCCTTAGCTGTTCCAATCTTATATACAGCACCCGCTGCTCTAGCCATTTCAATAAATCTATGATGCCCTATGCTATATGTCATTGAAGCTTCCCCAATTCTTACAAACTTCTTTTCTACGATTTTGTTTGAACTAGGCACTCTTGCAAAATGTTTCATAAATTTCATCAACCTTTCCTTATGTACTAATATAATCTTTGCAAGCTGATATCTTGCTCCAGCAGCTAATGCTATATCCATTGCCTCATCTCGTGTTACATCTAATAAAGCCATTACTTCATCAATACGAATAAATCTTGGTTTTACAATTTCTTTTCTATAGGCACTAACTGAACCACTCAATGTATTTACCATAACATCACCTACTTATAAAACTCAGAATCTGTAATATGAAAAGTTTCAAGATACTTATCCAATATTTCTGTATTAACAAGTACAAGCTGACCAATCTTATAACAAGCCTTGGCATCCTTAGCCACTTCTTGAAATTTTGTCATTCCCATACTGTACATTTTTGCACCATCTGAATATCTTACAAACTTTTTTGCATCCTCATATCTATCTTTCTTCTTTGATTCATTCATTGCTGTGCTCCTTTCACTTTGACTTCATAACAAATGACGTATTTTCTCCATAACGCAAAAAAAGGACATCTTCTAAATTTCTTTAGAAAATGTCCTCAGAGTGTAGACAAAGTCCCGCACAGTAGTGCGGTTTTCAGACCGTAGACAAAGTGGCTCTTGGATTCACATCCCAGAGCCACTTTGTCTACGGTCTGAAAACCCATATCCTTGTGATATGAGTTCTGATTGCCAGTCTTGTAGGTCCTACTCCGTAATTCCGCATGCCTTGCAGACTTCGTTTGTCCAGACATCCGCATCCAAGAGCAGCTCTTCGTGCCGCAAATCGAATTTACGGATATCCGGGTCGGCAAAGTATTTCTGATAACGAGCCAGATATTTTTCACCCATTTTCCTGGCATAAAAAACATGAATGACGGTACCGGGTGCCGAAATGTGTTCACCGACTTTTGTATACAAATCCGTGCAGAACTGGTTTCTCACGGAGTCCTTGGAAATAAAGGAGAAATCGATGCCGCTGTCCCTGCCCATGACTTCCATAAATTTTTTCATATAGTCAGCCTCTTTTTCATCCCCCTGGTTCATTTTCTTGTTGAACATTTTTTCCATCCGGGAATTTTCTTTTCCGGTTAAAAACGGATAAAACAGCGGCATTACCATCGCCGTTTCCATCTTTGCCAGCCACTTCGGCGCCTGGTCCATATCACTGGAACCGATGATGGCATGATCAATGTGGATATTTTTACGCCCTACTAACAGGGACACAACGGAGCCGCCCAGAGAACAGCCGTAAGCCGCAAAAATTCTGCCCTGGAATTTTTCCTTTATATAAGCCTCTATTTTTTCCGTTTCATCCAGTTCGGAAACAAAAGTGGTATTTTCCGTTTCATCAAATCCGCTGTAGCTGACGACTGCCGTATAAAAAAATTTCTGCAGATTGGGCAGCACATGTCCGAAGTTCGTCTTCCAATAACAGCAGGTACCCGGGAATAACATGATAACCGGCTTACCGGCATCTCCAAATTCATAAATCTTCATATTTTCTCTCCCTTACTTATCTTTTCCGTACTTTTGAATACGCTTACTCCCATTAAAAAATGCTGATTAGTCTTTGCTAACCAGCATCATTCTATCACAGTCCTATCCGAAATGCAATCCGGCACTCTCATCCTGCTTACGTCGCCGAATTTTCCTTATTCCTCCCGCAGACCCGTATCGGACAGTCTTTCGTCTATCCGCAGGTCAATCAAAAATTTAATTCCAAGCGCCAGCAGTCCAAACATGTGACAATGCATACCAAAGGAAAAGCCCCTCATCATTACCTTCCACAGTCCCTGGGAAATGCGGCGCACTTCTTTTCCGAAAGCAAGCTTCTGAAAACATTTATGTCCCAAAGCATCCCCCTCGTAGGTGCGAAGTGTTTTCCGGACGGCTTTCATGGATTTTCCGTGCTCCACGTATTCCATCTTGGCATCAAAAAAAGCGGCAAAGAAAAGAGTATACCGGACGAGTCCTTCATAATCCCGGTATGCGCTTCCGCCGGCTGTTATCTGCTCCTGAACCGTATGAGCAATCTGCAGCCAGCACTTTGCGGACTCCGGTTTGTACTGATAGGAAATGGAGTCGTCGTTTTTCCGGTAAGTGTAGCCGATATCGTCCATAAAGCCAAACTTTGCCTGATACAGATAGCATTGCAGGTTAAACAGCTTGTCCTCTGCATAGGCAAGATTTTGAAAGCAGATGCTATGTTCATCCAGGAATGCTTTGCGGTAAAGCCGTCCCCAGACATACGAAAGCGTGCCTACGGAAAAGAAACCTTTAAACCGGAAGTCCTCCTCTTCCCTGTCAAGTAAAGAAAAAGCTTCATGACCTGCTGCCGGCAGAAGTCTGCCGTTCCAGTTTCTCTCGTAATTGCAGACAACAATGTCCGCCTGCTGCCGCTCCATCTGCTCCGTCAGTTTTTGCAGGATATCCGTTCCCGCCAGGCAGTCATCCGCATCCAGAAAACAAAGATATTCTCCCCGCGCCATTTTCATGCCGGCATTCCGTGCAGCCCCCGCGCCGTTTTTCTCTTCTTTATAAATACAAACCCTGTCATCCGTCCGTGCATAACTTTCGCAGATGGACAGACTGTTGTCCTTCGACATATTGTCCACTAAAATAAGCTCCCAGTCTGTAAAGCTCTGCTTGAACACGCTGTCCAGTGCCTCTTTTAAGTATTTTTCCGCATTGTAGACCGGAACTATCACGGATATTTTTATCGTTCTGTCAGGCATATGGTCTTACCCCTTTTCATCCTGTTTACTTTGTGTTTTCACCCTTTTATCCTGTCACCCCATGGCTCTCATCTTTTCATCCTGCCGAATGCTTTGCTCCCCATTCTTTTTAACAACCGTAAAAAATCCTTACATTCCGCCGTCCGGCAGTAACATAACAAGAGCAGTACATTCGGCACCACCATACATATCACAAAACGCACCAGCAGATTGCCGAGCGCTCCGCCCTCATACCATCTGCAGCATACATGGGTCAGTCCCCACACTGCCGCCATAACCATCAGATGCCAGGCATATTTCAGGAAAAATTTCACCGGATTTTCATGGAAACGATGTTTATAAAGTACATAGGGCTCCACCCAGAAGGAGGTCAGCAGGGTGCTGCAGAGCGTTCCTAAAAATACTCCGGCAATCCCCAAATTTTCCACCAGCAGAATGGAAATAGCCAGATTTAATACAGCTTCAATCAGGGATTTGTAACGGTCGTACCAGAACAGCCCCATGGACTCCTTGAAGATGAGCACCGCCCGGCGGGTACCCGTCACAAAAAAGTTGATGCACAAAATCAGCACGATGTCCTCTGTAAACAGATATTGCTTTCCGAATGCCAGCTCCACAAACGGGTTCAGCATTTCCAAAAGGCAGATGCCCGCAAACCCAAACATCCACTGTCCGATGAAAAATAAATCTGCAAATACATGCCCTACTTTTTTTCCGTCCTCGGTAGCTCCTAAATTGCCCACGCTGGCGGTAACCCCCTGCAGCGCCTGGTCAAGCACCTGCCTCACGGAGCCGATCACCAGATAATAATTGGAATACACACCCGCGCTGATGACCCCAACAAAGCCGGATATCAGCAGATTGTCGGTATTGTTGACCGCCACCTCGCCGATTTTATGCATCAGCATGGCTTTTACATTTTTTATAATGTCCTTCCGTTCGTTTTCCGGCAGTTTTTCCTCACACGTTTCTTTCAGATACGGAAACAGCCGGTCCGCCTGCTTCGACATCACAATATTCGCCGTAATGGTGCAAACCACCGCCGCCAGTAAAAACAGGATGAAATTTTTCGTGGTCAGCAGAATAATTATCTGCAAAATATCCTGAATAACCAGAAATCCATTGTGATTTATCACAGTCAGATAATTCATCTGATGCGCATCCACCAGTGTCTTTTTATAAATCAACAGATAGGAAATCACCGAATTTAACAGATACAAAAGGTAAATCAGAAGCAGGTGGTCCACATCCGGACGGTTCTTCATAAGCACATTTAAAAACGGGATGAGGCACAGACCTGCCACCAGCACGACTGCCGCCGTTATCCGGTAAAAGGTGCGGAACATCCGCATTAAAATCTGCTGTTTTTTCGTGTCTTTTTGGGCGATGGGACCGTACAACGCATAGGTAATTGCCGTGCCCACGCCCAGCTCCGACAGGGATAAGATATTCAGAATATCCGTAAAAAGACCGTTGATACCCACATAGCCTTCACTCAGTGTATGCGTAAAAAACACTCTGGTAAAAAATCCCATCAGAATGGCTGTAATCTGCGCTATAAATGCCACGGAGGTATTCACCATGGAATACTCTGTCCTGCTTTTTTCCGCCATATTTATTGCTCCCCTGCCGCCGTGTACTTTTTAAGCTCCGATTTCAGGTATTCGTAGCGGAGTTTCTTTTCTTCCTTTGCAAAATGCACTGCTCTTTCCTGCACCGGGTTGTTCCCATAATCAAGGACTTCCTCTCCGAACTGCTCACTGGTGAGGTCAAACCGGCAGTCACCGACTACATTGTAGCAATGATAATTGCCGCCGGGTCTTAAAATGCCGTACACCTCTCCGCCGAAGATATCCTGCGCCAGAAAAGCTGTAATGGAGCACTGCCCCAGTGTTTTATTATCTTCCGTCCAGCCGTCCCTCAGTCTGGGCGCACAAGTATCCGCGCACCAGATGTGCGTCAGTGCGTCGTATAAATCTATGGGTGTATGTAATCCCCTGTATTCGTCCGTTATTGCCGGAACTGTCGCATTCTGCCAGCCCCAAAAGTTGTATTCCATAAAACACATCCTTTCCTTTATTTACCGTACTTATCGTCAAAGCTGCGGATTTCTGCCAGCACATCTTCCGTACTGCCGTCACCGGCATTTTTATCTGTTCTTTTTTGCTCCAGTATTTCCGGGCTGCCTTGAATTGTTCCTTTGTCATATTGGGCTTCATTTTCTTCCTGACAAACGCAAATCTGCTTAAATCACAATCCCGTTGCAATGGTCTATCTCATGCTGGATAATCTGCGCCGTAAAGCCGCTGTATTTTCCGTGTTGAGGTTTGAAATTACCGTCCAGATAATCCACTTCTATTTCTTCGTACCTTGTGCAGGCTCTGACCCCATCCAGTGAGAGGCAGCTTTCCTCCGTCCGATATTCGCTTGCCTTCTTTGTAATTATCGGATTAATCATGGCAAACTGAAAAGGTCCCGCCGCTACCACGATAATCGCTTTATTCACACCTATCATGTTTGCTGCCATGCCCACACATATTCCGCTGTTCGCCCTTAGTGTATCCAATAAATCCGTTACCACCTGCCGGTCTGCTTCTGTCGCCGGCTGTGCTTTCCGGGAAAATATTTTTGTTCCTTTTACTATTTTCTTAACCATAACTCCTGTCCCTGTCTGCAATAGTATTTCTTTCTAAAAAATGCATCTATGCAAATATGCCATTTTCTATTTCAGCAATTTTCTTATCTGCCCATCCGTCGCTATCGGATAAATTTCATGCATTTGCTCCACTATCTGCCGCCAAGACTCCTGCGGGGCGTCCTTATAGTGGGAAGTCACATAATCATAGCCGAACAGGTGCTCCGGTGAAGAATACACCGCCACATCCCAGCCGTATTCTGCGCCTTTTTTATTGACACGCTTCTTGAAGTCGCAGTTGCAAAGATATGTCTGCATCATAAGTCCGGTAACCGCACCTTCAAATCCCTTATAACCATCCTTGCCAAAACCTGCAAACTTCTTCAGTTCACTGGAAAATATTTCCGTGTCTTCGTTTCCCTCCATAAAATTTTCCATAATTCGTTTGTGCTTCAAAGGTGCTTTTCCGTCTTCATACAGAGCATCAAAATCATACCCGTCCCGCCGGTAGTTGGCAAACACCGGCAGCCATTTTTTAGATATAAAACCGGCTTTTTTATCGAAGAACTTACCGTATACGATGTCATGTTTTCCGGCTATAATCGCCCGCCATAGCCAGGGGTCTTTTTCCGGAATATCACACCACCAGTATTCCGGCGTCGTTCTTTCTTCCATGGAAAACCCCGGGATGTCATTCTTAAACAAGGGAAGAAATCCCACTTCATTGATGTATGCGATTGCTTCCTCTACCGTATGAATGCACTCCGGGTCATCCCATTTCACTCCATACATAATCCATTCGCCTGCTTCGTTACCCATTGCCTACTCCCATTTTCCATGCTGTTTCACTTTCAGAGAATCAATTTTCCATGCGTTTTAATTATAATACATTGTGCATGTATTTGAAATATTTTCTCCAAAATAATGCTGTGTACCGGTTAGCGTAATAAAAATCTGATCCATTAAGAAAGATCCATCTCCTCCACAAAGGCACTTTCTTTTTTGTTTTGCATTTCAGTGCCTTCCTCTTGAAGATTTGTAGGCACTTTCTTTTCTGTTTTACATTTCAGTGCCTACCATCATGAATATCAGTGCCGTTGTTACGTATGCTTTGTAAATGTTTCAGCGTTAGATTACGGTATAAAACAGGGCTGCCGCCCAGCAAAAAATATTTGTCAGCGCGATAGCCCTTGATTTGTTACTTTCTTTATTTGTTACTTTCTTTATTATTGCCTATGATTTAATCCCACTTCTCCACTGCCTTATTATAGTACTCCATCAGCACCGGTCTGGTAAGCCGATTGATCTCCACATCTTCAGCCATTTCGTCCTTTCCGAACAGGAAAAGTGCGGGGACATTCTCCGCACTTAAGTACTTTGTCTCCACATCAAAGACCAGCTCTTCCTTCAATTCCTTCCGGCTTGCCATATTGAATCCCCAGTCGCCGAACGCCGGCACCTGCAGATGATACGGTTTTACATAAAATCCTTCGCTTTCGATGGTATGGTTGATGCACCAGAATGCTTTTGTGGCATAGTAGGGGCTGGTGGACTGCACCACCATAACTCCGTCATCCTTCAGGTGGTTGCCGCACATCCGGTAAAAAATATTGGAGTACAACTTATTTAAGGACTCACTGTTCGGATCCGGCAGGTCCACAATAATCAGATCAAACATATCCTCCGACTTTTCCAGATATTCATAAGCATCCGTATTGATCACATGCAGTTTCTCCGATTGCAGGCTGTTACCGTTTATTTCCGTAATATTGGGATTGGTGGAACAGATGCGTATCATCTCGGCATCCAGATCCACAAGGGTAATGTCCTTTACCTCGTCATATTTGAGAACTTCCCGGACTGCCATTCCATCTCCGCCTCCCAGAATGAGTACATCCTCCCTTTGGGAAAGTTCACTCATGGGAACATGCACCAGCGCTTCATGATAGCGGTATTCATCCGCAGTGGAAAACTGGCAGTTTCCGTCTATGTAAAGCCGCACATCATCCCGGTGCTTCGTCATCACTATTTTCTGGTACTGCGTCTGCTCCATATAGATAATGTGGTCTCTGTACAATCCGTCTTCAATACTGTCGGAAATATTGTCCGCAAACAGGATACCCACTGCCATTCCTACGGCAAGGATACCCGCAATCACACGGTAAATCCGGATGTTTTCCACCCGCTCTCCAAAACGCCACAAAATCAGCATGGCTGCTATAATATTCAGAAGTCCGCACAGAAACGATGTGGCAAAGTATCCCAGTTGAGGCAGCAACAACAGGGGAAATGCAATAGACCCTAAAAGACCTCCGATATAATCGAAGCTGAAAATGGAGGAAAGTGTAACCGACAGGTTATTTTCATCCGCCTCAATAATCCTTGTCATAATGGGAATTTCCGCTCCTGCCAGCGTGCCGATCAAAAGAATTTCCGCATACATGACGGCAGCATAATTGCTGATGTAAATATTGGAAAGAAAAAGCAGAAGGGAGCTTACGCCCCCAACCACACCGATACTCAGCTCAATTGTCACAAAAACGTGAAACAGATTTTTCTTAAAATATTTGGAAATATAAGAGCCAAAACCAAGCGCTGCCATATAGAGTCCGATGGTTATGGAATACTGCAGGGTACTGTTTCCCAAAAGATAGGAGCTTACCGCACTGATAATCAGTTCATAACACATGGAACAGCCTGATATAATCAGGGTTGTCAGCATTAAGAGTCTGTATTTTTTACTCATGTCATTTTCCTTCTTGTCTGCTTTACAACATCATATTTTCTCCGGTCATGACGCAGATTGCCACATTTCCCGGTCATGGCGCAGATTGCCACATTTTCCGGTCATGGCGCATTTTACTGGATGACACCGCTTACGATAAAAGCAATGCCCAGAAAGATACCGAAAATCATAATACCGGCTGCCTCATTCTTTTCCTTCAGCGCCACATTAAAATTGAATTTCCGGTTTACCAGGTCAACTAAAAAGTACGCAATGATAAATGCCGCAATGCCGATACCCGCAAAGACTACGGTGTCCAGCACTCCCTGTAATAATTCTACTGCCTCGCCCACCGTATTGGAAATGATGGCAGAACGGATGACAAACCCGAGGCTGGCATAAATCCCCGCTGAAACCCAGCCTACTGCTTTATTCCCCTCCCGGATTTCCTGCGGAAAATCCACCGGAATAACCAGATCAATGATAAAATAGCCAAGCATCATCATGACAAGGCCGACCCCAAGATACACAATTGTTTCCAATGCTACTGTTAACATACTCTTTTCTCCTTTTAACTGTTGGCTGTTTTTAGTTACTGTTGGCTGTCTTTAGTTACTTTTAACTGTTTCTACTTTCCGCTGCTGATTCCTCCGCTTGAAGAATTCCGGCTGTTGATGCTCGACTGCCTTATGGAATTGGAATAGGAATCAAAGTAGCCGTTGCCGATATTATGTACGGTGGAGCCGTCATACATGGAATATGCCGATGGCGTGCTCTTGTAGGAGTTCGCATCCGAAGAATATCCCGAACTGTAATAATGACTCCGGTACCAGCTTGTATCTGCGCCGGTGCTTCTGTACGGGGAATTGTCCGAGGCATAATTGTACTTGCGGTTCGATATCTGTACATATACCACATTTTCTTCCGATTCCGGATGGTAAATCAAGCAGTATTCCTTCTTGGTAAGAATGGCTATTTCCGCATCTGCCTCATCATCCTTCTGGGTAACGGACACGGTATTACCGTCCACACCTTCGATGATATCCTTTGCCACATCATCCGTAGTAGCATCCTTAAAATACTCGTACACCGTTGCCGTCTGGTTCGCATTTCCCGTAATGGATGTCTTATAATTATATTGACCTGCGGATTCCAGATACGTGGAAATCTTTTTGCTGTCGACCGCTATATTGGAAGACACTGTATTAAAAATAGGCGGTATAACCATAAACAGGAGCATAAAGGCAACGACAATCCCCAATCCCCGGGCACTGTTTTTCGGTTTTTCAAATCCGGTTACCACAATCTGTTCTTTCTCTACATATTCTCCCTTAGAGTATTCCGTTCCGTCACTCCACATCTCCACCGACAGGGTATGGTCTTCGGCTTCGTCTTCAAATTCCAGAAACGTTGCGCTCTCTCCCGGGTCCACATCCACATCTCCGCCGGAGCTTCTGACCACCTGTGTCCCTTCGTCCACCTTATGCCATTCCGGTCCGATTCTGCCTCCCACATCGTTTGCCGGCCATGACACCGAATATTCATTATAAAAATCATCACAGGAAAGCCATGCCTCTCCATTGCGTGTCCGCAGCCGGTACTCCGTCCAGAATTTGCCCGGATCCTGAGTGTTTTCATACCGGATAAAACCGATTACCTTTCCTGCCAGACCATTGATGTTAAGCAATGTTCCAATCTGATAGCCCATTTTCTCCTTCCCCCTTTGCCTCTTCTTCTCTGATGTCTTTACTTCTGTTCCGTATCCGCCGCCTCTGCCGGGGTTCCCGGTTCCGGTGCAATCTCTCTTTGCACGGAACGCATCACGATTTTTTCCGCCCCGAACAGCGTCTTCAGTATTTCCGTAATTCCTTCCACCACTTCATCCGTACAGGAGAAGATATCCACTGCCGCATAACCGTATTCGGGCCATGTATGCACTGAAAAATGAGAGGTGGAAATTACCGCAAAATAAGTCACCCCTATTGGTTCAAATTTATGAATACATTCCTCCACGATATCCGCGCCCACATATTCTATTGCCCGGTGCGCTGCCCTCTTAATGGCTTCCGTATCGTTTATGATTTCCGAACAACCATATAAATCCGCAATCAGCTGTACTGCCATTTTCCCCGCCTTCCGTAATTGGTCTTCGATTCTTCCTTTGACGCTCCGCATTTGCTGCAGTTTGCGGCATCGGAGCGATTGTATGCCCCGCAGTATTCACACAGCCAGTCCGGCTCATTGGTCGTAAGCGCCTTTTCTTCCTCTGTCAGTGCTGCTGCCTCTATATCCTCCGGCAGGTAAAAGATTGTTTCCACACCGCGGGCTCTTCCGCAGGAAGTGCATGCGTCAAAGCGTGCTTTAATCCCTTTCTTTCCACAGTACGCACAGTCCCAGAGACCTTCAATCCTTGTTCCCATAACATTCCGCCTTTTCACGTAAACAAATATTTTTGACCATTATATCATATGTATTGTAGTATTTCCATTACAAACTACGCACGTTTTCAGAACCCTTCGTGCAAAAAAGGCAAAAAAATACCGTCTGCACGGCATTTGCCTGTTGCAGGCGGTATTTTCCCGGATATATTCTATTTTTCTGCCTTGATCAGGTTTTTATAAAACCGCACGGCTCCCGGCAGACAATTGTACTCAATATTCTCATTCAGTCCGTGCATTCCCTTCATCTGCTCCGGTCCGTAAACCACCGGTGCAAAACGGATACAGCTCTTGCATACCGGCTGGTAGAACTGGGCATCGGTCGCTCCCGTCATCACATAAGGGCTTGCCGGAAGTCCCGGGAAAGTTGCCGCAATGGTCTGCTCCACAAGGCGGAACGCCTCTCCGTGAATGTCCACAGGCTCTGTGTAGTCGTTGGCATGCAGCACTTCGGTTTCCAGTCCGTGCTTTTCAGCTACCTTCCGGATAATCTCCAAGCTTTCCTTTTCTCCCTGATGGGGAATGAAACGCATATTGGCGCCCACATAGGCTTCCTGCGGCAATACATTATAGGCATCGGAGCCCTTCTGTACGGTAAACGCAATGGTTGTCTTTAACATGGCTCCCGCCTGTGCACTGATGGCCGGCAGAACGGCATTTAAGAGCGGGCGGAACAACCACAGATTACCGAATACCAGTTTCATTCCGAAGCCTGCATACGGAGACAGACGGGTAAACATGGCCGCCACCTCAGGCAGCATCTTTTTTTTGAACGGGGAATGAGTCTCTACTTCATTGACAAAAGCTGCCAGTCTGGCAATGGGAGTTCCCTTTACGGGAGTGCTTGCATGACCGCCGTTGCTTCTGGCAGTGAACTTTACATCACCCTTTCCCTTTTCAAAAACACCTACCATGGCAAAATTACCATGGATACCGCCGATGGGGTCCGTAATAATACCGCCGCCTTCATCGCATACTAAAAATAATTCAATACCTCTTTTTTGAAGCTCTGCCACAATCTTTGGCGCACCGTCCCCGCCCCACTCTTCTGTGCAGGAGGATGCCAGATACACATCGGTAGGCGGTACAAAACCTTCCGACAGCAGCTCTTCCACGGCCTGGAAGAATGCCATGACCGAAGCCTTGGTGTCGGAGGTTCCTCTGCCCCACACCTTACCGTCCGCAATATCTCCGGAAAAAGGCTCATGCACCCACTCCCCTTCCGCAGGAACCACATCCTGATGGCTCATCAGAAGAATGGGCTTCTGTGAAGACTTTCCTTTCCAGTAAAAAAGCAGATTTCCGTCAATTTCCGTTTTTTCCAGTTTTTTATGCACAAGGGGAAACAGCTCCTCCAGGACCTTGTGGAAGCCCAGAAACTTTTCCACCTCCGCCACATTGGCATGGGATGTGGTATCGTACTGCACCATTTTAGAAAGTTTACGTGCCAGCGCCAGGGACTCTTCCTCGGACTCTTTTGCTACATAGGTCGATGTTTTCGACGGCATCAGAAGTGTCCTTATGACCGCAATGAGCAGAAGCAGCAGAATGAGTGCAAGCACTGCAAGAAGTATAAAACCAATGTATTTCATATCTGACCTCTTTCCTTAAGATTCTTTGATATTCCCGGTCTTACTTCCTGCCGCATTCTTCTTTTTAAACAGCAGGTAGGCAACACCGATGGCAATGGCTCCGGAAGGAATAATCATAAAACTGGTGGAACCTGTCAGGGAAGGCACCAGAATAAACAACAGACTCATAACCACTAACGGCAGGGCTGCTATCTTCATATTTTTACGATAGTACTTGTATGCCATGGCGCCAAACAGCGCCGGAACCACGTTTTCAAATGCCGGCTGCAGAACCTCACTCTGTAAAATGGGCTGCAGGGGAACCATCAGAAGTACGCCGATTGCCAGCACCAGTATGGTAACCAGGGAGGAAGTGGCAATGGAAATAGTGGAAATGATTTCATTTTCCGGAGTTCCGGTCTTTGCCCCCACCATATCCCTGGCATTGACGGCACAGGGGATTTTCATATTGATGAGGTTGCCGGTGATAAATGCCAGATAACCACCTCCCGCTCCCAGCATAGGTGTATAAATTAAAAATTCTGCAATACTGCTGACCAGCCATACCAGTCCTACGGAAAGAAATCCCTTTCCTACCGCCCCAAGATCCGGATAGGCTCCCAGCATCCCGCCTATCAGAAAAGGCGCTCCTACCAGCATGATCAGTGTGACAATGCTGACGATTCTGCCGATCACATGGGTCTTTCTTGTATAACTGTCCCAGACAGCTGTTTTCTTATCTTCTTCCATTTTGTAATCCTTTCTGTCATATCCTAATCCGAATATTTTCCTGTCGGGCATGCTTTCCCGTCAGGCACGCTTTCCTTTCAGGCAGCATTTCCCGCCAGGCAGCGCCCTACAGCAGTCCCGCCAGAACAGCCGCCAGCATACCGGCAATCATGCTTCCGGCAATGGAAAAGCTGTCTACCCAGGCCTGTTTCTTTTTCTCTATCAGATAAACAAAGCCCGCCATGACAAGCGCCGATACCGCCAGCACAATCAACGGAATATAGTCCCCGTTAAAGGTAAACAGACCGTTTTCCGATACAAAACCGCCAATGTATCTTCCCATATAAGTACTTACCAGTCCGATAAACATGGCTGTCATTGCCATGTCCCCGAAACCGGGCTTACCGCTCTTTTTGTCCGCCGTCAGCTTCTTTGTGTATTTTTTATTTAAGAATACTGACATAACCATTCCCCAGATAATGCAGATGCTCATCAGGAGCGCAATGGTGGAGAATGCCCCCGGTGTCATTTCCGCAGCCGAAAGGGTACTCAGTCCCACCTGCTCCGCCGCTGCCTGGGCCACCTGGGTTTCATAGTGCAGGGCGCCGATTACGGACAGGCGCAGCCAGGGCCAGGGAGTTCCCAAACTTCCCGACAGCGCAATGACTCCCAGCAAAATTCCCACACTGGGCAGCAGGGAAAACGTGGCGCTGGAAATAATCGTACGCTTCATTTTCGTGGTATCCATGCCGATGGCCTTGCCGGTGCGGTAAGCTCTCACTAAGAAAATAACACATACCACTGCCACGAAAGCAATGATTCCGCCGCAGATTGCATACATTGGCACACTGTTTAACTGATTTAAGATTGACATACGACTACTCCACCTTCTTTTACCGTAATATTCATATCGTCCTTCACATAGGCAAGAAACTCTTCCCCGAGACTGTCGATGACAGGCATCTTGCTGTTCTCCAGCCATACATCCGCTAAAATAGCGCCGGCTGCAGCCAGGGAATCAATGGGTTCGGAAAACAGCATGCAGGCCGGCTGTCTGCCCATGGAACAGGCGCAGTACAGTACCAGTCCACCCGTGGTGGAGCCGATGGTAGCCGGCAGGCACAACGCCTTTCCCGCCATCTGCTTGCCGTAAAGGTCCGGGTTGTTCTGGTCGCCGCAGGTTGCTTTTTTATCTCCAAACTGTAATGCCTTCTGGAAGGATGCCAGTGTATTGAGTCCTCCGTGGGACACCAGGGCTTTTGCTTCCACAGTCCCTTCCGCTATCACTCTGCCTTTAAATTCTTTCATCTTTCTGCTCCTCCCTTCGTAATCTGCTCTAAAATTTCTTCATCCGTATAATATCTTGCGCTGGTATAGGTTCTCAATTTATTGCTGGAAGTGATGACAGGCATCTTTCCGCTGAGAGGATTGTTCATGTACATGAGAGGGCATATGTAGGAAGTGATGACACCGGTCTTTTTTAAGACTGCCGCATAGGGCGTTTCCTCAAATTTCTTAAGAACCGCCGGTGCTGCCGTAAAGACGGTCGGAATACAAACTTTGGTCTTTCCGGCTTCTTTTAAGCCCTGCTCCACTTTTTTCGTCCAGTCAATCAGCTGGTTTAAGCTCATATGCGGGCATCCCATAAAGCACAGCTTCGGGGTGGCATCCTTCTTTTTCCAGATGACCGGATAACTGTCATAAACCCGCTGCAGCTCCGCATCGTCCACCACATAGACTTTTGCTCCCTCTGCCACAAGGTCTTTTCCGTATTTCACTGCCTCCGGGGTAATGTTTTCCACATGATATAAACCTACCGCACCGTTAGACGCTGTTGCGGCGCCGAAATCCTTCAGATAGGTCTTTGCCGCTTCATCCAGTTCTCCGCCAAGCCACTTGTCCAGCCCCTCTATATAGGGTACGTCAGCCATAACCTTCATACCGATGGCAGAGCCGAGCAGCTGCGCCTCCGGTTTCTTTGTGGTCTCAATTTTTACCACCCAGGTTGCTTTTCTGCCTTCGTCCGTAAGCAGACCGAACCGGGGCACATAGCCTGCAACCGACCCCATAAGGTCAATAATGCCGGAATTCCGGTTGCATCTTGCCCCCAGAACAGAGTTGGCATAAACAACCGCCGAAGACTCTGACCAGGAAAGCACCTCGCCCATTGCCGGTGTGTTGCCTACTTCGTCCATGTAACAGGTACAGGTATAGGCATCTTTATCCATGATTCCTATCTGTTCCAGCTGCTTTTCATAGTCCTCCTGCTTGGAATACATGAAATTCTTAAAAACAAAATTCTGTAAAAAAGAGCTTGGCACGTTGGGATCAAGCGGTCTCGGGTCTGCGGAAAACTTCTGTTTGGACACATTTCCGGACTCTATGAGCTTATCCATCAGCTCATAAACCGGCGCCAGCGCCTTCAGTCCGAAGGAGGTAACCAGGTGATTGTATTTACTCGTTACGGGCACCATGGCATCGGCGCCGAAGACTTCTCCGTACCGCACCAGTGTCTGCATTACCTTTGCCAGGACATCGCCCTGTTTTCCATCTAAAATATCCTGTTGTTCTTTTGTTAAATTCATTTGTGTCCCTCCCATCAGATTTTCATGGCTACTTCATAAGCACGCCATACCACGGTTCTCAGGTTGCCGACACCGTTGCAGTCACCAACCAGGTAAGTCCTGCTGCCGGCCTGCGTAAGCGGATTCGGAATATAACCGGCGGAGCTGATTACACTGTCGCAGGAAATCGTCAGCTCTTTTCCCTCTGCATCCTTACATACAATGCTGCCATCCTTTACTTCCTGTAAGGTAGTTTCCAGGTACACCGGTACATTATGCAATGCAAACCATTCTCTTAAATAGGAGCTGTTTGCCAGGCAGACACCGGTCTGTGCGATCAAGTCATCCTTCATTTCCACAATGACGGGCTTTTTCCCCTGCAGCGCCAGTTCATAAGCAATCTCGCAGCCGGTAAGACCGCCGCCGATGACTGCCACCGTTTCTCCTACCGGGGTGCCGGTCAGATACTCGCAGGCCTCTACCATCTTTTCGTGACCGGGCACTCTTTTCAGTACACGGGGAACGGAACCTGTGGCAACAATCACCGGGCTTCCCGCAAACTGCTCTGTATTTTCTACTTTTTCATTGTAATGAATTTCCACATTCAGATCTTTCATCTGCTTGCGATACCAGGTCAGCAGATCTCTCAGCTTACCCTTGTAGCTTTCTGCGCTGGCTGCCACAAACGTACCGCCCAGATGATCCGTCTGCTCATGAATCACCGGTTCATGTCCGCGCAGCTTCAATACTCTGGCCGCTTCCATACCGCCGATACCACCGCCGATAATATGTACCTTTTTCGGGTTGCCGGTCTTGATAATCCGGTGCTTTTCCCACTGCATGGTCTCCGCATTCACGGCACAGCGCGCCAGGTGCAGGGAATCAGACAATGCCTGGTCGTTGGGCACGCCCTTGTAGTGGCACATGTTAAAGCAGCCGTTATGACATAAAATACAAGGACGGATATCGTCTTCTCTCTCTTCCATCAGCTTGGTTACCCATTCCTGGTCTGCCAGGAACTGTCTGGCGAATCCGGCGCCGTCGATTCTGCCGTCCTTTACCGCTTCTGCCGCAGTCTCGGGATCCATACGACCCGCACATACCACAGGGATATCCACAAACTTACGGATATGCGCCACATCCTCCAGGTTGCAGTTTTCCGGCATATAAATGGGCGGATGTGCCCAGTACCAGGCATCATAAGTACCGTTGTCGCAGTTTAACATGTCGTATCCGGCATCCTGCAGATACCTGGCGGCCTTTTCGGATTCTGCCATATCGCGTCCGACTTCCACATATTCTTCGCCGGGAAGCGCACCCTCACGGAAGCCCTTGGTCTTTGACTCTACACTGTAACGAAGGGATACCGGGAAATCCTGTCCGCATACCTTCTTGATTTCTTTTACGATTTCCACCGCAAAGCGATACCGGTTCTCAAAGGAGCCGCCGTACTCATCGGTACGTTTGTTGACATATTTTAAGGTAAACTGATCCAGCAAATAGCCTTCATGCACGGCATGGATTTCCACACCGTCCACACCTGCATCCTTAAGCAGCTTTGCTGTCTTGCCAAATGCTGAAATAAATTCCTGAATCTCTTCCACCGTCATCTCCCGGGAAGGCACCTTGTCCGACCAGCGGTTCGGAGACGGGCTGGGCGCTGCCGTAATCTTGTCAAGATCCATAACGGGCTTGGATAAAACACGCAGCACCTTGTTGGTATACAGGGTTTCCATCATCTTACTGATGGTAAAGGAACGCCCGAAGCCTGCCGTCAGCTGTACAAACAGCTTGGCTCCCGTCTTATGGAATTCCGGCATCCAATCTGCCAGATCCTCATACATCTTTTTATTTTTGTACAACCAGCTTCCGAACATGGGGTTGTACACCGGCTGACAGCCCGGCAGCACCAGGCCGCAATTGTTCTTTGCTACCTCCAGAATAAATTTAGCGCCATCTTTGTCAAAATGGTTTTTTTCCATCCAGCCCAAAAGGTTGGTTCCTCCCATGGATGTCAGTACAATGCGGTTCTTGATTTCGCAATTTCCGATTTTCCACGGTGTAAACAGTGGTTCTAACTGTCGTCTCATGATAGCTCCTCCTTTGTTTTCCTACATTCTCTCTTGTTCTCGTATCCCATTACACAAGTTCATTATACCATTCTTTGGGAATTTAGGATATGGGGGATTTTTACTTCCGTCAAAAAAGGCACTCACAAATAATGCAAGTGCCCGTAATAACTCTTTGAAGCATGAGGAACAACCTTATGCTTCTATTTTATATGTAGATGGTCATCCGTAAATTCTTCCACCAATAAATTCAAAGGAATAGGTCCATCTCTGATTATTTTTTCATAATTGATTTTTCCGACCATATCAGCCGACTTCTCACCTTCATGATATGTTTTCCCACATGAACGATATAATGCTTTCATTTTTGCCTTGCCTTTTCTTCCGGTCAGTTTTTCCGGTGGTGCTATTCCTAAATACTGGCATATCCCCAGCAAATCAATCAGCATAACGTCTTCTATGTCTGCCCGTGCAGCAAGATCAACAATTTTCTTCGCTTTTGACTTTTTCAGCTCTTCTCTCAGCAGCTTCCAATCGTCCCTATAGAATTTTGAAATATCATAATCGTGGCTGTCTGTGTCATAGCACAGATATACATTCCAAGGAATTCTGTACCTTTTTGCACAAGTATTACTGAACCATTTTCCCGAATGTACTAACTGAGTAACAGCACCAACCACATTTATTTTGATTAATATTGTCTCGTCCCCATTAATCCATTCAAAAAGAACTTCTCCCGTATCCAAAGCATCTATTTTCTCAAATTTACATCCTTGTCTATTTGCCAGCCAAGTCATAAATGAGCGATAAAATACTTTTTCTGTTGAGCCTTCCATTATAAATGCAATTCCTTTTGTATAGCTCATATTCAATTGGTCACCTCCAGGTAACTTTCAAGAATATCATAGGAATCAGAATCTCCCGATAATAATTCAAACAGATATTCTCCTACTGACAGTTCCAGTGCTCTGGCATTTGATATTAACAGTTTAACTTTATTTTTTTGTATTCTTCTAAACTCTGCCACTCCTAAACTATTTGGAATACCTACATATATTTTTTCCGGTTTGATATATTGTACAAGAAATGGAGAATGACTTGATACAATCAGGGGGGCATTACCTAATGCCTCATTCAATACCTCAAGTAACTGTTTCATCATTTTGGGATGAATACTGGTTTCAATTTCTTCTATCCCTACTATTCCCGTATTAACATGGTTTGCAATATATGCATTAGCCAGTAACCATATTACTCGTTTGGTTCCCGTTGACATATTCGCCATACTCATCGGCTGATTTAAATATTCACTTTTTACAAATAATCTATAAATATGTTCTCTAAGTTTGAATGGGATTTTATCACCGATTTCATCGGATGTCAGTTCTTTGTCACCAACTTTTACTGTGATTGCTTGCTCTATATTCTGATCCGTAAGAGTATATTCATTCAAATTGATGCTTTCAAACTCCGGAAACAGTGTGTATACCGCATCTTCGAAAAGATTGTATAGTTCTGGATTCTTCTTTTTCAGAATGCACAGTGCCTTTGGAACATCTTCATCATCAAACCTTATCATATCTTCCTCATCCTCTATATATTCAAGAGGGGATGGTTGATATCTATCCCTTAAATCAAGTGATGAGCAAATCCTAAAGGTTATTTCCTGAATATCTTTGATCAGTCCATTTATTTCAATTTCATCTAATAACCCCAAAACATCAATTGAGAGCTGCAAATCATCCAGCTCAATTTTTCTGAAAGCTGTAGTTGATTTTCCTTTTCTGTATTTGCCATCTGAACGTTTTAAGAAAGAAGTATATCTTACACTTGTATTTTCTCTTGCTTCTATCCATTCATTTGTAATCACATCTCCGCTTTCATCGTCTCGATGCCACTTAAATGAAAATCCATATTTTACATACTTGTAATCTGCTAACTGTTCATCTTCAAATTCGAGTTCAAAGAAATATTCATCATCTTCCATCACAGTGCAAAGAGGAATGCCTTTTATCCAGGCCATCATATTTTTACGACCTTTTCTCGATTCATGAATGAAATCAAAACCAAAAGAAATAGCTTCAATAAGATTTGACTTTCCATAATTATTAGGGGAAATAATTGCACAAATATTACCTAACTCAAGTTTTGTTCTCTTTATGTTTTTAAAACCCGCCACTGTAATTGATATGATACGCATTTCAAAAACCTCCTTTTCTTTATATAGGATAATTATTTTTAATCTTAAAGTCAAGTTTTTTGTATGTTTCATTCTTTCGTTTTTGATATTATTTTATTTTTTTGTAGTCGAATATCACTTTTATATTGCATTCATTTTCTATTATAAGCAAATCTCAATCAAAATATTATATAACTTATTGTTTTGCCCCATCTATCCTTCTAATACATTTTCTTTACGTACCATAGATTTTCCCCAAAAGTTTAACTTATTTTCAAAACATGCCTGTTTTTGCCTGTTTTTTAAGATGAGTTAAACTTTTTGGATTCAAAAAGTTTAACTCATCTTAAAGTATGACTTTTCTTCCCGTATCTTACCTTGATTGCTCCTAAATTTTTCTAAATAAAATCATCTTCCTTTTCGATATCCTCCCCTTCTCCGAACAGAAGATACCTCAGTGGGATGTTCAGGTATCCTGCAATCATTTCCAGTTTGGCAAGATCCCGGATACCGCACCCCGGTTTATTGTTTTCAAGCGCACTAAGGTCCGGCTGGTACATCTGCAGATCTTCTGCCATTTTCTTCTGCGACACCTTCTTGTTATTTTTACGTGCTTCCCGGATCCGAGCGGCGATGATGTCATAATCAATCATAAAACATTCCCCCTTTTTATCTTAAAGGAATCTCTCCTCCGGATACTGTTTTACCATCCTGTCAAATTGCCCGGGATAATGAACCTTAAACCATCCCAGTTTCATGTTCACAATCATGTAGGAAACCGCGTGTGCTTTCGGAAAAAGATACAGAATCCTCTCGCAGGACCAGAGAAACCATTCTTCCGCTCCGTTTTGCATCAATATTTTTTTCCAGGAAGCCCATTTTGCATTTTTGGAGCGTGAAATGGTTCCCTTTCTCACTGCTTCGCTGATTTCAAATGTCGTTACCCTATCCACTCCAAGCGCTAAAATATGGTGGAATATATCATCACGGCTTCCCAGTATATCCTTGATATTAAATCCCTTTTCCTCGACCAGAACCTGCATGTTTCCTTCCCAGATACCCGTTCCATGACTCAGCGTACATATCTTTACTAAATCATCAAAGTTATCCGGATGCAGCTTCTCCACCATTTTTCTTGTTTCTTCTGAACGGAATTCCGGAAGATCCGCGCACTTTGTTACTTCTCCGTGTTCATCCGGTCTGAATAATGCCAGCACTTCGCTGTCTTCTGTCGGTATTTCCTCCAGATTTACTCCCGTCTGCTCCGATAACCGAATCAGCATTTCCTGTGGCGCATGACTGAGTAAATCCAGTTTTATAAAGCTATGCCACATAAAATAATATTCATAATACGCAATCAGAGTTCCATCCTCTGTCTTAGTCAGGGGACTGATTCTCTTGTAGTCACAGCCGGCCGGAAATAATATCATTCCTCCGGGGTGTTTTCCTCTGCCTCTGAAATTTCCGGCCAGTTTCAATACTATTTCTTCCATTCTGTCCATAAGAAAATAATATCCCGTATCCTCCATATAATCTTCCACCAAGGATTCCGCAAATGCACGCGTAACCGTCAGAAAAGTACTGGCCCTGACTGCCGCTTCTATCCCAGTCAGTGTTCCCGCCTTTTGCATTATCTCCTCCTGTCTGTCGGCGGGAACGTTGATATCAATATCTATTTCCCGGTCATTGTCTATTCCAAAAAGGATTTCCGGCTCCAGCTCATACTTCAACGGATCCGCTTCGCTTATTCCCATGAGATATAGAACCATAGACCCGGCGGCACATCCCCTGAGGGAGATATCACAGGCCCGGAGACCACATTTGTCAAGCAGTTCTCTTACCAGAAGAACATAGCTTTCCATTTCCGTCTTCTGCAGGGCAGCCAGTTCCGTTTCCAGTCTTTCTTTTGCCCTTACCGATTCTTTCTCACTATATTTCTGCTGCAGGTTTTCATAGCAGCGGTTCCGAAGCGTTTCTGCCGCATTTTCCATCTTGGGAAAATATTTCTCTTTCGGAATAATGGATATTGTCTCACACATCTCCGCAATCCGGTGGGTATTTTTTATTACCACTTCCCGGGCCTTATCTTCCGGAAGGTAGGAAAAGGCTTTCAACATTTCTTCCGTGTTTAGGAATCGGTAGTCCTCGGTACATTTGTTCCGTCTGTGCCAATGGCTGATGATTTTGTAAGCCATGCGATCCTCCGGATCGATGTAATGGGCATCGCTGACCGCCACCACCGGAATCCCCGATTTCCCGCATATATCAATGATCCTTATATTCGCCGACTCATATTTTTCAAACGGAAGCACTTCCACATAGTCAAACAGGGATAACGCTTCGTTCAGGTTTTCTGTCGTTTCTTCATTCATAAGCATTTTGTAGATTTTTCCGCTTTCTACGCCGGAGCCTAAGAGCAGTCCCTCTCTGTGCTTAAGTAATTCCTTTAGTTCATATACCGGAAAATCCTCTGCGCTTGCATTGTCAGATATCAGTCCATACAAATTTTTCAGACCGGTATCATTCCTTACCAGAACGCTGATGCTGTATGTATCGCCTTCTTCGTCTACCACCGGCATTTCCATCCCGAAAATAGCACGCGTTGTATATTTTCTGTATTTTCGAACCATTTCCAGCTCCGTAAAGCAGAAAATGTTGGACGTATTGGTGATGGCTACCGCCGGAATATTCTGTTCGCTTAACTGTTTCATAATTTCACCGACATACACAGTGGAGTCTCCGCCCTCCTTACTGTGAATGTGCAGTTCTATTCTTTCCTCCAAATCCATATCCTTGCTCCTTTATCCATTGGTTTTACATTTATGCTTGGAAACAATATTGCTGTTACTTTGTCCGAACGATCTCATTATAGCCCGGGATGAGAGAAAATCGGATAGCTTATTTTCTATATTTCCCAACTGCCTTTACTTGGATGCAGAACAGCATATTGCAATAGCAATCAGAAGACCCGATTCTCCCCTTATGAAACAAGGATACTAAAAGTCATGCTGCATATTCCGCTCCAACGGTGAATTGATTCCGCTTGAATCGGTAACCCCGTTTTCGGACGTTCGGTGAACACTTCCGTTCCAAACGGTAAAGTTTTATAGTTCCTTTCGTAGTTAAAAAATTTACGAAAGTAGTATTGATTATGCATGATTACAACACAATTGTTGGAGTAATCGAGATGCGGGATAAGAACATTCCGCTCACCTCAATCCGCCAACGCTATGGCATTGGTTACAGTGGCATAGACTTAATCCTGACCAGATACAAAGATTCTGGTTTGACACTGAAGGAATTCCTTGCTTTAGATCCTTCTCAAGCGGAGGAACTGATCTATCCTCCCAAGAACATACGGAATGGAGACATTCCTATGCCTGATTTCGAACTCTACTATGAAAGGATGGTGTCAAAGGGTAGCCGGGTAAACATGTTTTACTGCTGGCTCGATTACAAAAGCCAACATCCCGATGGATATCAGAGTTCACAGTTCTATGAATACTTTAACCGTTTCATAGAAAAGAATTACGGCGGTGACAAAGTTGCCATGGCTGTGGAACGCATTCCCGGTGAAAAGATGTACATCGACTGGGTTGGCGACCAGCCAGAAACCCTTGTTGATCCCAGTACGGGAGAAATCAAAAAGGTGCATGTCTTTACAACCACGCTTGGTGCAAGCAGCCTTGTTTATGCCGAATGCTTCCTTGATGAGAAGCTGCCAAGCTTCATGCAGGGAACATCACATGAAGCCTGAGCATCTTTACTATAAAGAGGTTAATGCCCGGGATGGCGCTTATTACCGCCGATGGGCTTCAGCCTATGGTGAATGCACCTCTGAACTGATTGACCAGGTGCTCCGGTCAGCCAAGCATGAGGAGCAGGCTTATAACAGTTGTGCAGGTATCCTTCATTCCTGCAAGGGAATTCCTCACGGCATTGTGGAGGAAGCATCCCGCAAATACATAGAAATGCATGCATGTAAGTATTCATACTTTAAAAGAGTCCTCGGAACCGTTGCAAACAGCACGGATTCCGGTGGCGGAGGGAAATCTCTTCCAAGCCACGAAAACATCAGCGGAAAGGACTTTTATAAGTAAAGGTGAATACGAATGGTAACCAATAAATTAACCGCCGAGGAAATGGTCATTGCAGACCGCCTCAGGCAGATGAAACTGTCCGGCATGGCAGAGGTCTATGAGGAACAATTGCTGAACCCCAACTCCGACCTGTCAAACTTCCAGGACAGATTTTCATCTATCATAAATTTCGAGTGGGAACTTCGATTCAACAAGAAGTTCAACTGCTTCCTGAAGAAGGCAACACTCCGGTATCCGCAGGCATCCTTTGACGAAACCATCTATGAGCCAGACCGGATGTTAGATACCGAAACTATTGAGCGGCTTGCCTCCTGTAAGTGGCTGGATGAGGGAAGGAATCTTCTCATAACCGGCGCAACAGGTGCAGGAAAATCATATATCTCAAATGCATTGTGTATTTCTGCAATCAGGCAGTTCAAAACTGTCAAATACATCAGGGCCAATACCATGATGAGCGAAATGGACCAGGCAAGGATCAAGGGAACCTACCTTGACTATGTAAATCACATGGCCAGCCTTGACATGCTGGTCATTGATGATTTCGGACTGATGGACTTGGATCTCGATAAATGCCGGGACTTCTTTGAAGTGATTGACAGTCGGGATAATCTGAAGTCTACGGTCATCGTTTCACAGTTGCCAGTCAAATCCTGGTATGACCTGTTTGCTGACAATACCTATGCAGATGCATGTCTTGACCGGATTATTCACAAGGCATACCTCCTTGAACTGAATGGCAAAAACATGCGTAACCCGAGTTGATAATTAAGTTTCACCGTTTGGAACGGACAGCCTCACCGCTAAAGCGGACTGGCTGCTCCGTTCAAGCGGAATACGCAACCATTCCAGGTGTCAAACGTGATAGTGCAATCACTATCATCTCCGAAATCGGTACGGATATGTCTCAGTTCTCAAGTTCCAAACGTTTATGCTGTTGGGCTGGTTTAACACCTGGCAGCAATGAATCTGCTGGTAAGAAGAAGTCTGTTCGGATTACACGTGCCGGTGTCTACCTCAAACCTGCATTAGTACAATGTGCTCATGCAGCCGTAAAATCTGACAAATCTCCTTACTACAAAAAGAAATATGAATCTCTTGTGAAACGTCGTGGCAAAAAAAGAGCCATTATCGCTATTGCCGTATGATTCTTACTGTCATCTACCAGATGCTGTCTACTGGCGAGCAGTGGAATCCGAGCGACCTTTATAAAATCGATATGCCTGAAGCTCTTGTTGAAAAACAAAAAGCAAAAGCTATCAAGCAAGCCAAGAAACTATTGCAACGAGAGGGACTACTTCCTTCTGATGAGCCAGTAGCTTCTTAATCGAATTTTCTAACTCAATAACACTTCAAAAAGTTGCCTGCCTTAGACAGCTTAGTTAAGTGCGCCAATCTATGGCTTTCCTCTACTTTCTTTCACACTAAGCTCCTCTCTACTTCTGTACGCTGTGACCAGAAGTGATACCCTTTTATTCTTTATCAGATTTTGCCACCGGGATGTAAACCATTTTCAAAGGTATCATTTTTCTATATTTTTCGCTCAATTCTTCGTAATACTTCAAAATCAAATCAACAAGCACCGTTCCATTGATTCCACGGATAATTGGTGTACTATCCAAATATTTTTGAGCGTTTTTCGTATAATTGGAAAGTGTAACAAACAAACCGTAATCCCCATCACGCATGGCACCTTTCAGTGATTGAATAGTAGATTCCTTGATGTCTCCGTCCTGACTCTTTACTTGAACCAATATACGAGGTGGAAGTTCATCCTTATATGCAGTAATATCAATTCCGCTATCTCCACCATGTGCAGAAACGCTTGTCCGATACCCCATAGCATTCAAAAGATCTGCTACAAACTGCTCTAAGTCATATCCCTTTAGATTTTTACTTAGTTCTTTCAAAATAAAATCTTTTGTAGATTCTATAATTTCATCAGCGGTAGCTCCTACGCTTTCATCTTCCTCTGAATCATTGCTTATATCTTCTTTTTTGAAATTCTTTTCCAAAGCAGAAAGATATTCATCTGAATAGTTCTTTATACTAAAAAATGACATTGCTGAACCAACTTCGTATAACGCCCCCTGAGAAAACGCTGTTCTTGGCAGATGTTTTAACCATTTCACCTTATGCTGCTGCACATATTCTACCGCATCCGGATTATATTCATAATTGCCTTCGACAATACCAATGTTAATTTTTCTATCAATCTTTGAAGGAAATACTACATAGTCACCAACCTGCTCTTCACATGCAAACCGGTATAGCATTCCCGCACCATTCGCAATGCTTCCCTTTTTTGCATTTGGATATACCTGCGCATATTTTTCTTTGAAGGCATCACGTTCAGCCTTTATTTTACTTAGATCTCCAATCTCTTTCCACCCAATAGCAATTACATCTTTTTGCAAAAATAAGTTATCATCCTTCGTATGGATTCCCCATACTCTTTTCTCTTCATCAGCCATTTTTTAGTCTCCTCTATACTCTTTTCATGACTTTGTACCATGAACATAACTGATTTCTCGCCTGTTGTCTGCATTCTTCCTCAGTATTGGCATAACCTCTTGGATTTTCCATTTCATCAACCCAATAGTATTTATAATTTTCAGGGTAATCTCCCCAAATTTCTTTCATGGCATCATGAATCATTTCAGCTTTCAACTCACTATACCTGTTCGATAATTCTGTATGACTTTTCTCTATAAACTGATTGTCACAATGAATTAACGATTCTATTATTTCGTTCAGATTTTCGACCAGTTTTGAACTATCATCTGTTGTTTTTTCCAAAACTCCAAAACCATTGTCGAAGATTTCAGTTATCTTATACCCCCTACGATGAAGCTCCAATGCAATTACAAGAATCGTGTCAAAATCATATCTTAGAACATCTAATATATCCGTCAAATCCTCATCTGTAATAATGGATACTTCATAGGTATAATCTTCCTTGTATTCAGTCTTTATAATTACATCTTTTTCCTGTGAACGTTCTTCAGAAGAATTTAATACATTTCCATATAACATCCGTGTTGGAGTAATATCAAATAAATCGCATATTTCTCCCAGACAATATATATCTGGCTTTCCGGCTCCCAGTTCCCATGTTGATATTGTCTGTCTGGTCACATGAATTTTGTCTGCAAGCTCCTGTTGCGTCATTTCGTGCAATGTGCGTAATGTCATTAAGTTTTTAGCAAATATAATTGTTCTATGGCTCATAAAATGAAACCTCCTTCTCTTTTGGCATAATCGTATCATTACGCAGCCATACAGTCGAGCAAGGCATTTTTACAATACAAAATAACAGTGCAATTTGATTTAACATTCTCTTCTAGTCACAGCGTCCAGAAGCGACCACAGCATCAATCAGTTAATCCAGATAACTCTAATAATTGTTGTCTTTTTTGCTCGTACTCTGCTTTTTTATCTTCTGAAAGCTCTGCATACAGTTCATCATAATCTAATTCTTCCCTATCTGTTCCCTTCACAGGTGCCAAAAGTACATAGTCCATCCACATTTTCCAGAGATCATCAAACATTTCTCTGCTATCTGTATATACAGTATTTCCATCAAAATAACCATCTCTAAACCATTTCAGATGTACAAATCCAAAATCTCCTGCATCTAAAACGCACATATCTCCATACATAGTATATAATTCTTGAAATGCTTCTGCTACTCGCTTACATTTATCATGTTCTTCCTTCGTGTACACTTTTTCCATATAGCCTACCTCTCATTCCTTTCGGCTTCTGGACGCTTTGACCAGAAGTGTCCTATTCCACTCCCAATGCCTTAAATACTGCATCTTCCGCACTGGAATACGGTATAATCTGAAATGAACTCATAAGCTCCGGTGGCACAGTTGCCATATCTGCAAATGATGTTGCAGGAAGCAGCACTTTCTTAGCTCCACTATCCAAGCACACCTGCAGGGTGTTTGCCAATTCTTCCACCTTGATCATCGTTCCGCTGATACTGATTTCTCCAAGCACCACAAGGCTGCTGAGAACAGGTTTTCCAAGTGCGATTGAGCATAATGCCACCAGTGTCGGTAATGCCAGTTTTCCAGTCATGCCAATGCCCTGCAAATCCTGATAGTTGATAATATAATCTTTATTATCAACGCTGATTGTTCCGCTGATACGCTTTCCATTCGCTTTCAAATAGCTGAATGCGGTATTGGATGCTTCTTTTGCTTCCCTGTCAGTTCCGATACCAGTTCTCTCAAACTTACCACTGCCCTGCAACATCTGTGATTCCAACCGGAATACACCGATCATACCGGATTTTCCGTTTGAAACAGTATAAACCTGCCCCGGATTGCACATTCCCTCCGGAATGAGCTTGCCGCCACTCTGCTCCGGCACAGACACATAATGCTCCTCAAAGGTTTCATTATCTATGTAAGAGAAATTCACATCATAAAACTCCATGCCTCCCAGCTTTTTAAGCTGTTCCTTTACCCTGCGACGCATTTCAAGAGCAATCTGTAAAATTTCTTCAATTTCTTCCTTTGTATATTCTCCATCAGGATATAACAGTTTGATATATCCGCCTACCATTTTACGGACTGCAATCATATCTCGCTGATTCAGATTCTTGCCAAGACGAAAATATTTGTCCAGGGCATCTCCAAACTGCTCTTTGCGAAGTTCACGGATAAACTCTGCCAAATAATCTGTAATAAAACCATAATCATCTGTAAAATGTTCCGGTCTGAATTTTGGTACTTCCCATCCTGGCAGATAGCAATGAATACGATCAAGAAAAGCAGTATCCGTTCCCATTTCAGCAGGAAATGGATCAAATAAACTTGATGTTTTCAGAAGTGAATCCACGCTTTGATTGATATTTCCGACAAATACCATGGACGCAGATGCAGCCTTTTCCTCCTTGCCACGAGCAAACGAACCAGACGCCATGTAATCCTTCATAATCTGGATGCCATCTTTATCCTTAAAATTGATACCTGCAACCTCATCAAATGCCACACAATCCCACAATCCAACAAGACCAACTGTCTTTCTCCCCATGTTATAAAAAAGATTGGCAACCGTTGTCTGTCCCCCAGATACCAGAATGGAATTAGGCGAGATTTCCTTGTATAAATGGCTTTTTCCGGTGCTCCTCGGTCCTAATTCGCAGAGATTGAAGTTGTTCTCTACAAGCGGAAGCATACGGGTAAGAAGCAGCCACTTTTCACGAATATCCAGCATATCCGGCTCCATTCCAATAGAACGGAGCAGTACGTCCATCCATTCCTCTTTGGTGAACTGTTTTCTGCCCTCCTTCAGTTCATTGATATCTACATGGGGCATCTGTATTGGGTTCAAATTGATAATTTTGATTGGCGTATCATTCTGATTTTTCTTTTTGGAACGCAAATGATCTCCATCGGCTGATACAATCCCACTATCATAGTCTGAATTACTGTCATATTCCAGACGGATAATGCACCAGAAGCCGCCACACAAAAGTCTATCGAATTTTGTCGGGTATTCTTCATCAATCGGCACACCACTCAAGCCAAGGTTAGAGAACTCTGCTTCATATCTGTCTCTCTTGATATTAAGGGATACGGTTATCTTATCAATGACCGTATGGCTTCCCTTCTGTCTGAGCAGAGAAAGTATCTTCTGTGCTTCATCCGGACGTACAAAATTATCTGCAAGTATCTTCTTTACGCTTTCTACACCCTGCTCGATAATCTCAGAATCATCCGAACTGCAATACTGTCCCAGAAGAAACTCCAATACATATACAGGCACATTTGCGCCCTCTTTTATCTTCTTTGTCAAATCTTTCCGGACAATCTTCCCATCAAAATATTTACGCAATTTCTGTTTAATGGCTGTCCGCCTATCCTCTGCTTCTATATCAAAAGGCATCGTTCTCTACCTCATTTCCACATAATCTTATAAATCAAATCCAAAGTTATCCGAGAAAGCCAAGTCCATGATCACCTCATGTCGGAATACTTCTACATCATTGCTCTCGTCATAGGCAACCAGATAATACTTTCTGTCCTTGTCATATTTTTTGTTCTTAAATGTGAAGCGCATACGGAACAGACGCTTCTGCACATCTTCATCACGCTTGTCTGCAATGTAGATATTCTCGTTAGAAATCTTCTCATTGTTATCCGAGATAAAGTACAGCTTATAATCGGCTTTCTTTACCACATCACTGACCGGATCAGACTGGATGAAATCAAGGCTTGTAATCAGATTGGTAATCTTCTGAACCAAGCTCACAAGCATAATTTGTGCAGGTCTTGTCTCTACCGCACCCTTGTCCATCTTAATATCCAGTACCGGAACAAGCATTTCCTGTGGCGAAGAACCGCCATGCACATAGTTCAGTCCTGCTCCAGCCGGGACTGAGAAAACATTGGTGCTGCAGGAATAAGAAATAATCTTATCATCATCACTTCCGAGCATATATCCTAAACCAATATTGCAGACACCCTGTTCATTGATCGGCTCTTTCGATACAATATATCTTCTTTTCACAAGTCGGCTTGCATCACTCATACCGCCAATCTTATCACTGGCTGTCACTTTATCCCTCTTGTAGATAAAGCCATGGTCTGCAGTCACGATAAAACGGTATGTATTCGCACTGCCAGAAATCTTCTGAATCAGCTTTGCAATCTCATCAACCGCTTTCTCACACGCTGTAAATACTTCATCTTCTTCATGTTCTCCGGTATTATCAATCTGATCATGATACACATAAATGACAGACTGTGCGGTGAATACATCACGAAGTTCCAGACCTTTTAAGTTCTTTATATCATCGAACTGTACACATTTGCTCTCTGGTTCATAGGATTGCAATACTGCCTGTCTGGTAGCCAGATCAATCGCATATTTGCCATCTACTACCTCTCTGAAATCATCAGTCAGCTCCAGTGTCTTGTGTGGAAGCAACGCTTCCATGCCAAGCCTTGTGTAAGAAGGTAATACACTGAGCATAGGTTGCAATGTGGCACTACACTTCGGATTGTCCATCATTCTTTCATATAGCTGTCTGCCTACCTCATATCGCATCGCATCAGATATGATGACAACCGTTCTCACATTGGTACTCCTTACAAATTTGCTGAAGAAATTACGCTGTAACGGTATTTGTTTCAGTGCATCGTCCTCTAACAGTCCCTCATTCCACTTCGGAAGCAGTTTTCCAAGGTATTCATTCGTGTAAATATTCTCTACAAGGTCACGAAGTTCCTCAAACTCTGAGGTATTTTCCAATTTATCATAATTCAGATAGAACACTCTGTAATGGTTGTCTATCAGGCAATCACTTGACACATACGCATCAAGAATCTTCTGAAAACCATTCGGTGCTTCATATCTTACGTTATTTACAATCCAGTATGCACTATCCAGCATTTCATAGATAAAGGCAAACTTACTGCCAAAGTGCATTTTTGCACGAATACCGCATAAATCATAGATACTGTGTCCATCCAGTTTTGCCAGACAATCCTCTGCACGAAGCCTGCCGACAATCCAGCGTATCAGAAGCACATCTACGCAAGCAAAAGAATCGCAGTCTACCAGTGTTTCCACCTCATACTTACTCAATTCTTCCGACACATTCAGACAATCTGCGACATATTGAGACAGCTCATCATATTTCTCACGATACAAAATATTGTTCATGAGGTTGTCCAGAAATGCGATAATATTACCGGATTTATAAGAAGTAAATTTCTTCCAGCTCTTTGGCATTTCTGCGTCAATATAGCGGTCAGCATAGGTTACAAACATGGTAATGACCAATTTCTCTAAGTTCGGTGCGTCCATAGAAAAGCCAAATTGCTGCTCACATAACTTCCAGAAATCGCCCTCTATATCATACTTTGCAAATTCTGCTAGATATTTGTTGTCTGTCAGGCTGTCCTCTGTAATCAGTACACGGATCACTTCATCAAAAGAATTGGTTCTCGTCCTGCATACTGCACTCATAATGCCTGTCAGAATATTTTCCTCATTAAAATTTTCTATCTCAAGGTCATAGAAACGCTTCAAGCGATCTTTGTGTCCAAAGAACTTGATATGTTTTTCAATCACCGGCTTGTATTTCTCGTCAATCCCCAAATCCACCGATAAAAGTGATGCCCTATCCGCATAAAAACGCTTGGAATAAAGCATGGTGTCCTCCAGATGATTTTCTGTAACCGAAGGTTTCGGAAATGGAGCATATATCAGGTAATTGGTTGTGGTATCCTCTTTTTCAAGGAAGTATTTTGTATAAAACTGGTTATCTTTCGTCAGCTTGTAGACCTTGGCATTTTCAAGTTCCATGCTGTCAATATCCTCTGCAAAATCTGCCGCATCGTCATACCAGAATACCAATTTACGATGTTCTCCGATAAATTCCGTATTCAGTTTATCTATAATTTGCTTTAAGTTCAATTCAGCCATTTTTTCATTTCCTTCTTGCTATAACTGCGTTTATTACAAAATACAGCTTATCATAATTTATATGATATTCTTCTGATTTTAACTTTCCTATATCAAGATCAAACCGCTCAAATACATTATGAAATCTCATATCCTTCATACATATTCTTACTTCATATTGGTATGAATATTCTGGTGCTTTGTAAAATAACTCCTTATACTCAGAAGTGGGTTCAATAAAAAATGTATCATCAGATAATAGTTCATAATTTACCTTTCCCATTTTAAATCCGTATCCATTAAGTGCCATAGAAAGTCTGACTCTATCTACAAATGGCTTCGGTTGCAAGGAAATCATTGTAAATCTCCTATCTTCGGAAAGAACATTTTTTACATCTTCACTATTTGAAAAACCTCCAAACATTCTTTCGTCAAACTCATGTCGTATAGCATTTTCTCCAAGATGCTCAATATTAGCATCTTCAAGCACATCCCTTGCCGTATATCCATAGAAACAATATATGGGTTTTAACTTTGCACTTTTGCGTCTCAATAGAACATAACCATTTTGGTTTATTTCTTCTAAATCATTTCCCAATCTTTTTTTCATCTTATCTATTCTGGAATCATCGGGATATAGTCTCGCAAATATACCTTCATATTCATCCCCCTGAACAGTATTTCCTGTTTTTTTAGCTTGATTTATGAATGCCCCAGCACATGAAAAGCTCAAATTTCCATCTGCTATTTTCTCAATCCACCTTTTCTCTCCGAAACGGAACAGTATTACACCATGATCATCTGGTACCAATCCTCATCACTCCTTATATTTTTACTAATTAACCCTAAGTCAAATCAACCAATACTTCCCAATAACCGCTATGACTATTACCCACACGTTTAATCATTTCCTGCGTTTTCATTTTTCTTAAATAATACTTCACACGATCTAAATTCCATCCAAGTTCATTTGCATACTCTCTCTGCGACATGGACGGATGATTATGGACTAATTCCAATATCTTTTTATCATCATCTGATAGTGTTGGTTCCTTACTTTGGGTAGTTTGGGTAGTTTGGGTAGTCGCACCATTGACACCAAACTCACCTTTTACCTTACGGTACATATTCACCCTGAAATCACCATCAAAATCAATCAGCTCCGGCTTCGGTAATCCATACTCCTCACAGGCTTCAAATAACCTCGGTATTCCGGTTCCCCATTTCTCTATGATTTTCATATATGCAAATGCCCTTGCGATTGCAGGATTTCTCGGTCTTGAGTAACCTTCCATCATTTTTGCAATCGTAACATTATTCAGAAGCATTCCCGGAGAAGTAATCTCTAATCTATCATCAAACAATGCCACCTGTATATTTCCCGGCTCCAGATAACTACGATGAGCCACGGCATTTGCGATCAGCTCTCTGATACTGTCCGTAGGTAGTTCATACACATCCTGTCTATACATTCCCTTTATTGTCATTCCCATGTTGATTTTTTCAAGGACATACTGGTATGCCGCTTCCATCTGTTCCTGAATAGAGCCTTCAAATTCCCTGCGGTCAACAAAATGAGCACGATTAGTTCCTTTGAATACACCACACTGAATAACAGGCTGCTGAAACATTCGTCCGGTCAGAAGTGCATACGCATTAGTTGGATAAACTTCACCACCTTCCTCCTTCAGTACGCCCCATGAAATCAGTACATTCTTGGTAACATCCTTAATCTTTGCCTTTTCGCTGTCCTGCCATGTATTTCTTATGGCAGTTTCTTTCATGCTCTTGCAAAGCTCCTCTATCTCACTATCCGTTATTTTCATATTCTGACATATTTCACTGTCATAATAGCGGTTCTTGCCTTCCAACATCAGCTCTCTTAACATATAATCTTCTACATGTCTGGTTGTGCCTGCCACACGCACATAAGTACCCTCAAACATTCCCTGTGATTTGATATAATACGGACGCTCTGCACCCGGAAATACCTCAACCACAATCACAGTTTTATCCTTGACCGTCTGCATCGCTACGTCCGGTCTGATTGCAGGCTCACAGGAATCAGAGATTGCATTGGTAATGGCATCCATCGTCTTATAGATGTTATCTACATCCATTCCCACAATCTCCAAGGTCTTATCTTCTATTCCGAAAACAATCCTGCCACCTCTGCCATTGGCAAAAGCTACCACCGTTTTCATATACTTTTCGCTTTTTTCTGGTACAGTAACCTTATACTCAACATTCTTTGATTCGCCGGAAAACAGCGTATCTTCTGCCATATTGCTACCTCCTAATTTCTGAAATTGCATCTATTTCTTTCTTAAGGCTTGCATAATGTTTATTGTGTTCTAACTTATCCAAAAACTGCAACATTAAAACAATTATACAGAATCTTTGCATACCCATGTTCCTTTTGAAATATGCAAGATTTCCCATTTCTTCTTTTATATTTTTATAAAATTCTGCAAAATAGTATTTTTCAAAATATGAATCCATATTTTCCATTTCTGTGACTATTTTATTTATTTCATAGGCACATGAATATGAAAATGAAGATGACGAATCATACGAATAAAGGGGAAGCAAAGCAAGATCCAAATAAATCTCATCAGTTCTCTCTTTTGTTAAATTTTCATAATAATCATCCAGCGCAATATTCAGTGCCTGCATATATCTATCATATAGTTTCTTATTAGCGCCATAAAATTTCATTTTGAAGATTTTCTCGCATCTACGCAAATGCATAATATCTGATGAAACTTCATTTTTATCGTCTAAATCACCATATTTTTTTGTTAGATCAATCAAAAAAATGCTCTTATTTAAGACAGAATCTTGTTTATTATATTTTGCATTCTTTATAATTACATTTCTTCTTTCCTTCAATTTTTTCTTTTTGTTTTTTACGCTTACACATAGATCATCTATCTGATCATATATGTCTACTAAAAAATTTTGAAGATCACATAATTGCAACGTATACTGATGCAAATCATCATGCAGAGAATTTATATAATAAACAATCCTGACACTTCCTTTTGCGTCCCATACTGTAAATGGGCAAAATGCCTTTTTCCCTTGCGTGAATTCTTTTTGTTTATCTAAGCTCAATGCATGCGGTAATACAATTGCTCGTATAAATCTAAAAAATTCTTTATCTGTTTTCCCACTAATCCTGTGATATTTTTGAAATGTATTTCCATATTGAACTATATAATCAAATGCTTTTGCAACATTTTCAATGCATTGAATCAATAGATCTGCATAATTTACCCAAATAACAAATTCCGTTGCATCATTATTATACTTTCCTTCAAGTTTGATATGATTGAGAATATTTGCACATTCTTTAAGTCTATCCAATGCGGCAACAAGTGGATAATATGTGTCACCTGACGATGAAAAACCATATGAATCCTTTGCAATTTCATAATATAGTTTTTCAGCTTTTTGCACATTTAAATTCATATGGTTTCACCTCTCTATTATTTTTCCTTTGCCATTATGTTCTTAGAATCAGCCAATATTTCATAAAACTTGCCATCTGCGGCTGTCTGCATCTTGCGATAATTAACTTTGACACCATCATCCAGATCAAGCTCTATTCTTGCAAGAGCCAGATGACCGATTTTCTCATCATATTCCCGGCACTCTTTTAACTGTTTCTGCAATTTTTCCTTACGCTTTGTGGCAAGAGATACTTCCCTGCTGTTCTTGCTATTATCAATCGTATCCTGCATACGTCCTATCTCGGATTCATAGACACGCTGCATCCGATACAGATAATCTACACGAACATTACCGATTGTATCTGCATTGTAACGATGCAGATATACCAGAGCCTTGAAGCCATTCTGCTTTCCGCTGTCAAAAAGCCAGTAAATCGGACGCTTGCCGGAACCTGTGACAGAATAGGTATTACAATGGTCTTTGAAGAAATCATTCAAGAAATAATTGCGGATAATCTCTCTACTTGTATCTCCCTTATTTCCAAGTGCCTTTGCAATGAAATCCAGATTCGTCTCTAAAGACTTTGCTCCGAACGCAGTCTTTAACCATGTGCAGAAGCGTGATACAATATCGTCCTCTAAGTATTCCTCGTCTGTGATTGGAATAATATTGTCAGCATCCGGTATGAATGTGGTGTACTTGCTATCGTCCCACTCACCGCCTGCATATACCAGACCTTCCTCATTCAAGGAATAACGCCCAAACATACACCCAACTGCATAGGAAATCAGGCTCTTTATTTCTCGTTGAAGCTCTGCAACTCTACATGAAGGTTCGATTTTATCCGTTTCAACAAATGATGTTAATTCATCCTCTAAATCGTATAACTCAATAAAATGACAATTTAATAACTCTTCATTATATTTTAGTTGTTGATTTTGATTCTCTGCATATTTATCCCAATACTCATATGCCTCAGAAAGTAATCCACTTTTTGTTTTATATAAATAAAGAGGGTGTGTATTAAAATTCCAACTAGTTTCGAACATGTTCCAATTTCTTCTAGCGATATCAATATTGTCACAAACAATTTGTGCCACATAGACTTTATCACTTTCAATATATGGTAATTTTCTTAATGAACCTGCATTGTAATCTATAGTAGGTGACAATATTTTCAGACAAGCGGTACACACTTTAGAATTAACCAATGCCATAACATAAAATGTTGTTGTCTTGTCTTTTGTAAACCCCATAGAACCTTTGCTGTCAAAAACATAACCACGGTCACTATATCGAAGAGAAATATCTCCAGCACTTACAGTAGACCATGTAAATCCCTCTTGAAAGTAAAACGACTTGTTATCATGCCTATGCCCAGAAAATGAATCCATTAATTCATTGTAGTCTCGATCATAACCTATAACATACCACTGATTTCCAAACCATTTTCTATAATCCCCTCCTTTATTATACGGAGCATATTTAGCACCACTTTTATCAAATTCTTCGTGATCTTTTGCATCAATGCAAATTTCGTTAAAATTAACTTCCATCCATGCTCGTAGTACTTTCTCATTATTTCCTGTACTCATACCATGCTTTATTTCGGCAACACTTCCAAGTGAAGGACTCTTTACAAATCTCGAAGCTAATGTGTCTGATACCCAATAAGCAAACGGAGTATTTGGTATTTCTATGAATTTTTCTTGATCGGATACAAAAAATAATTGTTGCCCAGATTGTTCCGATAATAAGTCATAAACAGAATTACCATTATTGACATATTGTTCAAAATTAAATCTAATGTTACATTTATTTTTAGAATGCAAATATAGTTTTTCAATATCTTCTGGTGAAATATACTGAAATATTCTATCATGTAATCGGCTATACCCTCCTGTAAATCTCATGTTTGACCAATTTCTTATAACAAAAGAAGTTGAGCCAAAATCAATTCCAAATATTCCACGCCCCATATCTAACATCGTGACAATTGTTTTGTCCGTAATTATACTTTTTCTAAGCTTTTCAAATGAAGATAAGTATAAGAAAGAAGGTTGTGTAATCATTGCATATATTCCCCCAGAAGTGGCTAGTAAACCACACTTTTCGATAAATATAGCAAACATATCCATCCTTGAATCCGGATACAACTTTTTAGTTAAATTTAATAGCTTATCCCCCATATTTCCATTTCCCATATACGGTGGATTTGTAGCCACTATCTCATATTTCTGTGCCATAATCGCACCTATCTCGATCAGTTCTTTCAGCTTCTCCGCTGTTTCATCTAATCCATAGGTATCAAAAGTAATCTGACTTCCCTCGTCAGTACTGTTTACCCATCTGCGGAGCAAATCCCAATCGTATTCATCTACATTTAAGATAGAACCATACTCTTTTGCATCTACCAGAGTGTCAAGAAGTCCCTCTATCTGCAAAATCGCAGTATTCTTCTCCATCTCATCCAATTCTGCTCCGAAATATTTAAGCTGTTCCCGGTTGATACCATTGCTTTCCTGTATCGCATAGACATTTGGACGCACTCCACGGGTGAAAATTCGTCTATCATACTGTCTTGCCTTCATCATAACAGCAAAGTAACTAAGCTGTGCGGCACGATCATCTATATCCAGTCCATAGATGTTATGCTCCACGATGCTCTGTGCTGCTTCTCTCGCTGACCATCCTGCATTTTCATAAATCTGCATAAATACATCAAAAGCATACACAAGGATATGTCCGGAACCCATACACGGATCGATGAGCTTTATATCTTCCGGTTTCAGCTTTGCATACTCATCCCGAATCTTAGCAAGTTCTGCCTGCACTTCCGACTTCTGCTCTGCTTCCTCCAGATAATACTTCCATTTTCCCTGCAAGTCTGCATCTGGGTGTCCTTCTACCCACAGTCTACCAAGGCTGTTTTCTACCATATACCGTACAATCCAGTCTGGTGTGAAAAGCTGTGTGACAGCAGGCACTTCCTCTTTTGTGATTTTTCCTTTTTTTGCAAAAGCATCATTTTTCGGCTCGGTATTGTAATACTGATACATCCAGCCGATAATCTCAACCTGTCCACCTGCATTTACATTGAAATCTTCCTCCGGAATATCATGTACCAGATGATAAACCACTCCGTCCTGATCAATTACAGACAGATTAAGCAAAAGCTCTGTATAGTCACTGGTTTTTTCAAACAGGGCAGGAAGTATCTCGTTTAGGGCATTGCACTGTTTTATAAAAAGCATACGGAATGCTTCATCCAGCTTATTATCTCTTTTTAATGCAATAATCTTTTCTTCCTCTACACTGCTCAGATTCAGTTCCGCATCAAACGGATTGGTTACAATATCCGGCTCTGTCTTGCCACTCTCGGAGGATAATACTCTCACATGGGAAGGAAGATAGTCGTTCACTTCCATGAAACGTACTGCAATCAGACGGTTGAACCATGTATAGGCAACTTCCTCTATGATATATTTGTAGGCTACCGTGTAATCGGAATCCTTCTCTTTTGCCCGGATTACATCCACCAATGCTCTGCGCTGTTTGATTTCCTCACCGTTAATCGCATAAGGCTCTGCGGTTCCAATATCATAAAATTCCGTTGTAGAACCAGACTGTGGCAGAGCGTCAGCAATGCCATTTTCGGTAATACCCATCAGTCCGGCACGATATTTTATATCTGCAATGAGCCTGTTTCTTGCCCATATCGCAAAATTCTTGATTGCAGTCTTATTCATAAGTTCTCTCCATTCCTAAAATTCAATGTTGACAATCGTATCAGTATCCAGTTCGCTTACCAGTTTCAGCCGAAGCTCATTCAGATATTTGTCTACATCCTCTGTATTTTCCAGTCTCCATGAAGCGGTTTTCGTAATACTCTTGATAGATACATTTTTGGTCTTTTTCACTTTTTCGACCTTTTTCTGCACTTCTGCTTCAATCTGTGCCTGATCCACATTTCCGACTTCTTTTGCCTGTGCTTCCAGTCTCTTGCGGACTTCTTCTGCTTTCTTTAAGGCAATGTTCTGGTCTATCTGTGTCATTTCATTTAACAGACGGATTTTCAGTGCTTCAGCTCTGTCCGCATAACTTCTAAGTACTGAGACATTCGTACAGCCTTTCGCCGCATTCGTGATTTCATCAAACATAGCAGCATATTTGCTTCTCTTTTCTTCTGCGTATGCTTTGGTATTCAGTACCTCATATACTCTGCTCTGGGAATCCAAAACGGAATCCAGTACCGGCTTTAACTGCTCGTCCAATATATCCGAATATACATCACTGAACTGTTTCAGAAGCTCCGGCAGTTTCGGAATATCACTGTACGGAGACGTTTCTTTCACAATCGTACTGATTTCAGCAACTATATTCTCCAGATTTTCGTCCACGATATATGTTTTACTGTCATCATATTTGCTCAGGTACAGCACAGCCTTATCAAAGATTGTTCTCTGCTCACTGCTGAAAAATGCTTTGATCGGCTCATAATCCTCTGCAAATTCATATAAATCATCCTGCTTTTTACTTACAGTCTGGAAAAATTCTGTCGGTGTCTGAATCTGCGTCAGTCCAAAAAGAAGTTTTTTGCCATACTCTACTACCCGTTTGCCCGGATACTTTGTTGTCTCATACCGCACTTCCAGTTCTCCAAGTGTGGAAGTCAGCTTCGTTGCATAAGTTACAAAGGTGTTCATCATCGTATCTTCATCATCTGAATTTCCGGTTGCACCGAACAATTCCTTCATGACATCCTTTGTGACCTTTTTCTCTTTTTCTGATACACGGATTTTCTGCTCCATCATCAGCTTATCGATGAAGCTCTTTTTCGTAATGTAATTGATGATCTCCTCTTCGTCCTTGTTATGGGTAGATACGGAAGAACCATTTACATAAAAGGCTAAATCGCCGCGACGGAACAGCTTTGCAACGAGCCAATGCACATCATCCTCTACAAAACCATAAGGAGCTTTCATAAATCTGTCCTTAATGCTTTTCATGGATGTTTTTGCATGCATACGGGTGTTGTCTGCCACATAGCTCAGTACATCATCGAGTGCATGAATATTCGGCTCAGTACCACCCTCCAGATTAAGGGAAATCTGATTTGTGGTCTTAAACAGCTTACGAATATCATCCTCGCCATAAGCAGCATCAATATAGGACAGCTTGTGATAGACCGTAGATACCAGTCTGCCGAGTGCCTCATTGATGCGGGTGGACACCTCTTTTGCATTGATCTGTGCTTTATCACCATTCACATATATATCCGCTTCTTTTAAGCTCTCAGATAAATATAATCTGGCATTCGCATTACGCTCACGCATTTCCAGACGCTTACCCTCTTTGATTGTCTCATACTGTGGCAGTGCGGAAGATGTGTTCAGACGCAGGAATTTCTCTATCTTCAGGTATCTTTGTATCTCATCCATAAAGGCACGGTCATCCGGAAGTACCACAAGTACCTCTCTGCCCTGACCGGATACCATACGAAGTGTAGTCTCGTCTGTTCCCATATCTGCCGCAGGTGTTAAGATATGTACCCCAATATCGTAGTTCTGGTTTGCCTTGTAAGGTCTGTCATCCACAGTAGAGTTGAAAGAAAACGCATATCTGCCATTAAATGCCGGATAGCGGTACTTCTTATCTGTGAAAATGTCCTCAAAAATCATTTCAGAAGCCTTATTGATCACCTCTGCCATTTCCACATTCTGGCTCTCGATTTCACGATTGATCTCCTGCTCCTCGTCTGTCAGGAATACATAGATTTCTCCGTTTCTCTGCACAAGCATCTGACGCATCAACACTTTCAGAGCGTCCTCTACTTTTGCTTTCAGCTCGATACGATCATCCTCAATGTTGGAAATCATAAGGCTTGTGATGTTATCAATATTTGCTTCCACATCATTGACATATTTGATCATAAACAGTGTTTTCAATACATTGATTGCAAACACATCCTTGGTCTTATGATCCGGATTGATAAAGCTGTTATCATAAGCCTTGATGATAACTCCTCTGTGGCTGTGGTCTAAGAAATTCTCCAGTGCATCATAGAACGCATGGAATGGTATGAGCGTGCCTTCCTCATGTTCTTTATAATCCATTGCAGACTCTTTGAACATGGCAAGCATGGAACGCTCACCCTCTGACAGATGCTTTCCGGAAGCACCGTGGGTACGGATAGAGGTCAATACACTTGCAAGGAGATTGAACTGATATGGTACAAACGGATAAACAAGTGCAAAATCATTTTCATCTGCATATAATTTCTTCTCTACTCCATCATTGAACACAATCTTATTTTTAATCGTGGTTGCTTTCTGTCCATAGAGCAGTCGCAACATCTGTGCAGCAGTGTCCTTTTTATCCAGAATACGCTTTTTGATGACTTCATCCACGTTTGCCGAAGAAAGGGAAATTCTCGTATCGAATCGTCCCTGAATCTTAGAGAAATCATTTCCTTTTACCTTGGTAATGGAATCAATATCCTGCTGGCTTGTTACGATCACCCACGCCTTACCGTTACACTCTTTGCCCAGTTCCTCACGAACGGTCTGGAGATTTAACATAAGGTTGGAATCGTCTCCGATATACTGTCCCACTTCATCCACAAGAAATGCCACATGATGATTGTTGCCCTTACGGTCAATATATGCTTTTACACGCTTTGCAAAATCCTCAATACTGATCTTGTATGGTTCAGCAGCTTTCTCGCACCAGTTTCTTGCGGCTGCTTCACTCATAAAGTCCATATCTATTAAAGTATCTACAATATCATCCTGTATGAAATCGAAGTCCTGTCTGGAATCTACCCACGCATCTCCATAGTCTTCTTCAAACTTCTGCTTAAATTCCTCATACTTGCCTTCTTCGTTTAATCTTCGCTCCAAATCAGCAAGAAATGGCATTGCGCCACAATATCCCTGCATCTCATTGAATACCTTTAAGAACACATTCACGATTGCGTCTTTATTCTGTTTGCTGTTGGAATCGCTCTTAGAATCAATGTTGAAAAGCACAACATCGGTCGGTGTGTTTACGGCAAGCTGCATATCCGCAAGTACCATCGGATCAGCTATTTTATTATCGTCCACAAAATAGTCGATTGCTTTCTTGCCTGCAATCTCTTTATTCTCCAGAAGGTAAGATAGGATTTTTAAGAAATGAGATTTACCACTTCCAAAGAAACCGGAAATCCATACACCTGTTTTTGATGTATTCCCTGTGATTCCGGTCTTATATGCCGCAAAGAAATCTGCAAAATGCTTCTGCAATTCCCTTGTGACAACGTATTCTTCTAACTCCTGCTTGACATTGGCAGTCTCGTCCTGCCCTACAATGATAACCCCCTGTAAATCACGATCTATCGGTTTTGCAAACATTTCTCTTATCTGCATTTATCGTACCTCCTATCGTACCAGCCGGAATGCCCGGTAATAATTATCTTCGTGAACTTCGTTGAATATGATGAGTTCCTGTTCGGTATAGGTTCCCGGATAGAACAGCACCATAGGCACCTTTGCAAAATGCTGTGGCATATTATAAAGAATCTTGTTGAATACCTCTGGTGATTGCAGTAACGGATAGCATTTTCCTACTCCGGTCAGAAATACTACGGAATTTTCCGGTGTATGCTCTGCAATATATTCCACAATCATGTTATCCTTATCAGTGATTTTAAGAGAACGCTGTATTGCGGATGCAACCTTTACAATGCCTCTTTTTTTTTCCATCTGATAACATTTCTCCATGAAATTTTTATCCTCTATATGCGCAATAATCAAATCATACAAATCATATACCACCAGCTCAAATCCATCAGTCCCTCTGGAATTTTTATTTTTCAAATATTCTATTCTGTCACGGACAATCAACTCATTCTCCGGAGCATAATCAAATACCCAGTAATTGACTTCATTTGCCTTTCCTGTGGTATCACGGAACTTTGGTTCCTTGATTTTTGCTTCCATTATGTCCAGTCTTTCTTCTATGCTTGCCATTATCGTACCCCCGTAAGTGCTTTTGCGATTGGTTCCATGTCGTGATCAAAAAGCCAGTGTTCCATAACCGGATCAAGGATTGGCTTTAAGATAATACGGGGAGTTCCCTTATCTGTCATACCGGATTCAAAAAGCATGGTCTTATATGTTTTTCCCAGACGATTCAATGTCGCATCCGTCCACTTTGCAACCTTTCCGTCCTGCAACTGTTTATTCTTAAAAAATATACTTATATCACTGTCAGAAAACTCATTGTTTCCAATGATCATTTTCTCTCTTACGACCTCATACACAAAATCAAAGAAAAGTGTGTCATGAGCCATTGCACCTACTAATGCAAACAACTTCTGTGTCGCTAAGTCACTTTCCATAAATACCGGATAAAAAGACGCATCAAGTGCCTTTATTCTTGCCGATACTGTAGAAAATATCTGACCTGCACGAAGTGTAGTCGGTGCGCCAAAGAGATTTTCATTCTGGTTCTTTTCCTTAATTTCATCCAGCGTCATGCCCTCTGACAAGAGCTTAACCACTGTCTTAAATTCCATGAACCAAAACGAAAACTTCACTGCTCCTGCGCTATATTCTCGTCTATTCATTTTTTCGCACCTTTCCAATATTATTTCTCGTTCTCTGCTGGGAGTACATCCAAGATGTCATCCATCGTACAATCAAGTACCCGACATATTCTGACCAGGACATCCAAGGATACGTTTTCATCCTTTGCCATTTTTGCCATAGTACTTGTTCCAATCCCTGCCAGCTCGCAAATGTCTTTTTTCTTCATTTTGCGGTCAATCAGTATCTTAAAAAACTTGTTATATGATACGTCCATCTGTTTCTCCTTTGCGAATCCTACAATAAATCCACATAACAGAAATATTATACCATAGCCGCCTTTCAATTACTATGAGAAGTCGCAATTTTTTTTGGAAAGTAGCAAATATTATATCTTTATGCCATTACCACTAAAAATGCTCTGTATTGAACAATTCTCTACGCTCATAGCCTTTTAGGAAATCCTTGATTGCATTGATAAAATCTGCCCAGTTTTCTGGTACTCCATCACAATCGTAGATACCCTCAATGGTTATTTCTTCTTGGCTGTGACAGATTATTCGGCATTTATATTTTCCAACTTTCGCATATTCTCCTATCATTTCATCATCACCTGTATTGGCTTTTGGCAAATCAGAGTATTGCAATTCATCAAGGAACTCTTTTACACCTGTTTTATCAGCATACATGGAAAACATTCGGCTTCCATCATCAAATATAGTTTCATACATTACCGCTCCGTCCTTGCGATTTATGTCAATCTGCTCCCGGTATTTTGAATTTATCGCATAAAATCCAATAAAAATACTTTGAATTGCATCTGCATCAATAAATGGGTAAAGTGTATCCATAATCTCAATGAATAGATTTTCAGTGACATAATGAACCTTTTCCTTCTCCACTTTTACATCTACCGTAGTCCATCCTTCCATACCGCCTATTGAAAATTTAAGTTCTTCTAACATAAGCACCTCCACGCATAAAAAATAGGAACCAATCAAGGGACTATCCCTATCATGGTCCTTGATTGAAAAACTAAAACTCAACTGAAATATCGTCTGATTACACAAAATCGATTTTTGACCCCAATTTCGACTTATATTGTGGTGCCTTCTTTCTAAAAAGGTGCTATAATTAGTATATTCCCGACAGCAGGTATATCAAAAATTGTATAACAAACAGACGGCTGGCTAATTCTTATGCAAAAGTAAACGCAACCCGTCTAATAACACCTATTGACAAATCGATTACTACCTGCATTTAAGTCTTTCAGTTACTTTTTAACAAATAGGTCTGGCATCAAATGCACTTCATCTGGCGTGATGAAGTGCATTTTTAACAGCCTCATTAACTCGTGGAAATCTTCATCATCTTTCCCGACTAATTCGTACGGACTTTTATTTCCAAGTCCCGGACGCTTAATGCTGTTGATATGATTCATAAGTAAAATAATATCATCCTGATTATAAGGATTTAAGCTTTTCTTTTTCGGAATCGCATACCGAATGAATTCATGATTCTTTTCAATACATCCTTTTTGCCATGAAGCCATCGGATCGCAATAAAACAGGCTTGTTCTATAAACTAAGAAACCATCCTCATCTGATGTAAGCTCTAACTCATCCACTTTCTTAAATTCACTGCCATTGTCAGTCAATATAACCGGAAATAATCTCCGAAATACTTCTATTCCAAGCCCTGTCTCAAGATAGTCAAACCCCCTTTTTACAGATTCTGCTTTTCCATCTGGCATCAGGAATAGAAGCATTACATTATTCCTTCTGAAAATCATGGTAAGATTTCTGGCAGTCCACACTTCGACATCTACAACAGTTTTCTTTGCAGGGCTCATCTCCACAAACATGATGCTGTACACGCTGTCTTACAAATCTGCAGTCCTTCCTCAGAAAATAATTACCTGGAATAAATGTACGATTTTCTTTAATCTCATGTGCAATCGTAGATGGATGTCGCCGGAGTAGTTTTCCTATCTTCTTGAATGAATCCTTATTACTGATTCCAGTTTCTATCGCAATCCTGTCAGACAGATCCATCTGTCCTTCTTTTTTGTAATAGGCCATATCTGCTCCTTCCTGGCAGATAGCAATCGATATCTTAACTATATCACGTCTGCCAGAAGAAGCCATTGCAAAAGTAAATTAGACTTTTTTAGCCGAGCCCCGTGATAAGGAACAAAATCATTTTTGCAAACTCGCCTAAAAAAAATCCCCACCATACATTCCTGTATCGTGGGAAAATTAATTATGTATCGTGCTTTAGGCAAATCTTATATCAATTTTTATCGTTTACTCAGATCTTGAAACAAACTCAAAGATTTTTATTTTCCTATTTTTAATACTTCAACTAAGTCATTATAAAAATTAACTTTTTGGTTGATATTGTATAAGCCGTTCAAAGCCAATAGTTCTATCACTATTATGATTGCTACCGTTACCAGCATATTCAACTCCATATTCCCAATTGCTGTAGCAATAAGAGAAATGTAAATTGGAATTAATATTATTACTATAGCTTCCTTATTTATCAGTTGTCTATTTCGCTCACGAATCAAAAAGTGAATTAAGTCATCATAATTATTTATATTTCTATTTACCTTGTCCAAAATATAATCTTTCCATTCAGAATAGGTATTACAGCTAAAATAATTTTTATTATTCTTGTTTCTTTTCTTCCTTAAATACCTATAAACATTTAATATCCATCCTTTATCAGCAGTTTTATAATTTCCATAGTCATTCCCTATATTTTTATATGTTCTTAATTCCTTTTCTAAGTCTATATTATAGGGGTAATATCTGTTTTTTGTCATAAAAGCATTGCCTCCATATCAAAAACTAATCATTGGTTCCTATGTTCATTGTTAAAAATTCAAATCCCATGTCATTTATTCTTATTGCATTATCTAAAGTCAAATACTTTGCATATAAAGACTCACCTTCCAGTTTATATCCGTTCATATAACCTGCAATAAAAAATAATTTCTTGTCAAATAATTGCAAAAAATCTTTTTCAGAAATAGGAATTTCATTACGTTCTTTGCTGTACTTTCGAGATATCTTTTCATAATACTCTTTTAAAGTGCTTTCTTTATTTACAGATATTAGTTGATCATGTAAATAATTAGCAGAAGCGTATATCTGGTTTAGCAAATCTCTGCTTCCTTCTGCATTAAAACTATTTTTATTACACATCATGTATAAATACTTGTCATCCCAAAATATCAAGTCCGCCGGTTCAAATCTTTTTATCATGCATGTATGGGCTACAATAATTTTCTTGTCATTATAAAAACTTTTATTGTACTGATCCTCAGGAATTTCATTTTTTTCTAATTTAAATAGTGTTTTTAAGCTTTGAATTTTAGATTTTTCACTATTATATCTTTCCTTAAAATCCCTTTTCAATAATTCAATATAATTGTCCTCAATGCAAAACCAGTTTCCTTGGTTTAAGATAAAATCTATTTTTTTATATTGAAGAAATCCCTGTATTGCATTTATAATTGGTGACGGAGCTCTTTCCACTCCTTCTCCATCAATGGTAACTATTTCCCATTTTTTTAGGATAGTACTTATGCGTGAAACAGAAATTGACTTATATCTTTTCTGAACTGTTTCCATCAGATCCATAAAAGATATCGGAAGTTCCTGTTCCATTACAGTTTCTTTTTTCTCATCTCTTATGATATATCTAATAGATTGAAAATAATATACTAAATAATCTTCTCCTAAAATCTCAAAACCTTCATATTTTCCACCCTGTAATGTTTGACATAGCCTATCATTTAACTCTCCATTTGATACGCCGGCCTTACTTGATGTCTTAAGGAAGCTCATTGCATATCTATCCTGAAGTTTTTCCACATCATATATTTTATTCAAGACTTTTTTTAATTTGGATATGTTCATATCCATTCTGATATTTAGAGAATCCTTTAGTAAAATACTTACTTTCCTTTGACTATTAGAGTCTTCCTCTTTCAATCCAAGTGCAGTCGAAACCTCATCATCAATCTCTATTGCTAATTCTTTTAAAATAGTCTTTTTTTTCTTTTCGTAAGATACATCCGTCTTTTTTCTATTAGCTTTACTATGCTCTATAATATTGCCGTAAATATCATTTTCCTTTAATCCCTTAATAACACCTGCTCTTTCATCCAGTAGTTTAGGCATTAAATATAATCCCCAATTAGGTTCCACAAAATTTTTTATTAAATGACTTCCGTATCCTGCCGTCACCGCATAGATAGTTTTGCCTGATAAATAGAATAAAATATATGATATGTTGGCATTTTCAATTTCAAACTTCAAGCTTGTTTTCTGAATTAGTCCTCTTATCATATCATGCCATTCCGGAACATTAATCGTCTTATATATAATGCCTTTCATGTCTTTCGTTAATATATCTATATAATCAGCTTCCTTCTTTTTATTGATTTCTTTTTTTATTTCATTTAATATTCGTGCTACATCATTTTCGCACGTTGTTTCTATATTCTCTTTACCATAAATATCATAAAATCTTCCTATGTTAATTTTATATATACTAAACTGTGCTTTTGCCTCTTTCATAACCTTTTTCTCCTTATATAATTACTATAATTATCTTTCATTATATAGCTCTGCTCAAGTTATTTTCATCGACAAAATTCTACAATTTTTTTAACCACACATTATACCATGTCAAATCTCCACCCTTATTAAGGGCACCTTACCCTAAAGTGTATGCAATCAGTTTCGAAACGCAACACTTTGTCAATAATACTTTTTCAGCATTAAACAATATCGGCTTTTCATCAATCATTGCATCTCTCCATCTGCCACACATTCCCTGCAATATCTACCTTCTCCCTGAACCGCAGCTTTTTTATCCATTCCCTTTTGCTCTGTAACATAGATAAACCTCTTTTCTATAATCACTCAAATCAGAAACCAGAAGTATTGCCTCTGACACCGCAACTAATAGCAATCCCATCTTTGCCAGCATCTTCCCCACAGAATTGCCAGTTTTCTTCGCTTCCTCGGCACTTTTCCAAAGCAGTCCGATCAATCCGATATTGACTAAACACTGTAAATTCCTATTTATGGCTTTGTTATCTCTATGAATTTCTCTTAATAATGCTGTATTTGTCATGGCAATCGTCCTCCTTCTTTTATCCAACCATATCTTCAATGTTTTCCGCGACATACATATTCTCTTTCTGCTCATCAGCCGCCGGTTGTATTTTTGTCACTTCAATATGTTCCGGTTCGCCGGTTATCCTTTCAACCTCTGCCAGGTTATCTTCACAGACATCCGCTAAAGATTGGCAGTCAATATAATCCGTCAATGCATACAGACAGTTAAGTTCCCGATTTTTTGCTTTTTTCTCAAGTCTCAGCTCCTTTAATCTCTTAAAGATCTTATAGCCTTGTGCCACATTGCAATTGGCATCTTCCGTCTCCAAAAGAATATCTTCAATCTCGGCATCTATCTCTTTCATATCCATCTGAAGATTCGTGATGTACTGCCCTGCATTCCGGTAAAACTCCGCCTGCTGCCGGGCGAATGAAAGCCAGTCATTCTCTTTTCCGTCAAATGGAGTATAACTTCTTTCTTCTGTCATTGTATCTTCACCATCCTTTTCCTCAAATGTGGGTTCCTCGCTATATCTTTGCTTTTTATCTGAACTACCGTGAATAGCTTCCGATATATCATTTCTTTGTAATCTTCTGTCTTTCAGTATGCAGTTTTCAAACAATTCTTCGTATTTTCTGGGTTTGTATTTTCTTGTTTCCAAGCCCATAATGCATTTAAGTGCCTGCTTCGCTTTTGTGACATTTGCATTCGTTCCGAAATTGTTCTGAAAATATTCAATTCTTTGCAGTTCATCCTTAATATCTCTTCTGTTTTCCCTGCACACCCTTAACAGCTCAACTAAATCCGCAGCTTCATTCTCATCTGTTTCACACAATTCAATATAGTGAAGAACATCGCAAATCTTCTGATCGATATCGGAGTGTTTTTTCGTCAGCTCCTCCTTATAATCCTTCAGCCCCTCTACAAGATATGTAAAATGTGTAAGATATTCCGCCCAGTCCATTTCTGAAAGGTCATACGAAGCCACCTTCTTTTCAACCGGTTCTGTTACCTCGTCGTATGTAAGTTCCTTTATTGGTGAAACAACTTCATCGGTAATACTTTCTGTCTGTTCTTCAATCGGAACCATACAATAAAAGGATGCTTTCTTACCCGCACCTATGTGTCTGTTTGCCTGAGCGAGCGTAAATACCGTTGCCTCCTGCTCGCCTGCCGCAGCTACCAGCTGTTCTGCCTGATTGGTTCGATAATAATGTCCGCTGTAATCCATGATGTAATATAAAGAGTCCGTTCCCATAAGTACCTCCTATTCCAATGTCCCGTCATTTTTACATATTTCGTAATATTTACACACAATACAGCATTTGCTGCATTCCTTAGCATGTAATACCGTTTTTCTGATCCAATACCATAACTTTGCCACTCTGATACCTCGCCTGTTTCAAAAAAGAACCCCTTACGAACTGCTTATGAACCAAGGGTAGCAGAAGGTATGTCCTATAAATGACTCTTTTACAATAGTAAAGCAAAAAAATCCCCACCGTACATTTCTGTACAGCGGAGACCTCCCGTTTTTGTATCCATTATTATAATTCTTTATTCTGCCCATTTATATCGCAATTTGTAGTTGCTAAACTGACGATAATCTAATTTTTTCTCCTTTTGTAATCTTCCAATTACAATATAGGGCATAACATTTTGTGATGCCGCAAAGCTTTTGATGGATTCTATTTCATAATTTTTCCCCGCAACGAAGATTTGATAATCTGTTTCCGAAATTAATTTATTACTTGCAAATCGGTCTGCAGCACTTTCTTTCTCAATATCAGAGCCATCGTCAATAAAGTTTGCTTTCTTTCCGATATCGCCATTAACAATATGACCTAATTCATGGAAAATGGAAAACCAGAAAATATCTGCATATGCATTCCTTATGGTAACAACCATTTGGTATACTCCATCACTCTTAGGCTCAACATATCCTTGCACCGGAGCACCATTAAAATTTTTAACTATGGAAAAATCAATTCCATACCTTGCAAATATAGAACGAAGCTCCTCCTGTATATCAACGTCTTGCTGTGTCATAGCATTCTTCAGTTCATCTATTAGTTCATCTAAACATTCAATATTAAATGTACTTTGAACTTCTCTCTTTTCTCCGGCAATCTTGCAAAGCCGCATCCATGCGCCCAAAACATACGGATTGACCTTTGCAGAATTTGACATTCGAAATGCCCCTGCCGGAACCATTTCCTTAACATTTGCAATATTGCTGACTCTAAGCGCCTTTCTTAATGAGAGAATAGATTCTTCTTTTTTTTCTCCCACCGGCATCTTACCTTTTTGCCGAAGATACTTTACAATATCCTTCAATGCTTCTCTTGCATCCCGTTCATCTTCTGTAATTGTTTGTTCTTCATTTGCTTCTAATAATTCCGCATCGTAGTTTGCCTGTAAATTAAGCCAGAAAGACTTCGGTACACCTAATGCATACTCCAATGCAAATGCAAAGTTAGATGAAATATTCTTTTTTCCTGAAATCACATTACTTACATAAGCCGGAGATACTCCTGTGCTTACAGCTAATTCTGCCTGTGAAATACCGCGGTCTTCCAATACATCTGCTATCGTTTCTCCAGGATGGATAATCAAATCACGGGATATACCAGTTTTCTTTACTGCCATGGTAATCACTCACTCCTTCCACTTTGATTTCTGTACAAATCATTACAGTATCCTGATTTGCATTTGGTTCAATAATCAATCTCACATGTGGGGCTACATGCAAGGAATACCTTATATTTTTATAACCCGTTAACTGTTCCGGCTTTCCCAGTCCCAATGTTAAAAAATCACCAAAACACTCTGCGGCGATTAGTCTATCCATGTGTTTCTTTATTGTCCTCACCCAATCAGAAGGCAACTCTCTCTGCATTTTGGAATAATCAGAAAAATATTTTTCAACCTTGCTGTTAGCATAGGTTATTTTCAATAACTACCACCTCGTTATAATAAGTTAACCATTTGGTTAATTTATATTAACATTGATGTGTCTAAATGTCAATCATCATATTGTCTGACCACCACCGTTGAAATTTCATACAGCAAACTCCTTTCCCGTATCCCCCCAAATTTTTCCTGTCTAAAAAATCTGTCCCGGCAATTTCTTTTTTTCTTTGTAGGGAAAGTTCTGGTCAAACTCTTCCGCTTCCTTCTCATCAATGAGATAGCCTCCCGGTGTTGCATATTCTACGGTAATTCCGTCAAGATATCCAAGGATCAGTTCCCTGCACAGGAAAAATGATGCATCTTCCCCCTCGGGCAGGATTTTCCCGTATCCTTTCCGTTTATATTCATTCTTTATGCAGATTGGACCCATGGTCATAATCGGAATACTTCTTCCGTCATCTGATGTGATTGCTGTTCTCATAAACATATTCTGGCCAATGAGTTCGCCGTCCTGATACATAACAAGATCAAGCTCCGGTACAAATGCCGGATCATTTCTCAGCTTGTGAAGAACATAATGTTCTAAGCATCCCGGACGGTAAACATTCCAGAATATCCCTTTTGCTTTGGTAATGGCGGTATAACGCCCCTTTTGTCATAGCAAGTTCTCCGGCAATCTGACTGACGGAAACCGCCTCATAGCCATCTCTGGCAAACAGATACAATGCCACAATTAATATTTCTTCTTTTCTGTATCCGTATCCACATATATGTAATCGAACACTTCTTTTATGCAGTCAATATGCTCCACTTCAAGCAGGCTGCGCTCTACATCCTTTGCGGTGTTATATCCCGGAATGTTTGGAAAGCGTAAATAGAGATGATCGGCAGGCACGCTGTCGGCCAGTTTCTTCAAATTGCTTTTCATCATTGCATTGCCGGTTTCTGTGTAATTCTTATATATCTCATCATTCATATCCTTAATGTCGATGATCCACTGGTCTACATAAGGAATCAGAAGTTCAAGCGATTCCCATGCAGTATGGAGTGATGTTTCCATTCTGATCTTCCATTCCTTCGGTGCCATCCGGGCAAACCTTTCAATGAACTTTGCATGCAGCAGAGGCTCTCCCCCTCCAAAAGTTACTCCCCCTCCACTCATTCGAAAATATATGTCATCTATCCTTACCAGAGCTAACAGTTCTTTCGGCTTGTAGTCTGTCAGAACTTCTTTCCCATAATGGCACTTATTGTTGATGCAATATTTGCATTTTAGGGGACAGCCATAGAACGTAACCAAAGTCGTGATTCCTTGCCCGTCCGTTCCGGTTCTTAATCTGGAAATACCCATTATTTTACTCATATTGTTTTCCTCATTGTTCAACGATTATTCCTGTTTTTGGTTTCCATGCCCACTTATAAATTTTTCATTGATTCGCAATGGAGGATAGACTCTTTGCACCGGATCTATCTTCTCTAACCGTTCCATAAGATAACGTAATTCTTCATCGCACTTTGGGCAGGTTCCTCCACATGCTCCCTGTAGCGAACATTCCTCCGTCTGAAAATCAATACCATTGGCCTCGGCTAATTTCCTGCGTGCCTGCTTAAGGGTATGACACAATTCCTTTCCGTCGCTTCTCTGTGTAAGGAACAGCTGGTTCTTTTTTTTCATTTCCACCATTCCCTCATAGGTCATAAGGCCAAGAGTTTGGAATAAAATGCTATCATCAGCATGAATAAATCCCTTCTCAAAAGTAGTGTCTATGTAGGCTTTCTTATTAAAATCAAAAAAATACTTTCTGTCATAATGCCCATGCATACGTTCTATCTGTCTGTGTACAATGGGCAATAGTTCATTCATCTGTCTTTCTACATGCTCATAATATTGAGATAAGGTCAACCTTTTATATTCTTCCGTGGACTCCGGTTCCATAGCCAGAACAGACCTTGTATTACTTAAATCAGCTATAATTTCCTGATAGGCCTTTATCCTGTTTCGGCTTTCAAACGAAAACGGGGATATGGTCCATAAATGCAAATTTGATCTTTCTGTCACAAGCTGAAGCAGTTTGTATGGGTACAGTGTGGAAATACTGTCATCCGAAAGAATCAGGACATCCCATTCATGGTCGATCAGTTGAAATAATTTATCCTGATTCTCACATAATGCTCTATATCGAAGGCTTGTCATGGCTCCATTTTCATCCATACCCATGATAGCCGGTATCTTCACATCTAAATATTGATAATTCTTCTGATGTTCTCGTGGTTTGTCCGTGTAGTAGGAAATTACAATCACTTCTTCCGCGTATTGAGCCAGGACCGGCGACTGTGCATTCCATAATCTTCCTTCCTCTGTCACTATTATTTTCATTGGCATCTCCTCTTACATCTTAAAGAGCTGCCGACATTTCCGCCGGCAGCCGGTACTAATTTATAACCTTATTCATAAAGCGAATCTATTGCAGGTAATATAACGTCCTCATCTGACATCGATATCTGCAGACTGAACTTTTGCTTCTCCGTTTTTATCTGTGGTGTTTTCTACTCCCCACCAGGTACCGACAGAGGTAATAAAACAGCCATATTCCCCTGTGATTCCTTTCATTAAAGTGTAGCTTTCATAAAATTCTTTTAATGATTCAAGTTCTCTTTCTCTTCCTATAAAAATATGAGGCTCCTCTGTATTTATTCAAATCGTTTTTGTTCAAATTGATTTGAACAAAATTGTTTTGAATAAAATATGCCATATTTTTTCCTCGAAATCAATTATTTATTCTTCTTATCATTTCATCTAAAAAGCTGCCGGCATTTCCGCCGACAGCCTGCACTAATTCCTATTTAATCCATATTCCGGATTTCTTGTACACAGCTTGTTTTTATAAACACTTTCTATCCCAGTTGCCTCCTTGTCGGTAACATTCTTAGGAAGGATTCTGAGAATCGTAAATTGAAAGTCATAATAGGCATCCGGATATTTTTTCAAATGTTCTTTGATATCTACATCCCCACCATGGTGCGTTTTGTAATACTCTGTCCATCGGCCAAGGATTCCATCCTCATTATAGGTAGACCCAATATATTGCTTATTTCTTTTTGTATCGCAGATTAGATAAATACCATTTACATTCTTAAGAGCATCTACCCATTTATGATACCTATTTTCCTCAGCAACTATATCTCCCAGTTGATTGTAAGAGATGATAAGCTCTTCATACCCGGGAAATTCTATTTCATTACGATTTGAGATAGAAAGAACTTCCTTATCATTGCTTGCCCATTGAAACCATGATCTGGTTCCCTGTCCCCACTCAATGACAAGCTTTTGATCCATATCACTCATCACATCAAGCTTTTTCATTTTGTAGTACACGTGATCTTTATCAAAATGCTCCGGATAAGGATACCCCTTTGGCATCATATCTTTAACACCGGAGCCAGTTATCACCTCAAGGATCTCATATATTCCGATAAATAGCGCCTCCGTCTTGTTAGTCCCCATAAACGCAGCAATATATTTGCAATTATCAAAACAGTTCTTTGATTGTGTTGACTGGTATGCTTCAATCATTCCATGTTTGTAAACCTCTCGGACATCCTCTTTATTTAATGGATGACGAACCAGTTTTGTCTGCTCAATATCTACTCCATATTCTTTAAAAATTGATGATAAATGCATCTTTACCTTCCTCCCTACACTTTTCTCTCCGTATAGCTTTCTTGCCCCATCAGCGCATCATACGTTCTTACAAATTATACCTTAAAAAGTCATTATAACATTTCTAACAGTTTATTCCAAGGTCATCTTTAGTAAATGTTTTCCCGGATTTGATAACTTGATTCCAATATACAATATCCGCATCATTGTGCCACATGCATCCGCAATCCATGCATTTCTTTGTGGGTGGTTTCGTGCCAAATCTATCGTATGCTCCCGGCCCATATTCCAATTTACCCTCATCATATAGTTGCTCTGTCAGTGTATTTCTCCAGGTACACAATATAGACGGCTTTACATATTTTGAACCGCATTCCGGACAGATGCATAATAATTTACGCAACATTTCATTATTGACGCCGGAACATACAACTGTAATATATTTACCGACCGAATCTCCACCTTCACACACATCAATAAAGGGCTCACCCTTCCTGAATCTGCAAGTGGAATCATTTATGGTTTCTTCCTCATATTCTGATTTTCTAAGGTAATTTTCAATTTTACAAAGCATATTTTCGGTTGGATTTAAAAATATATATCTGTGACCATAATTCTGTACCCCTTCACCAAATGTACAAATTATAAACAGGGCAGTATTTTCCTCAATCCGGCAATTAACCCTGCTATATCCTTTTTTACTCTCGTATATCCTTCTTCGTCTCTATCGTTCCCGCACATATATAACCCACGGTTAATCTCAATCATTATGGATATTACACGCCGTTCGCGATTGTAATATTTTTCCGGAACAATGGCTCCCGAAAACGGACGATTGAGGTCTGTTTCATAACCATGCTTTTGGAAATAATGGCATATAAAGCATGCTAACCATGCGGGTGTGTGATACGCATCCGTTCCGATACATATATCCGGTCTGTATTCTCCCTGATCCATCTCATACGGAAGCGGGCTCGGATAAAAGGAGTGCCCGTCTATGATCAGGCAACACCCATATTCTTCCAGCTTCCCTGTAACAGCCTCCTCAAACATACGATGGTGTCTGTCATAATATTTTAAGAGTATTTCTTCTTTATGTTCATCGGGAATCCTTCTTAGCTCGTTGCAATCCGAGCAGGAAGTATAAACAGCCCCCATTCCTCTCTTTGCCATAATTTCTTTCTCATCATCCCGGAACCTCTCCGGATCGCATACTAACCGCGATATGGGAAATCGCAGCATCTCACAATCGGCATCAAATAAATCATCGGTAAAATGATCGGTCATTACCATAAGCTCGCGCTCTAAATTCGGCGTAACAAAATATTGTAATTCTTCTTTGGGTATGTATGTCGCTGCATGCGGCACATGAATCAGGATCGGATCTTTCTTTTGCATATTGGGCCTCCTTTTCTACAAAGAGGCCACTTAAGACATCTTTTCCATGAACAAAATGCACGAAAAAGACCCATCGTCCGATGGGTCCGGAGTATTTCCTATATCCCATCGATCAAGCTTTGGCACCTTACCATTGGCAGGTTGCCGTACGGTCACAGGGCTTGTCCCTCGCGCACTCTTCATAGGTTTTTATTTTATTAAGTATATCACACTTTTTTAAATTTGTATTTACTTTTTATGTAACCGGATTACAATTTCCTTATCACGTATCTTTTCGCAGAATATTCAGATACTCCTCATATGAGAACACCCTGTTTCGTGACGCATTTGTCGTTTCCTTCAATATACCTGTCTGAACCAGTTTATCTACAGCAGACGATACCGTGTTATAGCTTCCCCCAAGGTCAGCCGCCGTTTTTTTGATTTCGATGATAGGATACTGCTCTATATAATCGAAAACTCTTCTTACGTTATCATTTTTTCTTGTGGTAATAGGAAGTCTGCAGACATTGTTCTCATGGAGTGTTGACAACTTTTCGACGGTAGCCAGGGAATCCTTTGCTGCTGCCGATACTGCTTCAAGAAAGAACCCAACCCACTGCTCATAATTCCCGCTTCTTCTTACCTCCGAAATACGGTCATAGTACTCTATCTGGTTTTTTTCAGAAAATAAGATATATATATGATTGGTTTTGAAATATATCCCTGTTCCATAAGGTAAAGCAATATCATCAACCGTCCAACACGTCCGTTTCCGTCAAGGAACGGATGGATTGTTTCAAACTGATAATGAATCAATGCAATTCGGATGAGCGGATCGTAATCATCCCCTTCATTCATATATCTTTCCAGATCAGTCAGCGCAACATTCATATCCTCCGCATTCGGTATGAGTTTTGCTGCCGTGTCGAGCCTTACCAGATCCCTGTTAGCTTCCACCAGTTTCTTTACTATATCACTATTTATATTAAGCTCCGGATTCGGAGGCAACGGCGAAGGCTTAAAGGACTGATATGCGGCTTCACCGCTTAAATTTGTTACCAATTCACCTGATCTATCCATAATAACCTCCTTCTTTCTGAAATAACAACTCTATAATATATTTCTTATTTCAAAATGTAATGTACTTATCGAAATATAAATATCATTTTTCATCTCTTATTTCAAAATCAATCCAACATTTCTGTCAAATGCATAACACACAAGGTGCCACCATCAGTATCACATTTTATGTCCGCTTTTATTTTTACATTCATATAAAAATTATGTACACCTTTTTCATATTTATAATCCATGATGGGACAATGATTATAATTCCATAGGCAAAAACAGGACTCCCCTTTTCCAAGAGAGTCCTATCGTTAATACATCTTTATTTACTCTTAGTACAACTTCGCACCGGCGGGGATATGGTTGTCCACCATGAGAAGGTTCAGCTTCTCTTCGCCGTTTTCTTCGCAGACTGTGGAGAGCTGCATGCCGCAGGACTCAATGCCCGTCATGGCACGGGGAGGAAGGTTGGTGATGGCGATTAAGGTCTTATCAGCCAGTTCTTCCGGCTCGTAGTAAGCGTGGATGGCACTTAAGATGGTACGATCCGTGCCGGTTCCGTCGTCCAAGGTGAACTGTAAGAGTTTCTTGGACTTGAGCACGGCTAGAGTTTGTTTGCTTCTCGCTGTAAGGTGGTAAGGTCAAAGAGCTTGGGCGGTGCGACTCCCTTTTTCTCACGATTGACCGATACACAAACCGCCTTTGAAGCTTGGCAAGCGTCTTTGAGTTCTTCGGCTTTTTCTCTGTCGGAGATCCTCGCGCTTGCCGCTTCGGTGCCTTCAAGATCAAGACGTACAATGTGGTACTTTTCTTTCTTGAAGCTCATAATCTGTGTTTCGCGGTCAACGAGCATTTTGAGGGTCGGGGTCTGCACTCGCGTATGGCTTTGCGGATAGCGTCTATCTTTTCTCGGTTGATGTACGACAGCCCCGCAAGGGTAAAGTCCCAATCTTCGGGTAGGGAGAGCATTTGCGACAACAGCCCCTTTGCCTTTAAGGTCAAGTTTTTGTTTCGTAAGTGGTGGTTGCTCATAACGGTATATCCCGCGTTTCGCTCCACCCGAAAAACTGCCATTGTGTATCACTCCTTTGTAATAGAAAAAGCGGCAATATAGTCTTTGATGATCTCGCCAAGGTCAGCCGTATAGGAAAATATGAAGTATTCCAACACGGCGGGGTCTGCGCCCATCGGCTCGGCTTCTGCGGAGAACTGCAAGCCCATCAGCCCGTAAAGTACTTTGATGATCTTGAACAGCTTGCCGCGATCTGCGGGGATGTTCATTGAAACGAAAATATCTGTCAAGCGGTTTATCATTTCCTTGTCGCCGCCCGTTGATACCCATACCATTTCAGCGAATGGCTGTGTAATCGCGCCCGATACAAGATTGATCTTGCCCTTGCAGATTTCCCCCGATTGAGTGATGATACCCCTTGATAAAAGGGCTTCGTTTTTTCTTTGCATAATTTTAACCTCCTTTATTATACGAAAATATTGTTAAAATTGATTGGATTCGACCAATCTTTGCACTTCGTCTATTGAAAAAATCGCCAAAATATGATATAATTATAATTAGCAAATTTTGTTTTGGGCGAAGGAGCAGTTTTATGAAAAAAAGAGATGTTTCACATTGGATAAAAAACGAACACTTTGAGGGCTTGCTCCTTTTTGCTCAAGCACTTGAAGAAGGTGCATTCTACTATTCTTACGAATCTTATAAACTGCCTGCATTAAATAGTCATTATCTTTGTTACGATATTACTCATACAGCAAGAGATATTGACCGAAAAGTCTTAATGGACGGCAATTTTATCCCACTCGCAGAAGAATTTGAGCAAATGCTCAAGGAAGATATATTTATAAAAAACAATGTTGATGATAAAGGGACGATCCTGTATGCTAAAGATAAGAACGGCGATTTCTACGATTTATCTATCGGTGATTTGAAGTCAAAAATCAATAGTTACCCCGAAATAGCGGAATATCTTATAGATATTTGTGAAACAAACAACAACTATTTATCAGAGTTGCTTTGGCTACTGATTGATAATATTTTTTGTGATAATTTCGATCAAGATAATCGTGCCGCAATTTACACAATCACAAGAATGTTGATTACTGATCTTGTCAATGCAGGATATAGTAAAGAGTATTTGTATTCAACGATCGAAGATTTCTTTTTCACCGCGTCAAAGCCAATCGAATGTAATACTGACACAGTAGTTTCGTTTTTTAACTGCTTTACTTTTGACGACGTAGAATATGAAGCTGTCTTTGGAATTAACATCAAAGCTGCCCGTTTTTTTGAGAGATTAGACAATATCGAAGTAAGAGATGCTACACCAGAAGAAAAAAGACAATTGAATTTACAGAAGTCCACCGACAAAGTAGTCGTTATCCCCAGAAAAGAAGTAGACGTATATTCTGCATTTGAATCAGCAATTCGACGCATAAACACATTCTTGTCTTTTCACCGAATAAATCAACACGACAGTAAATTATTTATCACCCCCAAAGCTGTTGTTTATGTCAAAGATGACGAGGGCAATCTGAAAGACGGTACCCCTATAAGAACATCTATTAACCCATTAAAGAAAAAAGGCAATTCGTCCGATTTGCGCGCCCTTTTTGACGATATTACGTTGTCCAAAAAAATTGATATCCCGAAAGCATTTTATAGAGCAATGGCTCTTCACAGCGGTGCTATTGAAAGCAAGGATATTTCTAATCAGTTGCTAAATCTGTGGACGGTAGTAGAAGTCTTGATTGACACGAAACGCGATAACGAGGATAAAATCAACACTATATGCACTATTCTAGGTGCAGTTCTCAATCGTTGTTATATGTATTCCAACATCGAACAACTTTATCACGACATCAAAATTTGTTCTTCGAGCAATGTAGATGAAATACTTGAAAAAATCGAACCTTCTTGTAATGATTTAGATAAAGTGGAAAGGCTCGCATTGTTATTATCGTTGGATACTTATAGCACAGAGCTATCCGAATTGATCGATTCACTAACAGATTCACCCTTGCTTATTTATCGCATAAAACAGTTTGCAGAACATATACTGTCTGATTCTCAATCAATTTATAAATATCTCAAACGGCACGAAAAAAAAATCAAATGGCATATTATGCGTATATATCGAAATCGCAATATGATAGTCCATAATGGTTCTTCAATGCCTTACAGAGATATAATAATTGAAAATCTCCACTACTATGTAGATGTGCTGATTGACACTTTAATCGAATATTACAATATCGGCATCACCACGCATACAAGTATTTACAAAAACATTCTTAACGAACAAGCCAATTACTATGTGGCTTTGGGAACACCTTTGAGCAAAAAGGCAAAAGCAACGGTAATCCAACTTACCGCTGACAATGCTTTAGAAATGATTTTCAATGAGTATAGCGGTAATCCCATTAAAAAAGCAATCGACCACGCACTTGAAAAAAATCGAAGCGAGCAACACAATTCAGATGAGCAACTTACTGAAGTAGAAGCAGAATACGAACATAAAGAGCTTCTACCCGTTGGAAACTAAAACATCATTGGTGCCCGTGGTGCCCACTTCTGTAAAAACACCTTATAAGAAGATAAATAGGCAAAAATGAAAATATATAAAAACCCTTGTGTTTGGCGGTTTTTATGTAGGAAACAATAAGAGCTTATGTGGAGAAATAAGGGGATTTAGGGCTTTTCACAGCCCTCGAAATCATGTAGCGAAGCCCTTCCGTGTAGCCATCTACGCTTCCAATAAAATTCGAATAATTCTTACAGATGATATCCACCATTCCGGCAGCATCTGCCCTTGCGTAAATCTCAATAATACTTGCCTTTGCCACCATCGAATCCTCCTTGTTTGAATTTGACGTAAGCATCAGCGAAACCGGTTTGCTCTTCCTTACAAATAGTATTCTACGGCTTTCTATGGATTAAGTCGTTCCCCAAAGAATGGAAAAAAAGTACAGTGGGAATGGACTTTAATCTTCTTACTCCCACAAAAAAAGACAACCATTTCTGATTGTCCTTCTGCATAAATTCTATTTCACTCCGACATATTCCATATATGTTACCATATATTTTCCTGTTTCCGCCCTGTTCAGGCGGTTGGGTGCGATATTCATAGTTCTTATATAAATCATAGTAAATTCTTCTTCATTATTTTCTCTACATAATCAATCACACTTTTCCACTCTAGTTCCCCTACATAAAAATTGCTCTTTTTAAACTGCTCCCAAAGTTCTTCCATATGTAAATCATCAGATATCAAATGTAATGTAGCTTCTATATCATCCTTGGTAAAAATAGTTTTCCTCTTTTCACAGGTAGCAGAAAATGCATCATATAAAACCCGCTTCTCTATCTGTTCTTCATAGAAGTTCATGATACTGTAAACATCATAAAAATCTCTAAATCTGGTATTCGCGATTCCCCTATTTATTATTGTCTGCATTTTCTCAGCAAGCAATGTTTCCTTGTTATATGTAAGAACAGAAATTGTTCTATCCTCAAACATTAATTTATAGTCGTACTCTACAGCCTTCGGTGTGATCACATCATCTGTAGAAATATCGATTTTAATTGGTTGACGCATCCTGTCCAACGTAGCCTCCAGCATTGCACGAATGCCCGGGTAATCAAACTCTTCCATAATAGTTCTTGTGCTTTTAATTTGAAAGCTAACATTATCTTCCAGCGGGATATTACAAATTTCTTCAATTATCCTCTGTACATCAGCCTCATTTAGTGGTAATGCCTTTACCGTTGTATCAATATCCATCGTAGCTCGCATATCCACCCCAACAATTGACGCTACCAACATCCCACCCTTAAGAATAAAATTATCTCGATATGATGATATAGATACTCTTTCCAGAAATCTTTCCATCATAAAATTTCGAATTAGCGTAGACGCTTTATTACTGTTCCCATCTGAAATATTTCTCACCTTATCTTTTAATTGTCTTGATGAACTAATCACACTAACACCTCCACGTACTTCATCACTTCATCTCGAATTC